>Ga0164302_10000221_pt1 | contig 14880 bp, 13 predicted proteins | sample Whisoiple_202_MG_FD_109714 | JGI IMG/M metagenome (GOLD analysis project Ga0164302, IMG submission 109714) | Soil microbial communities amended with pyrogenic organic matter from upstate New York, USA - Whitman soil sample_202_MG | ecosystem: Environmental > Terrestrial > Soil > Agricultural... | reverse complement strand
GTTCCGTAACTGGCTGGCGAACCCACTTGTCGGTTCCCCTTCGCCAACGTGGGGAACTTATTGGAATACTGACGGCGCGCCGCACCGAGGTGCGCCCTTTCTCTCAGGCACAGATCAAGCTGCTGGAAACTTTTGCAGATCAAGCCGTCATCGCTATTGAAAACGTGCGCCTGTTCCAAGAACTCAAAGAGTCACTAGAGCAGCAGACCGCGACCAGCGAAATCTTGGGCGTGATCGCCACCTCACCCACGGAAATCCAACCAGTTTTGGATGCTGTCGCTAAGAACGCGGCCCGGCTCTGCCAGTCCTACGACGCTGTTATTCATCGAGTCGATGGTGATTACATGCAGCGCGTAGCTCATTTTGGTCCAGTGCCGGTGGCCGAAGGCCGGCGGACGATTACGCGTGGCGTGCCAATGGGGCGAGCTATTGTTGACGCGGAACCCATTCACGTCCGGGACATTTTGGCGGAGGTCGAAAATAATTTCCCGGATACGAAAGAACTTCAGCAAAAAACCGGAACTCGAACGGTGCTCGCGGTTCCTCTGCTTCGTGAAGGTGTCGCTATAGGCGTTATCAACGTTAGGCGAACAGAGGTAAGACCGTTTTCAGAAAAGCAAATCAACCTACTGCAAACATTCGCCGACCAGGCCGTGATCGCTATTGAAAATGTGCGGTTGTTCAACGAACTCAAAGAATCGTTGGAGCAGCAAACGGCGACGAGTGAAATTTTGAGCGTCATCGCCAGCTCGCCGACAGACATTCAGCCGGTATTGGATACGATTGCCGAAAACGCCGCGCGATTATGCGAAGCAACGGATGCGGTTATCAATCTCCGGGAAGGCGGCGTTACTCGGCGTGCGGCGCAGTTTGGATCGATGCCGTCGGCAAGGACGCTGGGAGAACTCTTGCGGGATACGCGAGGGACTCCTCCCGGACGTGCAATCATCGATGGGAAAACCATTCATGTGCATGACATCGCGGCAGAGCTTGATACGGAATTTCCGGGTTCCCGAGAGCAGCACCTGGCTACCGGTTCGCGCACGATACTGGCTACACCACTGGTTCGTGAAGGTGTTTCTATGGGGCTAATCATGATTCGGCGAACCGAAGTGCGCCCCTTCTCGGAAAAACAGATAAAACTATTGGAGACTTTCGCTGCGCAAGCCGTCATTGCAATCGAAAACGTCCGGCTGTTCAAAGAGATTCAAGAGCGCAATGCAGAGTTGCGCGAAGCGCTGGAGCATCAGACCGCAACCTCCGAGGTGCTCGGCATCATCAGCCGTTCGCCGACGGATGTGCAGCCGGTGCTAGATGCGATCGTCGAGAGCGCGGCACGGGTTTGTGGGATTGATGACGTGGTGCTGCGGCTCCGTGAGGGGAACGCTTTGGTTGCCCACGGACATTTTGGTTCGGTAACCGTTGCTCGTCGCGAGATCAGTATGGGGCCTCAACATCGCTGGATGCGCGAGCACGGCGCGCTCCATATTCCCGACGTTCGCGCCCAAAAGGAATTTCCAGACGTCGGTACGACCGGCATCTTCTGCACCTTCTTAGGTGCTCCCCTTCTTCAGAAAGGTGAGCTTATTGGAGTACTGATCGCCCGTCGCACTGAAATTCGCCCCTTTACTCCGGCCCAGATTAAGCTGCTCGAAACCTTCGCCGATCAAGCGGTCATCGCCATTGAGAATGTCCGGCTGTTCCAAGAACTGGAAGCGCGCACGCGCGAGCTGGCGCGGTCGGTTGGAGAACTCAAAGCGTTGGGTGAGGTGGGTCAAGCTGTCAGCTCTACGCTTGATCTTCAGACTGTGCTGAGCACTATCGTCAGCCGTGCGGTTCAGCTCTCTGGAACCGATTGCGGAATTATTTATGAGTACGATGAACCAACGCAAGAGTTTCATCTTCGGGCGAACTATCAAATGGAAGAAGAGCTGGTCAACGCCTATCAGGCAACCCCGCTTCGGCTCGGACAAGGGGCTACGGGTCGAGCAGCCGAGATGAGAGCACCAACGCAGGTTACCGACCTTCGCCAAGAGCAAGAATTTGCAACCAGGGGAATGCGACCCATCTTGTCTCGGCTCGGTTATCAATCGCTCCTGGCGGTGCCGCTACTTCTCGATCAGAATATTATGGGAGCATTGACCATTTACCGGCGGCACACCGGCACCTTTGCGCCAGAGGTGGTGAATCTCTTGCAAACGTTTGCGACGCAATCTGTCTTGGCCATCCAAAACGCTCGGCTGTTCCGTGAAATCGAGGATAAGAGCCGGCAGATCGAAGCCGCCAACCGTCACAAATCGGAATTTCTCGCCAACATGTCTCATGAGCTACGCACTCCGCTCAACGCCATCATCGGTTTTTCTGAGGTCTTGCAGGAGAAACTGTTTGGAGAGCTAAACGAGAAACAGGCCGAGTACACATCGGATATTCTGACATCGGGCCAGCATCTGCTTTCGCTTATAAACGAGATTCTCGATTTGTCCAAGGTCGAAGCTGGCCGGATGGAACTGGAGCTGTCGTCATTTGATTTGCCATTGGCAATCGACAACGCACGGACATTTGTGCGTGAGCGCGCCGTAAAGCACGGCATTACTTTGGATGTCGACGTGGACGAGCGGCTGGGCGAATACGTTGGTGACGAGCGCAAGATTAAACAGATTCTCCTCAATCTTTTGTCCAACGCCGTGAAGTTCACTCCCGAGGGAGGGCGAATCAGCATCAACGCCAACAAAACCGAGAACGGTGCAGAGATCTCGGTGAGCGATACCGGTATCGGTATCCCACCAACTGAACAGCCGATGATCTTTGAAGAGTTTCGCCAGGTGGGTGGCGATTATGCTCACAAGAAAGAAGGCACTGGGCTGGGGCTTACGTTGGCAAAGAAATTTGTTGAGCTGCATGGAGGCAGAATCTGGCTGGAGAGCGAACTCGGCAAGGGCTCCATATTTACGTTCACGTTGCCCGAGAGACGAACGTCTGACTAGTGGCTCCATGACAGGAAACACCACACTATACTCTCAAAGGAGAAGTGGATATGAAAAGTTTGCGCGAGAAAATCGGAGAGGTCCCTATCTTTCCCGGCCTGAAGCGAGAAGACGTAGCCAAACTCCTCGACAAAATGGAGGAGTGCTCTTTCAGTGCTGGAGTTATCATATTCTCGCAAGGCGACACTAGCGACGCGTCATACTTTATCGAATCGGGGTCGGTCCAAGTTGCGGTAAAAAGCGCGACCGGAAGACCGGAAGCTGTTTCCGAACTCGGACCACAGGCTTGGTTTGGCCAAAGGGGTCTGCTTACTGGGCAGCTCCGTTCCGCAACCGTGACTACGGTCAAAGAAACTGTGCTATGGAAGCTCAGCCGAAGCGCTTGGGATGAGGTCGCCAAGGCGAGGCTCTCATAGATACTCTGAAGACTACTTGTTCATCACGATCACGCAAAATGAGCATGAAATCCGAGAACAAATATCCTAGTGAACCAGTGATGGAAGCATAGATGGCCGGCGAACTGATCCTCATCATCGAAGACAATGAGAAAAACCGAAAGCTCGTGCGCGACGTGCTCAACGTCAAGGGTTACAAGACTATAGAGAGCGAGACAGCCGAGGAAGGGCTCAAGCTCGCTATTGAGAAATCGCCCAGCCTCATTCTCATGGATATTCAACTCCCCGGGATGGATGGTATTACGGCCTTAAAGAAACGCAGGGCCGAGCCAACAACGAAAAACATACCTGCCATTGCCATCACCGCATCAGCCATGACCTACAACCGGCTTACGATGATGGCTGAAGGGTTTGACGGCTTTCAAAGTAAGCCGATCAGGGCGAAGGATTTTCTCGAAGAGGTATGCAGAGTGCTCGATGCAAATCAGGCTAACGCAACCTAATAGGTCTAAGCCTGCCTAGCTGTCACTGGAGCACCCTAAGATCGATAAGCTCACCACTTACCCGATTGGCGTCTGAGGTGAAGGCTCATTTGGCGCAAATCCCGGGCGGCCTCACGGAGGCGAATGGTAGAAGAAATTTAAAAATCGGCTGCTGCGGGTTACAGAAACCTACTGGTTTTTTCATCACCGACTCATGTCGAGACGTGAGAAAAGGGGTGAGTATGTCAAATAGAGCGATGATCGGTTTGGACGGGGGCATTGCTGGACTTATCGGAGCAGCCATTGTTGCTATTTGGTTTCTATTTATGGACGCCGTCACACGCCTGCCTCTTTACACGCCCACCGTATTGGGCGAAGGACTCCTTTTTCGAGAACACGGTCTCGCTTCGAATGCAGTAGAGCAGGCTTCCTTAAAACTAACGCTAATGTACTCGGTGGTTCACGGGCTAATTTTTATGGTGCTGGGCGTGATTGCGGCGTATTTGCTTTTGTTACCCAAAAGAAAGCTCCATCTCGGCGTAATGCTCATAGCGCTTTTTGCTGTTCTCGAACTTGGCTTTATCGGGACGGCATTTATTGTTGCGAAGCCGGTATTAGATGAGCTGGCTTGGCCAATAGTATTGACTGGAAACTTTCTGGCCGCCGCCGGCATGGCTTGTTATTTGTCGCTCCTCCTCAGGAGCAGCAACGTTGGACTGGGTGGCCCATAGCCGGACTGTGATCGGCGGGATGGGCTCGAGATGTCTTGGCACGACGCACGATTAACCTAAATTTCGCAATATCGGGAGGCTAACGTGACAACTCTTAAACGTGAACAATGGGATGTCAAAGAGAAAGCCGATTGGTGGAGTGCCGGACAAGCGAGACGGCAGGAAACTCTAGGACGTGCAACGGAGATGATGCTGGATATGGCGGGTGTGCAATCAGGCAGCCGAGTGCTTGACGTAGCGGCAGGCACAGGCGAATCATCTCTTATGGCAGCACGCCGCGTTGGCCCGACCGGTTATGTGCTCGGCGTTGATTTTTCAGCGAGCATGTTAAATGCGGCTGCCGAGGCCGCTCGCAACGAGGGCATCAACAACGTCGAGACGCGCGTGATGAATGCCGAGGCCCTTGAACTCGATGCAGGCTCATTCGACGCGGTGATAAGTCGCATTGCGCTAATGCTATTTCCGAGTCCAGCCAAAGCCCTAACCGAAATGCGACGAGTGGTAAAGCCTAAGAGCAAAGTCGCAGCGATTGTGTTCTCCGCGCTTGAAAAGAATCCTTACCACGGGATTGTCTACGATACTGCCCGCCGCATTGGGAACATACCGCTTCCGGCAGCGGGAGAACCGTGGATTTACGCATTGGGAAACCAAGCGGCGCTTGAAAGTGTGTACAGTAGGGCGGGTTTTCTGAATGTCTCAGTTCAGACCGTTCCTATAGTAAGACGTTTTTCGTCTGCCTCTGACGCGATTCGCAGAATGAGGAGTGGTGCCGGTGACGTAAGGCAACTGATTAACCGACTTAACGAGTCCAGTCGCGAAGTGGCGTGGGCGGACGTCGAGCAACAATTTAAGCAATTTGAAGGGCCGAATGGCCTTGAAAGCCCCGGTGCGGTTCTTATCGGGGTCGGAACCAAATAGACCAGCGAAAATCGGAGAATGGCCGAGATAATTGAGTTTGAGACCGACCGCCTTCGCTTACGTCAGTGGCTCGCAACAGATCGCGAGCCATTCGCTGCGCTGAATGCTGATCCAAGAGTTATGGAATTCTTTCCCGCCACTCTCGATCGAGCTACGAGCGATGCTATGGCGGATTACTGCGAAGCATTGATTGCTAAGCGAGGTTGGGGGTTTTGGGCTGCTGAGGTAAAGGGCAGCGGTCAATTCATCGGGTTCGTCGGTCTTCATACTCCTTCCGAGCTGCCGTTTTCGCCTTGTGTAGAAATTGCCTGGCGGCTCGCGTTTAAGCATTGGGGCAAAGGCTTCGCATCGGAAGCCGCAAGTGGCGCTCTTCAGGTCGGCTTCGGATTGCTTAACTTGCCGGAAATCGTGTCATTTACTGCGGTCCGCAATCTACGATCACGCGCGGTGATGGAACGACTCGGAATGCGGGAAGCTCCTAGTACGTTTGAGCCCCCTCATATACCAGTGGACAGCCCTTTGCGCTTACACTGTTTGTATCCGTTGTCTCGTGACGATTGGAACAAAATACCGCATAACACGTCTGGCAGCACATGTCGCATAAGTCGTCGCTCCACGTGACTTACGGTGAGTGGCAGGCGAGATTGCATGATTAACCAAGCACACAGTTGCTTTAAGCTACATTAGAATGTGGAGGAATGATGGTTACCGAAATACCTGGGGAAACAGATGTCACCGTGCTTCTTCAAAATGATCGAGTCCCAACTTTGCTCCGGAGTTGAGCGGAAAACGGATCGAGCTTCTAAAGGAGATTGTTCCCAAGCTCTCGCGCGTGGCCGTCTTCGGGAATGCCACCGTCCCTGGGAATGCGCAAATGTCAAAAGAGACCGAACTCGCTGCCGCGGCGTTCGGGGTGAAGGTTGAATATCTAGAAAATGAGGATTTCCAAAGATCTGGAGGGAACATAACGAGCCGCAAACAAGAGCAGAGCTGACGCTATTCTCTTGCTGTTGTGGGTTCCTGTCTCCGTCCCTCACCGAGAGATAGCGGAACTTGCAGTAAACAGTCGGCTCCCGGCGATATACAGCGGGCGAGAATTTGTAGAGGCCGGTGGGCTTATGAGCTACGGCCCGAACATCAACGATCTAGACCGCCGCGCCGCTATATATGTGGACAAGATTTTGAAAGGCGCCAAACCCGCGGACCTGCCCGTGGAGCAGCCGACCAAATTCGATTTGATAATCAATTTGAAAGCGGCTAAGCAAATCGGCCTCACCATTCCGCCGAATGTGCTGGCGAGGGCGGATCGGGTGATCAGATGAGAGTGACGGAACGCATGATCCGGGTCGGTCTCCTCATTCTGCTCTTAGCGGCGATTAGCGTTAGTAGCCAGGCCCAGCAGGGATCCGGAAAGGTCGCTCAAATCGGCTTTCTCGGAGCCGATCGGTCTCCGTCCACCCTTCCCAGAGAGAAAGCCTTCCTTCAGGAACTTCGCGACCTCGGTTGGGTTGAAAAGCAGAACTTTACAATCGAGCGCAGATATTGGGAGAACCGAGCCGAGCGACTCCCAGCCCTTGCTAATGAACTGGTTCGTCTAAACTTAGACATGATTGTGACGACGAGCGGAACAGCGGCCTGGGCTGTAAAGAAGGTCACCAATAAAATTCCGATTGTTATGATTACCTCCGCCGATGCGGTCACTCAGGGACTTGTCGCCAGCCTCGCGCGTCCGGGCGGGAATCTCACGGGGTTGACCAACATTTCTACGGATGTGATCGGGAAACAACTCGAAATCCTCAAAGAGGCTTTTCCGAGAGTCTCACGTGTGGCTGCCTTGTACTGTCCGGCGTCCGGCAGGTCGATGACCGAAACCCGGTGGAATGAAATAGAAGCCGCAGGGCAAACTCTAAAGGTTCACCTCCAACCGATAGAGGTAAGCGGTCCCGGAGATATCGACCGTGCGCTTCGAGCCGCGACTGCCGAACGCGCTGATGCGATCTTCGTACACGACTGTTCAGTGATCCCAGCTAACGCCGTAGAGAAAATAACCAAGACCAAGCTGCCGGCGATATATCCCACCAGCCGATTTGCGGAAGCAGGAGCCCTGATGGTCTACGGACCGAGCGGGACTGAATTGGCGCGGAGAGCTGCGTACTTCGTCGACAAGATTCTCAAAGGCGCAAAACCCGCAGATCTCCCCGTCGAACAGCCAACGAAATTCGAATTGGTTATCAACTTAAAAACTGCGAAACAGATCGGCCTCATCATTCCGCCCAATGTGCTGGCGAGAGCGGATCGGGTTATTCGTTGACGCTGAAAAACAGACAAGGGCCAAGAGGCAAAAGTAAAAGCTTGGCGTTATCTGCCAAAATTAGCGCCGCAAAGAAGAATTTTTTTTGAGGCTCAGAAATAATTTCCTAGTACTTGTTGCCTTGTTCACTTCACAGGCCTGACGTTATTGTCTCGAATCTTCTTATCACCACTCATGGTTTGCCAGAAAAAACTACTCTTCGAGTGCTGGCATATTGCTTGCGCTAGATATTAGTGCCGAAACATTCACGATATTAATCCGGACAGAGGTCTTTCACATGGGCGAAAACAGGCACGATTTATGGGCGAAAAGAATCAATACCTGGATAGGAATTCTCGGTGGTTCCGTTGTGATCATGAAAAAAAACCATAATTTTTTGCCGCCTAACCCGGGGGAGATCGAGGCTGTGGTCCGCGAGCAAGGAGGTGCGCCGGTTCCGCACGCCCGCGTGGAGCTTTTGACCTCACAAAATGTATTGCTCGGTGCTTCTGAGACGGACCGCAGCGGCCGCTACGCAAAAAAGGACTTGGAGCCCGGCAGTTACATTTTGAAAGTGAGTAGGGCAGCCTTTGAGCCGCAGGTTACCACGGTGAGTGTCGCTTCGAAAAAGACCACGGATTTGGAATTGGTTTTGAGATCCCGCAGCCGTAACCAAGTCTCGACGAGTTCTCAAGCCGTAAGGGCTTCCCTGACGCAGGGCGATCCCATTCGTTCCGCGCTCGAAGAGACGGGTGCATCCTTGATCAAAAGCCTAGCAGGTAAAGCTCAATAATCATCAGAACCGTCGCCCGTTGTATAGCTAAGCGCTAACTGCGTTTGCGTCCGATCACGATCCACGCCATCCGATAAGAACACTGATTGCAACGACCATTCACAGCTTGTACCGGCACATTGCGTCCCGGCTCACGAATGACTATGCTGACATAACCATTGCAGCGGGGACACGATCTGGCCAGGTATCGGGCCATAACTGGTTTTCTCAGTGTCTTCCGTACCTCTCGTAAAATTCGCGGTAAGAATCAAGAATGGGTCGCGCGTCCGATATATTCTTGCTCTCGTTCAAAATTCAAAACGCGTTAGGCATTCCGGCTGATTCAAAGTATCGTTTCACGAAAACCATAATCGCCCGCTCTTCGTCACTGAGTTCGTCGCTAATTGCCACGGTTGACCCGGTCTGTGAGCGGTGGTTCAAACCGCTGTGACAATGTCCACTTCGCCATGATCCGCGAAGAGACCGACATAGGTTACACGAGGGTTTTTTCGACGGGGTGCAGAAGTCGCTACTCAACGCCTGGCATAGCGCGGGGAGCGTTTCGCCCCCTGATGTAAACGGAAATTGGAGATGAAATTCTAAAAATATGGAACCGCTTCGATGAAGTTCTGCTGGCGTCAGTCGTCTCGGTGGACTTTCGATAATGAAGATTCTGGGCTGGTTTTTTTTGCCTGTCTCCGATATCCGCCATATCCGCAATGATTTCTTGGAGTGATTCCACTTTGCTGACCCTGTCCATCCCAAACCGCCTGAAGCTGAAGGCGATCCGACCAGCGGTCTCTTATAGCCGTCGAGTTGCGCAAGTGTTTTGGGGTTGGCCCTCGCCTTCAGGGTTGTTCGGATTACGTCCTCGATTCCCCTGGTTGAACGTGACCAGTAGCGACATAGCGCTCGCAATGATCTCCGCTAGCACGCGCATGGCGGTGCTACTATGAGACCTTTGACGATGTCACCAGCGGCTTCCCCATTTCATTGATGAAGTGTACAACAAGAAACGATTACATTCGGCCCTGGGGGTATTTACCCCCGCAGGAATACGAGATGACGATTCAGCAAACCCAAATCGCTGATGGCGCTCCCCTCAATTGTCCGTGAAAACTTTCCAAATCCGAGGGGCGGATTCCAAGATTCTCCATAGCGTTACGGAGGAAAAGCCTAAGCAAGCGGTTGTCATCCCCGCAACCGCCAGCATTTAACGGCAAGCTGGTTGCGCTGGGCAGAGCAAACTACGAAGAAGCTGGCTGCAGCCAATGTTATGGCGCATCTGGTAGCGGTAATGGTCCATCGGCGAACGGGTTAAAAAGATGACTGGGGTGATCCGATCATCCCCTCCGACCTCACGCTGAAACCATTCAAAAAAAGTTAAGCGGACCAAACGACCAATTCGTTCCCCTAGCAGGCTGCTGAAAAACTACTGCTGATCCATCGGCGACTATGATACAACCAGGCATGCGTGGAGACGATCAGCAGCAAAATCATATATTCAGTTATTTGTCGCCGGAGGCACGGGTGCGGAAAGATCATCCGTTGCGCGCCATCCGGGCGATGATGGACGAGATACTCACTCAACTTTCGCGACGGTTCGATAGCATGTACGCCTGCGTAGGGCGCCCATCGATAGCTCCGGAGAAGCTGTTGCGGGCGCAGTTGCTGCAGATGCTGTATTCGATTCGCAGCGAGCGCTTGCTGATGGAGGAGATGGATTACAATCTTTTGTTCCGCTGGTTTGTGGGGTTGAACGCGGACGACGAGGTTTGGGACGCGACCACCTTCACTAAGAACCGCGACCGTTTGCTGGAGGCTGACGTGGCCAAGGAATTTCTGGCGCGCGTGATCGAGCAAGCGCGGGGCAAAGGTTTGACTTCCGACGAGCATTTCACGGTGGACGGTACGCTGTTGGAGGCTTGGGCGAGCGCAAAGAGTTTCCAGCCGAAGGACGCAAAGCAATTGCCTCCGCCGGACGATCCCGGCAATCCCACGGTGAATTTTCGCGCCGAGCGGCGATCGAATGAGACGCATGAGTCGAAAACCGATCGTGAGGCGCTGCTGGCGCGCAAAGGCCAGGGCAAGGAGTCGAAGTTGAGTTACAGCGGAAACCTTTTGGTGGAAAACCGCAATGGACTGATTGTAGACGCGGAAGTTTTCCAGGCCAACGGGACGGCAGAACGCGACGCCGCACTGGTGATGCTGGAACAGATTCCGGGAAAGAAGCCGGTGAGCGTAGGTGGAGACAAAGGATTTGACACGCGGGATTTCGTGAAAGAGTGTCGGCATATGGGAGTGGTGCCGCATGTAGCGCAGAACCATGCACGGCCAGGCGGCAGTGCGATTGATGGTCGCACCACCAGACATGCTGGGTATGCCCTCAGTCAGAGAAAGAGAAAGCGGATTGAGGAATGCTTCGGCTGGCTGAAGACCATTGCGCTCCTGAGAAAGGTGCGCCATCGCGGGGTGTGCAAAGTACATTGGATCTTTACTCTCGCCTGCGCCGCCTACAATCTGGTGCGCATGCGAAATCTGGCCGCCGCAGTTCCGGCGGCATAAGTCGAGGCCGCAGTGTGTCCGCCGGAGCCTCGTAAGCGCGCTTGAGGCTGAAAAATACCGACAATCGAGATCTTCGACACCGTCAACGACAAAACAGAAAGACAAAACATGCTGCGAATCAATTTTTCAGCAGCCTGCTAGGACTCATAACTATGTACGCTCGGCGTTTAACTCGCTTTCCACCGTATCAAACTGTTCTTTTGGAACGTGAGCCGCGGCAAGTGCGTGCTGCAGTTTAGCCGGCCAGTCATATAATGATCGACCTATTTAGCGCGTTGCTTAATGATCAGAGCGAGTGTTACGCAGAGCGATATCGACGATGCGCGCTCAGCCCGTTTAGGATAAAACTCGGCGCTTATTGATGGGCAAAATATGATTCTGCTGGCAGACGACGAAGAACGGTATCGGGAACTTATCGCTCACGTTCTTACGAAGGCGGGCTACGAAGTTCTTCAAGCAGCGGATGGAATTGAAGCGCTATCATTACTCCAGAAATCAAACGTTAATTTGGTCATCTCTGATATCTTAATGCCGGGTTTAAACGGATACACGCTAGTGGCTAGGATCCGTGCGAAGTGGCCGCAAATGCCGGTGATTCTAACGACAGGTTTTCTTCCTCAGGACGCTGCAAAGAATATGATGAACGGTTCAGTGGATTTTATTCCAAAGCCAATTAACGCCAAGACATTAATTGATATGATTCATCGTCGGATACCAGTACCGACTTCGATAGCAAGTTATCGTTGTGCCCGATGAATTTTCGAAACAGTCATGACCACTCCCACTACAGCTCGGTCTCGCTGCACTACAAAATAACCGCGTTTCGTCATTGAGATGGCCAGCACGTCGCCGCTGGACAACGGCCCTAGTGAAGGTTAGTGATCGCACAGGAACATCATCACCAACGAAGAGCTCAAAGCGCAATCGAGCGAAGAGCGGGCAAATTACTTGTCCGTGCTAAAGCAGTTGACTGAACCGAACAGGGAGTCAGTGTAGCTGGGATAGTTGGATCGCCTGCGCTACATTCCAGACGGTTTGTCACGCACTAAACGCTGCACATAGCATTGTGTATCACGTGACGTCCAAGTACTTTGTCCACAGGTCACCGTCCCTTTGAGTTTGCCCACTGCAGGAAACGCATTGGTCGGATCGGGACAATATCTGGCCCAGTCTGTGATCGCCCGGCACCCGTTAAAGTTACCCTGACCGTGCGACACCGGAAGCAAGTAACAACGACTGGGGTTCGCTTGAACCATCGGTTGGAGTATTTCATTGACGATGGTTTGGTTCACGCCATTAGACACGTTGCCGCAATACCCGACATCGATGTTCGGCTGGCCCGCGCAGAAGGGCAGCTTCTTCCACAAATCGCGGACCTCGGACGTGCTCGCGTTATCGATTTCGTAAGTTTCCCAGGCAGCGGTGGCAGCGCCCCCGGTCTGGAAGTCTAGGATCACTGTCCTATTGGGGCCCTGACAGATCGTGTCTGAGACTACAATAGGAAGGCCTGGCAAAGCTTGGTTTACAGCAACGGCGCTGACGGCCACGTCTGCGTTCTTTTGTGTAGCCTGACCAAACAAATTGAACAGCGGTGTCAAGAAGAGCGGAGCTTTCATTGCTTTGCCGGAAGTTCCGTCATAAGGATTGCTATTCTCTAGTGCGACTCGGGCACCGTTTGCATTATTGACGTTGATACCTGAAGTGGTGAAATTGCCAGTCGCGTTGTCGTATTGCACGAGCGTCACGTTGCTTTGGCCAATCAAATTATTCGGACTATCCAGGTAATTGTTTCCGGTACCCGGGTTGGTACCGCCGGCGTTAAATTTGGCGGCGCGTCCCGTAATCATCGACCAGTCTCCGGTTGGAATGGCGGAAGCCGCAGCTAAAGCCGCCGAATCTACGGCCGGCTGTCCTTGCGAGCGGACATAGACAAGGTGTCCTGTATCTAAACCCATGCCCACCATAACTAATAGCAACACGATCATCAGAGTAGCGAACACAAGCGCAAATCCTTGTTCGTTTCTCACGCCTCGCATACAAGCCTCCCTTAACCTACTTAACTTAACTAGAATAGGGCCCGTAAGTGGTCGCCGCCGTACAGTAATTATTGTTCGTGTACGGCTGATACTTGTAATGCATCTGCGTTGTACGGGAGATTGTCATCGCGGCCGGAGCAGAGCCGCCCAAGAGCCTGATAATGCGATAAAGTGAAAAGTTATACTGGCCCTGCGCGGTCACTTCGATAAACTGCATACATCCAGTTCCGCTGTAAAACGTCACGGTAACTTGTTTATTAGCGAGATAGCTCGGTAAGCGGTTGAATACTGCAGTTTTGACAAAACCTGCTTCGGCAGAACTGAAGATTAAATTGGGAACGGTTCCATCGAGCTGGAGGCCGCTCCCGATCCGAGCGCCCTCGCGGACTGCCGTCTGAGTAAGATTCCCGACAAAAAATGAGATACCGAAATCAACCGGTACATAGAGGGCGACCAGGAGAAGCGGAGTGATAAGCGTTATTTCAACAATGCTCTGGCCTCTTTGATGGTTTCGTTGTGCCTTTGGTAAAATAGCGATTTTCATTGGCTTGATCTCCCCGATTGCAACTGTAACGGCGACGAACCGCACTCAACATCCAAACTGTGGTTCCCATCGCATAATGGTTGTACGTGTGATCGTCGTGTTGTTGAGATTTCCTGAAACACCAAACCAACTCAAAAGCCGGTAAAAGAAAAAATTATACGACCCGGATACCGTTACCGTCACCATCCGGTTGCAGTTTGCTGCACCCACATCGGGATCCAAATTGAGTGTGATCGTAGCGCCCGGAAGCATGGCCGATGAAATCCTCGCTGCCGTTTCGGTAAATATGTTTCCAGTGCAAGAGGGCATGGTACAGCTTGTGGTTCCACTAACAAGGTTTCGATCGGCAGCAGCGATTCTCGCCCCTTCGCGTGAAGCGTTTTGTGCGAGTTGACCCGTGTAGAATGCCAATCCAAAATCCGCCGGAATCCACGCCACCACCAGGAACAGCAAAAAAATCAGCGTGAACTCAACGAGTGCTTGCCCGGCGCAACGATTTAACTTACCGAGAAGAGTTGGAATTGCATTCTGGGACATTCGCTATAACCCTTTAGCCCCGCCATTACGGCATCGCTACTAGAAATTCCTTTACACGATCGCGGCTAGTCTCCGTTGCGAAATTCAGACCGTGACACAATAAGTGACGAACCGGCATGTGAAGATGCAAAGTCCGCCACCACCATGTTCGATTTTGTTTGGCAAGAAGACATTTGGTGGTATTTTAATCGGATATTTCTCGGACTTGTTGAAGTTAAGGTCTCCCGCAAGAACGCGCGTTTCTCTTGCAGATCATGAAAATACGTGTGCAGCGCAAGTTATCGCTAGACACGGCTCGTCGCTCTAAAAGCCGCTGGCGAGTTCCACGAGCCTCAGCTTATGTGCGATAAATGTTGTGCCCTGCTGTTCACTGTAACCGCACTATTTTCACCTTAGTGTATGAAAATTCACTTTCGCCCGAAAAGAACCAATGTCGCTAAGTTTGAACACGGCCACAAATATTTTCGTCGTCTAAAGTTCAAGCCTTGCGAGACTTGTCCATGGCATCCTCTTTGCCGTGTGATAAAAGCTGGCAGCCGTCAACGAGGATAAGAACATCGAAAAATTAAGCCAATTAGACACAGCGCGTGCTGAACTAAAGAAAGTTGAGGAGAAGCTGGGCGATC
>Ga0164302_10000220_pt1 | contig 14882 bp, 15 predicted proteins | sample Whisoiple_202_MG_FD_109714 | JGI IMG/M metagenome (GOLD analysis project Ga0164302, IMG submission 109714) | Soil microbial communities amended with pyrogenic organic matter from upstate New York, USA - Whitman soil sample_202_MG | ecosystem: Environmental > Terrestrial > Soil > Agricultural... | reverse complement strand
TTCTCGACCGCGATTCGCCAAATCTCGCGCTCGAGGATCTCCATGCGTTTCTCCTCGACGTCGGAGACCGGGACGATCCGGCGCTCGACCCGAACCCGTCGGCCACGGCTGCGTCGGACAGGGCCGACGACGATCGCGCCGCCGCGGTAGACGTCGCGGTCGAGCAGGCTGTGGAGGGTGACGATCGTCTCGTCGTGGGTGGTCGCCGGGTGGACGAAGTCGAGCACGATCCCCGCCTCCTTGCCCGGCGCCCGGCGGGTGACGCGGCCGACCCGCTGCTGGTAGATCCGCCGCGAGGCGGTCGGCGCCAGGTGCATACAGATCGTCGCCCGCGGGCTGTTCCAGCCCTCGGCCAGCAGCATCGCGTTGCAGAGGACGTCGACGGTGCCGCGCTCGAATCCGGCGAGGATCTCGGCCAGCTCGCGCTTCGGGGTTTCGCCGGAGACCGCCTGGGCGTTGATGCCGGCGTCGCGGAAGGCTTTGGCGACGTTCTTCGCGTGCTGGACGCCGGCGGTGTAGACGACCCCCGGGATCCTGCGGAAGCGGGAGCGGTAGAGGTCGGCGATCGCGACGTTGAAGGGCTCCTGGTCGAGCAGCGCCGCCAGCTCCTCCTGGTCGAAGTCCTGGTCGACCTCGCCTTTGCGCAGCGGCACCTTGGCGATCGTCCGCACCCCGGGACCCGGCGGGATCCGCAGGCAGCGAAGCGGGGCGATGACGCCGCGGCGCGCCGCCTGGGCGAGGTCGAAGCGCGAGGTCTGGGTCGGGAAGAGGTCGGCGACGTGGCGCGCGATCAGCGCCCCGGTCGCGGTCATGCCGATGTAGACGGGGCCGTTCCACTGGCGGATGCAGGCGCTGGTTTTCTCGCCCAGCGCGGTGTGCGCCTCGTCGCAGATGACGATCGAGTAGGCGTCGGAGACTTTTTTGTGGTTGCGGACGAACCACTGGTAGGTCTCGACCGTGACCGGGCCGTCGGGGTCGTCGCGGCCATCCATCAGCGGCGGCCGCAGGCGCTCCTTATAGCCGCGATCGGAGATCTCGCCGATGAACTGGTCGACGAGGTTGCGGCGGTGGGTCAGGATCAGGACGCCGCCGGTTTTGGTGGCCTCGATGAAGCCGACCGCGGCGACGGTCTTGCCGGCGCCGGTCGCGTGCTCAAACCAGAAGCGACGCTCGGCGCCAGGATCCTCGGGCGCCTCCTCGACGACCTCCTCGTCCTCCTCGGCGGGCTGTTCCTCCCAGTCCTGGGGCTCCTCGTCGGGATCGACCTCGCCTTCGTCCTCGTCCTCGGCCGCCTCTGCCTCGACGACGGGATCGGCGATGTCGACGTCGCCACCGGAATCTCCGTTGCCGTTCTCGACGACCGCGGCGGCGCCGGTCTGCTGCTGGGCCATCAGCTCGGCCAGCGTCCCGGAGAGGGCGTCGACCTGGTGGGGGTTCAGTTCGGCCCCGTCGCGCAGCTTCGGCGGCTCGTCGGCGAGGAACCGCTCGAGCCCGAGCAGCAGGGAGAAGTCCCGCCGCCACTGGATCGAGGGGTTCTCGGCTCCCTCGTCGAGCTCCTTCAGCGCCGCGTCGAGAGCCCGCCGCCGCGCCGTCCCCGGCGCCAGCGCCTCGGGGCCCTCGCCGTCAAGCAGGAAGGGCTCGCGGACAAACGCCGCCGCGCGCTCGATATCGGCGCTTGAAGGAACTGCCGCGTCTGCGGCAACGTCGCTGGTCTTGGCCATAGAAGGCTTCCGGGGCTTCCGTCCCCACCGCACAACACAGAGATACGGCTGGGACAAGTGAACGAGGCTGCGGGGGCTCGACTGGTGTCTCCCCCCGAGTACTCAGCGCGATCCGCGAGCCGCGAACCGAACGCCCGTATTGTACCCGTTGAGCGGATGGCCAGGCGAATCAGACCCCTTCTCGCGGTAGTGACGTTGGCATTGGCCGGGTTCCTCGGCGCCGGCTGCGGCAGCTCAGGGGGTGGCGATTACGGTGGCCCGCACCCCGACTACGGCCAGGACCTGGCCGGGTCCCCGCCGCCGCTGGCGGCCCTCCACAAGCAGGCGAACCAGCTGCTCCCGGGCGGCACCGACGCCTTCGAAAAGCGGATCGAGGCGCTCCACGGCTACCCGGTCGTGGTCAACGTCTGGGGCTCGTGGTGCCTCCCCTGCCGCCAGGAGTTCCCGGTCCTGCAGAAGCTCTCCGCCCGCTACGGCAAGAAGGTCGCCTTCCTCGGCGTCAACTCCGAAGACTCCGACGACGCCGCTGCCACCTTCCTCGGGGAGGAGCCGGTGCCCTACCCGAGCTACACCGATCCCGACAAAGAGATCCTCTTCGCGCTCGGCGGTTTCGGCGGCCTGCCGGCCACGGCCTACTACGACAGCTCCGGCAAGCAGCTGTACCTCAAACAGGGCCCCTATCGCGACGAGTCCGAACTCGAAGCCGACGTCCGCCGCTACGCCGTCGGAAGCGGATAATCCGAAGCGATGGAAGCGTTCGTCGTCATCGCTCTGATCGGGATGGGCCTGCTGGTCGCCGAGCTGCTGCTGCCGACCGGCGGGGTGCTGGCGGTGCTCGGCGTGGCCGGTCTCACCGCGGCCGGCGTCGTCGCCTTCAACTCCGACAGCAGCGCCGCCGACTACGCGGGCGGAGCGCTGATCGCGCTCGGCATCGCCTCCGGGGTGACCTTCTACTTCGTCACCCGCAAAGTCCTCGCCGCCCACCGCAACGAGAGCGTGCGGACGGGAACCGAGGAGATGGTCGGCGCCACCGCCGAGGCCCGGACCTCGATCGAGCCGACGGGCCGGGTCTGGCTCGGGGGGACGATCTGGAGCGCCCGCCTGGCCGAGGGCGCGAGCCCGATCCAAGCGGGGGATAGAGTCAAGGTCGAGGCGGTCGACGGGCTGACCCTGGTGGTACGCCCAGAGCAGCAGGCCGCGGTCCAGACGAGCGAAGGAGCAGGTTGATGGAGGCAGTCGCAGGAATTCTCATCGTCCTCGTGTTCTTCGCGCTAATCGCAGTCGGTGCCTCGGTCCGGATCCTGCGCGAGTACGAGCGCGGCGTGATCTTCCGCCTCGGCCGCCTGATCGCCCAGAAGGGGCCGGGCCTGATCCTGCTGATCCCGCTGGTCGATCGCATGGTCAAGGTCGACCTGCGGACGATCACCCTCAACATCCCGCCGCAGGAGGTGATCACCCGCGACAACGTCCCCTGTCGCGTCAACGCCGTCGCCTACTTCCGCGTCGTCGACTCCAACCGGGCGGTGGTCGAGGTCGAGAACTACCTCGTCGCGACCTCGCAGATCTCGCAGACGGCGCTGCGCTCGGTGCTCGGCAAGGCCGAGCTCGATCAGCTGCTGGCCGACCGCGAGCGGCTCAACGAAGAGCTGCAGAAGATCATCGACGAGTCGACCGAGCCCTGGGGCGTAAAGGTCACCGCGGTCGAGATCAAGGACGTCGAGATCCCCGAGCAAATGCAGCGGGCGATGGCGCGCCAGGCCGAGGCCGAGCGCGAGCGGCGGGCGAAGATCATCAACTCCGAGGGCGAGTTCCAGGCCGCCCAGAAGCTCACCGACGCCGCCGACATCATCAGCACCAACCCCGCCTCGCTGCAGCTGCGCTACCTGCAGACGCTGCTGGAAATCGGCTCCAACCAGAACACGACCGTCGTCTTCCCGCTGCCGATGGACGTGCTTGAGCCCTTCGTCGGCAAAGGCTCGGCGGCCCGTGCCGCCGGCACCGAGCGGGCGCCGCGGCCGGCGGCTCCGCCCCCGCCCCCGCCGCCGCCGCCCGAGCCTCCCGCAGCCGACGATCCCGACGTAGGCGACCTCCCCCCCTCCCGCTCCTGAGCGCACCGGAGATCCGCATCGACCAGCTGACGGGGCTGAGGACGATCCTCGCCCCCGGCCGGGCCGCCCGCCCGGACAGCTTCTCGGCGCGCGCGAGCGAGCCGAAGGGACCAGAGAACTGCCCCTTCTGCGAGGGCCGCGAGGACCGCACCCCGGCCGAGCTCTACGCGACGCGCCCGGGGGGCGGCGAGGCCGACGGCCCCGGGTGGACCACGCGGGTGGTTCCCAACCTCTATCCCGCGCTCGGGGGCGCTTTTCCGCACCAGGAGGACGGAAAGGCGCCCAGCGCCGAGGCGGGCGCCTTCGCCAGCTCTGGCGATCCCCTGCTGGCCTCCAAACGGGCCGGCGAACCCGACCTCTTCTCCTCGCGCCCGGCCGAGGGTTCGCACGAGGTGCTGATCAACTCCCCCCAGCACCTGACCGCGATGGCGGACCTTGACGAGGAGCAGTTCGCCGCCGCGGTCGCCACCTGGCGGGAGCGGATGCGAGCTCACCCCGAGGCCTCCTACCTGCAGCTGATCGTCAACGAGGGCGGCGGTGCCGGCGCCTCGCTCGAGCACACTCACGCGCAGCTCTACGCGCTGCCTTTCGTTCCCACCGCGATCGCCCGCGAGCGCGAGCGGGTCGGCGCCTACGGCGAACGGACCGCGGGGGGCGGGCTGCTCAGCGACGTCCTCGTCGAGGAGGTTCGGCGCAAGGAGCGGCTGGTCGCGATCGACGAGGAGGCGGCGCTGGTCTGTCCCTGGGCGTCCCGCTCGCCGTTCGAGCTGCGGGTGATCCCGCGGCGGGAGACCGCCCGCTTCGAGGACGACGAGTCCGGGGCGGCGATGATCGCCACCGCGATGCGCGCCCTCGCCAAGCTCTTCGACGGCCCGCCGGAGCTGAACCTCTGGGTCCGCACCGCCCCCCGCGGCGCCGAGCAGTTCCACTGGCACGTCGACATCGCGCCGCGGCTGACGATCAAGGCCGGCTTCGAGCTCGGCACCGGGGTCGACATCAATGTCTACCCGCCGGAGCGGGCGGCTTCGGATCTGCGGGAGTGCCTTCCGGCTTAGACTTCGGCGGGGACTTGTGCGACGTCTGGGTACCTCCGCCAGACGTCGTAGGAGAGCCAAAAAATGTGGCGCCGATCCACAGCGCGAGCGTTGCGAAAAGCGTGGCGAGAGTGGCGATGACCACCCCGCCGACCCATCCATCTGGCCGCAGCGTCCCGCGGAACGGGCGAGTTAGTCTGGCTCGAGAATGCCGAAGGCAGCGCTTGCGTTCGAAGCGCCTCTTGACCTCGAGATACTCCTCAATCGTTTTCGCCGACTTGTAGTGCCGGATGGTCGGAACGACCATCCACACCCGCTCCGTCTTCTTCTTTACGAGCCCCTCCACCGCGAGCAGCTCGATCGTTCGTTTTGCTTCGGCTTCCGAAAGGTGCGCTCGGTTGACCAGATCCGATATCGAGAGCAGGACGTCGGCTGGTGGATTACCGAAGCGGTATCTCGTCCATGATTCGCGGAGACCGACCCGGAAAGCTTCCAACAGGCGGCTGCCCGGTTCAGTCTCGTGAAAGGCTCGTACTCCCAAGATAAGCCGACCTTCCTTGACACCGCCCAGGCTGGCGGGCAGACGCTTTGCCTCCCGCCCAGCGTTCGTCTCGTCCCGCCAGTTCACGAGAGCGCGCTGCACCCAGTCCATCTTGGGCCATTCGCCGGTTTCTTCGAACAGCTCCACCCCGGCGGCAACAAGCAACTTGCGGCTCACCCTCCACCCCCCTCACTGACTAGCTGCAGGGTGCCTGCCGCTCGCTTTGGACGCCCCCGCTTTCTCGTCGCCGGTCGGGTGTCCGTTCGAGCCCGACGGAAGAAGGAGCGAACTGAGTCCCGCATCTGTTCCGCAAGATCCACGACGACCATCGGTCGTGGAGCGGTCGGGTGCCGGACGGCAGCAACCAGCTCGGCGTCGGAGCGGACCACCTTCATCTCGTGGTACTTGAGATCGACGACCAAGTCGAAGGAGTCGCCTGGATTCAGCCCACGCGCAAGGCCGATGATCGTCCCGGCGTCGCCACTTTTGGCGAGATCACTCCAGGCTGCGGCCATCTGCTGTGGCGTTAGGTGCTTGCGGGCAGCCGCGAAGATGAGGAGCCTGACCAAGTCGGCGACGCCGTAGGCGGCGGCTGCGGGAGGTATGTCGAGCCCTGCCTTGATCCAGCTGTTGAGCGTTGCCCGCGAGATCTCGCAAAGTTCGAGGATCTGCGACTGGGAGACCCAGGCGATGTCGGCGGTAGCGTCTGGGGAAGTATTCATACTTGTATCTTTTTTTCGCGAATAACGGTTTTTCGAGACGTAGATAGTCGCATACCTATTGCGTTAACTCAAGGACCTATTGCGCTGGCTCGGGGCTTCTCGTAATTGCACATAGGGTTCGTGGATGCGACCGACCCCGCGGCCGATTCCGGCCTTCATCGCCGATTCCACCCAAGAGGGGATACCTCACGGGCGCTTTGCCGAGCGGCTGCGCGAGGAGTTCGCCAAGGCGGTGGCGGCGGTCGGGGACCTCCCGGCCGGGGCCGAGGTGCCGGCCGAGGTCGACTGGTTCCCCGAGCGCGCCTGGGGCGGCCGGGTCTGGGTGCCGTGCTCGGCGCACACGGAGAGCGAGGAGGGCCGGCTGGAGCTGTTCGGCCACGTCTCCTACGAGCAGCCGCCCGAGGGCGAGCCCTCCGACTTCGCCGCCAAGGCGGACTTCACCGACATCCTCGCGGCCGACAACCCGGACTGGCGCATCGACCTCAACGACGACGTGATCGGCCGCTGGCGCGGCGAGAACGGACGCGCCGGCGCCGTGACCCTCGTCTGGGGCCGGCCCCTGGTCCGCGGCCCAGTCGCCGCCACCGCCGTGCTCGAGGGCGAGACCGTCGACCAAGAGCTGATCTCGCAGGGTCGCTTCACCCTGATCGCGCTCGACGCGCTTGAGGGTTACGGCGACGAGATCTTCATGGAAGTGAAGCTCTGGAGCCGGCGCGCCGACGAGCTCGCCTCCGAGACCCTCTACGCCTAAGACGCTACGCAAGCACCTCGATAGGAAGGTCGAACCCCGAGCGCGCCAACCGCGCGTCGAAGGTGAGCAGCGGTTCGTCGAGCATCAGGGCCAGGGCGACGTAGAGGGCGTCGTAGAAGCTGAAGTTGTCGCGCAGCCCCCAGGCAACATGGATCAAAAGTTCGTGCTCGATCCGTTCGACCGGGAAAACCTCGACTTCCCAAAGGGCCCTGCCGGCAGCGTCCGCGCTGAGTTCGCCCAGATAGACCGACCGCCGCAGCGCGTGGCCCACCTCCGCGTCGATCAAATGCGGTGCCCACAGCGTCTGTTCTTCGTCGTTGAGTCGCTCATCGGCTACATCCGCAAAGGGACCGTCGCTGAGAAGCTCGACGAGGACCGACGCGTCTACTACGGGCATCAGTCGCCGCGGGACTCGCGGATGATGTCGACGATTTTCTGCGTGGTCAGCGTCGAGCCGGCGCTGCGCCCTCTGCTTCTTTCGCGGATCTCTTTGATCGTCGACCTGCGGCTTTTCCGGTCGAGCTCCCGCTTGATGTAGTCGGACATGCTCATCCCAGCGAGCGCGGCCCGCTTCTTCAGGTCCCGGTGCAGGTCGTCGGGCACATTCCTAATCTGAATCATTTTGGACATGTGCAGCACATTAGACCGTGCTGCGGACATGTCCACCAGCTCTGCGGTTCTCATGCAAGCGATCCTGCCAAGCCAAACCGCACCTGTGGCGCGCACTTCGAGCCAACTTCGACAAGCCTTCGCCAACTAAGCGAGAATTCAACCCCCCGCCCCGATAGCTCAGTCGGATAGAGCGATCCCCTCCTAAGGGATAGGCCGCTGGTTCGAATCCAGCTCGGGGCACTCGGGGGCGTGCAGGGTTTCGCCCGCGGGCCAGCAACTTTTGACCCCCCGGGCCGGTTGTACGGAGAGTGCAGCCAGTGACCCGTCGCCTTTGCTCCGGGGCCGCGCCCGGCCTCCTCGTTCTGCTCGCGCTGCTGCTCGCGGCTGCCCTCGCGCCTGCTGCCGACGGTGCCTCGCGCACAGTCCAATTCGAAGGTCGCTCCGTGCAGGTGCCCCGGGGCTGGCCCGTCTTCCGCCTCGACCGGGAGCCGCGGATGTGCGTCCGCCTCGACCGCCGTGCCGTCTATCTGGGGACCCCCTCGCCGGGGCAGCACTGCCCCGCCTCGGCGATCGGCCGGCGGCGGGCGATCTTGGTCGAACCCGAGGCCGCAAGCGCCTCGGCGCTGCCGCCGCTGGCCCGACGCGCCACCGCCTCGGCCGGCGGATCGGTCTTCACCGGGCTCGGCTTCGACGCCTGCTCCGCGCCCTCTTCAAAGGCGATGGCGGCCTGGGAGAGCTCGCCCTACCGCGGCGTCGGCGTCTACATCGGCGGCGTCAACCGGGCCTGCTCGCAGCCGAGCCTGACCGCGGACTGGGTCGCCGAACAGACCGAAGCCGGCTGGCACCTGATCCCGACCTACGTCGGGCTGCAGGCGCCGACCAGCGCCTGCTCGAGCTGCGCCAAGCTGACCTCGAGCCAGGCTACGGCGCAGGGCGCAGCGGCCGCGGTCGACGCGGTCGAAGAAGCCGGCGCGGTGGCGATGGGGCCCGGCAGCCCGATCTACTTCGACATGGAGTCCTACAGCCAGACCTCGAGCGCGACCGCCGCGACCCTCGCCTTCCTCGAGGCCTGGACCGAGAAGCTGCACTCGCTCGGCTATGTCTCTGGCGTCTACAGCAGCAGCGCCTCGGGGATCGAGGACCTCGCCGGCCAGGTCGGCAGCGGCTACACGCTTCCGGACGACATCTGGATCGCCAACTGGAACGGCCAGCAGAACACCGTCGACCCGGTGGTGCCGGCGAGCGCCTGGACCCCGCACCGGCGCATCCACCAGTACCGCGGCGGGCATAACGAGACCTACGGCGGGGTGACGATCAACATCGACAACAACTACCTCGACGGCGAGACCGTCGGCTCGGCCACCTTGGTCGCCGGCGACAACCCGGTCGGCTACCTCGACCTCGCCCAGTCCCCCGCCCCAGGCCAGGTCCGGGTCAGGGGCTGGGCTTACGACCCGAACGCGCCGACCGAACCGCTTGCGATCCGCCTCTCGGTCGGCGGCAAGGAAGGGACCGCGGGGGCGGTCTCCTACGAGCTCGGCCCCGTCGCCACCCGCTCGCGCCGTGACGTCGCCCTGGCGTTCCCCGTAGCTGGGCCCAAGGACGGCTTCGACCTCAGCCTGCCGACCGTCAAGTCCGGCCGCCAGCGCGTCTGCCCCTACGCGCTCAACGTCGCGGCCGGCGAAGACCGCCTGCTCGGCTGCAAGGGGACGACGATCCCCGTCGCGCTGCGCCTTTCGAGCCTCAAGGCCGGGCCGACCAAGGTCCGCCTGCGGGTGCAGTGCCTCTGGCCGGCCGGGACCGAGTGCCCGGGCCAGATCCTCCTCCGCTCGCGCTTCCGGGTCCCCAGCCATTCCCCCACCGGATCCCGCACGCGGCCGGTACAACGGATGATCGGTCGCATCCCCTTCCGCCTCACCGGCGGCGAAGCGCAAACCTTCCGGGTGCCGCTCAGCGCCGGTGGCCGCTCGCTGCTGCGCCAGCGCGGCTGGCTGAAGACCCACGTCGTGGTCGCGATCCCGGGCGGGCGCCGCACCGCGGTGATCGGGCTGCGCGGCTAGCCGCCGAGCGCTTCGCGCAGCTTCGCGACCTCGGAGCGCAGCTCCTGCAGCTCGCGCTCCAGCCGCTCGAGGCGGTCGTCGTCGGCGGCAACAGCCGGCGAGAGAAAGTCGGGCTCGGCCTTCTCTTCTTGGACCTCACCGCCACCGCCGAGCACCTGCTGGTAGCGCTCCTCCTTCTGACCGGGGCGCCGCGGGTGGCGGACGGCCATCTCGCGCTCGACTAGCCGCTCGAGCGTCTCCTGCACGGCCGCCAGGTCGGCGAAGCTGTGCAGGCGCTCGCTGCGCTGCTTCAGCTCGCCGGGCGTCTGCGCCCCGCGCAGCATCAGCACCGTGAGCAGCGCCAGCTCTCCGTCGTCCAACCCCAGCGCCTCGGGCAGCAGGTGCCGGTACTTGCGGGCCCGGCTGCCGGCGCCGCTGGCCAACCGGGTCCAGCCGCGCTGGGCGAGCCGGCGCAGGGCGGCGCTGACCGCCTCCTCGTCGTAGGCGACGACCGGGTCGCGGTTAGTCGATTGGTTGCAGGCAAGCCGCAGGGCGTTGAGCGAGAGCGGGTAGGCGTCGGGCGTCGTCCGCTGCTTCTCGACCAGGCAGCCGACGACGCGGAGCTCGACCGCGTCCGGCTCCATCAGCCGCGGTCGGGGCGGTCCGGGTAAAGCTCGTCGATCGTCACCAGCGCCCGGTAAGGGGCCTCGGCGGCGGCTTCGATCCGCTCAGCGCCGCCGGCCAGGCGGTCGACCACCGCGACGACGCCGGCGACCTCGAGACCCTCCTCGCGCACCCGTCCGATCGCATCGGCGGTCGAGCCGCCGGTGGTAACGGTGTCCTCAACGACGAGGCAGCGGGCCCCGGCCTCGACCGGTCCCTCGACCCACCTCTGCAGCCCGTGCTCCTTGCGCGAGCCGCGGACGAAGAAGGCGACGAGGTCCTGTCCCTCCGGCGCGGCGATCGCTGCGCACGCAGGTGGGATCGCCGCCGTGGCCGGCCCGCCGACCGCTTCGGCCCCGCGGGTCTTCGCCTCAGCCGCGATCAACTCGCCGGCGGCCCTGAACCCCTCCGGCCGCATCAAAGCCCGCCGTGCATCCACGTAGTACTGCGCAACAGCCCCGCTGGCCAGAGTCACTTCCCCAAGGATCAGAGAGTGCTCTTTCAGCTCCGAGAGCAGCGTCTCCTTGGCAGCGGCCAGGTCGGCGCTCACCAGATCCAGATGTCCTCGCCGAAGAAGATCCGGTTGTAGATCTCCGGCTGGTCGGCGATGAAGGTCCGCAGGCAGCCGTGGGAGGCCGGGTAGTCGGGGACAGATTCATAGCCGTGGACGGCGTAGCCCCCGTAGAAGTAGAACGAGTAGTACATCCCGTGCGAGTTGTAGCCCGGTTCCTGGCGGATGAACTCGAAGTGGCCGGTGACGGTCGGAGTCGAGTACTTGCCGGAGGAGATCGGGTAGATCGCGAACGCCTTGCCGTCCTTGGCGAAGACCAGGACCTGCTTGGAGAGCGGCGCCTCGACATGCTCGCCGGCACCTGGGTGACGGACGGTGTACCCGCCCTTGCCGGCGAAGACCTTCTTCACCAGCCCGGCGCCGGCGCGGGTGCTGCGGGTCATGTCGTTGACCTTGCGATAGGCGAGGACGCCGCGCCCGGTCTTGCCGCCGAAGCAGCGGCCGTCGTTGGCGATGTAGCCCATCTTCCGCATCGCCTTCTTGAAGCCGACGACGACGTCGCCGCACTGGCCCTGGTGAAGCGCCGGGTAGCTCACCTTCCAGCTCTTTCGCACCGTGCTGTCAGCGCCCAGCTCCGGGGTCGCGACGTGCTTGGCGGCGACCGCGTACTTGCCGTCTTCGCGCACCTCGATGCTGGTCTTGAAGATGCCCTTGCCGCCGGACTTGCGAACCGGCAGGTTGCGGGCGAAGAGGATCTTGCCATCGAGGTAGAAGGTGACCTTGACCTTCTCGCCGGCGACGAACGGCGCCAGCGTGCCGCTGACCGGGACCGTCTGCATGATCTCGGCGCGGCCGTTCTTCAGGTTCCCGACCTTGACCTTGACCGTCGCCTCGGCGGTGGGAGCCGGCGCGGGCTTCGGCTTGGGAGCCGCGGCGGCGCTCGCCGGCAGCGCCAGCGCACAGGCGACCAGAAGGAGGGACGGCAGGCGGCGAATCACGCGCGGCATCCTACTGAGCGAGGAGGGCGACAGAGTTGTTCAGAGCGTGCAACATCATCCCCGGCACGACCGAGCCGGTCTTCTCGTAGAGCAGGCAGAGAACGAAGCCGAAGGCGATCAGCGGCGGCACCGCGCTGAGCCCGGTGAAGGCGTGCAGCAGGCCGAAGACCGAGCCTGCGATCAGGGCGGCGGCGTACTTCGGCAGCCGCTCGCGGAGGCCGGCGAAGAGCATCCCGCGGAAGCAGATCTCCTCGGCGATCGCGGCGCCGAAGACGATCAGCAGAACCTGGATCGGAATCGGCCCGAAGCTTTCGGCGATGTCTTCCTGTTCGGGTTCGAGGATCAAGGCCGAGTAGGCGACCGCGAAGGCGAGGTAGGCGCCGACGGACGCGGCCATCCACTTCAGGGCCGAAGGACGGAAGCGCCGCACCCCGAGCCGGCGCAGGCACTCGCCGAGCGTGCGGGCACCGCGCGAGTGGGCGACCGCCAGCGGCACCCCGAGCAGGCCGATCACGAGGCCGACCTGGGCGATCACGTTGCCGGCCGTGGTCAGGTCCCCGGCCGAGTCGGTGAAGGCGATCGCCGGCAGGCCGAGGACGAGGCCGACGACGATCGCGAGCACGGCCCCGAGCAGCGCTCCCGAGGGACCCCAGTTGGACGGCGGAAACTCGCGGGCGGGCGGCGCTTCGACGGGCGGGGTGGCTAGGTTGCCCTCCATGTCGCCCGCAGTCTCACAGGTCTCGCGCTCGACCCGGACCCGGCTGCGCATCCTCCGCCGCCTCCTCTTCGTCGTCGTCTTCCTCGTCGTCGCGATGCTGGCGGTGAGCCAGTTCACCGAACTGAAGCAGCTGGCGGCGGGGGTCCTCGCCTCGACGGCGCTGGTCGTCGCGGTCGTCGGCTTCGCCGCTCAGCGCACCCTCGCCAACGTGATCGCCGGCGTTCAGATCGCGGTCTCGCAGCCGATCAAAATCGGCGACCGGATCGAGTTCGAAGAATGCAAGGGACGGATCACCGACATCACCCTCTCCTACACCTACATCGACCCCGGCGACGGCAGCTCCGTGGTGATCCCCAACCAGCTCCTGACCGAAGGGATCGTCCACAACCACTCGACCGAAGACACCGTCGCCTGACGGCATCCGGCGCGAAGTACCCTCTCTGCGATGACGCAGCGCACTCGGCGACGTCAGCGCCGGCACGGGGGAATCGGCGCCAAGCTCCTGATCGTCTTCGGCGGCGTCTTCGCCCTGCTCGCGATCGCCGCGATCGCCGTCACCTCCTGGGTTCTCGACGTCGCCGCCGACGCCCCGTCGCTGGCGACCTGCAAACCGATCGACAAGGGCGGCAACACCGTCGTCTACGCCGCCGACGGCTCGAAGCTGGGCGTCGTCGCCTCGCCCCAGCTCCGCTCCCTGGTCGCGATCGACCGCGTGCCGAAGAGCTTGCAGCGGGCGACGGTCGCGATCGAGGACCAGCGCTTCTACCAGCACGACGGCCTCGACTACGAGGGGATCCTGCGCGCCGCGGTCAAGGACCTGGAAGCCGGCGAAGCGGTCGAGGGCGGCTCGACGATCACCCAGCAGCTGGTCCGCAACCTCTGCATCGAGAACCCGAAGCGGAACCTAGAGCGCAAGATCGAAGAGGCGCAGCTGGCAATCGAGTACTCCGAACACCACAGCCGCAAGGAAATCCTCGGCTCCTACCTGAACGTCGCCTCCTACGGGACGGTCGCAGGGACGACCGCGGTCGGGGTCGGCGCCGCGGCGAAGATCTTCTTTTCGAAGCCGGTATGGAAGCTGGGGCTGCCCGAAGCGGCGCTGCTGGCCGGGCTGCCGCAGGCGCCCTCCGAATACAACCCGCTGCTCAACCCCGCCGCCGCCAAAGCGCGCCGCAACCAGGTCCTGCGCCAGATGGCCAAGCTCGGCTACGTCAGCGAGGAGCGGGCGCGGGCGGCGATGAAGAGCGGTCTGCGGGTAGATCTCGACGAGAGCTACTTCGAGCACCGCGAGCCCTACTTCTTCGACTACGTCGAAAACAAGCTGATCGAGAAGTACGGGGCGAACACCGTGCGCCGCGGCGGGCTGGAGGTGCACACGACGATCGAGCCGGAGCTGCAGGAAGTCGGGCTGGAAGCGATGCGCTCGGCGCTTCCCTACTCGACCGACCCCTCCTCGGCGCTGGTCTCGATCGACCCGCGCAACGGCCACATCCGAGCGATGATCACCAGCTCCGACTACGAAACCAGCAAGTTCAACCTCGCCGCCCAGGGCCACCGGCAGCCGGGCTCGACCTTCAAGACCTTCGTCCTGACGACGGCGATCCGGCAGGGGATCGATCCGTACTCGACCTACTACACCTCCAAACCGCTCGACCTCTACCTGCCGCAGTGGGGCCACTGGACGGTGCACACCGCCGACGAAGGCTATTTGGGGACGGTCAACCTGCAGCAGGCGACGGTCGCCTCCGACAACACCGTCTTCGCCCAGCTCGACCTCGACGTCGGCCCGGCGGCCGTCGCCGCGACCGCGCACCAGATGGGGATCGTTTCGCCGCTCGACGGGATCCCGGCGGAGGGCATCGGCGGGCTGCGGATCGGCGTCTCGCCGCTGGAGATGTCGAGCGCCTACGCGACCCTGGCCGACGGCGGGCAGCACCGCAAGCCGGTCGCCGTCACCAAGGTCGTCTTCCCCAACGGCCACGTCGACCACCCCGAAGCCACGAAGCCGCAGCAGGCGGTCTCGCCGGCGGTCGCCTGGGAGGTCACCCGCCTGCTGCACGACAACATCACCGAAGGCACCGGCACCGCCGCCTACACCGGCTGCGCCGGGCAGGCGGGCAAGACCGGGACCACCGACGAATACACCGACGCCTGGTTCGCCGGCTACCAGCCCAACCTGGCGACGGTGGTCTGGGTCGGCTACCCGGAGTCGAACGACATCTCGATGTCGAGCGTCCACGGCCGGACCGTCTTCGGCGGCACTTTCCCGGCCGAAATCTGGCACTCGCTCTACAGCGGGGCCGGCGTGCCCTGCGAGGAATTCTCAGAACCGAGCCAGAAGATCAGCTGGGCGCCGTTCTACGGGCGCTTCGCGCGCTCGAGCCCCAGCGACAGCGGCACCCTCGGCGGCACCGGTGGCGGGAGGGAAGGCGACGAATCGCCGCCGCCGGGGAGCGCAGCGGTC
>Ga0164302_10000219_pt1 | contig 14926 bp, 17 predicted proteins | sample Whisoiple_202_MG_FD_109714 | JGI IMG/M metagenome (GOLD analysis project Ga0164302, IMG submission 109714) | Soil microbial communities amended with pyrogenic organic matter from upstate New York, USA - Whitman soil sample_202_MG | ecosystem: Environmental > Terrestrial > Soil > Agricultural... | reverse complement strand
GAGTCTTTCTCGCCGCCTACGCCTCCACCGCCGCCGGCCGAGTCCTTCGCACCGCCGACGCCGGCCCCGCCGCCGTTCGAGCCCGCGAACCCGCCCCCCCCGCCTCCGCCCCCGCGCGAGCCGATCCAGGCGCACCCGCCGCCGATGCCGCCGGCGGCCGAGCCGGCCGCCTTCGGCGCGCCGCCCGCAGAGACGCCGGGCTTCGGCTCGCCCAGCAGCGGCGAGCAGATGAACCTCAACACGATCACCTTCGAGCAGCTGCGCGAGCAGAACCTCTCGGTGACCCAGGCGACGCGCCTGCTCGCCCATCGCGAGCGGCTCGGCGGTTTCAAGTCGGTTGACGACCTCGACCAGGTCGCCGGGTTCCCGGTGGAGTTGCTCGAAGAACTGAAGACCCGCGCGACGGTCTAGTCGCCGGTTTCGTACTTCTCGACCAGCTTCAGCCAGATCTCGCTGCGGCTCGGGTACGGGGCGACCGCGTGACGCAGTCTTGAGAGGGGAATCTCCGCCACGATCGCCACGGTGGCGGCCTGGAGGAAGTCGGCGGTCTCGAAGCCGGTGAAGGTGGCGCCGACGATCGTCCCCTTCGCCTTGTCGACGACGATCCGCGAGGTGCCGCCGGTCCCCTTGCCCTGGAAGCTGGCGCCCGCGGCGCCGTCGGTGGGGACGTCGACCGTGAGGGCGTCAATGCCCGCCTCGCGGGCCTGCTCGAGGGTCTTGCCCGCGGCCGCGACCTGCGGGTCGGTGAAGGTGACCCGCGGCGAGCCGATCCCTTCGGCGACCGCCTCGGTCTCGCGACCGAGCAGGTTCTCGGCGACCACCCAGGCCTGGTACTTGCCCATGTGGGTGAAGAGGGCGCGGCCGTTGACGTCGCCGATCGCGTAGAGCCACTCGCGATCGCCGACCCGCAGGCGATCGTCGGTCTGCAGGAAGCCGTGCTCGTCGGCGCCGACCCCGGCCGCTTCGAGGTCGAGGTCGGCGGTGTTGGGCACGCGGCCGACCGCGATCAGGATCTCGGCCGCCGTGACCTTCTCGCCGCCGCTGAGGGTGGCGACGACGCCGGGGCCGCCGGCTGCAACCGCCTCGACTTTGGCCCCGGTGCGGACGTCGACGCCGAAGTTCTCTCGCAGCGACTTGGCGACTTCCTCGCCGGCGAAGGGTTCCTCGCGCGAGAGCAGGTGCTCGCCGCCCTCGACCAAGGTGACGTCGGCGCCGAGGCTCGACCAGGCCTGGGAGAGCTCGCTGCCGACCGGGCCGCCGCCGAGCACGATCATGCTCTCGGGCACCTGCTTGGCGGTGGTCGCGTCGCGGTTGTTCCAGGCCCGGACCCCGTCGAGGCCGTCGATCGGCGGCATCGCCGCCTTGCTGCCGGTCGCGACGACGATCGCCCTCTCGGCGACCAAAGTGTCCTCGCCGACGCAGACCCGCCGCTCGCCGTCGAAGCGGGCGTCGCCGCGGAAGAGCTCGATCTCGCGTTCTTCCAGCCAGGGCAGCTGGCCGGAGTCGTTGCGGTCGTGGATTACCTCGTCGCGGCGGCTGAGGACCAGGTCCGCGTCCAGCTCGCCGTGGCCGGTGGGGACGCCGGGGATCCGCTTCGCCTCGGCAAGCACGTCGGCCGGCCGCAGCAGCGCCTTCGAGGGCATGCAGGCGTAGTAGGAGCATTCGCCGCCGATCAGCTCGCGCTCAACGATCGCCACCTTCCACCCGGCCTCCGCCAGGCGGCCGGCGCAGACCTCGCCAGAGGGACCCGCGCCGAGGACGATCGCGTCGTAGCTGCGCTCGTTCACCGGCTGCATCCTCGCAGGCCCGGGCGCTCGACGGCGTACAATCGGGTGCAGCACGGGGGCGACAGGCTTCGACGTGGTCGACTCGTGCGAAAGGTTGCAGGTCGAGGTTGCTGGAGGCCTCGTTAAACCCCAGCACAAACCAATACGTGCGGACCACGAGTTCGCCCTCGCCGCTTAGTTAGAAGCTAAGCGCTGTGAGAGTCGGTCCTTCCCCGCCCGCGGGAAGGGGCACCGGCTTCAAAATGCGGGCTCACCCAGGCGGATCGCCCTGACCGCCAGGGGACATCGAAGGGGCTTTATCTCCCGCAGTGCCCGCTGGCGCGGACCCCGGGAGACGAGAATCAAGCGCCAGCTATACCTGTAGACACCCTCGCACCGCGTCCGCGGATCCGAGTTCGAATCTCGGCGCCTCCATAGTCAGACCGAAACTCCGGCCCTCGGCCGGAGTTTGGGTACGTGCGGGATCGCGGCGGGGCGGTCCTGCTTTTCCATGCGAACTCCGTCAGCTTCCAACCCGCTCCTGCACTGGGATCCGGCCGCGGCCGATCCGGCCCAGCGCCGCATCCACCCGATCCTGCGCGGCGCTGTGCTCGACCGGGATGGGTGGACCTGCAGGTACTGCGGCAGCGAGGCGACCGAGGTCGACCATGTCGACCCGCGGGCGCGGGGCGGCGTGACGGCGCCGTACAACCTCGTCGCCGCCTGCCGGCCCTGCAACAAGGTCAAGGGCATCCGCACCCCGGGGGAGTGGCGGCGGGACGAGACCTACGCCCGGCTGACGAGGGAAATGGAACGGCGCCGGGCTTACCGCCGGCGTCGCGCGCCGCGGGTCCGTCCGAGCTAACGGACGGCGGCGGCCAGCTCCTGCCAGGGCTCCACGCTCCAGAAGCGGCGGGCGAGGCCGGAGGTCGAGGGCAGGACCCACGCCTGCGCGCCCTCGACGAGCCGCGGCTGGCGCCCGTAGTCGACCGCGCCTCCGAGCACGATCTTCGCCGCCTGCTTGCCGACGAAGGCGATGTGGGCCGGGGCAAAGGAGGCGACCGCGCGCCTGACCCGCTCGGGGTCGTGGTTGGCGGTGCCAACTTCGGCATCGGACCCGAAGTGGGTCTTGCAAGCGTCGGTGAGGCCGAGGCCGAACTCCGGCAGCCGGCGGAATTCCTCGGGTGCGAGAAGGACCGGCGTCAGCCCGGTCTCGTGCAGGACCGGCCAGAAGTAGTTGCCGGGGCCCGCGTAGGGCGCCCTCTTCGCCGCCGAGACCTTGCCGGCGGCGTTGCCGCAGAAGACCACCTTCAGGCCGGGAACGAGCACGTCGGGCAGCACGTCGTCCATACGACATTGTCCCCACTGGGGTGGGGACAGATCCGGCTAGGGTGCCGCCATGGATCGCTATGTCGCCTTTCTGCGGGGGATGAACCTCGGCAAACGGCGGATCAAGAACGAGGAGCTGAGGGCGCACTTCGAGGCAATGGGCATGGAGGAGGTGGCGACCTTCCGGGCCAGCGGCAACGTCATCTTCGCGACGCCGAAACGCGAGGCGGAGGGGAAACTGGCGGCGCGGGTCGAAGCCGAGCTGGACGAGCGGCTCGGCTATGAAGTGCCGGTCTTCCTGCGCAGCGAGCGGGAGCTCGCGGCGATCGCGGCGCAGCAGCCGTTCCCGGAGGCGAAGGTGAAGAAGTCGAAGGGGAAACTCCAGGTCTCGCTGCTGAAGAAGAAACCCAGTGCGGCGGCGAAGAAGAAGGTGCTGGCGCTCGCCACCGACGAGGACCTCCTGGCGATCGAGGGGCGTGAGCTCTACTGGCTGCCGAGCGGCGGCCTGCTCGAGTCCGACCTTGACCTGAAGGCGATCGAGAAGCTGCTCGGCACCGACACCCGTCGCACGATGGGGACGATCGAGCAGATCGCCGCCAAGCTCGCCTAGCGACCACCGCATCCGACTTCGAGCACACCGGGGTGTGCCAAGAATCGGATACGCGCCAGCGGCCATTACCTTGGAGGGGTTATGGCGATCGCGACCGCAACCTCGCTCGACGTCTACGTCGGCGGCAAGCTCCTCTTCGAGGACGTCGGCTTCAAGCTGGAGCCGCGCGAACGGATGACGCTCTCCGGCCGCAACGGCGCCGGCAAGTCGACGCTGCTGCGGGTGCTGGCCGGCGAGCTGGCTCCGGACAGCGGCACGCTGACCGTGCAGCGGGGCGCCCGCGTCGCCCTGCACGACCAGCGCCCGCCGCGCGAGTCGGCGACCAAGCTGAGCGACTACGTCTTCTCCGGCCGCACCGACATGCTCGAAGCCGAGGCCGAGCTGGAGCGGTTGGAGGGGGAGATGGGCGGCGAGGTCAGCGAGGAGACGATGCGCGCCTACGCCGCCGCCCAGCAGCGGCTCGAAGCCGGCGGCGGCTACCGCTGGCGCGACGACGTCCTTGCCGTCCTCCGCGGCCTCGGCTTCGAGCCCGAGCACGCCGACCGCCCGCTCTCGACCTTCTCCGGCGGCGAGCTGACCCGCGCCTCGCTGGCCCGCGCGCTCGCCACCCGCCCCGACTTGCTGCTGCTCGACGAGCCCACGAACCATCTCGACATCCCCTCGCTGGAGTGGCTCGAGCGCTACCTGGTCGACCTCGATGCGGCGGTCGTCCTCGTTGCCCACGACCGCTGGTTTCTGGAGGCGGTCGGGACCTCGGTCCTGGAGCTGGAGGCGCAGCGGGCCCGCTTCTTCGCCGGCCCCTGGCACGCCTGGCGCCAGGAGCAGGCGGCGCGGCAGATCGCCCTCGGCAAGGCGATCGAGCGCCAGCAGGCGGAGATCGCGCGGATGGAGCGCTTCGTCGAGCGCTTCCGCTACAAGGCGACGAAGGCGCGCCAGGCGCAGTCGCGGGTGAAAATGATCGAGAAAGCCAAGCGCGAAGGGCCGGCGGCCGAAAAGCGCGACAACCGTCACCTGCGCTTCCGCTTCAAGCCGCCCGAGCGGCCCGGGCGGGTGGTGCTGAAACTCGTCAACGGGCGGCTCGAGGTGCCGGGGCGGGTGCTGCTCGACGGCGCCAACGTCGAAATCGAGCGCGAAGAACACGTCGTCCTGGTCGGCCCCAACGGCGCCGGCAAGACGACGCTGATCGATACCCTGGCCGGAGACCGCGAGCCGGCGAGCGGCAGCGTCCGGCTCGGCCACAACGTCAAGATCGGCTACCTCTCTCAGCACGCCGAGACCGCCGCCGGCAGCGGCAGCGTGCTCGACGCCGCCAAGCGCGAGACCGGTCTCAACGAGGTCCAGGCGCGCTCCCTGCTCGGCGGCTTCCTCTTCTCCGGCCGCGATGTCGAGAAACAGCTCTCCGACATCTCCGGCGGCGAGCAGCGACGGCTCTCGCTGGCGATCCTCGTCGCCTCCGGCGCCAACGTCCTCGTCCTCGACGAGCCGACCAACCACCTCGACATCGAGAGCCGCGAGGCGCTCGAGGACGCGCTGACCGAGTTCGAGGGGACGGTGCTGCTCGTCTCCCACGACCGGGCGCTGCTGGAGGCGGTCGGCAGCCGCACCCTGGTCTGCGAGGACGGCCGGCTGCGGAGCTTCCCGACCGGCTGGGCCGAGTACCAGGCGCGCCGCGACGAGGAAGAGAGCGAGGCGACCGCGGCGGCCAAATCGAGCGCCGGGGGCGGCAGGAAGTACAGCGCCACCAAGCCGGCCCAGAAAGCCGCGCGCAAGGCGGCGAAGCTGGAGCAGCGAATCGAGAAGGCCGAGGCCGAGCTGCAGGCGCTGGAGGACGAGCTGGCCGACCCCGCCGCCTGGTCGAGTCCCGGCCGGGTCGAGCGGGCGACGAAGCGCCACGCCGAGGCGAAAACGGCGGTCGAAGAGCTGTACGCGGAGTGGGAGAGCGCTCAGGCCGAAGCGGAGGGCGCGCCGACCTAGGTGAGCCGGCGGTCGAGCACGACGCGGGTGCCCCGGGCCGGTGCCAGGGTGATGTTGCGGACCCTGACCTTTTCGGGCTTCGGGCTGGCCGGCCGCAGCTCGGTGCGTTCGACGAACTCGCGCAGGATCGTCCGCATCTCGTATTCGGCGAAGGCGGCGCCGATGCAGCGGCGGATGCCGCCGCCGAAAGGGATCCAGGCGTAGTTGTCGGTTTTGCTTTCGAGGAAGCGCTCGGGCCGGAACTCGTATGGCTCGGGGAAGGCGTCCTCGCGATAGTGGAGGGCGGCGATCGCCGCGAGGACGAAGCTGCCCTCGGGAAGCTCGTAGCCGCCGATCGTCGCCGGCGCCTTCAGCTTGCGGCCGACGTCGACCAGTACCGGGCGCGCGCGCAGCACCTCTTTGACCGTCGCGCCGAGGTAATCCTCATCACCGGCGGCGAGCGAGTCGCGCAGCTTGGCCAGGACCGCGGGGTTGTGGTTCAGCAGCTCTACCGCCCAGGCGAGCCCGGTCGCGGTCGTCTCGTGGCCGGCGCCGAGCACCGTGACCAGCTCGTCGCGCAGTTCCTGGTCGCTCATTGCCCTGCCGTCCTCGTCGCGGGCCTCGAGCAGCAGCGAGAGGACGTCGTCGCGCTCCTCGTGTCCCGGTTCGGCGCGGCGCAGCTTGATCTCCTCGTAGATGAACCCGTCGAGCGCCTCCCGCGAGCGCAGGAAGCGCGGCCAGGGGCTGCCGGGGCCGAAGTTGCGGCGCAGCATCGGAAACGAGGTGATGACCCCCACCCGGCGGGCGAAGTCGTCGATCAGCCGCTCGAAGCGCTCCAGGCGCGCCTCGTCGTGGACGCCGAAGACGGCGCGCATGATCACCGCCAGGGTGATCCGCTGGGTGTGGGGGCGCAGCGCGAAGGGCTCGGCGACCGGCCAGCTCTCCATCTCCTTGCGGGTCATCTCGACGATCAGCTCGCCGTAGCGCTGGATCCGCTCGCCGTGGAAGGGCGGCAGCAGCAGCTTGCGTTGGCGCATGTGCGGCTCGTCGTCGAGGGTGAGGACCGAGTTCGGCCCCAGCGCCGGCTCCAGCACGGTGGCGTTGGCCTCGCCGGCGTGGAAGACCGAGGGCGAGCCGGTGAAGACCGCTTTGACCAGCTCCGGGCTGGCGACGTAGACGATGCGGCCGAAGTAGGGGAAGCGGATCGTGAAGATGTCGCCGTAGCGGCGCTGGTGTTCGGCGAGGAACCCGAGCGGGTCTCGCGCGTAGCGCACCGCCTGGCCGATCGCCAGGCTGCGCGGTCCCGGCGGGAACGGCGCACGTCGGGCGGCGCCGGGACGGGGGAGGGTCGCCTGCTCCATCGCCGGGCAGGTTACGCGAAAACTGGCTGGGCAGCCAGTTTCAGAGCGCCGGGGCTAGAAGACGATCGTGCGGTCGCCGTCGAGAAAGACGCGGTCGTCGAGGTGGGCCATCACCGCGCGGGCGAGGACGAGGCGCTCGACGTCGCGGCCGAGGCGGACCATGTCGGTCACCTCGTCGCGGTGGTCGACGCGGGTCACGTCCTGGGCGATGATCGGGCCGGCGTCGAGCTCGGCGGTGACGTAGTGGGCGGTGGCGCCGATCAGCTTGACGCCGCGCTCGTAGGCGCGGTGGTAGGGGTCGGCGCCGACGAAGGCCGGCAGGAAGCTGTGGTGGATGTTGATCGCCGGCGGGGCGAGGGCGCAGAGGAAGTCCTCGGAGAGGATCTGCATGTAGCGGGCGAGGACGAGGAGGTCGACGCCGTCCAGCAACTCCAGCGCCTGGCGCTCGACCTCGGGCCGGGTCGCCGGCTCGACCGGCAGGTGGTGGAAGGGGAGGCCGACCGCTTCGACCTGGGCGGCGTGGTCGGGGTGGTTGGAGATCACGCTGACGAGCTCGCCGCCGAGGTCGCCGTTGCGCCAGCGCCAGAGCAGGTCTGAGAGGCAGTGGTCCTCGCGGCTGACCATCACCGCCACCCGCCTGCGTCGGCTGGTCTCGTGGAACTCGTAGTCCATCGCGAAGGGCTCGCCGATCTCCCGGGCGAAGCGCACCTCCAGCGCCTCGCGCTCGCCGTCGGGGACGTGGTCGAAGACCATCCGCATGAAGAAGCGGCCCTCGGCGCTGGAGTGCTGGTCGACGTCGACGATGTTGAGGCCGGTCTCGGCGAGGAAGCCGCTGACGCGGGCGATCAGGCCCGGCTGGTCCGGGCAGGCGAGCAGCAGGCGCGAGGTCGGCGCATCTCCCATCCGCCGATGATCGCGGATAGGCTGCCGCCGATGCGGATCGGCGCGATTCCCGACGGCATGGTGGAGCGGCTGGGGCTCCTGCTCGGCAAGGTGCCGACGCCGATCGGCGAGTCGCTGTTCGCGATGCCGGTGGCGCGCTCGCTGCAGGTCGCACAGCGGACCGGGATTCTCGCCGCGCTGGCGGAGGGGGCGCGCGACCCGGCGGAGCTGGCCGAGCACCTCGGCCTGCAGACGCTCGGGACCAGCCGCGTCCTCGACGTGATCGCGCCGCTCGAGCACGTCAAGCAGAACCCCGACGGGACCTACGAGATGACCGCCAGCGGCCACCGCTGGCTGGATCCGAAGTCCGACACCTACATCGGCGACTTCCTCGCCGACACCGCCCACTACTGGGAGTGGTACGCCGGCCTCGAGGACCTGGTCCGCGACGGCAAGCACGTCGAGCTGCACGAGAAAGCGCCGGACGATCCTTACTGGCAGTCCTACATCCGCGGCCAGTACCAGGTGGCGCGGCTCTCCAGCGCCGAAGTCGCGAAGGCGATCCCGCTCGCCAAGGGCGCCCACCAGTTGCTCGACGTCGCCGGCGCCCACGGCGAGTACTCGATGGCGCTCTGCCGCCGGCACGAGGGGCTGAGGGCGACGATCGTCGACCTGCCGGGCAGCGCCCGGGTGGGGGAGGAGATCGTCGCCGAAAACGGGATGGGCGACCGCGTCCGCCACCTGGTCGGCGACATGTTCGAGGTCGACTACGACGGCCAGTACGACGGCGCGCTCAGCTTCAACATCATCCACCACCTCACGCCGGAGCAGATCCGGGCGCTCTTCACCCGCATTCGCGCCGCGCTGCGGCCGGGCTCGCCGCTCTGCGTCCTCGACCTCTACGACCGCCCCGGCGGCCAGCGCGCCAACCTCGCCTCGATCCTCGGCCTCTTCTTCCACCTGACCTCGGGCGCCGACACCTACACCGTCGACGAGGTCTCCCGCTGGATGAGCGAGAGCGGCTTCGGCAAGGTCGAGGTGAAGTCGTTCAGGTCCCTGCCGGACCTGCGATTGCTGATCGCCAAAGCGGTCTAGACGCAGCGCCGCCGGCGGTCGCGGCGCAATTTCGCACCCATAGTCAGCCCGGCTAGGAGGAAATCCACGCCTGGGCTCGTGCGGATCGATGCGAGCCGCGGCGCCTCTGTGACGGCGGCCACACACGAGAGCGGCGCGAACCCTCACGGTTTTGCGCTTGCTCACAAAACGCAAACAATTCACCGCGATCTTGCTCATCCTCCTCGCCTTCCCGGCCGCCGCCCTCGCCGCCGGCGGTAAGGAGTCGACGGGCGGCCCGAGCGTCGGGCAGGCCGAAGTGGCGCCGCTCGAGCGGCTGCAGCGGCCGGTCACGAGCTTCCACCGCGTCGTCAGGACAATCGCCGCCGACATCAAAGCCGACGAACTTGCGGCCGCCCGCAAGGAGGAGCGCGAAGCCGAGGAACGCTTCACCGACCTCGGTGTCTCGATGGCGACCCTTGAATCGATCGCCTCCTGCGAGTCCGGCGGCGACCCCGCCGCCGTCTCCTCCGACGGCACCTACCGCGGCAAATACCAGTTCGACTACGGCACCTGGGAATCGATGGGCGGCAGCGGCGACCCCGCCGCGGCTCCCGAGTCCGAGCAGGACTACCGCGCCGCGCTCCTCTACGCGTCGTCGGGCTCCAGCCCCTGGCCGATCTGCGGCTAGGGACGAAGCTTTACGGCCCGCGGGTCCTGTCTCCGATCGGGGGCTCCCCCTACCGGGGGAGTCCTCCCGATCGTCGCCACCCGCGGGAGGAGCGTCCGCCACTGACGCATCTACGATGGCGCCATGAGTGACGACGGAGCGCCGCCGCCTAACGAGGAGCAGATACCCGCACCGGATCCCGAGGGGCCGACGCGGAAACCCCCCAAGGAGGCGATCGCGGAGGCGAAGGTGCGGGCGCCGACGCGGGGGAACCGCAAGCTGGAGAGCTTCCTCGACGCCGTCAACGGCGACGAGGAGGTGCGGGCCTGGTGGTACATGACCCAGGTCCACGCCGAGCGGCTGGGGATGTCGGACCACTCCTGGGTCCACATGCAGATCGTCCTCAACATCGCCCTGCGGCTGCTGCGGCTGCTGTTGCGGGCGGGGGTCGAGCCGGCGATGGTCGCCGACCACGGGATGCGCGACCGCGACGCCGAGGTGGTGGTTGCCGGCGGCGCCCTGCTGCACGACACGGGCATGTCGATCCACCGCGCCGACCACGAGGCCTACTCGCTCTTCCTCGCCAACTCGGCCCTCAAGCGCCTGCTCTCCGATGCCTACAAGGAGCCGGAGCGGACCGTGGTCGCCTCGGAGATCCTGCATGCGATCATCGGCCATCGCCGTCGCGGCGAGCCCTACACGCTGGAGGCCGGCGTCGTCCGCGTCGCCGACGCGCTCGACATGGCCCAGGGCCGCACCCGGCTGCCGCTGGAGTCCGGCCACGAGGGCATCCATTCGATCTCCGCCGCCGCCGTCGACGAGGTCCGCATCTCGGCCGGCGAGGAGCGCCCGGTCAAGATCGAGATCCAGCTCAACAACAGCGCCGGGATCTTCCAGGTCGACGACCTGCTGGCGACGAAGATCCGCGACACCCCGCTGGAGGGCAAGGTCGAAGTGGTCGCCAAGGTCGAGGGCGAGACCGAGAAACGCCTGCTCTCCGGCTTCCGGCTCTCCTGAGCCGCGCGGTGGGACTTATGGCCGCCATAGAGCCCATAAGTCCCACTAACTAGATGGCGGCGCCGTCGAGTTCCCCGACCAGCGCCTGCACCCGGCGCTCGATCTCGTCGCGGGTCTCGCGCACCGCGTCGAGCGACTGGCCTTTGGGGTCGGGCAGGTCCCAGTCGAGGTAGCGCTTGCCGGGGATGTAGGGGCACTCGTCGCCGCAGCCCATCGTCACCACCACGTCGGCCCATTCCGCGTCGGCCTGGGTGAGCTTGTCGGGACGGTGACCCCTGAGGTCGATTCCCACCTCGGCCATCGCCTCGACCACCTCGGGGTGGACGCGGTCGGCGGGCGTGGTCCCGGCCGAGCGGGACTCGTGGCGCTCGCCGGCGGCGCGCGCGAAGAGCGCCTCGCTCATCTGCGAGCGGCCGGCGTTGTGGAGGCAGACGAAGAGGGCGCGGGCCATCAGGTGGCCTCCGACGCGGCCGCTTCGGGGTGCTCGCCGCGGACCACCTGGTAGGCCAGCGCCCCGAGCGCGGCGCCGATCGGCGGGGCGAGGAGGTAGAGCCAGAGGTCGTGCAGCTCGCCAGAGACCAGCGCCGGCCCGAGCGAGCGGGCGGGGTTCATCGAGGCGCCGGTGACCGGGCCGCCGAAGAGCGCGTCGAGGCCGACGGTGCCGCCGATTGCGATCGCCGCCGCGGCCCCGACCGCGCGGGTGTCGGTGGCGACGGCCATGATCACGAACATCAGGAAGGCGGTCAGCACGACCTCGTAGACGAAGGCGCTGCCGGTGCCGACCGAGGGCAGGGTGGTGCCGAGGTCGGCCGGCTGGCTCGGCCAGACCGCGGCGAGGAGCGCCGCCGCGGCCAACGCGCCGGCAATCTGGGCGGCGAGGTAGGCGAGGGTCTCGCGGCCGGGGAAGTGCCGGGTGAGGGCGAAGGCGAGGGTGACCGCCGGGTTGAGGTGCGCACCGGAGAGGTGGCCGGTCGCATAGACCATCGCCATCACGACCAGGCCGAAGACGAACGCGATCCCGATCGCGCCGAGGGTGCCGGGGTCTTCGGCCTCGGCGACGATCGCCCCGCAGCCGGCGAAGACGAGGGCGAAGACGCCGATACCCTCGGCGGCAGCGCGGCGGATGAGGTCGGGGCGCCCGTCCACGCTCTCAGCAGCTGGCGGTCGCGGGGGCGAAGACGTCGCGGACGGAGTCCAGGGCGCCCGGGACGAGCGAGAAGTAGCTGCGGGTGCCGCGCCTCTCGCGCTCCGCCAAGCCCGCCTCGACCAGCACCTTGAGGTGATGGCTGACGGTCGCCTGGGAGAGGCCGAGGAAGGGCTCGAACTCGCAGACGCAAACCGCCTCGCCGCCGGCGCGCAGCAGCATGTTCACGATCCGCAGCCGCTGCCGGTCGGCCAGCGCCTTCATCACCGCCTCCAGCTCCGCGGCGCGATCGTCGTCGAGCGAGGAGCCCGCCAGGGGCGTGCAGCAGTTGATCACCGGCAGGTCCGTCATCGGCGGCGAGCCTAGCATCTTCATCGATGGTCATCGATGAAGCGGACCAAAAAAAAGGGCCGCCGGGGCTGGCTAGTTGAAGCGGGCCAGGTCGGACTTGCGCTGGTCCTTGCGCTTCTCCAGCCGGTTCTGGATCAGCGAGAGGACGATCACCAGGGCGGCGAAGAAAGCGATCACGCCGAAGCAGAAGAAGGTCACCGTCTTGTCGGTCGTGGGACCGGCGAGGCCGACGCCCTCGTCGGCCAGAGCGGCCGGGGCGACGAGCAGCATCAGGGCCCAGATCGAGAGCAGGGCTGCGGCGGTGCGCTTCACAGGCGGGAATCTAGCGCACCGAGGGGCGTCGCCGTCCGCTCTTTAGGCTCCGTTCGGCGCCAGGCCAATAGCCTCTCGCGGCGATGAGCGCTCTGGAAGCAATCGTCCTCGGCTTCGTGCAGGGGCTGACGGAGTTCCTGCCGATCTCCTCCTCCGGCCACCTGCGGATCATCCCCGCCCTGCTCGGCTGGGAAGATCCCGGCGCGGGATTCACCGCGGTGATCCAGCTGGGGACGATGGCCGCGGTGCTGCTCTACTTCCGCGCCGACCTCTGGCGGATCGCCTCCGCCTGGCTGCGCGAGCTTCGCACCCCGATCCCCCGCGCTTCGAAAGACGCGCGGCTGGGCTGGTTCATCGTCCTCGGCACGATCCCGATCTGCGTCTTCGGCTTCGTCTTCAAAGACCAGATCGAGTCGGGGGCCCGCGACCTCTACCTGATCGGCTCGGCGCTGATCCTCTTCTCCTTCGTGATGCTCGCCGCCGAGCACTACGGCACCCGCCGCCGCGACCTGAGCGAGATGAGCGGGCGCGACGGAATCGCGATCGGGTTCGCCCAGGCCCTGGCCCTGATCCCCGGCGTCTCCCGCTCCGGGGCGACCATCTCCGCTGGCCTCTTTCGGGGCTTCAATCGGCTCGACGCCGCCCGCTACTCGTTCCTGCTCTCGATCCCGGCGGTGGTCCTCAGCGGCCTCTTCGAGCTGCGCAAGATCGGCGAAGCAGGCGAACCACCGGTCGGGGCGACGGTGATCGCCACCGTCGTCGCTTTTATCGCCGGCTACATCTCGATCGCCTGGCTGCTGCGCTACCTGACCTCCCACTCGCTGCGCGTCTTCGTCGTCTACCGGGTCGCGCTCGGGCTGCTGGTGCTGGGCCTGGCGGCAAGCGGCGCGATCCACTGACGCCGCAAATTCGGGGTCTCCCGGCCTCCACTCGTGAAAATCCTGTGAACGCAGGGGAAACAAACGGTTCGGCGGCCTCCCCGTGTGCATACACTTGCGCTATCCGAATCGCCGTCCTCGACACCGACAGCGGTTTCGTCACCGTTCTCGCCCGCCGCGCTGAGGCGGCCGGCTGGCACCTCAGCCAGAGCACCGGCCCCGTGCCGCCGCGCGACCTGGTGGCGATGAAGCTGAACGCCCTGCTGGTCGACCCCGCCGTGCTGGGCGACGAAGCCTGGGCCTACCTGGAACGGGTCGCCTCGATGCTGCCCGACCTCGGCCTGGTCGTCTGCACCGGCCGCTCGACCGTCGCCCAGCGGGTCCGGGGGCTGCGGCTCGGGGTCGACGACTGGATGACGAAGCCGTGCCATCCCGAGGAGGCGATCGCCCGAATCGAAGCGGTCTCCCGTCGGCGCCGTCGCGGCCGCCAGGAGCACGAGGCGACGCCGCTCGCGGTTGGCGAGATGGAGATCCGCCCCGACCGCTTCCAGGCCTTCGTCGGCGACGAGGCGCTGGATCTCACCCGCCGCGAGTTCGAGCTGCTCTACCTGCTCGCCGAGGAGCGCGGCCAGGTGCTCGAGCGCGAGCAGATCTACCAGCGAGTGTGGGGCTACGCGATGGCCCACGGCGACCGCTCGGTCGACGTCTTCGTCCGCAAGCTGCGCAAGAAGCTGGAGAGTCTCTCGCCGAGCTGGACCTACATCCACACCCACTTCGGCATCGGCTACCGCTTCGACCCCGAACCGGCCGGCATCGTCGCCGAGGAGATCCACCCGGCGGCCGAGCCCGAGCGCGTTGCCAAGCCGCAGCCCGCGGCGGATTCACAAGCCGTTCACAACACCTTCACGCCCGGATAACCGCCGCCGGCTGACTCGGCGCCATGCTCGGGCGCATGGGACGGCTGGAGATCAAGCCTGAGCAGCACGCGGCGCTGGTCGACGGACGGCCGCTCAGCCTCACCGTCCGCGAGCTGCAGCTGTTGGTGACCCTCTCTGAGCACCCGCAGCGGATCATGACCCGCGAGGAGCTGTTCGCCGAGGTGTGGGGCGGCAAGCCCCGCAGCGACGACCGCTCGGTCGACGTCTACGTCAGCCGCCTGCGGGCGAAGCTCGGCGAAGCACTGCCGGAAGCGTGCCTGATCCACACCCATAACGGGATCGGCTACCGCTTCGCGCCCGACATCTGACGCCTCCCGGTCGCTTTTACATCTTTTTCACATGCTCGACACAGCCACGTAACAAGGTGGGGAGGAGCCGCTGCGAGGGTGGCGCCACCTGATGAATCGACCCCAAGGAGACAGAGTGAACAGCTCTAAGTGGTTCGTGGTGCTGAGCGCCGCGATCGTCCTCGCGATTGCCGTCGCCGCCTGCGGCAGCAGCAGCGATACGACCGGAAGCAGCGGTGGCGGCAGCGTGTCCGGCGAAATTGCCGGCGCCGGCTCGACCGCGCAGCAGGCAGCCCAGGAAGCCTGGATCGCCGAATTCGAGAACGAAAACTCCGACGTGACCATCTCCTACGACCCGGTCGGGTCGGGCGGCGG
>Ga0164302_10000218_pt1 | contig 14927 bp, 13 predicted proteins | sample Whisoiple_202_MG_FD_109714 | JGI IMG/M metagenome (GOLD analysis project Ga0164302, IMG submission 109714) | Soil microbial communities amended with pyrogenic organic matter from upstate New York, USA - Whitman soil sample_202_MG | ecosystem: Environmental > Terrestrial > Soil > Agricultural... | reverse complement strand
CTCCGGCATTCCAGGGCGCCTTGTAATCAGGCTCGACGGATGTGGCTGTGATGCGGACCAAGCTTTTCTGAACCGGCCCGTTTGGCTTCGGCGGCGCGATGGGAATGGGCACTGGAACTACTGCCTGGGCGGGCGGACTTGACATTGACGGCCCCGGCGCCCGTGGAGCTTGCGGCTCAAGCGGCGGCTGGGGCGTGTCTTGCTGCGCTTGCACCAGGGGCGCGAGCAGCAATGCGATAGAGGTGACAATAATGATACGCTTCATCGGCGGAGAGCCTGCAAACTTAAACAGCGTAAGCGAAAATCAAGATTCGGATGCGGATTTGCAATTGGCTTCTATTGACACGGCAAGTTGCTTACGCGTTCAAATCCGGGATATCCAAGGAGTGACGGCTTCCCAAGCCGTCGTTCCTTATTTCAAATGCCGGCCCGATCGAGAAGCGACCTTAGAACCCTTTCTGCTTCGAATATTTCGCAAGCGACGGCGCGAGCGGCGCGAGAATGTTTCGCGTAATCAGCGTTGATTCGTTTCACTGCATTGGCAATCTCATCGACCGTCCGAAAAGCTAACAGTCCGTGTTTTCCGCCGTAGATTTTTGTGAAGCCTGTTTCTTGCGTGATCACCGGTCGACCCGCTGCGAGGTAACAGGCGCTCCGGTCGCTGAACCAGCCGGTGTTGAGCCTGACATATTGGTCCTTGGCTACGGTGAACTCTCCTTTAGAGCGCTGAATGTAGTCACGATATAGCCAGTAATCGACGCTCATTTGCAGCGGCGAGATCAATCGCCAGCTGTTTCGTTCAAATTGTCTGCGCGTTTTGGCATCTTCGATGTTCGTCGCCATCTCGAACGTTTCTCCGGCTCTTTTCGGCGCTGATATAAAGCCGAGAAATTCACGCGATTTGCTCCAGAGATATTTTTTGCCACGCCAGACGATGTCCTTCAATCCACTCGTAGACCAGTTTGCGACTGTGGTGAACAAAGAAGCACCGGGAGACGAGCGATTGGTTTTCCAGAAATCGGTGACCACCGGTTGCCGTGTTGCCAACCATTTGAAGCCGTGTGTCGGCACGGGAAAACTTTTTGTCCCGATTTTCTCGCCAAACGTGAATAGCGCGTGATGGCGTCTTAAATATTCGATTGTCGATTTTACGCCCTTGTCGATTTTGATCTGCTCAACGCCGGGGTCGCTTTCGATGTAGAGAATGCGATCGGACACGAGCAGGTCGTCATTGAATTCCTGCGTCCCGCACACGTTCAGGATCGCATCAGCCTCGCGATAGAGCTGCCGTATTCTCTCTAGCGACAAGCCCGCGGTCGGAGTGCCGGGCAAATAACGTGCGCAATACCCCCAGCGGCGCTCGAACTCAAACTCCCGCGCCAATTGCTTGAGGACCTTCGCCGCGTAAGTGAACTCATCAGTTATCTCAAACGTTTCCGGATTGTACGGCAGTCGCGCCGAGTCTTCGATGTAATAAACGTCATGCCCGAGCCGTTGCAGGCCGACGACGTAATGAATGTGCTGCCAGATCACGCCTGCGATCGGCATCGAGCCCATGAAACCCATGACTATGATTTTCTTTCGTTTCACGTTGCAAAAAGTGAACGGTGATCAGTGAACACAGTGTGTTGGCAATGCATCGGTCTGATCACTGATCACCAATCACTGCCTACTCACAATTGCCGAACTACAACGGCTGGATTTCCCGCAACGACGGTATTCGGTTCAACGCTCTTTGTAACTACTGAGCCTGCAGCGACAACGGAGTTTTCGCCGATCGTGACACCTTTCAAAATTACTGCATTCATTCCGATCCAGACGTTGTCCGAAATTTTAACAGGAGCGCTTTTCAGTTTCGGACGGCTGGGGCGGTCCTTGAAATACGGGGCAAGAGCTTGCGCGTCGATCAGGCGCTGTGCGGGCGCGAGAGGATGAAAATCAGAATCAGCAATACCGACGTTCCATGAAACAAGACAATGGGAGCCGATCTCGATGTTTTCTTCCGCCATAATCAGCGCGCCATTGAGCAGAGTAAAATCACCGACCGTGCAATGACCGTACTCGCCGATCGCGAATGAGCAGCCCGCGTAACATGAAACGTGCTTGCCGATAACTACTGCGCGAGGCTGCTTGCTTTGAAGCTTTCGAAAGATTTGTGCGGTCTCGCAATAAAATCCTTCGCCAAATTCAACATTATCCGGAATCGGCTCCGGCCACCAATCGCCTTCGACATGTCGATCTTCTCTAACGTTGCTCACGAAGGAAAATGTCCCGAGCTGTACAGTTTTGCGTATGCGCCGCCGCGCGCGACGAGGTCTGCGCCGCGGCCTTGTTCAACGATCCGTCCATGTTCGACCACGATGATTTGATCAAGGTTATGAATCGTTGCCAGGCGATGTGTTGCGATCAAAGTGGTGCGGCCGCGCATTAATTCCCTAATCGTATCCATAATGGCAGATTCGGTGGCGGGATCGAGCGCCGACGTCGGTTCGTCGAGCAACAAGATCGGCGCGTTTTTCAGAAATGCTCGCGCGATTACAATGCGCTGCCGTTGACCGACACTAAGATGTCCGCCTCTTTCGCCAACAAGGCTGTCATATCCCTGAGGCATCTGTCGAATAAACTCGTCGGCCTGCGCCCGACGCGCCGCCTCAATAATTTCGTCTTCGGTCGCGTCCGGCCGGCCATAGGCGATGTTTTCGCGAACCGTTGTCGAGAACAACAACGTATCCTGTAGCACGATCGCGATCTGTGCTCGCAAACTTTTCTTTGTGATCTGGCGAGTATCGCGGCCATCAAGTGTGATCGTACCCGAAGTCGCATCGTAAAACCGTGGAACGAGACCGAGCAGTGTGCTCTTCCCGGCTCCAGTTCCACCAGCCAGTCCAACGATTTGGTTCGGTTCGATCCGAAGATTGACGTCCCGCAAGACGCACCGGTCCGATGCGTAGCCGAAACTCACAGCCTGAAATGCGATCTCGCCTTGAGCCATTGAAATCGCAACAGCGTCGGACGAATCAACGACGTCATCCTGCCGGTCCAACACTTCAAAGCAGCGTTTTGCGCCTGCGGTAGCGCCTTCCATTGCCCAGGCTGTGTAGGTGAGTGATTCCAGCGGCTGATAAAGCATCAGCAGATATGCGCTGAAAACCAGAAGTGAACCGAGCGTGAGCGTGCCAGCTAGAACATGTAGCGTACCGATATAGTACATCACCGCCGTGCCGACGACCATTAGCGTGCTGATCACGAGCGCGCTGTTCACGTTAGTTAAAGTCAGGCGCAAGTTTGCTTGTAAACTCTGCCAAGCTTGCTGCTGGAACTGGCGCACCTCAAAGTCTTCGCGTCCAAACGCGTGCACCATCCGGATCGAGCTGAGGCCCTCCTGCGCCTGAGCCAGGACGGCGCTTTCGTGTTCCTGGATCGATGTCGATTCACGTCGAATCCGATGCGCAAACAGATAAATGGCGCCGACGACCAACGGGACAATTCCAAGCGAAACCAATGTAAGCTGCCAATCCAGTTGCAGCATAATCACGAAAGTTCCGATCAATGTGATTACCGACCCAAAGATATTGGTGAAGCCTTTGTTGTAGATCGTTTGGATGGACTGCGAGTCGTATGCCACGCGAAAACTGGAATCACTCGAGCGCCGCGCGTCGTGAAATTTCAGTGAAAGCCGTTGAAGGTGCGAGTACAAATCTGTGCGTAACTTAAGCAACGCCTGTAGGCCAATTTTTACGAACAGATAATTTGTGATCCAATTGATAATTCCCCAAAGAAGCTGAAGACCGATCAGTGCCAGGCAAAGCAACAAAACCCACTTGCGCCAGTCTGCACGTATCGCTGATCCTGCCCGCAGAAAATCGTCAACGATGATCTTGAATGGCCACGGCTTCAGCAGGTTGAGGCCGATCCCGACAATCGTTAGACACAAGCCGAAGATCGTCTGTCCCAGAAACGGCCGGTAATAACGAAGAACGCGCCGACAGATAGACATGTGATTTTTGAATTGCGGGTTGTGGATTTTAGACTGAACTAGGGCGAATTCATTCGGCTCGACATCGGGAGATTCCTCGACTTGGCTCGGAATGACAATATGCATCATCTACTTGAAACGTGGTTCAGCTGGGTGCTCACCGGCGGTTATCTCGGCATCATCGTCTTGATGGCAATGGAGAGCTCGATCTTCCCAGTGCCCAGCGAAATCGTCATTCCGCCGGCGGCATTCCTTGCGGCCCAAGGCAAGCTGAGCTTTACCGGTGTGGTGCTGGCCGGCACGCTCGGATCGTATCTGGGATCAGCCATCACCTATTGGGCGTCCCGATTAATCGGCCGGCCACTAATCGTAAGATACGGTCGGTTCGTGTTTGTAAGCCCTAAAAAGCTGGAACAGGCCGAACAATGGCTCACCCGGTACGAAGCCGGCGGAGTTTTTTTTGCCCGGTTGCTGCCTGTTGTGCGCCATCTGATCTCGATCCCCGCAGGGATCGTTCGAATGAATTTCGGACTGTGTAGTCTTGTTACAATTGCCGGGTCGGCGCTCTGGTGCTGGATATTGGGATACCGTGGCGACAAAGCGTACCGGTTGGAGCCTCAACTGCTGACGAGTCCCGAAGCGCTCGAGCATTTCATCCGCCAGCAATCGAAGGGAATTCTCCTACTCATCGCGGTGTTTGCAGGTCTCTACATGCTGGCGCTGCGACTGATGAAGCCACGCGGAGGCGTGTAGGCAATCAAGGAGCCCGCGGCTTCCCCAGCCGCCGTGTTTGGATTCCCACGGCTGCCCACGCCGTCGGTCCGTGAGGTGCGTGCTCCGACTCAAGGTCATTCTGGCCGACCGGAAACATTCGTGTTTGAAAATTGAACAAAAGTGTCGCTCAACGGTCAGTTCTAAAGTGCACAAGGAGTGAATAACTGCATGGGAATTATGGATGAGATATTCGCAATGGGGAATGGCACCGGAAGTGCTTTCGGAAAAAACGGACGTAATATGAAAAGAAATCGGCAAATCTTAAAGCCGCGCACGAGACTTTCTCTCGGTGATCTGATCCTGGCGGTCAGTTCCTGTACGAACAGCAGCAGGGAGACGGTCGCAACCGTCGCTGACCTTCTTGCCAGCGGCCAGGTGCGCTTACACGACAACGGGCGTTTCTTGCGCGCCCGCGTTTGTTAGGCCGACGACGGTTCGCCATCCGTCGACCGACCTTAGGCGTAAAGTCGCTAACGCTCTAGCGTCCGCTGTCTCAGCGGACGTCGCTTACCGGGACGCTGGGGGCAGCGCACACTTAGCGCTCGTGTTCAATCGCTAAAGCGCAGCGACGCCAAAAACAAAACGCTTTTTCCGTCTAGTCAGCCCGTTTATCTTTCGCGAGTGATCGATCGTTATTCCCGGCCGGAGATGAGCAAAATCTGGTCGGACGAGCGCAAGTTTCAGATCTGGTTGGAGATTGAGGTGCTGGCCTGCGAGGCGATGGCGGATCTTTGCCAGATCCCAAAGGAGGACGCTGCGGAAATTCGCAAGCGAGCGCGATTTTCGATTCCCGAAATTCTGGAGATAGAAAAGCGAACTAACCACGATGTGATCGCTTTTCTTGAAAACGTTGCCGAATCGGTTGGCCCGGCGTCGCGTTGGATTCACCAAGGCTTAACTTCATCGGACATATTGGATACGACTCTCGCTGTCCAACTGACAGAGTCGTGCAAAATTCTTCTGGACGATCTGGGTTCGCTGCGAACGGCGATCGCAAAACAGGCGCGCCGATTCAAAATGACTCCGATGATCGGTCGCAGTCACGGTGTGCACGCAGAGCCCATCACCTTCGGGCTGAAGGTCGCCCTCATGTATGACGAATTTGGGCGCGCCGAGGAACGGCTCACTCAAACGCGCGAGCGCATCCGCGTCGGCAAGATTAGCGGAGCGGTTGGTACCCATGCATACCTCGATCCGAAAATTGAGCGCTCGGTTTGCGAGAAGCTCGGATTAAAACCGGCAACGCTCTCAACCCAGATCGTGCAGCGCGATCGTCATGCAGAATTTATGACCACACTCGCCGTGATTGCTTCCAGCATTGATCGCTGGGCGACAGAATTTCGGCATCTCCAACGCACGGAAGTTCTCGAAGTGGAAGAATTCTTCGGCGAAGGCCAGAAGGGCAGCTCAGCCATGCCTCACAAGCGCAACCCGATCACGAACGAACGCTTAAGCGGCTTGGCACGCGTTATTCGCGGTAACGCAGTTGTTGCATTGGAGAACGTGGCGCTCTGGCATGAGCGCGACATCAGTCATTCAAGCGCCGAGCGAATCATTCTGCCGGACTCATGCATCCTGGTCGACTACATGCTGGTCAAGTTGCGAGATGTGGTGGAGAAATTGCAAGTCTATCCAGAGCGAATGGCGGAAAATCTTGCTTTGACAAAGGGTTTGTATTTTAGCCAGTCGATCTTGCTCGCGCTTACGCGGGCGGGCGCGGAGCGGAAAAGTGCATATGAAGCGGTGCAACGTGCGGCGATGAAAACTTGGAAAGGCGAGGGGACATTTGCCGAAAACGCAAAACGCGAACCGGAAATCATGGCGAAACTTTCACCCGAAGATATAGATGGCCTTTGCTCGCCCGATGTTCATTTCAGACATATCGATGCAACGTTCAAAGCGCTTGGACTAGAGTAAAGATCTGAGGTCACGCTGCGGCAACCGGTCGGTTACTGATTCCTTGGCTTTGAGGCCGCTATTATTCGTAGCGTAACGCTTCGATGGGATCGAGGTTCGCCGCGCGATAAGCCGGGTAAAGACCGAAGGCAATGCCGATTGCCGAGCAGACGAGCAGCCCCGCAATGGCCCAGCCATAAGGGAAAATCAGGTCCACTTTTAGCCACGCGGCCAGCAGATCGCCGGCGATGATTCCGAGAATGATTCCCAGAACGCCGCCAGCTTCGGAAATGAAAACCGCTTCGGTCAAAAACTGCCGCAAAATATCGCGGCTTCGCGCGCCGATAGATTTGCGGACGCCAATTTCCTTTGTTCTCTCGGTGGCGCTTACGAGCTTGATATTCATAATACCGATTCCTGCCGCGACTAGCGCGATGAGACTGATGACGAACGCGCCCACTCGCACATATCCCGCCACGTTAACAAAAGCGCTCTTGAGCGAGTCGTTGCTGTAAATCTCGAAATCGTTTGGCTGGTCTGGTCGCAATCCACGCGCGATACGCATGGCGCCGATGCCGCGATCGAAGGTGCGATTGTAAGTATCTTGCGTGAACGCTTGCGTGGCGATGTTAACGGTGCGTTTCGCTTCACCGTAGTCCTCGAAGAAGCGCGTGATCGGCATGATGCAAAGGTCGTCCTGGCTTTGGCCGAAGGCGGTTCCTTTTTCTGCGAGCACACCGATGATCGTATAGATGTGTCCGCTGACCCGAACGACTTTGCCGATCGGTGTTTCGTGCGGAAACAGTCTTTTCTCGACTATCTTGCCAACAACAATCACGCGACGTGAAAGCTCGACATCTTCATCAGTCAAATTCCGGCCATAACCCAGCGTGTAAGCATTTGCGGTAAGAAAGCTTCGGTTCGTTCCGACAATGAGAAGACTCGGCGTTGTCTTTACGCCGTTGTAAACCGCCTGGCCTTTCACTTCGTAACCAAAACTTTTGAGGCAGATCTCGCGCGCTTCGCCTTCCATCAATCGATAATAATGTAGCGCCTGCTTGTAAGTGATGTTGTGCCGGTTACGAAATTTCTCCTGCACGTCGCCGCTCGCGCTGACGTTGGCGGGATATTTAGCGAACTGAAAGATGTTTGAACCTAGAAAACTAATGCCGTTCTCAATTGAGTATTGCAACGCGCCGATCGCAGTCATGACTGAAATCACGGAGAACACTCCGATCGTGATGCCGAGCATCGTCAGCGCCGAACGCAGTTTGTTCGCGCCGAGGGACGACCATGCCATCTTTATGATTTCGCCAAATAGCATCTCATTAACACCGGCCTTCAGACCGGTGATATCGGGGGAACCTCAGTCGGAGCCGTTTTAACGGCTTACTCGTCCGCGCACTTCTAGATATCAACGCGCATCCAGCTAAAAGCCGTTGAAACGGCTCGTTCGACTCTCCGGCAAGTGCACCGGCCTGAAAGGCCGGTGTAAATGATACAGCTATTGGATTACTCATAGCGCAGCGCCGTTACCGGATCGAGTCGCGAAGCCGACCATGACGGCGCAAAACCGGAGAACAAGCCTGTCAGTATTGACACAATCATGCTTACGAGCACCAGGCCGATCGAGAAGTGAATCGGGAATGACGGAAACGCCTTGCCGATCCCGAAGCACATTAGATAAGCGAACGCGAGCCCGATAAATCCACCGAGGAGACAAAGCGCTGTCGATTCGATCAGGAATTGCAGCAGGATCGTTCGCCGCCGCGCGCCGAGCGCTTTGCGTGTTCCAATTTCTTTCGTCCGCTCTTTCACGCTAACGAACGTGATGTTCATGATGCCAATCGCGCCAACGAAAAGTGACAGACCGGTAATGAACAGCCCGGCAATCGCAATCGAATTCTTGACCGGATCGAGAGTGCTTTTGAAGGCCTGTTGCTCGTTGATGGAGAAATCGTCTTTTTTCTCTGGTGGCAACCCACGCACGCGTCGCATTAGCCCAGTGAGCTCGTCCTTCGCATCCGCAAGTTTGGTCTTGTCTTTTACTTTGACGCGCACGTCCGATTCGGTTTTGGCCGAAAAATATTTGTTAAACGCGCTCAACGGCATTGCCACCATGGAGTCCCAACTGAACAAACCAAGAAACGTGCCCTGCCGGGTGTTTACGCCGATAACTTTGAATAATTGGCCGTTGATCAACACCGATTTATCTATCGGGTTTTCAGAGGGGAAAAGCGCGTCGGCCACATCATAGCCGATCACGACAACGTTGGCCCCGCCACGCGATTCCAGTTCGTTAAAGAACCGCCCGGTCGTACAATCGATTGTCGATGTTACGATGAAATCGGACGTAGTCCCGAGAACAAACACATTGTTCACCTGGTTGCCGCCGTACTTGACCGATCGCATCAAATTCGATGTCGGCACGGCCAGAATCAGATTCGAATTCGGCGTTGCCGCGATCATGCGGTTCAACGTCTCGGCGTATTCGGTTTTAATTTTTTTGCGGTCGCGGTAATTCCACCAATCGTCCACCGGCTTCCACGGCCATTGCGTGACGTAGAGGACGTCATCGCCAAGCACGGCCATACTTTTATCGAAACCTATGGATATCCCATTCACGGCCGTGCCCATCAATGTCACGGCGATGATGCCAATGATAACTCCGAGCGCGGTGAGCGTTGACCGCGTCAGGTTCGAGCGCATTTGCGCTGCCGCGATCTTCCAGCTTTCGCTCAGCTCGTAAACAAAACGCTTCATTTCGATTTCATCCGGCAACCGGCAGATCGAGTTCCGGAATAAATCCCGCATGATCCGACTCAATGAGTCCGTCGCGCAAATGCACGGTACGACGCGCGTGCGCGGCGATGTCTCGTTCATGCGTCACGAGGATAATTGTGTTGCCGTGCCCATATAAATCCTCGAGCAAAGCCATGATTTCGTCGCCGGTTTTGGAATCGAGGTTACCGGTCGGCTCATCCGCCAGAATGATCGAAGGTCCGTTGACAAGAGCACGCGCGATGGCCACGCGCTGACGTTGACCGCCGGAAAGTTCGTTGGGTTTGTGATGAATGCGATCGCCCAGGCCAACATCTGCCAGCACCTGGGTCGCGCGTGCCTCGCGCCGTTCGGGATCGATGCCGGCATAAATAAGAGGGAGTTCGACATTACGCAACGACGTCGACCTTGGCAGAAGGTTAAAGGTTTGAAACACGAAACCAATCTCGCGATTGCGAACGGCCGCGAGCTCATCGTCATCCATTTCGGCAACATTTTTGCCGTTAAACTCATAGCGGCCGGAAGTCGGTGTATCGAGACACCCGAGCATGTTCATGAGCGTAGACTTGCCGCTGCCGCTCGGGCCCATGATGGCGATGTACTCGTTGCGGCGAACCTGCAAGGTCACACCGCGCAGGGCGCGGACGACTTCCTCGCCCATCACGTAGTCTTTGGTGATGTTCTCGATATCGATCACGACCGGCCCCAGCGGTCTGACTGAATTTCGAGTTTCCATCGCAACGTCGACAGTCGCTCGCAGGAACTACTTCATTCCTTCTTTGTCGAGAGTGACTTTGGCGCCGTCCTTCAACTTTCGGCTGATAGCGCTGTAACTTCCCGAGATCACTTCGTCGCCGGGCTGAAGGCCGCTTTTGATTTCTGTGTAGGTATCGTCGGAAATGCCAGTCGTCACTTTCACCACCTGTGCTTTGCTGCCTCTTTTCAGGAACACAACCTTCGCCAGTTTTTCGCGCTCTTCTTTCTGCGCCGCTTTCTCCGCACGCTCATTGACGAACTCCGCGTTGTTATCGCCTTTATCGCGCTGCGCTGCCTTCGTCTTTTTCTTTTCGATTTCTTCCGGGCTCAAATTGCTGTCGCCGGTGCGAATGGTCACGGCCTGCATCGGCACAGCCACGACGTCCTTCGCCTCGTTGGTTTGGATGTCCGCGGTACAACTGAGCGCGGGACGCAATGACACATCGTGATCGTCAATGCGAATTTTCACCTCGAAATTTGTCATCTCCTCCTGCGTGCCTGCGCCGGTTGTCTTTCCGGTATTGGCGATTTGCTGGACCACGCCTTTAAACTTGCGATCGCCGTAGGCGTCGATTTTCACGCTGGCTTTGTCGCCGAGCTTGACGTTCACCACATCATTCTCGTTCACATCGACAATAGCCTGCATGTGGGTCAGGTCGGCTACGCGCATCACTTCTGTGCCGGCAAATTGCCCTGTGGCAACCAAACGTTCCCCGAGTTTGCTGTTTAAAATGGTGATTGTTCCTTCTAGCGGCGAATAGATCGTGGTCTTGGAAAGTTGATCGCGTGCCTGGCTCGAGCTTGCCTCCGCGCGCTCGATTTCGTGGAGCGAACTTTCATGAGTGTTTTTGGCCACGTCATAGGCTGCCTGCGCCGCGTTGTATTCCTGCTCCGAGATCAGCTTTTTGTTGAACAAGTCTTCGGCCCGTTTGAGGTCGTGCTCCGTTTTCATCATCGTCGCCTTCTGTTGCAAGTTGGTCGCCTTCGCTGCGCTGATCGCTGCCTCCTGTTGCTCGAGAAGCGCCTTGTAGGAATCAGGTTTGATTTTCACTAATAGGTCGCCCTTTTTGACTCGTACTCCATCCTCGACGGGCAATTCAGTGATTTCGCCAGCGACTTCCGGCGAAATCTTGACTTCAACCTCGGGTTGTATTTTCCCGGTTGCCGAAACCGTTTGCACGATCGTCTTGCGAATCGCCGTCTCCGTGGTGACTGGAATCGGCTTCTCGCGCTTGCTCCAGATGACCGACGCGACGATGCACAGCACGATCAGGCCGATCGAACCGTAAATGATTTGCTTCTTGCGCCGGGTGCGACGCTGCTTCGCCGTCAAAGGCGCCGGCGCTGGCGTGCTTACAGTCTGGTGCATTGCAGGGGCGGTTTTCGGGGTGAAAGCGTCAGTTGGTTGTTTGACTCTTGCAAACGAAATCCCGTTCATGACAAAGGTTAGGATGCGGCCAGGAACGACTTTGGATTCAGCAAATTGGCTTTTCCGCGGATGATGTGGCTCGTGTGTGCCAATCGGGGCGATTAGTGTGGTGGCGAGCGCGAATTTGGTCAATCGCCCATGTCGCGTGCTCTGCAATCAAAGCTTCTGGATCAGTTGCAGCGCGCTCGAGAGCGGGAATGTCCGACACACTTCCTGCGTTCCCCAGGGCGACGCACACATTACGTAGAAATCCGCGGCGTTTGATTCGTTTAATCGGCGAATTTCTGAAGAGCGCGCGGAAGTCCGCGTCACTTAGGCGCAAATAGTCGCATAACGACATTCCCGTTGTGGATTGCCGCGCAGAGAAAGCTGTTTCGTGCGAAACCTGAGCGAATCGATTCCATGGGCAGATCTCCAGACAATCGTCGCAACCGAAGATGCGATCTCCGATGAGCGGGCGAAGCTCCAGTGGAATCGAACCTTTCAATTCAATCGTCAGATAAGAAATACAGCGACGTGCGTCCAGGCGATGCGGAGCTGTGATCGCCCCAGTCGGGCACGCTTTGATGCAGCGCACACACGTCCCACAGCGGTCCCGAACTGGTGCGTCCGGCGGTAATTCCAGCGTTGTCAAAATCTCCGCGAGAAAGAACCAGGTGCCGAGTTGTTCGTCGATTAACATCGTGTTTTTGCCATGCCAGCCGATACCAGCTTGCGCGGCGTAATCACGTTCCAAAATCGGACCAGTATCGACATAACATTTTTGCTGTCCGCCGAAGCAGCGAAGAAACTGGTCGATCTCGTCGAGCTTTGCCCCGATCACTTGGTGGTAGTCATCCCCCCAAGCGTATCGTGCAATCCGTCCGGTAGCGTCGCTGTGTGACAGCCGTTCTTGTTCACCCTGAAAATAATTCAGCGCCAATACAACGATCGATCGAGCGCCGGGCAAAACTTTCTGTGGATCGCAACGCTTCTCTTCGGCGCGCTCCATATAGTTCATTTCGCCATGTTCGCCTTCGCGCAGCCACGTGCGGAATTCGGTCGCATGTGCCGGTTCGTCGCAAGCCGCTACGCGACATGCATCGAACCCAATCTGTCGCGCCAACGAAGCGAGCTGCGCCTTCAGTTTGATTGGCGAAGTTTGCCTCATGATGCTGTACCCGGGATCGATGATCCCGGCTCCGGGTTGCTGCCAAATCCGCTAAGCTTACTCAAAATTGCCACCGCAACTTCTTCATCGGTGAGCTCTGACGTATCGACACGCAGATGCGCTGTTTTCGCGTAGAGCGGCAATCGCCGTTCGAGCAGCAGTGCGAACGCTTCTCTTGTATGGGCGCCCTGCAACAACGGCCGATTACCAGATCTCGAAGCGCGATCGAAAAGCGTTCTCCGGCTGCCGTCGAGCCAGACCAACACGCCAAGCCGCTTCAAAATCTCTATATTCTCCTCGCGAAGTACCGCGCCCCCGCCTGTAACAATGATCATTTGCTGCGTTGCGGGCAGGTCGCGAAGTGCCTGAGTTTCCGCTTCGCGAAACGCTTGCTCGCCATATTTGGAAAAAATTTCGGGGATCGACATTCCGAATTTCGAGGCAACGATCTCGTCAGTATCGATCAAGGCAACCTGCGTCCGCCACTGCAAGCAACGCCCCACGCACGATTTTCCCGCACCCATCATTCCGATGAGAACGACTGATCTGGTGGCTGGATTCACATCATAATATCTCATTAACACCTGGCTTCAGCCAGGGTGTTGAGCAGAATGATGGAGGAAGCCGTTTAAACGGCTTCTGTTGTCGAATACGTGATTCCCACCGCGCTAAAGCGCGGTGTTGATAAAACCTGCCCTGTGCGGCTTGCCATTTCGCAGAATGGAGGCGGGCGGGCGCCGAGCGACATAGACATGAAGCACAAAGGGTGAGTTCGCTGGCGCAAACGAATCAACCGCCCTACAATTTGCCTATGCCTGAATCGAAACCGCTCGTCGCCATTATCATGGGTAGCAAATCGGACTGGGAAACGATGCAGAACGCTGTGGAAACGCTCGATGGTCTTGGCGTGCCGAATGAGGCGCGCGTCCTATCTGCTCATCGCACTCCCGATGCGACCGCGGATTTTGCACGAACGGCGGCCGATCGCGGGTTCCGAGTCATCATCGCTGGCGCTGGCGGTGCAGCCCATCTGGCAGGCGTGATTGCTGCACACACATGGCTCCCGGTTCTTGGTGTTCCGATTCAATCGAAACTGCAGGGGCTCGACTCTCTTTTATCTACAGTGCAAATGCCAGGCGGTATTCCCGTCGGCACGTTGGCGATTGGAGAAGCGGGCGCCAAAAACGCCGCGCTTCTGGCGGCGGCGACTCTCGCTACATCCGACGAAACGATTCGCGAGAAATTGGAAGCCTTTCGCCGAAAACAGTCGGAAGCAGTGCTGGCTGCGAAATTGCCGAAGTGAAGACAGTGATTTCAACCGACCGCGCTGCGGCGGTTGAACTGCTGCGCAAGGGTGAGATCGTCGCATTGCCCACCGAGACCGTTTACGGACTGGCGGCTGACGCGTTGAACCCGATGGCGGTCGCAAAAATCTTTGAAGCCAAGGAACGCCCCCGGTTCGATCCGCTCATTGTTCATCTGCCGAATCGCGAGTGGCTCGAAAAAATTGCTGACCTTCCGGAGCATGCTCAACAATTGATCTCGAAACTCGCCGACAAGTTCTGGCCGGGGCCGTTTACGATAGTCTTACCCAAGCATGGGATCGTTCCAGAAATCGTTACAGCAGGTCTTGATACGGTCGCAGTGCGAATTAGTGCGCATCCGGTCTTTGCCGAAATCGTTCAGGCGTTTGAAAAACCACTCGCCGCGCCGAGTGCAAATCGGTTCGGTCGAGTGAGTCCAACTACAGCGCAGCATGTGCTTGATGAACTCAACGGACGAATTGCGCTGATCATCGACGGAGGGCCAACAGATCACGGACTCGAATCGACAATTGTCACGGTTCGCGCAAACAGTATCGATATCTTGCGCCAAGGGCCGATTACTGCCGGGCAATTGTCCGAATTTGCAGCGATCAACATCGCTACGTCATCGTCACGGAAAATTTCAGCACCGGGACAATTGCCCTCGCATTACGCACCGAGGACACCGTTGTATCTGATTGACAGTGTCGACTCATTTTTACCGGAGAAAAACTACCGCGTCGGGTTGCTCGCCTGGAAACCCGTTGAATCGCAAAAGAGATTTGCCGCAGTTCGCCGCTTAAGCGAAGGACAAGATCTGCGCCAGGCGGCTACGAATCTCTTCCGCTATTTGCGCGAGCT
>Ga0164302_10000216_pt1 | contig 15010 bp, 12 predicted proteins | sample Whisoiple_202_MG_FD_109714 | JGI IMG/M metagenome (GOLD analysis project Ga0164302, IMG submission 109714) | Soil microbial communities amended with pyrogenic organic matter from upstate New York, USA - Whitman soil sample_202_MG | ecosystem: Environmental > Terrestrial > Soil > Agricultural... | reverse complement strand
TGCTAAATTTCCAAATCAGACGCTCAAATTGCCGGCGATGGATGTTGTCTAGCCTCATAAGTGGTTTTACTAATACAGTCAACGTAAAGATGTAAATCTGAAATTTCTTAATGTTTTAATTCTCTGTTGTGATATTATTCCACTAGCAAATACAAGAGCGCGCCATATGTATTGCATCGTAGCATTATACGCCTAGTCTTGGTAGGTTTCAATGTAACCGTACTATTACAGAATATACAGAATACAATTCGTTCCCAGAAGTCGATAACGGACATTATATCATAGCTAAGATACATATAGCTCCAAAAGAATTTCTCCTGACATACACTTAGGTTTATTCGCCGGCTTTATGGTGACATAGGAGATCGCCCGGCAAATCGGCGAACGGCAAAAAAAAACAGGTAACCGCACTTCTGTTCTGAGCAAAAAATATGGGTATGTGATGGATACAATAGAGACTTAACTTGCTCGAAATATATTCTGCTAACCTAGTCTCTTCCAATGAGAGCCAGTCCAAAGGAGTAATTGACCGCCTAAGGCTAGTGTGACACCAATTAGCGTATCCGATAGTCGTGTTTGGGCAAGTGACGTCTGCCCTGGACTTAAAATATTCAGGAGTACTAGGATGAACGGAGTTAAGAAGAGCGTTGTCAGGGCGTAGTTGGTGTTTCTCACGACAAAATACACACTGGCGAACAGGAACAGAAACAATAATAGTAACGACTGGTTGTGCACGTATGTCGTTGTTATAGAGCCAATTGCTGCACCAAAAATAGTACCAATAATACGCATGGTACTTAAGCTGAATGTAGTTGAAATCTCAGAACGCAGGAATAAGACGCAGATTGTTATCAGAATCCATGAGGCCTTCATTAGTCCTAGATCTACAGCAATAAGCAATCCAATTGCACTTATGATCGAAAAGACGATTGAGAATCTGAACGGTTGTGATCTTACAGATAAATTGCTTAATAGCGGTGTTATCTTCTCTCTATAAGTGGACCCTGGATGATGTAGCAGTACAGAGACGGTCGTTGATTTTGGCTTTGAGTTCGAATGCAGAATTGGGATCACAACGCCGAGTAGTGCCCACAGTCCACCGACAAAATAAAGAAAGAAACCTTCACCGGCACTACTGATACTAGGACCAGATATACCAATTCCTATAGAGAATACGATCGAGCATACTAACGAGATGTTGACGAGTCTAGGATATACTCCAGCATATGAGATGAGGAATAATCCCAGGGCATAAAGTGGGATCACAAGGAAGCCGGTTGTGCTAACGACTATGCCAACTGCGAATGCTGATGCATAAATAACGCAAACTAGTATGAGAATGTTATTCGTGGCCCATTCCGGTCTTTGGCCCTCTACCATTGACACAGTCATCGTTCCCAAAGTGGCAAAAATCGCCTCGGGAACGCGATTTAAGAATAACCCTATGACAAGTGGCGTAATCACGAAGAGCCCTATCCTCACACCAGAGATTACCGTGATCTGGCCTACGTCGAAACTTGTGAGACTATAAAGGAAATTACGGGGCCAGGCCTTCCCTTTAAAAGGAGTCATGCTATGGCAGGTATAGAGATGGTGGTTAGGCTAATCTTATTTGCTTTATTAGATCTAACCGGACCACTAGTCGAAGTTTCGAGGCTTAGTTCAAAGTAAAGCATTCTATACTCTTTTGCAAATCCGTCGCCATTTGTCATTTCAGATTCATTTTGATATATAAGAATATATGAATATCCTCCGGGTCATTATATACGCATACTGAAACAACGAGATTTTATTCCTATGGGTTCGGTAGGTCTCATACGATTTGGACACACCTTATAAAGGTGTTCCTTGCAGCGGAGCTTCTGAGGCGTTGTTTTATTTCTAGTAATCGTGACATCATATAGATAAATTTAGCGTATGAATATGACACCATTTGCTAAACTTCAGCTATACTATTAGATTATACTTAAAGTTATGAGACTGAAGCCAACATAATAGAAAAGATGTTCCTTGTCCAGTATATCAGACTTGATAATCAGGACGGTATAATATTAAATGTACCGAAGATGCCTTGCAAATGCTTAATTACTTTAGCATTCATACTACTCTGTTAAGATATAACTTGCGTAAAATTAGTATCTAATATTCTTAAGTTCTAAATTTAGATACTCTTGGTTGTTATTGTACTATTAAACGCTTGGCCTAAAAGTTTTTACAGGGGTACTTTAACTTGTCATAAGATATAATGTGTTACTACGATTAGATCGATTATTAGCGTTTAGTGATTCTGTAATCGTAGTTGCTGTTGTATTACTAGTATATAACCTTGCTACCTTTGCAACTACTGAACCAAACGCTTTTCAGTCACAAATTTTCTTTAGTACACTGATAGTGTATGTAGGTAGCTTTATCGTAGTCTTCTTCTTCTGGTTAACCTTTACTACTCTATTAGAGTATATTAAAAATTTGAACGATATAGTGGCTTCACTCTCCTTAATATTTCTAATACTTGTTACTCTTACGCCAGTTGGAAATGTACTAGAACAACAGCAGAAAAGTGAAAAATCATTACTTTTTACGTCATTGGTCGAAATTTCTGCTGGGTCGGTGCTTCTCATAATGTTTTTTTATGTCACAAAAGGTAAGGTGCCTCCCAATCATGTTGCCAAGCTTACGCTGACATATACTTGCGTGATTCCCTCAGTTTATACTGTATGTTTGTTTGTATCTTTTTTGAATTTCACAATAGCGCAACTGCTTACATATTCCATTGTTCCCATTTTTATACTAGTACGAATTACAGTCAACAAGAGGTATCCTGAAAATCATATCAATTGATAGTGTTTGACGATTGAATAACTGTAGTAAGTCAGTATGTTAATTAATGGCTCATACTGTACTATTACTTATCATGACAAGCAAGCAGGCTTGCGGTTTTATTTTTAATCGTAGAGCGCCTTCTATATCTATCTTAATCATAGCTTTGTTGAATATCACAACAGTCATAACACCTTTTGTTAATAATGGGAATATTGCTTTAGCCCAATCTAGTCAACCACAACGGCAAAACCTACTACCTTCATCTTCCTCATCTCAACAACCAAAAACTCATGAATATACTCTGATAGCAGAAAATACCACACTTGAAATAGCTCCTGGAGTTCGCGTTGATGCCTGGACGTATAATGGTACTATCCCAGGACCAACCATAACAGCGACTGAGGGTGATAGAGTAATAATTCATTTCATTAATAAAACTCCTCTCCCACACACAATTCATTTGCATGGAGATCATCCTAGTCAAGAGGATGGAGTATCTGAGATAGTACCACCAAATGGTACATTCATATATGATGTAATTGCGCAGCCAGCTGGCGCTTTAGCATATCACTGTCATGTATCACCAGTAATGCAGCATGTCAGAATGGGACTGTATGGAGCATTTATAGTATATCCAAAAACTCCATTACCACCTGCAAGAGAATATGTTTTAGTTGATGGCGAATATGATACTCAAAACCAATTAAATCCACTGCCAGAATATTACATGTTCAATGGTTATGCAGATCAATACATGACACATCTTCTTCCAGCTAGAACTAATGAGACTGTTAGAATATACCTTGTAAATATGGGTATGTCTCCTGCCTATGGTATGCACATTCATGGAACCTTGTTTAAGGCCTATCCTTCTGGTATACTACAGAATCCTCCGTTCATGGTGCAATCGTGGGAGCTAGCATCAGGTAATGCTGCTATATTGGAGGCAAAATGGCCATGGCCAGGTAAATTTACATTCCATTTCCATGGTATACCTGAGGAGAGAGGAGCTATGGGATTCTTTAACGTGACAAATGCTCCTGCAGGTGCGATAGATGGAAAGGATATAGCTATCACAAAATCTATAAACATGAATGATTGGCAAATGAACCTAACAAGGAGCCTTCAGAAAGCAGATCCAAATGGGAAGATCACAACCACAAATACTGGTGAACACCATGGAATGCAAATGGGAATGGAACAACAACATGCTCCTTCTCCATCCACAAATAATAATAATAATAATAATAATAATAATAATAATAATAATGCAATACAAGTATCAATTGTAAAAGGGGCAGCTACCTTGGCTAACAAAGCTTTTTCACCTGATCATGTTAAAATAAAGGTTGGAAATACAGTTATTTGGACTAATAACGACAATAATATACACACAGTTACTTCAGGTGTAGCTAATACTCCTAATGCAGGAGAAGTATTTGATTCAGGCTTAACATCTCTGATAAGTCCATCTAAAACTTATTCCCACAAGTTTACAAATGCAGGAGAATTTACTTACTTTTGTAGACTACATCCTACCATGGTAGGAGAAATAGAGGTGACGCAGTAGTAGAATGGATATAACCTATTGCAATTTTCTACTAATACCAAGCGAAGTAATAAAAGATGGCGTAATTATAAGGCATCAACATACCCTTAATTAGTAAGTCTAAAGGCCTCTAAAAAACAATTTATCTTCGTATAAGTTGGTTGTAAATATCACTTTATTTGCCATCCCATTTATTCAATCAATCTGAAGAAAGATAGATTAATGATGAATGAATGAATGAATAAGCTAAAGATAAGGCGATTTAATGCCGTCGCCCCGGGAATGATTAGTTTTATCAGTATGCCATCTTTTCAAATTAAGACATCTCCTTCTTTTATTCATCCGGGTTAGTTTTGAATTCTATTATAACTTTCATCGTCTATTGTAGAGCATCTATGAATACACATTATCTGAATTCTTCCTTAGATTAGAAAATAACCCGTGTATCTCGGGTATTATTATTATACTCAATCCAACGACGGATCTTCAATTACACACCAAAAACTACTACGAGAATAACGGACGCTCGGCAGGAAAACAAATGTGCATATCGCTGCGCAGCCTATTATTCAATAATTGCTATTCAGCACAGACATCCGCATGGCAAATTACACTCTGAATAGACGTATATCTGAATCCAATAGAGCATAATATCATGTAAAACGATCCGACTACGAATAAAGAGTGATTAAAAATCCAAAACTGACTCAGGACTAGCTGATTCTATTGATAGGTAAAACCATTAAGACTGGTGATGAACCTTATATCTGTCAACTCCTTGACAATATCTATAGATAGTATCATCTAATCTATGCAAATCACTAAAGTCCGTTAATATAAGTTCAACACACCGGACAACATCGAATTTTTTAACACATCCGGCTCAATTCTCCCAAAATGACAATACAACCCGATATGCGAGATGCCAGATTATAAAGATCATCAAAATTGAGGCGTCCTAAGTATAGAGACTGACAGTTCGACATAGGGGGATTGGTAGGTAGATTGCTAGTGGCCAGATTACACCACCTACAGGCGGCCATGTCCAGATACGTATCGACGGAATAAAAGGTAAGCCACAATTCACAAAGGCTAGTGTGCGCGAGGTCGCATATTCAGCAGAGTCAGAATTAGGTCCGCTAGCCTAAGGATTACTCTTTTTTTCAGAAGCTCCTGCACGGTTTCAATAGGTGTTGATGGCCGCGCTCTCAGCGTTTCAACACACGGAAAGATTTGTTCAATTTTATGGCAAGATAGTTCACGTATCACAAAGGCTCGTTACCATCGTCACATTCCTATGGCATTCCTATTGTAGTTGTAATGATAATTATGGCTCTAGCTACTTCCAATATCGATTGAAAATGCTAATGAGTTTTCAGTTTTATCAAATTCTATACTTTCATATTGTCCTAATTCTTCAAACAGGAATTGAAGTAAACTAGCGAAATATATTGACACTTTGATTCCCATATCATGTTGTATGACAAATGAGTGTTTGTTCTGATCATCACGCGTCTCTTCATGTCTGTATGGATATTCGGATACTTTTATCCAGGATTCTAAAAGAGATAGGGCTGATTTTAAAGTATATTCGTTCCTCATAAGTAGTAATGAATCCTTATTTGCTGTCTTTGCTACATATTCTGCCAGAGCGATAATTTCTTGTTCCGGTAGATATTTTATGACCTTTGAAACAAATGGTCTTCTGGGCGATATAAAACCAGCTTTTGCTGCAGTAGAATGCCAGTTTACGTGATCTTTTATTAATTTATTTACCAACGTATTGGCACTGATATCTTTTTGTTCTGCTTCACGTCGTAATTTCTCTAGTGCTTTAGACTCAATTCTAAACGTGACACTCTCACTTTTCCTCCTTGTTGATGATGTGGTCGGACCTTTCTCCTCTCTGGTCGACAACGATCTACCTGTCAATAATATAAAAATTGGCTTTTTTATCTATTTAAAGATTTTAACTAAATAATTGAGAGAAAAATAATAAATTTCCAATATGTTTATTCTCAATAATAGAAATTCATCAGAATTTGCAATTGTATAATTGCACTGTACATTCTAAGCACATTTTCAAACACAATGGCAAAAAAAATCCTAGTTATTTTATACATGATTGATCAAGGATAAAACATCTATTCGCGTTGGAAACGGATATAACTACATAAAATAAAGAAAATCTTGGTTGTAGATGATGAACCTGATGTTTGTTTAACATTTGCGAATGTTTTAGAAGGCAACGGATTTGTAGTTGACACATTTGATGATCCTCTTTTGGCATTGCAGGACTTTAGAAAGGATTTCTATGATCTTTTAATTCTAGATATTAGAATGAAAAAGATGAATGGCTTTGAATTATACGACGAGATCAGAAAGATAGATGATAAAGTTAAGGTATGTTTTCTAACAGCCAATAAATCTATCTATGGAACATTTCTAAATGTATTAAGTGAACTAAAGGAAAAAAGTGAACTAAAGGAAAATCAATTCATTCAAAAGCCAATTGAAAACGAAGAGCTGATCAAAATAATAAATGAAACAACAAGTTAAAAACTACGTAATACCTCCGCACTATTACATACATCTCGTATGTTACCATCTACCGATAGGCATCCTTTCATAAATCCGTGTTCATATGACGATCCACATGTATCGAATTCTGATTGACTGAATTGACTTATCCCTTCCGTCGTCTTTTCCAGCTTGATAACATCGATCGATCAGGATTATTTATTCCATCATCATTACTCTTCTTTGCGCTCACGTTGCCTGGCGGCAATATAAGGTGGAACAGTGTTCGATGATGTGGAACAATATGATACCCATATAAGAGGAGATGAAAGAATAATGAAAACAGGTTAGAGACTTCGGACAGTTAGAGGACCTACTGCCGATTATAGTTATTTTGCAGAGAGGTAGAAATCGATGCCGTCAGGTTCGACCACATTTCTATCACAGCTCGTTTGCTGGTATTGTCTGGCTTACCATCACATGGCAGCAAGCTAGGAGATATCGCTACTGGTTAGGACCACGACAATGATAAAATTAGATCCAAAAATCTAATTTTTGTCCTTATTCGACAGTCGTATATTAAAGCCTGAGGTTTATATTATATTTCATTAGATACTTGTCTTCTATGTAGTCTGCTATCTTTGGGTTTTATTTGCAGGCTTGCTTTATCAAATCTTCGAAGGTTAGCGATTGCTTTTCTTGTATATGCTAAGGCATTCGTTTACTGTTTGCTGTCTAGGCTGTCACTGGTTAGTTGCGGTATTATCTGTCTAAACACTAAGATGAGTAATCTCATTCCAGCATTCAGCGCAATAATCAACAAGGATGTTAAAAACTTCAGTCTCCTCTTTTTTACATTTTTACACCTAAAAAATGAATTAATTTGATTATTTATAGGGTAGCTAGGCCGAGCAAACTTAAAAGTACATTATAAGGTATCTTCTACTCAATTGATTTGATTAGTCTCTACAACAGTCGTTTTATACCTGAGAAAAAGGAATAGTTTAGACAATACAATCTTTTCATTATGTGTATCACGCTTTATAATATCCAATAGAAACATTTGTGTGAATTTAATTATGCTTGAATATTAAAATCTATGTGTATGGTAATGATCTATTTCATCTGACTGAGATTTGTCATATGATAAAAAGAAATTATTTAATTTCAACATCTTTACAATTAATATGAATTCAGTGAATCTAGATCTGATAACATTAATCTAAGATAGTATCCCCCACTATTGTCATTTGTTATTAAAAGAGTAACGATTTCCAACAGTACCTTAATATTCGTTGGCTAATTGACACGTGGTATTAATTATAATTCGGTCTTATCAAGCTTCAGTTTAATATAATTCAAATCACAAATGCTTATAATCGGATTCTTACATGTTGAAGAATAATCGTGTTTTCATATGCTGGAACTCTTCTGACAGTAAGCCTTGTTGTTTGAGGCTATCAATTTTCTCAACTTCATAAATAATATCTCCTTAGGTCCCCTGTATTTGAGTAGTTGTTTGAGATGTTTGCATTTGTGCTGCTTCAGTAGCTTGAGCGGCCTGTGCAGGCTGGACTTAGGCTTGATTTAACTATATCTACCAGGCTCGGCGTCTTTCCATACGTTGAAATTGCTTTTTTGCAACATGATGTCCTACAATGGCAGCTGTAGCGACTGTAGTTCCTCCTGCGATCATTCCACCTACGACAACTCTTCTTCCTAACATAATTTAGATATCTTTGGATTACTATATATTTTTACCTGGCTACGGGTATGAAGTGCGTATGCGTCTTTGTCTGTCACTAAAGAAATACGTACTGCTGAACGCGATACCTCACAAAATGCCACAAATACGTTCTTATCGGGGTGTTGAATTTGCTGACGAAAGAGAGTAGCTGTACTTAGTTGCTTTAATCATCGATTATATCCGACCGAATTTCTATAGAACAATCACATTATATAGTTGCATCATTTCCATCCTCATCGAAAACTTAAATTAAAACTTACAACAAATATCCATATGTCTTTTACAGAACACAAACAGATTGTTCACGAGTTTCTTGATGAAACTTACAATAAAGGGAATCTAAAAAATACAGATAGATATGTAACTCCTGATTTCATATACCATGCTCGTGGTGAGGATATCGAAGGAATCGAAGCATATAATGAATGGGTTTCCTCAGATCGTAGTATATTTCCAGATATTCGAGTTACGATCGTAGATAGCATAGAAGAGTCTGGTAAAGTTGCTTCCGCTTTTATTGTAGAAGGCACACAGGAAAAGGAATTTCGTGGCATCCCAGCTGCCAATAAGAATTTTGAAACTGTAGGAATGAACATTTTCCATTTTCAAGATAATAAAATCAAGGAGGGATGGGTTGTAGTTGATGCACTTACTGCAGCAATACAGCTTGGTGCGGTCAAGTCAACGTCTTCTGAATCAGACTAGAAATATATTTGTCTATCCAAAATGCTATATTTTTTGAATTGGTAAAGGTTTAAATGAAGTAGTATCTGCAGCGAATAAGATAGCACCCACAATACTATATAGGTAATTTTTGTGGATGTATAGGGAGATGTTACGATATATCACTGAACTCCAAAATTAAGATATCGATTAATAGTACTAGAGATTATGTAAAGTAACATTAATGATCCAAAATCTCTCTCCAAATAACGCTGAGTATAGGATGCTCAAGACGTTGTCAAGGATTTTCGTTCTAGCCTGGAGCACATTTATCCAAATATTTTACAATCCCATGAAGATTTGCCGTTTGTCAGTATTACTCTTGGTGTTACTTCCACTATTATCGCCAGCACTTAATATTTGGCCAATAGTACAAATCGCAGATGCTGAACTTATCAGTTTTGATAACAGCAGCATGAATATATCAGTTAAGTTTGATGATTTGTTTGGCCTTTTCAAAGGCAATACTTTAAACTTACAAAATCCATTTGAACATCAGATAGAAATCGATGCGAAACAGATTTTTCCAAATGAAACTCTTAAGCGCGAAATAATTAGCAAGTCAGGACCCTCAGAATTCACAATGCCTTATCTGAAGTATAATCTATTAGGCTTTAATATATCAGCAACAGATATTAGAGTAAAGGCAAATGCTACGCAAATAAGTGGCGGTGAAAGCGATCAAAGCAAAAAAACTAGAATTGACTTTCCAGTTATGTTAGCTAATAATGTAAATGTAAGTAATAAGGCAACCAGTCAGAGTTATCACAATGTAGATTTATCATCAATCTATGCTATTTACGATCCAAAGACAGACAAGTTCATATTTCATGTTCCTTTTAGTATAGCAGCTAAATATTTGCTAAAAGGTTCGTAGTAATAATAATATTAAATTGTAGGTATTAGTAGAGGTAGCAGTCTAATGCATTTGGATACTCTGCCTATAAGAGAGCCATGCTGTAACTTTGCCGATAATACTTCCGAAATAGATGCATTGCGAAGTATAAATTCAAATGTGACTAGACGCTCGCCATAAGAGTCACTAATACGTAACTATTCACTGTGAATTGACCTATGAAAATAAATCGAGACAGATAACAACTTTATCAAGAACTATTAGGATAAGAACAATACAGCTATACATTAGTTAATATTGAAATATACTATTATCACATATTTCAGAGATTCCATGACTCTTGTATATAGGGCCCTTGTCTTGTTATCACTCCGCTGGTCAAAAGATGCAAAGTCATTATCAGATAAATGGCAGATTTAAGACTCCATTATAATCACATATCACTATTTTATACCCATCTTTTATATTTCTTCATTCAGCTCAATAAACGTATGACCAATTCTACCGACGCCCTGTCCCTTATCTGATAACCCACATTCTACGGAGGTAGGGATTTCATTGTATGCATGTCTTTCGAAGGTAGTATCAGACTAGCGTATTGAGTTATCAGAAAAAGATAAGGAGATTCAATCTATGAAACAAAAATGAGTAAATGAATGTTACCCTTCAAAATATAAGCGTTTTTAGAAATGTAGAAAGGCCTAATACGTACAAAATTGGCAAGCAGCTGATCGTGAAAAGAGAATACAAATCAGGCGCCAACAGAAATTAGATCTTAAGAACCAGTGACTGGAGGCAAATTTCTACGTTTGGTCAACACTATCCTAATAAAAGATCATAAATATCATACGCGTGCGGATAGATTCTAATTCTAATTGTTACTTGTGAAAAATAATCAATAGTTAGTCATGAGGTGTAACTGTTCTTACATGCTCAAGGGTAATCGTGTTTTCATATGCTGAACACTCTTTCGACAGTAAACCTTATTGTTTGAGACTAGCCATTTAAGTTCTCAGGTAATAGCTTTCCTAAGCCCTTGTGTTTGAGTTGCTGTATGATATGCTGGTATTTGTGCTGCTCATGCTGGTTGAGCGGGGCTGAGCAGCCTGAGCTTGGCTTGGTTTAACTACGACTATCTGGCTTGGCCTCGTTGCATACGTTGAAATTGCTTTTTTGCAACATGATGTCCTACAATAGCGGCTGTAGCGACTGTAGTTCCTCCTGCGATCATTCCACCTACGACAACTCTTCTTCCTAACATAATTTAGATATATCTTAGATTACTATATATTTTTACCTAGCCACAGATTCCACGGAATGCATCTTTGCATATCACTAAGGAAATACTTATGACTGATCGTCATGCTGCAGGCAAAGCTGCTAACGGAAAATGATACTACGTATATCTCGACAAACTTCACAAGATGTTATAATATGTTCTTACGAAGCTTTTGAAATTTCTGACAAGGGAGGGCTGGTGTACTTGGTTACTTAAACATCGATTGTATCTGACCGAATGCCTCCCGAACAATTAACATTATGTGCTTGCGTCATTTCCTTCTCAGTAGAAAAGTTAAATTAAAACTTCCAGTAAATATCCATATGTCTTCTACAGAACACAAACGGATTGTTCACGAATTTCTTGATGAAACTTACAACAAAGGGAATCTGAAGAATACAGATAGATATATTACTCCTGATTTCATATATCATGCTCGTGGCGAGGATATTGAAGGAATCGAAGCTTATAATGAATGGATTTCCTCAGATCGTAGCATATTTCCAGATATCCAAGTTACAATCGTAGATAGCATAGAAGAATCTGGTAAAGTTGCGTCAGCTTTTATTGTGGAAGGTACTCAAGAAAAGGAATTTCGTGGCATTCCGGTTAACTAATAAGAAATTTGAAACTGTAGGAATGAATATTTTCCATTTTCAAGATAACAAGATCAAGGAAGGATGTGTCGTAGTCGATGCGCTCACTGCAGCGATACAACTTGGTGCGGTCAAGTCAACATATGCTGAAACAGACTAGACCAAATCAAAAACTTAATGTAATATCAACATATAGAGTTTAACTACAATTTGGCGCTGGTTTAGTACTAACAATGACTGTTTGAACAGTAATTGACATATACATTTTTTGCAAACAACAATATGTGTATGGTCTGTAGTCGACTGGCCGATATAAAAACTGGATTTTGGTAAGGTACAAAAAGATATGACCTCAGAATTGAAAAGGTGGGCTAGATTTCTGAAGAGAGCCAGAGATGAGGAATAAAGTGAAAGACTAAACCTAGCAATTGTAGCAGCTTGAATATTTACTTTTAATGCAGACATAAAACCTACTCCAACATTAACACCTAATTGTAATATTTTTTGACATAACTGAAAACCATTCATGTTTGACATCAGCGACATAATGAGAATGATGTCAATAGGGTATTGTTTACTGCTTAGAGAGTTCTCGGTAATTTATCGATAACTGGGATGGGCAGCATTAGAAACTTTCTATTTATAATAATAACAATATGTCTAAAGCTACAAGTGCTACTGATAACATTGGAAACTTGACCGAAAGATTTTACAGTTGAGCTCAGTAGAGCAGAATGGCAGCTGTCCAGATTTGTTAAATATTACTACTTACCTGAAGATAATATGGTGTATGCATAAGTTAGATGGCTGAAGGTATGAAAAAACAAGCGAGCTATCCATGCGATGTTCTAATTATAGGTGGTGGCTCTGCCGGTCTTAGAGCCGCAATTGAAGCTCATGATGCCGGTGCCCACGTTCTTATTATCAGTAAGAGCAAAAAAGGAGATCCGCATACAACGCTTGCAAGAGGTGGCATCAATGCAGCGCTTGGTACTATGGACCCAGACGATACCTGGATTATACATGCAGCTGATACCCTAAGAGAAGGAGAATTTCTTGCAGACTATGAAAGAGTTGAGGTACTTTGCAAGAGTGCTCCTGATGCTATAAATGAACTAGTTAATTGGGGTGCTAGGTTTCATACAGAGAAGGACGGGAGATTAACACAGCGATTTTTTGGGGCTCATACTTATAGAAGGACTGTATTTTACGAAGATTGGACTGGTGAGGAAATAATTCGTGTATTGATGGAGCAGGTAAGTCAACGAAAAATTGAAATCATAGATGATGTTTACGTCTTAAAATTATTAAAATCAGCTGATGATGTAAAAGGAGAAGGATCAGCGACAGCAGCAGCGGAAGGAATAGGAGGAGAGGTCAGAGGAGCGCTTGGCATAGATCTTAAGAAGAAAGAGATTATAGTGTTCGAATGCAAGTCTTTAATCCTTGCTGCTGGTGGCTATACACGAGTTTATTCAGTCAGTAGTTCCAGAGTTTTTGAAAACTACGGAGAAGGTGTAGCTCTTGCGTACGAAGCAGGCGTAGATTTGGTAGATATGGAAATGGTCCAGTTCCATCCTACTGGAATGGTCTGGCCAGAGAAAGCGGTAGGTACTCTAGCCACAGAAGCAATACGTGGCGAAGGAGGTATTTTGTTAAATTCAAAAGGTGAAAGATTTATGAAAAATTACTATCCAGAAAGAATGGAGCTAGGACCACGCGACATAGTAGCTCGTGCAAATTATAATGAGATAATCTCTGGTAGAGGTACCGAACATGGTGGCGTTTGGTTGGACATAACTCATCTATCAAAGGAAAAAATTCTAGATAGACTGCCTACAATGTATGAACAGTTCAAAAAACTTGATGGAATTGATATATCCAAAGAAAAAATGGAGGTTGGACCGACTGCACATTACTCTATGGGTGGAGCCGTAGTAGATATAAAGTGTAGAACAAAGGTTAGGGGCTTGTTTGCTGCTGGAGAAGTAATAAGTCAGATTCACGGTGCTAATCGTTTGGGTGGAAATAGCTTACTGGACACAGTAGTTTTCGGAAAAATTGCCGGTAGTCAAGCAGCAAAATTAGCAAATGAAGTAGAGCATGGAGTGAAGACAGGAGAGTCACCGTCACATATAAGAACGAACTTCAACAACAAAAAGAAAGAATTTGATGACAATCAAATCTTTATGGTTAAGGAACCAATTAAGTTTCGTAATGAAATACAAGAATTAATGAAACAGAATGCAGGAATAATAAGAGAAGAGATAAAGCTTCAAGATGGATTGAAAAGAATTTTAGAATTAAAGAACGAGTTTTATTTCAAAGATAATATTATAAAAGGATTCGAAATTGATGATGATAATGCTGAAAATATTGTTTTAACATGGCAAGTAAAATCGTCGTTGATTTCTTGCGAGGCCATAATAAGAAGTGCATTGATGAGACAAGAGAGTAGAGGAGCTCACTACCGATCGGATTTTCCAAAGATAAATGACGAAAAATGGAAGGTAAATATCTATTGCAGGAACGAAGGAGAAAGAGGAGTAGGAGCAACAGAAATGGCATTGTTTAAACAGAATGTTAAAGAAATTAAAGAACCGTTGGCAGATTTGCTTATAGCACACGTCAAAGCAGAACACCATCGTGAATTCGAATAATAATAATAGTGATAATAGTGATAAATGATGATACTGATATACAAATTAATGATTAATAATTCACTGATATACAAAGAAAAAGAAAAAATAAAATAAATACATTAAATAAAGATATCTTGATATGAAAAGGATAATTTTGTATCACTAGTTTAAAGAATAAGATAATGCTAGATAAGAATTATTACTTTATTCTGACACAGTAAAATACCTATTCGATCAATCCAGTTGGATTATCTATTTATTCACTATTAGTGACCGAG
>Ga0164302_10000213_pt1 | contig 15122 bp, 20 predicted proteins | sample Whisoiple_202_MG_FD_109714 | JGI IMG/M metagenome (GOLD analysis project Ga0164302, IMG submission 109714) | Soil microbial communities amended with pyrogenic organic matter from upstate New York, USA - Whitman soil sample_202_MG | ecosystem: Environmental > Terrestrial > Soil > Agricultural... | reverse complement strand
CCGGTCAAGGCGGCGGCGATGAACCTGCTCTCGGTCGCCGCGGCCTACGGCGTCGTCACCGCCGTCTTCCAGCTCGGCTGGGGCTCCTCGCTGATCGGCCTCGACCACGCGATCCCGATCGTCAGCTTCGTGCCGCTGTTGATGTTCGCGATCCTTTTCGGCCTCTCGATGGACTACGAGGTCTTCCTGCTGACGCAGATGCGCGAGCACTACAAGGAGTACGGCGACGAGCGCCGCGCAGTGGTCGAAGGGCTCGCCAACACCGGCCGGGTGATCACCTCCGCGGCGGCGATCATGGTCTGCGTCTTCACCAGCTTCGTGCTCAGCGGAAACCCGGTGGTGAAGGAGTTCGGCGTCGGCCTCGCGGTGGCGATCGCGATCGACTCGACCCTGGTCCGCTGCCTGCTGGTTCCGGCGGTGATGGTGCTGCTCGGCAAGCGCGCCTGGTGGCTGCCAAAGTGGATGGACCGCTGGCTGCCGAAGATCAGCATCGAGGGCGAGGAGTACTTCGCCAAGAAGGACGCGGAAGCCAAAGCCGATGTTCCCGCTCAACCTGCCTAACGCCCTAACGCTGCTTCGCATCCTCGCGGTGCCGGTGGTCGTCGTCGCCCTGCTCGGCGAGACCCCCAACGGCGACGCGCTCGCAGCCGGCGTCTTCGCCCTGGCGGCGGCGACCGACGGCCTCGACGGCTACTTCGCCCGCTCCCGCGGCTCGATCACCACCTTCGGCAAGCTGATGGACCCGCTCGCCGACAAGCTGCTGATCACCGGCGCGCTGATCTCCCTCGTCTCGCTCAACCGGCTCGAAGCCTGGGTGGCGATGGTCATCATTGCCCGCGAGGTCGCGGTCACCATCCTCCGCACGATCGCCGCCGAGCGCGGCATCGTCATCGCCGCCAGCTGGCTCGGCAAGCTGAAGACGGTCCTCCAGATCGCCGCCATCTTCGCCCTCATAGCCACCAACCCGGCCCCCCTCGGCGTCGACATCCTCGTCTACGTCGCCCTAGCCGTAACCGTGATCAGCGGTGCCGACTATTTCTTCGGACTGCGCAAGCGGATTGAGGAGCTGGAGCGGGAAAGAGCTGCGGCGAAGTTGAAGAGAGCGGCGTAGCCTCTCCGAACTTTTGGGGGCTATGGCCCCCACGATCTCGGAGTGGTCAGGCGGCCGGAGCCTCGAGCCACTCGCGCATCGTCATGTGATGCGTCCCGTGCTCGCCGCTGTCCAGCTCCGCCCGCAGGTCGCCGAGGGTGCCGTAGCGCTCGGCGACGACGTTGTGGCGGTGGATCGTCTCGAGGTTCTCCTGGCGGGCCATGACGAAGGTCTGCTCGGGCAGGTCGGTGTAGCCCTCGACCACCTGGCGGACCATCTCGCGCACGCAGTCCTCGACGAAGCGGGGGTTTTCGTGCGCCTTCACGACCACCGATCGCTCGTCGGTGCGCTTCATCAGCTCGTAGATCTCCGAGCTCATCGAGCTCTCGACGATGCGCAGCAGCTCGGGCGCCTCGATCCAGGCCGGCCCGCCCTCGGGGCAGCCGATCCAGAGGGTGCCGATGCCGCGCTGGTTGTGGGTGGCGACGGGGACGAGCTCGAGGATCCGCTCGATCTCCTCCTCACCGAAGCCATCGCCGCCCAGCCGGTCGCGGGCGAGGGCGGCGACTGCTTCCTGCGCGCAGGGGCAGGCGGTCATGCCCTGGGCCTCGACCCCGGTCAGGGTGCGGGTCCCGCGCGCCGAGGCGACCGCGGTGCCGTAGAGGACGTAGATCTCCTGGGTGCTCTTGCCGGTTTCCGGCGTCTGCACCGTCTCCGGATAGCGCGCGGTGATCGAGACCTCGGCCCGCTCGCCGCCCTGCCGCTCGCGCACCTTCTCGGCGACGTGGGCGGCCAGCACCTCGGCTTTGAACGCCTCGCCGAGGACGACCTCGTCGATCGCCTCGCCGACGATCTCCTCGAAGCGGGACATGTGGACGCCGGCCTGCTGCGGGTTGAGGTCGACGAAGCACTCGAAGCCAGCGTAGAAGAGGTTCTCGACCCCGTCGGCCTTGACCCGAATCACCTTCTCGACCCCGGTGACGCCGACCCGGGAGAGGCTCACCTGGGTCGCGGGGACAGCTGCCTGAACGTCGGGAACGGCTGGGGTGGCGGTCGGGTGACTTGCCATCGGCTAACGAATAGTAAGCAACTGGGCTCTCCGGACGTTGGAGAGTTTTTTCCGCCTATAATCCGGCGCGGTCGGAGCGTTAGGGCTGGCCGCCGGGAGATTGGGGAGAGGGAGCGGTGACGAGGTGAGCATCGAACCGTTGGATTCCACGGCCGAGGTAATCGATCGCGACCGGGAGGAGAGCCCGATCGGCGAGATCGAGGAGCTCCAGGGCCTGATCGCCCAGGGGCGCGAGCGCGGCTACCTCACCTTCGAGCAGATCTCCTCGACACTCGAGGAGGTGGAGATCACCAAGGAGCAGGTCACCCAGCTCCACGCCCATCTGGTCGAGCACGGGATCGACGTCATCGCCGAGGACGGCGTCAGCGCTTACAAAGCGCAGCGCAGCGGCGAGGCCGCCGGGGCGGCGAAAAAAGAAGAGCTCGATCTGACCGTCGAGCCGAGCCTCGACTCGCTGCGCCTCTACCTGCGGGCGATCGGGCAGGTCGACCTGCTGACCGCGCAGCAGGAGGTCGAACTGGCGAAACGGATCGAGCGCGGCGACATGCTCGCCAAGCGGCAGATGGTCGAGGCCAACCTACGCCTCGTCGTCTCGATCGCGAAAGGCTATTTGGGCCGCGGGCTTAGCTTCCTCGACCTGATCCAGGAGGGCTCGCTGGGGCTGATCCGAGCGGTGGAGAAGTTCGACTACCGCCGCGGCTACAAGTTCTCGACCTACGCGACCTGGTGGATCCGTCAGGCGGTGACGCGGGCGATCGCCGACAAGGCGCGGACGATCCGCATCCCCGTCCACATGGTCGAGAAGCTGAACCGGGTCGCCCACGTCGAACGCCAGCTGGTGCAGAAGCTGGGCCGCGAGCCGGAGCCGGCCGAGATCGCCGAGGAGCTGCGCTGGCCCGTCTCCGATGTCCGGGACATCCTCCGCGTCGCCCAGCTGCCGGTCTCGCTGGAGAAACCGGTCGGGGACGAGGACGAATCCGAGCTCGGCGACTTCGTCGCCGACGACGCGGTGCTCGAGCCCTTCGAGGAAGCCAGCGAGCACATGCAGAAGGAGGGCGTGCAACGGGCGCTGGCGGCGCTGCCGGACCGCGAGCGCCAGGTGATCGAACTTCGCTACGGCCTCTCCGGTGCCGAGCCGCTGACGCTGGAGGAAGTCGGTCGCACCTTCGGCGTCACCCGCGAGCGGATCCGCCAGATCGAGAACAACACCCTGAAGAAACTGAAGCGCCTTCCCGAGGCGCAGATGTTGCGCGAAGCCAGCTAGGCGCGCGGCTCCAGCACGAAGACGCCTACCTCGCGGTCTAGCTGCGACTCGTAGAAGTCCCAGCCGGAGTACTGCTCCATGCTGCGGCGCCAGAGGTCGGCTCGCTCCTCGCCCTCGGCGATCCGGGCGCGCACCTTCACGCGCTTGCCCCTGATCTCGACCTCGGCCTCCGGGTCGGCGCGCAGGTTGAGCGACCAGGCCGGCGTCTTTTCGTTGCCGGCGTTGGTGTTGATGACGACGAAGCGCTCGCCGTCGGCGAGGTAGAGGACCGGGGCCGTCCGATGCTGCCCCGATTTGCGCCCGGTGGTCGTCAACAGCAGGATCGGCGCCTTGCCGAGCTTGCCGCCGACGCGGCCGCCGGTCAGCCGGTAGATGGGCGCGTTCAGCTTGCCGACCACCCGCAGCCCGGTGGCGCCGAGGGAGTTCGAGAACCGAGACCAGAATCGATCGCTTGGCATGGGCGCGAGTATCTCATCGGGGTACAGTGAAGGCCAATGGCCGAGCCCCATCCCTTCCGCGTCGCCGCCGAGAGCAAGGACCTTGACCTCCTCGCCGAGACCCTGCGCGAGGACGTCGTTCTCCACAGCCCGGTCCTATTCCGCGGCTTCGAAGGCCGCGACACCGTCTCCGCCGTGCTGACCCACGTCGCCGCGACCCTGGAGAACTTCTCCTACACCGACGAGCTGGCCGACGCCGAGACCGTCGTCCTGCGCTTCAAAGCCACCGTCGGCGACCGCGAGCTCGAGGGCATCGACTTCCTCGAGCTCGACTCCGAGGGCCGCGTCCGCGAGCTGACCGTCTTCATGCGCCCCTTCTCGGCCCTGACCGCTTTCAACGAGCAGATGAAGGTCCGGCTCGAAGCGTTCGAGGGCTAGGCATCCGAATCTGGCGGCTCCCGTAGAATCTCGACCCTTGCTCGGGGGAGTGTCCGAGTGGTTAAAGGAGACGCGCTGTAAACGCGTTGGCTATGCCTACACAGGTTCGAATCCTGTCTCCCCCATCGTCGTCGATCCCGATGTCGACTTTGTTCGGCTATGCCATACAAAGTCGACACTCCCCGAGAGGATGAGCCCATGCTTGACGACCGAGTGATCGCGATTGCTGGAGTCGGTGGTGGTCTTGGGCCGCTCGTCGCCTCGCGGCTCGCCGCGGCCGGCGCGACCGTCGCTGCCACCAACCGCGACCAGGGGACCCTCGACTCTCTCGCCGACGACCTCGGTCTCCCGCCCGAGCGCTGGGACGGACGCGCCGTCGATCTGCTCGACGAGGATGCCGCGCGGGCCTGGTGCGCGGCGCTGGTCGGGCGCTTCGGCCGCGTCGACGGGCTCGTCCACCTGGTCGGCGGCTGGCGCGGGGGGCAGCCGTTGCAGGAGGCGCCCCTCGCCGACTGGGCGCTACTTCACGACCTCCTGGTCCGCACCGTCCAGCACACGACCCGCGCCTTCCACGACCAGCTCGCCGCCAGCCCCCACGGTCGCTTCGTCCTCGTTTCCTCCAAGCAGGCGCAGGCGCCGACCTCGACCAATGCCGCCTACGCCGCCGCCAAGGCGGCCGCCGAGGCCTGGACCCTCGCCCTCGCCGACGGCTTCGAAGGCAGCACCGCGACCGCCAACATCCTCGTCGTCGACGCGATCCTCACCCCGCGGATGCGCGCGGAGGAGCCGGACAAGGAGTTTCCGACCTTCACCCCGGCCGAGGACATCGCCGGCGGCATCGCATTTCTCTGTTCGGATGCGGCGAAGAAGATGAACGGGCAGCGCCTGCCGCTTACCATGGGCCGATGAGCAGCCGGAAAGGGCGCAACGCCAAGCCCGACGGCAAGATGACGATCGGGGAGTTGGCGCGGCGGACGGGGATGACGATCCGCAACATCCGCGCCCACCAGACGCGCGGCCTGCTGCCGCCGCCTGAGGTCCATGGCCGCACTGGCTACTACAACGAGGACCACGTCGCGCGGATCGAGCTGACCCGCGAAATGCAGGCGGAGGGCCTCAACCTCGAGGCGATCCGCCGGGTGCTGGAGTCGAGCGAGGGCTCCTCCCGCGAGATGGTCGACTTCGCCCGCGCCGTCCGCGCCCCGTTCGAGGACGAGACGCCGGAAATCTTCGACGCTGAGGAGCTCGCCGCCGCCTGGGGAGTCGAGCGCTTCGACCCTAAGCTGCTGGCCCGGACCGAAGAGCTCGGCATCCTCCGCTCGCTTCCCGACGGCAAGGTCGAGGTGATCAGCCCCCGCCTGCAACAGGCCGGCACCGCCCTGGTCGAGCTCGGCGTCTCGCCGCAGGCGGCGGTGGCGACGGCCGAGGCGCTGCGGCGCGCCTCCGAGAAGGTCTCGCGCACCTTCGTCGAGCTCTTCGTCCGCGAGATCTGGGAGCCGTTCGACAAGGCCGGACGGCCCGAGGAGGACTGGCCGAAGGTGCGCGAGGCCCTGGACAAGATGCGCCCGCTCGCCTCCGACGCGCTGCTGGCGATGTTCCAGATAACGATGGGCGAGTCGACCGAGAAAGCCGGCGAACGCACCCTCACCGACGCCGCTAGCCCGTCCCGCAAGCGCCGCCGCAAGCGCAGCTCGTCGTCTAGCCGCCGATCGTAAATCGCTTGCGCAGCGGCTTCGATTCGTTCGCCGAGGTGTCGGTGGCCCGCAACACCGCCAGGTAGCGCCCGGGCCGCGCCCGGAAGTGCTTCGAGCGCGCCCCGAGCCGCAGGTGGTTGATGCCGATGAAGACGTCCCAGGTCTCGAAGCCGTTGTAGACCCGCTTCCCTTTTGAGTTGAAGCGGTAGTACTCGGCGTCGAGTCTTCCTCGCTCGCTGATCTGGACGTCGAAGCCGAGCCCGTCCGAGCCCCGCGTCTGCCGCTTCGCCATCGAGAAGGACCCCAGCGTCGGCGGCTTCACGTCGACGTTGAGCGGCGGCTGCGGGCCGGGGTCGCCGTTGGGATTGCCGGGCACGTCGGAGACGATCACCGTGCCCCGCACCGCCGCGTGCAGCTTGCACTGGAAGAGGTATTCGCCCGGTCGGTCGAACTGCAGCGTGTAGCTGTCGCCGGCACGGTGGGAGGGGGCGTCGGTGCCGGGGTCGGAGTCCCACTGCAGGTCGTTCGCCGAGATCCCCGTCACCGAGTGCGCGAGGTCGGGGCCGAGCCAGTCCCAGGTCACCTTCTCGCCGCGGTCGACGTGGACCAGCGGTTGCGACCACGCGTAGTTGGCGATCGAGACGCGCGTGTTGGCGGCCCCGGCGCCGGCCGGGAAGAGGAAGACGACCGCCGCCGCGGCCCCTAGGAAACGACGTACCAACCGTTCATCCCCTGGTGCAGGTGCTGGAAGACGTGGCAGTGGTAAAACCAGCGGCCCGGGTTGTCCTCGAGCAGTTCGAAGGAGAACGAGTCCGCCGGCCCGAACGTTTTGTTGTCGACGATCCGGCCATCCGGTTCGCTCCAGCGGTGGCCGTGGAGGTGGAAGGTGTGGAAGAAGTTGTCGATCCCGTAGACGTGAAAGCGGACCCGCTGCCCGACCCGTGCCCCCAGGGTCGGCGTGTTGCCCGCGTAGGCCTTGCCGTTGACGCAGTAGAAGGTGCCGCTCAGGCCGGTGATCGAGGGGTCGAAGGTGTGGAAGGCGAGGAAGAACTCGGAGTCCGGCCTCGCTTCGCCGGGCTTGCGGATCACCAGCGGCCCGAACAGCCCCTTGAACACCGGCAGCGGGTCCATCGGCCCGTGGTCGTGGTAGAGCCACGTCCCTTCGGTCCCTTCGTGGGCCTCCCAGACGTAGGTAAAGGTCCGGTTCCGCTGGACGAAGCCGCCGGGGTCGGTCCACTTGCCCTTATAGGCGCCGTCCATCTCGTTGGCGTAGAAGATCCCATGCGGGTGGATCGTCACCGGCGCCTGCAACTTGTTGCGGAAGTGGACGACGACGGTGTCGCCGACCTCGGCTTCAATCAGTGGCCCCGGCACCGTCGCCTTGCCCAGCGGGCTTTTGAACCCGGCCGAGTAGAGCCGGTAGCCGTAGGCGCCGAACTTGGTCTTGCCCTTCACCTTCTGGGCCATCATCTGGTCGCGGTGGGTGGGGACGATGTCCCACTGCACCGGCTCGGCCGCGATCCAGTACTCGCGGGTCTGGCCGCCGCTCGGCAGCGCCGCCAGCCGCCGCGCCCCCGCGTCCTCGCCCCGCCACTCCGCCGCCGTCACCTTGGGCGGCACCTTCACCTGCCGGGCAAGACCCTCGACGTCGATCTTGCCTTCGTCGGTCGCCACTTCCTGGCCGGCGATCGTGCACAGCAGCGCCCCGCCGGAGAGGGCCAGGAACCCCCTCCGGTCGATCGGTTCCGGTGCCATGGCGCTACCGCTTGACGGTCACGGTCATCCTCATTTCAGAGGGATGCACCGTGCAGATGAACTTGTACGTGCCGGGGACTTCGAAGGTCCGCTGGAAGCTGGCGTCGGTCACCGCGGTCGTCGTCGTCGAGAACCGGCCCTTGTTCTTCAGCGCCTTCGGCCCCTGCTTCAGGTGGACGTCGTGCGGATAGGTGTTGAATTCGGACCAGATCCACTTCACCGCCCGGCCCTTCTTGATCGACACCGAAGTGGGGGCGAAGTAGAAGTCGTTGACGGTCACCTTCACCGGCGGCTGCTTTGGCGCCTGCGCCGCGGCCGCGGTCACCCCGAGCAGGGCGACCGCGGTGACGCAGACGGCGACGAGCAGCGCGCGCAGTTTCGCGCCGCGCCTCATTTGCACACCACCTCACCCGGCTGCGGAGCGATCTCGACCGGCTGGAATTTTTCGAACGCCGGATGCGCGGCGACGCGCCGGACCCAGCTGCATTCCTGGATCTGCGGCGGGTTCGAGGCCGCGTAGCCGAGGATCGTGGCCGGGTCGCTTTCGTCTTCGAGGTTGATCTGCAGCGCCGGGACGATGTTCAAGCTGCGGACCTGGTCGGCAAGCACTTCGGGCTGCGGGCAGGCCGGGTAGATCTGGCTCAGCGGCACTTTCCCGTTGCCCGGAGCGAACGTCGCCCCGGCGCTGTTTGCGCTCCAGCAGTTACCGCCGCCGGTGTCGTCGTTCCAGAGGTCGTATTCCCCGTTCGGGTCGGTGCCTTCGCGGCCCATCGTGTTTTCGACGATCTGGTTGTTGATGTTCTTCGCGTCGTCGCCCTCGTTGGCGACGAAGACTTCACCGGGGCCCGAGAAGGAGGCGATCCCCCACTTGTAGTTGCCGAACACGTTGTTGTGCTTGACGACGTTGTTGGCACCGCCGTAGAGGACGATCCCGACCCCGGTCGGGTAGTTGACCGTCGCCCCCGCGACCTGCCCCAGCCCACCGGAGACGGTGTGGAATTTCGAGCCGGCGAGGAAGTAGTTGTAGTTGTTCCAGAACACGTCGTTGTTTTCGAACACGTTCCAGCCGTTGGGCTCGAAGCCCTCGCTGTCGAGCGTGTTGGGGACGATCCCGGCGCCGTTGTTGTAGAAGGCCGAGTCGACGATTTTCACGTACTTGGAGTTCGTCCCCGAGTAGCCGAGGACGTTTTCGTAGCTGCGGTCGTTCTTCAGCAGCGTCCACTTCGGCTTGCGCTGGCAGGGCTTGGGCGGCGGCGCCGTCCCGTGGTTGGTCCAGGTCTTCGAGTCGCACGGCGTTTCGCCGACGTAGAAGGCGGAGTCGCCGTGGTGGTACCCGGCCGAGTTGATCATCTTGCCGCCGAGGCAGCCCTTCGCGAACAAACCGTAGGAGCGGTTGGCGGAGGTCAGCAGGTTGTTCATCTTGTAGCCGTCGCAGCGCTGGCCTTCTTGGACGGCGGCATGGATGAAGAACCCGTTCGACTGGTAGTTGCGGGCCCACATGTTTTCCAGCACCAGGCCGTCGACGCTGATCGCCTCGATCCCGTTCTGCGCGGCGCCCAGCTCGCCCTTCGCGTTCTTGCCCTCGAGGACGACCTTCTTGCGGTCCTTCTTGACGCCCTTGATGACGAGGTCGTCGAAGCTCTTCTTGCGCAGGGTGCCGTCGAGGACGACGCCTTCGACGTACTTGCCCGGGCGCACCGCGACGATCGCCTTCACCTTCGCGTTGCCCTTCTTGGCCTTGAAGGAGCCGGCGGCGTCGACCCCCTTCTGGATCGTCCGGTACCGGCAGCCGTGCTTGCACACTTCGAAGGTCTTCGCCTTCGCCTGCTTCTTCTTCTGAGGACCGCCCTTGCCGGCCAGCGCCGGTGCGGCGAGGGCTCCGAGGAGGGCGCATAGCCCGAGGACGAGAAGAGGGACTGCCAGCCTGTGCTTCATATCGCTCCTTGCAGCGTCGTTTTGCCTTCGACCCTGCCTCCCAGCGGGTGTACCGCGCCGGTCCCCTATCCCGGCTGAGGAAGCCTAGCGGAGCCCTGGCTGATCAGCCGGGAACGATCTTCCGCATCGCTTCTTCGAGTTCAGACACGCCAAACGCGCCCTCGATGCGGTCGCGCACAATTCCGTTGCGGTCGATCAGGAACGTCCAGGGCTCGGTTTCCAGGTTGTAGGCCTGCACCTGGGGGCGCGGGCCCTTGGAGATGTCGTTGTCGTTCCAGATCTCCATGTGGATGAATTCGGCCTTGCCCTTGTAGGCGTCGGCCACCTGCTGGGCGACGTCGACGACCGGGCCGCAGACGCGGCTCTGGCAGAGGGCGGGGGTGGCGAAGACCAGGACCACCGGCTTCTTACCGACGGCGTCGGCGAAGTCGACTTCGTGCATCTGGTCGGGCGGCACCCGGGTGTCGATCTTTGCCATGTCGCCGCCGACGTCGGCGGCGGTCGGGGTGTGGATCACCGGCGCCTTCTCGCCGACCGCGGGGATCCGCGGGAACTCGCCGACCACCGGCGCCGCCGTCACCCGCGTCGCTTCCAGCCCGTTCTCGCCCTTCAGCATCGCCAGGGCGAGCCACGGGCCCCTGCGGTCGAACTCGACCTTCGGCACGACGTAGACGGTGGTCGCCTCGCCCGGGGCGCCGGCGCCGCTGGCCCGGTAGGCGGGCTTCGTCTCCAGCGAGGTGACCTGCGCCGGCAGCGGCCCGGTCACCGGCCCCTTCCCGTCCTTGGCGAAGTAGAGGGCGACGTCGGCGTCGCTCACCTGTTCGTTGCCGAGCGTAAAGACGCCGAACGGGTAGCGGTTCTCGCCAAGGTCGAAGGTCTGGGCGGCGGGGGCGATCACCAGCTTCGAGGGCTTCGCCCCGGAGTCGTGCAGCAGGTCGCCGATCGTCTTGCCCTTCGCCGAGGGGAACTCGGTCGCGGCCGGCGCCGGCCGGGAGCTCTCTTCCGAGCCGCCGCAGCCGGTTGCGGTCGCGGCGACGAGACCGAGACAAAGAGCGAGAAGAAGAGAGCGCCTGCCCATTCCCCAGCACGCTACACACCCCGGAATGGGAACCGCATGGCGCAACTTGGGATCGCGGTGCGGTCTTACATCCCGTAGACCTCGATCGTCCCGCTCCGCCATCGGTGGCCCTATGATGCTGCTGCCGCTGTTCGGGGACCAGGGGCTTCGGTGCAAAGCAAAATAGGGAGGCCCTGATGCCTGGGAAGAAGCTGGTCTTTTCGATCGTCCTCGCCGTCGCGCTGCTGGCGGCCATTCCGTCGAACGCTGCGGAACAAACCCCCGAGGGCTACAAGGAAGCGGTCGAACCGATCTGCAAGGCCAACACCGAAGCCAACGAAAAGATCCTTAAAGGTGTCCGGCAGAAAGTGAAGTCGGGGAAGTACGACGCCGCCGCCAAGCAGTTCACCGGCGCTGCCAAGGCTCTGAAGAAGGCGCGCACCCAGCTCGTCGCGGTCCCCAAGCCTCCTGAAGATACGGCCCAGCTGACCAAATGGCTCGACTACGCGAAGACCGAGGCGCAGCTGTTCGAAACGATCGCGAAGAAGCTGCACAACGACGAAGCCACCGCCGCCCAGAAGATGGTGGTGCGGCTGGTCAGCACCGCCAGGCAGGCGAACAACCAGGTGCTCGACTACGAATTCCGCTACTGCCGCTTCCAGCCTTCGAAGTTCATCTAGCCGGCGATGGCGGTCTTGGAGGGCGCCCGCACGCCGCGTGAGAGCACGCGGGCGCTCGCCGCTTCGATCAGCCGCGGCGACCTGGACGCCGCGGCGCACTGCTTCACCAAAGACGCCTGCCTGATCACCCCCGATTCCACCGCCGTGCGGGGCCGGGAAGAGATCAAGCCGATCCTCCATCAGCTGATCGTCGCCGGCTCGCAGATCGAGGTCCAGGAGAGCTCGATCGTCCTCGCCGGGGAGGTGGCGCTCGGCACCGAGCGCTGGCAGGTGACCTCCGCCGGCTCGGAGGGCACCCCCTTCACCAGGGCGCTGACGCCGACCATGGTGATGCGCCAGCTGGAGGGCGTCTGGAAACTCGCCGTGGCGATGCCGTGGGGGCGTCGCTGATCGGCGCCCCACCGTCTAGAATCGTCCTGAGCGCACGGCTTCACAGGGGGCCGACCCGCCCGGATAGCTCAGTTGGTAGAGCACTTCCATGGTAAGGAAGGGGTCACGAGTTCGAGTCTCGTTCCGGGCTTCACTGAAATCGCTGCAAATCGGTTAGTTCTTCGATCGATTCTGCGGCCGTTCAGAGCCCTCTCGAATCCGCCTATCTGCCACTAGTGGCAGATAGCGCCGCGATTGATCCCGATCGGGCGCGATTGCCCTCGATTTACCGCCTTCACCGAGCTAACGTCGCGACCAGAAATGAAAAGCGCCCCGGCGGCGTTGGAGCGCCCCGGGGCCGGCACAGGAGGGATTAGCTCCCATGCAAGGCAAGGGTAAAGGCGAGAAGAGGCTACGGCCGGGCCAGCTCGACGGCCTCGTCCTCGGCCACATGAAACGGCACAAGGCGAAGCTGCCGCTCAGCCCGACGGCGATCGCTCACGGAATCAGCCGCTCCTCAGGGGCGGTCGGCAACTGCCTCGGCCGGCTCGAGCAGGCTGGGAAGGTGAGGTTGGTCGAGAAGAAGCCGCGCCGCTATTCCCTCGCCGGGGACACGAATTAACGCGTAACTGAAGAGAAAAGCGGCCCCCGGCGGCGCGGTAACGCCAGCCGAGGGCCTGACCACAAGGAGGCAGAGCTCCCCATGGCTGATGAGAAATCTACGGACCCAGGCCCCGGCCGGCGGTTCCAGCTCAACCACGAAGAAGACGATCGACAGGAGGCGGCGGTTCTCCACCGCGTCCTCGAATCCCACCCCGCTGCCTTCACGAAGGGCGAGCTGTCTCGGGAAATGACCAAAGGCGGGTCGACCGAGTTCTCCGAGGTCGATGCCAACGAGCGGGCGGTACGCGACCTCGCGGCGGCCGGCCTACTTCACCCGCTCGGTGCCGAAGGATTCGTACGGCCGACTCGGGCCGCGCTTCGGTACTTCGAGCTTTCCGGGGGCGCCTGCTGATGGCAAGCGCCGACAAATATCAAGCTCTCATTGAAGCGGTGGGACACCCGGTGCGCCGCAGGCTGCTGCGGCGCTACCTGGAATCGTCCGCCAGGCTGAGCCCGAAGGAGCTGGCCGACTCGGAGAGGCTGTCGCTGTCGCTCGTCGGCTGGCACGTCCGGCGTCTGGAGAAGCTCGGCGCCGTCGAGCTTGTCGGTGATCGGCAGCGGCGCGGTGCCCGCCAGCACTTCTATCGGCCGACCGCCCTCGTCAAGAACTCGACGCTGATCCGCGTGGCGCTCGGCATGAAGGCGGGCTGAGCGATGGCACGCCGGATGGATGCCCAGGCGGTGGAATGCGCTCACCTCCTCGGCCAGAACCTCGCGGACCTTCGGGAGAAGCGGGACCATTCGCAGATCCTCACGGCCGAGCGGGCCGGGCTGCATCGCACCGAGGTCTCCCTAATCGAGCGGGGACAGCGCGTCCCACAACTGGACACGCTCGTGAAGCTCGCCGGTGCCGTCGAAGTCGATCCCTGCACATTGCTTGCGGGATTGGCCTGGGACCTCGCCTGGCTGAAAGGAGCATCGGGATGAGCGGCCAGGAGAAAGATTGGACGGTTGCCGAGCGCTTCAGCGCAAACCTCACGTGGTTGCGGTGCAAGGCCGGGCTCTCTCAGCAGGAGCTTGCGGACCTGACCGAAGTGCATCGCGCCCAGGTTGCGGCTCTCGAGCGGGGGGGCCGAATTCCTCGGCTTGACACGATCCTCAAGCTCGCCGCCGGTCTCGGTGTTTCGCCCTGCGATCTGATCGCCTGGATCTGGTGGGAACCCGCCCGGCATTATCACTACGAGACTCCGCCGTCGATGGCCGCGGTATCCGGCTATGAAGTCCTGGACTTCGACCTCCCGGGCGACTTCCGGGTGGCGAGCATCGGCTATGAGACCGACGAGGAGCTCAGGGCGCGGCTCAAGGAACGCACGGAGAAGGATCGCTCCCTTCTCGAGTTACTGCGAGACGATCACCCGCCGCCACCTCCCCGCGAGAGACCGGACGCGGCCTGGGTGTTGCGGACCGGGCAGGCGCTCAAGGCGCTTCGCGATCAGCGGGGGCTGTCTCGCCAACAACTCGCGGAGCGGTCTCCGACTACCGCCCACTTCATCGGGCAAATCGAGGAGGGCGGGTGCAGCGATCCGGGCCTGCGGATTCTGGAAGTGCTCTGCCGCGTCCTCAATGGAGAGGGTTCTCCGCTCTCCGCTCAGATCGAGTCGGCGCGAGTGCTTTGATTTCGATCGCTTGGCGGGACCGAAGAGTTTAGCGGCGCTTCGGGTCGTGTACCGGCCTTGACACCCCACCGGCCGATCCTTAAGCTCCCCGGCCGACGTGGCAGGCGGGGAATCTCAGCGGCGCTCAGAAGTTGACTCCCGGGACCCCGGCGCCGAGCGCGAGCGTCTTCTCGCTGCGATCTCCCGCGCCGCCGGCGCGCACGGCTACGACAAGCTCACGGTCGAGCGGATCGCTCGTTACGCCGACGTCTCGCCCGCGACCTTCTACGAGCACTTCGCCGACCCCGAGCAGGGGCTGATGGCCGCCCTCGACGCCTTCCTCGACCGTCTCTGGCTCGAGGTCCACGCCATCTGCGAAACCGATGTGGACTGGCCCCAGAAGGTGAGGGCGGCGCTCCGCGCGACCCTCACCTACCTGGCCGAGGCGCCCGACGTCGCCCGCGTCTTCGCCGTCGAAGCGGCCGCCAACCTTGCCGCCGCCGAGCGCCAGCTCGGCGCCGTGGATAGTTTTGCCAGCCTCCTGCGCGACGGTCGACGCCGCTATCCGCGTGCCGCCGAGCTGCCGGCGCCGACTGAGCGGACCTTGGTCGGCGGCATCGCCTCGATCGTCACCGGCCACCTGCTCGCCGAAGAGCCTCAAGCCCTCGCCGGTCTCGAGCCGCAACTCACCGAGCTCGTCCTGATGCCCTACCTAGGCCCCTCAGAGGCCAAACGCATCGCCCTGGCCTGAGCGGCTGGGGAACGTGGTCGCCGGAAGGCTGTTGAGTACCGGCCTTGACGCAGGCCGTGTACCTGTGCTTACATATTCAGGGTCCGCCGGGAAGCGGACGAATTCATCAAACGACCGGGCCAGGGGCCCCAATGTCCTCCAGCAAGTTGCGGGGGACCGGGAAACGGCCGGTCAGCAGCAAGGAGAGAGAAGTGCAGGACAAGGTAGAGACGCTCCCGATCGCCGATCGCAGTGCGGCCCACGCCAGCTTCCAATCGGCATCCGTGGCTCTCCCTGGCCCGCGGGGCCGCACGAGTGGCGCGGACGGCCTCCAGCGCGGCGGGGT
>Ga0164302_10000212_pt1 | contig 15150 bp, 10 predicted proteins | sample Whisoiple_202_MG_FD_109714 | JGI IMG/M metagenome (GOLD analysis project Ga0164302, IMG submission 109714) | Soil microbial communities amended with pyrogenic organic matter from upstate New York, USA - Whitman soil sample_202_MG | ecosystem: Environmental > Terrestrial > Soil > Agricultural... | reverse complement strand
TCTTGTTTGATATCAATTTGGATTCCTCTTGCCTGTCCTGGTCTAGGGAGATAGTCTATGTATGGAAATGAGGTCCCTATCATGAATAATGTATCTGCCTCGCTCATCGCATCACTGGCTGGTCCTGTGCCCAATAAGCCAATACCTCCTATACTGTAGGAGTTATCATCTGGAACTACGGCTTTCCCTAAAAGTGCCTTAACTATTGGGGCACCTAATTTTTGTGCGACAGAAACAAGCTCATCTTCGGCACCAAGAGCTCCTTGTCCCGCAAGTATTACAACTCTTTCTCCCGAATTCAAAATATATGCCGCATCTTCTATCAATTTTTTGTTGGGTAGAATTAAGGGATTGTAGATATCAGAAGTATGTCCTGCAACCTTATGTCTTGAATAATCGCCTTTCAATTTTCTTTCTTGAATGTCTATCGGTATCGTTATATGACTTACTCCTCTACGTGAAAGTGCTGTTCTGCAAGCAAAGTCCACCACCATCTCAGCTTGCTCTGGTACGTTTATCATACTATTATAGACTGATACATCAGAAAACAGCTGTATTAGATTGACACCTTGCTGATAATTTGAATTCATCATATCAGAATAAGTTGTTCCTGTGATTGCGATAACAGGTGTGTTATCTGATTTGGCGTCATACAGTCCATTCAAAAGATGAATTGCACCGGGGCCAGAAGTAGCAACACATGCACCGAGTCTTCCGGTATACTTTGCATACGCACACGCCATAAACGCTGCTGACTCTTCATGCCGAACAAGAACAAATCGGATTTTATCCTTACGACGCCTTAAGGCTTCCATGAATCCATTTATTCCATCGCCCGGTAAGCCAAAAATGACTTCTACTTGCCAATCAAGTAATGCTTCAGCCACAATATCAGCAGTTCGCATATTTTCATATTCACTCATATGTATACACTATCAAAGCGTATCATATAATATCTACCTAGCAATTTGGCATCATTTCTTATCACCATTATTGTTATTCATACTGAATTAATTGAATCGCGGCATAGAATAAGAATAAGAATAAGAATAAGAATAAGAATACAGCCGCATGTCTTTGCAATAACTCTAACTGGTTGTTCAGACTTTGCAATGTTCATGATTCCATGAAATCTCCAATGTATAAACCTGTTAGCGAATAAAGATTATAACTCTCGTGAGCGAAGGATCTGCGTAAAGACTTATCTTTTGTATTGGAAATCTGCAATCATCGTATTAAATGGTCTCAAGAGATTCGATTGGGAGTGGAAGAGTCTATGTGTAACTGCTAAAATTCAGTATCTCTATGATAGTAAACGTTTATTGCCAAGACTAGATTTGAGTAAACGCTCTTGCTTCAAGAATGAAAATTCTGTGTTAAGTTTTTATTAATCTATTATGAAGAAATTCCACCATCTCACTATCATAGCTAATAAATTAAGTCCGGCCCAAAGCAATCTCAGATCAACTCGATCTATTGCTTATAAAGTGGGTTCTAAGAATTTAAGATAAATATAACAATTTGAAAGTAGTCTTAAAACTAGAAATATATAGATACTAAGTTGAACCATTGAAAGACAGTAGGATCATGTCTACGAGAAAAAGTGCACACCACTCACCTACACTTGAGTCTGAAACTGTTCTTGTGTTACAAGGCGGTGGCTCTTTGGGAGCATACGAATGTGGTGTCTATAAGGGCTTTAATAAGAATGGCATCATTTTTGACGTTCTGGCAGGTTCTTCTATTGGGGCTATAAACACCTCCATTATAGCGTCTGCCCAAAATGCAGGTATTGACGAACCATCATCTATTCTTGAAGACTTCTGGTTATCATTGTCTGAGAATATGAGCTTTCCGAATCAGTTCTTGCAGTCACCATTTCCATTCATGTCATCAGATGAAATGATGGCTATATGGTCTTCATTTTATTCTATGCTTTATGGCAATCCGAAGGCATTCCTACCTAGGTGGTTCAACCCAGATTCCAAAGATTACTTTATGCCTTACAAATGGACATATCTGTACGATAAAACACCCCTAAAAAAAACATTGAAACAATATATAGATATTGACAAACTTAAAAAAATCGACCGTCACAGAAACAATAATAAAGATAATAAAGCGCCTTCCAGACTCATAATAACCTCTACAGATATACAAAAAGGAGAACCTGTTATTTTCGATAGTGCTTATTCTGATATAGATATAGATAAAATAGTCGCATGTGCCGGATATCCATTCTACGGTTTAAGATGGACTGAGAAAGACGGCAAATATCTGTGGGATGGAAGTTTGCTTACGAATACGCCCATGTTGGAAGTATTAAGACGTTCGCCGCAGATAAATAAGAAATTTTATATCGTTGATGTCTTTCCACGTCAACAAAAAGAGCTTCCAACAAATATGATAGAAGTATGGCATAGGGCTAGAGATATTGTGTTTATGGATAAAACTGATAAGAATATTGAAATGCTGAAAGTTACCGAAAAATACCTATCTCTTATTAAGACTATATATGACATATTACATGATGATGCTGCAAAGGTTGATCAGACAACAAAAAATAAACTCAAAGAAATTGAATTGGAATATCACTCGTTAAATCAAAAGCATGGTGCATATATAACAGATTTAGTTAGAATTGGTAGAAGAGAAGGAAGCCTACATTATCTATTTGAAGATGCAGATTTTTCTACTTACAGAATTAAAAAGTTGATAGCAGAAGGAGAAAAAGACGTAGACCACATTCTAGCAAAACAGGACTAGGTCGATACTTTGTTTTTATTCGCGATCTGCTTTCATTTATGCATTCACTTTAAATATGAATAAAAGAGGTCATTGGTGTGGAAGGATTTGATAATTTTCCATTCTGGTTGCGATTTGCCCATTTTATCAATATCGTATTCATTACATTATTGATACGTAGTGGCATCGAAATCCTAAGTGCCCTTCCGAAGCTATACTGGAATGATCATGCTAGACCTGGTACCGAATGGATTAAATTTACAAAAAAGAAAATGCCTGAAGACAGATTATGGATATCTTTGGAAGAAGAAGAATCGTTCTCTTCTTGGATTGCATTACCAGGACGCAAAAATCTTGGATTGGGAAGACATTGGCATTTTTTTTCCATCATTTTTTGGATAGCAAATGGAGCTGCATACTATTTGTTGCTTTTTACAAGTGATGAATGGCAGCGATTAGTTCCGACAACATGGTCAATCTTTCCGCAGGCTTTTCATGATGCAATGTTATATGCATCGTTTCACTTCCCGCCAGCCGGGCATCCTTATAATGCTATACAGCAACTCACCTATTTTGTAGTGATTTTTATCCTAGGTCCATTTATGATTGCAACGGGAGCAGCTATGTCACCAGCGATTGATGCAAGATTTCCAAGATATCCGAAGATATTCCGAGGACGACAAGTAGCAAGAAGTCTTCATTTTCTTGGCATGATTGCATTTGTTTTATTTATCATTATCCACCTAACTATGGTAATATCAGAGCGTTTTTCAGAAAATATGGGAAATATTGTATTAGGCCATACAACTAGTTTTGGAGTTGCAGTTGGTCTATTTACACTTATTGTCTTGTTTGTCATAATAATTCACATTTGGGTAACAGGAATATCGTTACAAAAACCAAGGGATATTCAAAATATTCTTGATATGGTGTTGGTTCCTACAAAATGGCTTTTGTTCCACAATGCGGTATCTAAACAACAATTTCCCAAATCAAAAGTTTCCTCCTTTTTCCGAATTAATGGGTATCCTCCTGACACTAATGAATACATAGAACTTTTAAAAAATAAATTCGATACTTATAAGCTTAAGATTTATGGACTGGTACAAAGCCAACTTGAATTCTCGCTCTCAGAGATCAATGCTATGAGCAAGCAAGAACAAGTTACTGAGCATTATTGTATTCAGGGATGGACGGCCATAGGAGAATGGGCTGGTGTGCCAATGCAGTACATTATATCGTTATGTAACCCGCTTCCACAAGCACGCTATGTTGTATTTCGCTCTTTTCAATACACTGACGGAGATGAATTCTATGAAGTACTAGATTTAGATATCGTAAAGCATCAGCAAACGATACTTGCTTACGAAATGAATGGTGAACCCTTGACTGTAGGACATGGTGCCCCATTGAGGTTGAGAGCAGAGACACAACTGGGATATAAAATGGTCAAGTGGCTTAGATCGATAGAATTTGTAAAAGATTACAAGAACATAGGCATGGGCCAGGGTGGGCATAGAGAAGATCATATGTACTATAGTCCACGTGCTGGAATTTGATATCCTATATTATGGAGACACACGAACAGAGTATCGTTATTGATTTTGTATCCAGTATTTACTTTTAGAGAAGTTCTTATTAACCAGAGTAACATTCAACATTATCTTACCTAAATTGATTTCCAATTAGGCACTCACAAATTGTCAAAAATAATCTTAAAAGTATCACGGTAGCAGCGTCATGTCATGTCATGTTACCTTTTTTCAGTTGTAATTTAGATATATTGTAGTGATACGGGCTTGACATTTAAGATTGGATAAAAATTACATAGGCCTGGAGATAGGGCTTTCTGATCTTAGTGACACAGCACTCAACCGCTTCGAAGGTCTATTAGATCTTCAGAGTTCTGAAGATTATTTTAGTTGCCCCCAAATCCAAAATAGTAGCTATCACTTAGGGGACACTCCATATATGAATATTCACTTCAGTAAATACAAAGGTAGCATAGAATAATTTCTAATAGAATCTATGCACAATAGTCATTCAGAATTTGACCAATATTTTTTAGTTAGCATAGTACGATGGACTGTTAATTTCAGGTTATGCAAGTGTTGAACAAATTCTGCACTTATTTGTAGATATCAGATAGCCAGATAAGGATTAAAACTTTCATTGAATAAAATTATTTTAATCATGTTTGTTCTACCCATATAAAATTTTTGATAGATCTACATTTTACGAATGCTATCTAAAGAGCACTAGTTTTATAGATGAAAATTATTAAATGAACATCTATACATATCAGATGTATGTCTGGAATAGCAGATGTACCATGGTAGGGTTGTTATTGGCTAGAATTAAAAAAAGTCTCGCACCATATTCTGTTTTTCATGAGACGTATTATTATTTATTGAGCCTCCTGTCTGTTGTTGTTGGTGGTCGTAGCATCAGTCATTTGCTCCTTGATTTTTTCAGAGCTGCTTCCCATTTCAGATCTCTTTATCATGGCTACGCCTGGTTTAAATATTAAATCTAGAGTCCAATCCCCCATAACCTTTAGTTTTTTATTTAGAGTTGGGAGATTGCCTAAATAGTAAGTACGCCAGAGCCACCATGATATAAATCCATGCAGTTTGATCCCAAATATCGTTGCCACACCTGTCCTTTTTCCTAATTCTGCCATCATTCCTTTTGTTTTATAATCAAATTTTGTTTTCTTGGTTTTTCCTTTTATTGCAAAAATGATATTTTTTGCAGCTACTTTTCCTTGTCTTATTGCATGCTGAGCCGTAGGAGGATAAGGCTTTCCGGTATTGGGATCGGTTATAGATGCACAATCACCAAGTGCATAAACACCATCATGATCAGGTACTTCTAAATAGTTGTTTGCTATTATTCGATGTTTTTTATCATGTTCACAATCAAGCTCACCGACTAGCTTACTTGGGCTTACGCCTGCAGCCCAAATAAGAGTATGACTAGGAATTGTAGTATTATTATCATCATCCAACTTTACAGCATTTTGAGTCGCTCCAACAACATGAGTATTCATTATAAACTCTACACCCTTGGCCTTTAGCTTTTCTAATGCAAACTTACCTAAATCCTCATCTATTTGTTCAAGTAATTTATCACCCGTGTGAACAAGTATTATCTTTACTTCTGTCATATAGATATTTTTGTAGAAATCCTTAATGGATTGGCGTACAAAATCATTAATCGTTCCCACTGTTTCAACACCATTGAATCCTCCTCCGACCACAACAAAAGTTAAAAGACTTTTTCTTAATTCTTTATTGTGTTCTTCAAGATTTGCTTGTTCGAGCATGTTTATAATATGATTTCTTAGAATAATGGCATCTCCAATATCCTTCATGGTAAAAGAGTGTTTCTCTATATCTGCCATTTTAAAGAAGTTATTTTCACTTCCTAAGGCAATTACCAGGTAGTCATATTTTAGTATGTGTTGATCCCAAGCAGTTGGATTAGACTGTCTACCAATTGCATGCATTATTACTACTTGTTTATTATCGAAATCGATTGACTTTACACTAGCCTCATTAAATTTGGCCTGTTTACAAAATTCCCGTATAGGCGTTACTATGTGTCTTGTTTCGATCATACCGGATGCAACTTCGGGAAGCATTGGAGTGAAGAGAAGAAAGTTGTCTTTACTTACCAGAGTAATTTGAACTTTTTTATCATTTTTAAATTTCTTTTGAACCCTTTTTAGAACCTCTATTCCAGCAAAGCCGCTACCCAGAATTAGTACTTGTTTGGTGTTACGACTTTGTTGGTGTTGGTGTTGTTGCTCTTGATACTGAGCGAAACCATTCGTATTATCTGACTTTGACAACATCATTTCATCCCTTCGTAAATACCACTTATTTACTCCACATGGTGGTGATGCACCAAGTCATCATAAAATCGGACTGATTTTATATTAACAAACTCTAGCATTCCGTATCTTGATAGCTCTCTTCCAAAGCCACTTTTCTTTACACCGCCAAATGGTACTCTGGGATCTGATGCAACAACATTATTGACAGATACTATGCCAGAAGAAACCTTTCTCGATAATTTTTCTGCCTTTTCTAAGTCTTGTGTCCATATGCTTGCTCCAAGACCATACTGAGTGTCATTTGCTAGTCTAATACCTTCAGCTTCATCATTAACCACGAGTATCGGGGCCACAGGACCAAACACTTCTTCTTTGGATATACGCATCTTTGGTGAAACGTTTTTTATTATAGTAGGACGATAAAAATATCCACTATTTCCAGAACGTTCGCCACCTGTTAATAACTCAGCACCTTCTTTGATGGATTCATTAACGATAGATTCTATATTATTTAATCCTTGTTCATTTACCAAAGGCCCGATGTCAGTATCTTCAGACATAGGATCTCCCAACTTAAGTTTCTCAGCTTTTTGTACAAACTTTTCGACAAATTCATTTGAGATCTTCTTGTCAAGAATAAACCGCTTTGAAGCAATACAACTCTGACCGCAATTGATAAATCTTCCCTTGACGGCTCCATCTGATGCTTTTTCAATATCCGCGTCATCACAAACTATGAACGGATCACTTCCACCAAGTTCGAGAACACATTTCTTAATTTGCGATGTTGCTCTTTGGGCTACCTTTGCTCCGGCATATACACTGCCAGTAAAGGTCACAGCATTAACGTCTTGAGAATCTATCAGATTTTCTGCAACACTTGAATCACCTGTTAATGATTGAAATACACCATCTGGTAAACCAACAGCTGTAAACATGTTTTGGATTTCTAATCCACATTGCATCGTTGCACTTGCGGGCTTTAAAGCAATTGTATTACCAACCATCAGTGAAGGGGCGGCAAACCGTAAAGCTTGCCAATATGGAAAATTCCAGGGCATAATACTTCCTATTACCCCAATAGGCTGAAAAGTTACGAAGGTTTTTCTAGCATCAGTATTAATTATCTCATCATTTAAAAATGATTTTCCATTATCGGCATAATATTCTATTGCCCATGCACATTTTTCGACCTCAGATTTAGATTCTTTTATTGCCTTTCCCATTTCACGTGTTGCAGTTTTAGCGAGATGTTCTTTATTTTTCCTTAGTTCGGCAGCAAAATCATGAAGGAAGCCGGTCCTTTTATCAATACTTAGAGTACTCCATTCTCGAACATATGCATCCTTTGCTTTCTTAGTCGCTTCATTAATTTGTTGTTTATTTAGGATATCATATTCATCTAAGATCTCCTCGGTTACAGGATTTTTGGTCTTGATCGTTTTTTTATTTGACTCTTCGTATTGTTTCTGCTCTTGCTGAATCAAGGAGTTATCACTCCTCTTCCCATGATTTTACCATCTTTTAGTTTTGAGAGTGCCTCCGTTGCTTGATCCAATTTGAATTTATCTGAAACTACCGGTTTGATTATCTTTCTTTTTGCCAATGATACTAATTCATCCAAATCATTTAAGCTTCCTGTATACGATCCGATTATTTTATAAGCCCTAGTAGGCATTGTAACCAAGCTTAGTTTTAATTCTCCTCCATATAGCCCTACCAAAACTAACTTAGCTCTCCTTCTAAGGATTTGCATATCCGTTTCTACTGTCTTTGATCCATTAACAAAATCAATTACAGCATCGGCACCGATCTTGTCTGTCAGCTCCATTACTGTTTTTACTGGATCTTCTTTTTTTGAATTAATTATATTATCGGCATGTCCATCCTTTCTTGCGACCTTTAATTTGTCATCTTCTAAGTCTATTGCAATTATCTTCGCTCCAGCGATGGCCTTGGCTAGCTGCATAGCCATTAAACCCAATCCTCCTGCTCCAACGATTACAACATTATCATCTGGTCGTAATCTAGCATTCTTTACTGCATTGTATGCTGTAAGAGTAGAGCAGGATAGTGTGGCAGCTTCGTTGATATCAAGATCATCTTCTATTTTTACGAGATATCTATAGCTTGGGATAAGAACATGATCAGAGTATCCTCCATCATTATATATTCCCAATGATCTGGGTTTATCGCATAGATTTTCTTCTCCAATTCTGCATGCAGGACATGTTCCTTCGCCAATCCAAGGATATACCAGAACTTTATCATCTTTGACAAACCGATCTTCTGCCTCTTCACCCATACTTTCTATAGTACCTGCAATCTCGTGTCCAGGTGTTACCGGATATTTCACACCCCTGTCCGTGGTTTTTAGAAACGTGCCTCCTGGTCCCTCATACCCTCCTTCCCATAAGTGAATATCACTGTGACATACACCTGATGACAACACTTTAACTAACACTTGAGAACCTTTTGGTTTGGGGGTCTCAAGTTCCTGTACCTCCAGTGCTTCTTTCGGTTTTACAATTCGTGCAGCTCTCATACTAAAGATTGCGCAGCATTATATAAAATACTATATAAACAACTAAATAACGCATATAATATACAATAAGTGGAATATACTGCAAAATATTGCATTCACTTGCAATGTAATGCAAACGAACGGCGATTAAAAATAGATAATATCTAATAATAACTTACAAATTCGTGATTCGTAATTGTATCATTACCGTCTACTTAATTAGTGACCTTTACCGTACGTACCACCTCTGGCCAAGTTAGCCCCCTGCCTAAGCCTGCTGTATCCGGTTGTGGGATATACTTCTTTTTTACTTGGGCGTAAAATCCACTCTTACCTCTATCCCACTGCAAGACTAAGTATGATTTTAAATCCGTCATTACTGTAGCCCGCGGTATATGCAAAGCCGTTAAACTCGATGGTCAGATCATCGCTTTACTCATAACATGGTATGATAGCCATGGTAGAACACTTAATTAGGCCCCGGCTAATTAATTGCAAAATTCCTGGGCGTGTTAGCAATAGAATTACTAATAGAGACAATTGTTAGAACGGTACAAGTGCATGAATTGGCACGCCATCACAAGTAACCACATATTAACCTAACATGATCTGATGTATGGCAGGCAGTACATAACACGCGCCCACGGCTTTTATAAATGAAATGTTCTCATCAATGTATATGTATATCGAACAGTCCGTCTATACATATGATGTCTCATTTTTGAAAATATTTATAATGTGGTATTCTGTAAATCCACCTAGAACAGTTTTTCCGATATAACTAAACCGGATTTGAATCAAATATTATCCGATATGTTAAAACTTGTTTGTGAACTAAATACCTTGCTTTAGATTCATTAATTGCTACTATCTATAGATATCGGAATTTGTACTGTCGCCAGGTTGTTTCTGAGCCAGTGAATCTATCATAAGTAATGATAATTTTAGCGTTTATTGAACTCAGATTAATTTTGTCTTGTATGTGCATAGCTAGTTTGGTTGGTAACGGGGAAGATGAGCAGACGCGCCCTCCCTTAATGTCCAAGTTAGATTTTCCCAATATCGCTGATGACTTAGACGCTATTATCGCACGACCTGAAAGCGGAAATGGCGAGGGTAGAGCCGTATATAAATGGCATACGTAAGAGTGCCTTGGTTATGGAACTATCATCCATCGAGTATTTGTTACTCCTTGCATTATCGGGTCTAGTTTTAATATCTATTGTCTTTGGATTTGGCAGGGTCATAATACATATTCTGTAATCTTGATAGCTATAATCCTTTCTATGAAACAGTATTATTCTAAGCTAATCGTGTCTATCGCGTTATTTATGAACAATTTCTGATTGAGATCAATACATCACGATTAGCATTGAGAAAAATTGTACTATCGATAATCCATAATAGAAAGCGATAGCGTACTTTGCAATTAAGACACAACTAAAATTAGGTCTGGCTAGTTTAGCGCGTCTATTGATTTTTGTTTTATAATACTGAGTGGACTCGCGCAGACTGCGTACGTCTACTATCCATCATGAGATATATTTCGGGTACTGAGTAAACAAATCCTATATGAATACAATCAGTTTTCTCATCTAATAAACACTGTAACTCCCCATCTTTCAAGAGTATTTCAGCAATTCTGTTTCTTTTATTGTCTTTTATCAATATCCGATCTTGATCGATTGAGACTTTTTCCATGTATGGTCCATGTTTAGCAAACGTCTCATATCTTATCACGGTTTCTTCCATTAGACTAGTCATATATCCAGAAAAGCTAGTAATGCCTTTCAATTCGAGTTTTTTCTTATTCTTTTCATATGACTCATAGAATTTTTTGTAGACATTTTCACTTACTGTAATCGATTTAAATCCTGGTTTTGGCATATTGTATACGTACGGTAATGAATTTACCGATATAAGATTTACGCAAAGTATCTTATCAATAATAAAGAATGCCAGACTATTATCTGAAAACTCAAATCTCGTATCCTTCACTAAATCCTATTTTTATCATGATAGGCGTAGAATCCTGGACTCTTGTTTGATAATTACTTATATGCTTATATAACTTCACCTAACATATAAGGACATATATTTTGATTTACAAATGACAGTGTAATGTGTATCATATCTGATATAATACTCTCGTCTTTACTTTTATCCTATACTAGTTCTGGACTGCTCATTCTATTCCAAAGATCTAAAACATGGCTTATGGACACGATGAATCCATACATCTTTAAAGTCCATTGTAGCTGCGATAAATAATCAGATAGTATCAGCAGAAACTTCACAATCCAGATATCTCTTGTGGCCAAGGGACCATTATCCAAGAAATCAGTGATCAGTCATATTGGATTACTGATAGTAGGTATGATATCAGATTTTTAGTAAAGGATAAAGGTGTAATTGCAGTAGATGCCTACCACAAATCATTGGAACGAATTATCTTAAGGGCTATATCAGAAATTACTAACAAGCCAGCCAACTGTGTAATTTACAGTCATGCTTACTCATCATATTGCCCTGCAAACATGTTTTCTACAGAATGCCACTTTCATGACCCGAGAAAACATGGCCGCGGAACTATATAGCTAGATCAGCAATCACAAATACTTCCTTCCTTCCACCTATTCCTATAGTAACCTTTCAAAAAATTACGCTCTGCAGATTGGAATCAAAGTTTGCAAATTGGGCTATTATTGGAGTAATTATTTACTTAAACATATTTATCTATGCTCAGCTTCAAAAAGTGCTAATGTTAGTAGATATGATTTCCAAGATGGGTCCATTTCCATATTTGGCAATAGCTAATGTTGTATCAGGTTTCAAAGCCCAGGTATAGCACTAAATAGATATAGTTTTGGCATATTTGTTGGGGGACATCTTACTAGACCTAGAACAAGAGATATGTAAAAGTACAACAGCAATCTATCTCATTTAGAAAGTACTGCTTTCAAAGTAAATCATACGTTTCTTTTGTTACTATTGCAAAGCAGATAGGACATTTTGAAAGTCAGTTATTCCTCTATAGTAACAGTGTATAGAATACCACCTTATAAGAGAGATCGCAAAATTACCGCAAGGTGGATTGAGGATTGCCTACATAGAAAATACAGATCCAAAAGCGAATTCAGTTCGAATTCGAAAAAAATGGAGAATATTAAAGTTAAAGATAGCAACGTAATAGACACAGTCGATAATAGAGAGGGAAGCGTGTTACTTATCGACCATGAAATAGGGCATAAGTAATTTTTGTGATAATAATAGAGAAAGTATAGCGATAGATGCAGCAAGCTCAAGGGGGGATTTGAAATACAAAAGTGTGAAACCTTTATTGGTAACGCAGACCCATATGAGATATTAAGGAGGAAAATATGGGACTAAGAGAAGCATTAAAGAGGCAAACGACAATGGTCATGGGCGAACAGGTTCCCTCGACCGAAAGAGTTTAAAATTCCAAAGAAGTATGATGAAAATGAGATTATGGCCAACAGCAAGTACTTGTGCTACATGATTTTTAATAAGAGCGGGATTATGGTAAGAGTGGTACCCGATATTTTCAAGAGAAATTACCGTATGGCTTTGGGTAACAGTTATTCATATCTTGAATCTCAAAATGTACTACTTGATTCTAAATTAAATATACGAGATGGCGAGGTAGCACATGTACCAACAGCTGGCCGGCGATTGACTTGTGTCATGGTGTATTCACCATGTGATATCAAGACGTCTATTACCGAGCATTAGGGGATGTAATGAGTTGAAAAGAGAAGATCATAGAAATGATTGATGATGGCAACTTTCTTAAAATATAATATACGCTACTAAGTAGTAATATTAAAGGTGGCAACATCGGGATTCACAGGATTAAACAAGATATAATAAATTGTAACCTTTATGACATATTTACCAGGTTGTAAAAACCGGTATGTCGCTTGTTCTAATCCATCAGCGGAGTGGAGTGCTTTTTTGTATACTTGCTTATTTTCACCTCCATTGGCGCTATAAATTACAAAGTCATAGTCTACATGTTCTTGATCTTTCTTTGTCTTTTCATTGATGAAATTAATTAGGAAATTCGTATCTTTTCCTAGAATTGGCTTGGTTGGTTCTCGAGTTAATTGAATACCCACATTGTTTTTCATGTTGTTGAATACGGTATTTGTAGTAATATCTTTGGACACAGATACAGTACCGCCAATTTGTGAATTTAGTGGATCAGAAAAGTGATACACACCGGCTTTCTCAAAGGTATGTGAGAAATTGGAATAAGGCCTTATAGTATCAGACTCAGAAACTAGTTTTCCTGTCGTACTTTCAGTTATTTTTATTTTGTGATCCACATTGTCTTTATTGGACCAGAATATAGTTTTACCTACATTAAGCGGGTAGTATGTTACATCATAACGTGAGTTCATTATCATTGTAATAGTGTTATCTTTTGTATCAGCCCGTACGTGCGGAAGGCCAGTAAACCAAGATATAGCAATGATGACAATAATTAGCCCCAAGACTAGTAGGGCATTATAGACTTGATGGTAACGACCGAAAACATTTGTTTCCTTCATGAAGTGAAGCCTCCTAATCAGTCATAAGTTTGCCACATGAGTAACAGAAATTGGAATAGCATGTTAAACAATAAAGAAAATATGTGCTATTTAATTTTTGGGGCCTTGGTTCAATTAATCATGTTCATACCTAAATAGCACAATATCGAACGTCAGGGCTCCAGATTTGTAGTCTATTATCACCTAAATTCAAACTATGCCCCGGATGATCGAGCGCCCTATTTATGTTTTTTAGTAGATTTGGCGAATGAACCATAGAATAAAAAATAAAAACTATGACCTAATCTTTCTGGAGTTATCCAATACTTTTTTTGTGAATCAGAATTTAATTTTTAGTAGGCTAAAAATATACTGTTCGTTCCCCTAAGTCAATAACTACCAAGTTACTATAGTATACTATATCCTAAGTTATATAGCGCCAAGAGAATTTCGTCAGACATTTTGATTTCTTTCAGTTTAATGCTCATGTGAGATGTTCACCAGCACTTTGCACCTGATGCAGCTTACTTACGGATCGGGGCAAGTACGGGCAATTATCTCTCCATTCTTCATCTGTAATCAAACTCAGAGCACTTTGTAGTGCTTCTAAAAATGGTTAGGTGGTCTTCAACTTCCTTAGATTCTTTGTAGGGCTTACATTCAGGCATATCCTCCAACATGTGGAACCTATATCCGACATGTACAGAATAGGATATTATGTCCAAATCTGATGCTCATCAAAGACTGGATAGAGCATATGAGATAACACTTCGTTAATGGTAGAAAATTAGGCAGAGATGTCACTCGGCCAGTCTGGTTTGTGTACGAGGATAACACTCTATATTTGCTGCCAAACTACGGTTCAGATACCCACTGGTACAAGAACTTTCATAATCCTCTAATACGGCGTACCTTTTGTTTCTCTTTGGCTTTTTAGTGCTTCTATAAACCACTCAAATTCATCTAGGAATCGTTTGACTCTCTTTTCATATCTTTCATCAACTAACTTTCCATTTTCATCGAAAACCTCATGTACTCTTGATATTGGAAATGATGAAGGTATAGATGGTGCTCCTAGCTCAGCAAATATTAGCCTCATTTGCTGAGCAGCATTAATTCCGCCAAAACCCCCAGGAGAGTAAGATACTATTGCAGAAGGCTTGAAATAATATTCTTCCAAAAAGTAATCCAGTGTATTTTTCATTGCAGCAGAAGTGCTATGATTATATTCTGGAGTAACAGGCATATATCCTTCCGCAGATTTGATTTTTTCATGAAGATCAATTAACTTTTCTGAAGGATTTGTCATTTCTTTATACATCCTATCAAGCAGAGGCAAATTGATCTCGATAGGATCAATAAAAAATACAGTATGATTACGGCCTTTAAGTTTCTTTTCAACCCATCGAGCTACCTTGATACCTTGTCTATGATGTCTGACTGAGCCTACGATTAAAGCAATTTTAGCCATACGAGTCTTTTCTATG
>Ga0164302_10000211_pt1 | contig 15186 bp, 28 predicted proteins | sample Whisoiple_202_MG_FD_109714 | JGI IMG/M metagenome (GOLD analysis project Ga0164302, IMG submission 109714) | Soil microbial communities amended with pyrogenic organic matter from upstate New York, USA - Whitman soil sample_202_MG | ecosystem: Environmental > Terrestrial > Soil > Agricultural... | reverse complement strand
CTTTTCGCAACTCGCCCCTATTACAGATTCAACCGTAACAAATTTTCAAAATAAAATTCAGGGTAGTACGGTCGAAAATCCAAATATAGCTAGATACGCTAAAAATACTACTATTCAAGTGCCGACAGGCTCATGGACTACTTTAACTCAAGGTTATTATAATGCCATGATGACAGCCGACAATAATCCTTTTGATGTATATTCGTCTATTTCGGGACAAATCGGACAGATGCTTTTTGGATTCGACCTTGTTACCATGTTCGAAAGAAAGTACGGACCTTCGTACTGGCAAGGTGCAACAACAATAGCTGAAAAAATAACGGTTCTTAAACAATATCTTCAAACCGGAACGTTCAAGTGGAAAGGCTACGGATATGGCGCGATTGCAGGAATAACCACATTAAATAGTGTTCGTTACATTCGGGATTATTTGAATGGGAATACCGTCAATCTGAATAATTACTGGAATGAAATTCAGGCGTTGTCAGGCGCAACGAATCGGGCGGCAGGCAAAACGCCTACGATTTCAAGTGGCACATTAACAAATGGGACAAATTTAACGGATGGAACGGTAACAACTTATGGTTATGAAGCTTCCGGAAATGGTGTTCAAAAATACATTCAGATTGATTTAGGTCAAACATATACCGACATAGACACGATTAAAATTATTCATTATTATCTTGACGGACGTTCATTTCATGGCACAAAAACGCAAATTTCAGCAGATGGAACAAATTGGACAACTCTTTATGATTCAGCCGTTTCGGGCGAATATGTTGAAACAGTTACAGGTAAATCTTATGCCGTTCCTTCGTCAACAACGCCTGACACAATAAATTACAATGTTAAAATTACTTACTGGAATGCCACAACAAATCTTTGGCAAGCGGCTAGTATTCAAACATCAAATGATACCACAGCAATTGAAAAAGATTTTGCCTTAACTGCCTTTACAGATTTAATCAGTACGGATGGTTTTTTATATATGATTGTTTATTGTCAATATCCACCGACCGCAATTACAGTAAGTGAATTAATGACGGATTATGCCGAATTAGACTTGAATTTGGAATTTATAACAACGCGGCAATATTTAGACGATGTTATTATGAAAATGAATGTAGTCGAAGAAATTTCGGTTTTAAATGATGCCGTTCCTTCAAACGAATTATCCTTAACTTTAAATAATAAATCGGGCGATTTTGACGTAATTACTTTTAATAATTTATCAGAAGTAATAGCAAGCAAGCCGATTATTTTTGCCGAATTAGGTTTAGTCTATGACAAGCCTTCTGGAATTAATTATGTTACCAATCCTTCGTTAGACAACTTTATTAGCTCGCCTACGCTTGCCGATGATTGGAGTAGTTACGCAACTACCGTAACGCCTGTATTCACAAAAGCAAACGGTTACATTGGCAACGCACAAAAAGTATTTGTTCCTGCTGGTGGCGTGGGTGGAATTAATTCAGGATATGATTCGCCTACAATCGCAGCTCAACAAAAAATTTATATTCGATTCTTGTTTAGAATTACTCAATTAGATACAGAAACAAATGCTCAAAAGGATATTGCGCCGAATATTCCACCGAATTATGTATATTTGATGAAAGCAAGCGGCAATCAGCAAATTACAAATATTACGGTTAATCCCATTTTAAATAGTGATTGGCAAGAAGCTATAGGTTCGATTACCACAAATAATGTTTCAGCCGAGACAATCGGCGTATTAATAGCGCAAGATACAAGAACATCGAATATAGACACAACTATAATTATTGATGAAGTGTATGTATCGAATTTCGATTTTTACGCTTTGACTGAGCATGTTGAATGGATTCCACTCGGACGATATTTTATAACTCAATGGAAAAACGATAATACAAGCAAAGTCGTAACCTTTACGGCGAATGATTATTTTAAAATCTTCTCAGACACTAATTACGCCCCATCAGCAATTACGAATTTACACGATTTAGCCGCAGATGTTTTAACAAAGGCAGGTGTGCCAACTAATGACCAATATATTGATACTTCTCTTTCTGGTATTACAGTAGGTGCTTTCAAACAAAATGTTGATTCTCGTTCAGCCGTTCAACAAATCGCTATAGCGGCTCAATGTTGTGTTTATCAAGATAGATATGGAAATATAGTCATTTCGCCTTTTTCAACTATAGATAAAGTAAGTAATTATTTGTCATATCCTACAACACAAAATCTTATTCCGATGCCGTATTCAGGACCAAGCACTTATCCGTTAATGAGTACAGGAAGTGGTTTAAGAAATATTAAATACAATGATATGTACAATCCCCCTGCAATCACGTTGGAACAGGTTGTAAGACAAGTAATTGTAAAGGTTTATGATACAAACGGAAATTCAATGCCCGATGCTATTTATAATAATCCGAACGTTACAGGCGAAGGTGGAACTTCATTTTCAATTGATAATAGTTTAGTTATTTCAGTCGATATGGCAACCAAAATCGCTAATTGGTATTTTGCAGAAACAAATTATAGTGCCATTTTCAATATAAATTGGCGGCAAAATCCTGCTTTGGAATGTACAGATGTTGTTTTGCTTCAAGACCCGTTCCAATCCGGAAAGCAATCCAGAATCATTCATCAGGAATTCGATTATCAAGGTTATCTTGTAGGCACAACAGAAAGCAGAGGTGGAATTTAAAATGACTTCTTATGTTAAAACAACATGGACCGACCGAATCGTGCAAAAGCCTTTGACTTATACTCAACAAAATAACGGAGACGGAACAACAACTTTAATTCCTGCCGAGGGTACAATTACCCAAAGCGGTACGCCTATAACAGCAACCGCTTTAAATAATATGGAACAAGGTATTGCGAACGCTTTTGATGCCACAACAGGCGGCGATGTAACGGGGCGTATAACATGTAACTTAGAATCACATTTTTCGAATGGCGTGTATGCTGACCATCGTCCGAATGTAAGTGCGGCAATTAAGGCGAGTGGCGGCATTGTTACAGATAGTTTATATATAGGCGATTCCAAATGCTTTATTTCGAGAGATGTAAATTCAGGCACAATATTCGCGCCAGATGCAGGCGAAGGTCGATATGTTTTTTATTGTGATAATGGACAATATTTCGTGATGGATGATGCTCTGGGCGCGAGTATTTTTTCATCTGGACTTGTCCGAACTGTATTTCATCAAACCGAAGCCGTTCTTCGTATAGAACATGTTTCAGGTAGTGCGGCAAACTTAATCGTTGCGACAATTAATGGCTCGTCCGATAGGACTTTAAAGAAAAATATAGGCGAATTTAAAGGAACTGCTTTAGACCAAATTAATGATACAACCATTTATAATTATCATTTTAAAGATGATGATGAATCTGAGCGTAAGAAAACAGGCATTATGGCAGATGAAGCGCCTCCATGTGTAGTCGGATATGAAGGAAAAAATGTTGATATTTACGCTATGGTATCTCTTGCGTGGAAAGCGATTCAAGAACTTACTGCTAGAGTGGAAGAATTGGAAGCGCAGTTGAAAGACAAATGATTAATTGGCTCATTCATCAATTCGAAAGCTTAAATGTAGTAATGTTAATTATAATGATTGGTTTTGTTACTGCTTTGAGTAAATCAAACAATCAGAAAATGTTAAAAGAACAATCAAAAGAAATTTATAATGACATTGAAGAATTAAAAGACGAATTGCGCGGTCAGCATCAAGCTTTGACCGCCTTAATTCAGGCGAAAGGGCGAAATTAATACCAATGCCGGATTTAATTAATTATGTCGGTCAATTTCTTCACACAGATACGCCTTTTATGCTTTTATTTGTCAGCCTTTTTTTCTATATTATCAAAACAAGTCGAGAACGCGAAATAACCGACCATACAGAAATGCTTAAAAAATTGGACAAAATAGATGAAGAACTAAAAGTTATTATAAAAGTTTGGAAAATCCTACTCGAAAAAGAATTGGAGGCAAAGAAAAATGAACATTGAATTACCTCAATTAACTACAGGCGTAGCTGTGGTTGTGCCTGTCATTGTAGCCATCGTACAAGCTATTAAGATGACTGGTCGTTTGCCTGACAAATACGCCCCTATCGCTTCGCTCGTAGTCGGAATTATTTTAGGTTTTATTGCTCATGGAACTGCAACAACGATGGGACAAACGATTTTAAGTGGTATTATGTATGGCTTAATGGCTTCTGGACTTTATAGTGGAATCAAAACAACTATGCCAACGACAACCACACAAGCTAAAGCCAAAAATAGGCAAAATGATTAGTTTTTAATTCGGACAAAATAATATCACTTTGGAAGGAGGTCAAAGTTTGACACTAAAAATAACTTTAGATGCAGGTCATGGTGGAACTGATTCGGGCGCTAATGGTAATGGAATCCAAGAAAAAGATATTACACTAAAAATAATTCAGGCGATAGATACCAAGTTAAAAGATTACAAAGATGTTGAAACACTTTTAACTCGACCGAAAGATGTTTTTGTAAGTCTTAATGACAGAACAAACATGAGCAATAAATGGGGCGCAGATGTTTTTCTATCTTGCCACATTAACGCGGCGACTGATACAAACGCCCGAGGATGGCAAAGTCATATTTACAACGGTCCTGTCGATGCTAAGACGGTCGCATATCAAAATGTTATTCATGAAAATGTAATTCAGGCGCTTTTCAGTTTTAATATTACAGACCGAGGCAAAGAACGAGATAATTTCGCTGTTTTAAGACAAACAAATTGCGTGGCGATTCTCACCGAAAATTTATTTATCACAAATGCAATAGATGCCGCATTGCTAAAACGTGATGATTTCATTGATGCCATTGCTTCCGGTCATGTTGTCGGTCTGGAAAAATTTTTAGGGCTTCAAAAAAATTTGCCTCCCCCGACTGAACCGCCAACTAATTCAGGCGACTTGTATCAAGTAATCGTCGGAACTTTTAGCAATTTAGATAATGCAAATAATTTAGCCGCTAAATTAAAATCTCAGGGGTATGAAGCGATAGTAAATAAGAAAAGCTAATTATGTACGGGTAATATCGTTTTCAAAACCATAATTTACACCTCCTTGAAGTCGCCTGTAATGGCGACTTTTTAACTGAAAAATAATTTAATCATCGCATCAATCCATCGTATTAAATAAACTGTCAAAAAACCTGCCAAAAACCAAAATAGCATTTCTAATATTAATTCGCGATTCACTAATAAATTCCTCCAAAAATTAACATCATTAATTTATTAGTATCACGAAAAAGCTAAAGGTACATACCCTTTTTGGGTATTTAATGGGCTATAGCCTAAAATGCTTTGTGATTTCTTCGCCAATAGAACTTGTATCGAATTGTTTGTGTTCTCTCTGTGCTACTGTTTGTCATGGATTTTCCTCCTTTTTAGTTCGGCAACTTTCCAAAAGACTTTCACCGAACGGAATAGGTGGAAGTCTTTACTTTTTCGTCCGATAAGGAGGATTTAAAAATGCCAAGTATCAGAACGGACAAATGGACAAAACGATTTATAGGATTATATATTTTAGGATTCACAATGGCTATGGCGCAAACAGCATGGATTATTTTTGAAATAAGAAAAGCAAAGAATCAAAGCTGAATATTTATGCAGACACATTTCATCGGCTGAGAATAAAAATACAGCGAATTCCCTTACATATGCGAAAAGTATTCAAATCAAGAAAATCGTTTCTTCTTTTTTTGATATTTTTCAACCTCTTTTATTAAATAATCCCTTACAAACTCACTCAAAGATAAATTATAGACTTCTCTTGCTACATCATCGGCTAGTTCTTTTAAAACGGGTCCAATTCGAATTTCTAATCTTTCCGTACGTTTTTCTCTTGAATAATTCATTTTTTGTCCTCCCATTCGTCCGTACTAATAACAATTTTTAACATGGTTGCATATATTGGGCTAAAAGGAGAAAAACCTTGTGGTACAAACTATTTTGTCTTTCTGTCCTTTTTGTTCCCAGTTTTTTAAGTTCATTAACCCCCCAAAAGAAATTGCTGATGATTATAAAAAGTTTAAAGAGGCTCAAACGATAATTATTGAGCAAGCTTGTGAAAACTGTCTCAATCAAAAATAGCAGCTATGTTTAAAAAAAATCAATTCGGCTACAATAGGAGTAGTTCATAATTTCCGTCCCTAAATGTTTCAAATTTCTCTCCAGAAAAACAATATTTTTTGCCCTAACAGTCCACCGTACATAATGGCTACTACGGTGGACTTGTTATTTTAATTCTTTAAAGACTTCAAAATTTCCTCTAATTCGGCTCTTTCTTCGTCCGAAACTTCACTATCTTTTTTAACGCCCGTATTAGGCTCTTGTTCCTCGTCAAACCAATCGGGTAATATCTCAGTACGTTCAGGCATTCTCTCTTGATTTTGGGCGATTTCTATTTGTTTAATGGCATTATCAAAACTTTTATACAAATAAGTTTGAAAATTTTTAATTTTTTTAGTGTCAAAAGTTTTTTTTGCTCCGAGTAAAATTCTTTGTAAATCCATTATCGTTAATTTTTCATAAAAATAATAATAAGCAAATAAAATATTATCTAATCTATCGGTTTTAATATTTGGTCCAAGAATTTTTTCTGCCATTGAAACGATTTGAGGCATGATTGATTGATAATCTTTATTGAATTTATATAAATCTGGATTACTAACCGATAAGTCATTACTAATGTATACCCTGTTTTCGGCAACCCCATTTTCCGCATGCCCATTTTCCGCATGCCTATTTTGGCTAAGCGGTGGTTTTGCCGTATCGCCGTTTTGGGTATGCGGCTCAAATGGCTCTATATCAAGGATTTCAGGCGAATCAGATTCAAATGGAATATCATCATATTCCCAAACCATTTTTCCCCATTTGCCATTTGGTTTTTTTGTTTGATGAAAATTTAGATAGCCACATTCTCTTAATTCTTTGATACCGGAACGAATTGATTTTTCTCCGTCTGTGCCATGATTCGTTAAATCTGTAATTCGAACAATCCAACCGTCAGGCTTTGTTAAAAGATAACCCAACAATCCTTTTGCTTTCCATGATAATCTTTCATCATGAAACATCGCATTTTCAATTGTTACATAATTTCTTTCACGTTTTCTTCTTCTTCCTGTTGCTTCCATTTTAAATATCTCCCTTGTTTATGTACTAGACAAAATGAAGGAAGCATAATATACTGTAAATATGAATTCAATTTAATACACTCCTTTGTGAGTTTTTAGTGTTTAGAAGTGATAGGCTCGGAAAAGCCTTTGCTTCCTTCCAAAAGCCTTATAGGGCTTTCTTCCAACCCCGACCTTATCTCTATGGTTCGGGGTCTTTTTTTGCCTGTAAGTACATTCTAGGCGAAGCAGGCGAATCTTTCAAGTAAAATTTTCCTTTTCTAGTTGTACGCCCATATGGTATAATGAAATAAATCATAAAATTCTGTCTATACTGTATCTATAATTAGTAGGGGGAATAACGTGACTGAAAATATTGAAAGGTTATTTCAAGAAGATATAAGAGACAAACGGAAAGCAGGAAGCGGTAGCTTTCATAAACGTGGGAAAGGCGTTAAACATGGCATTTCAGGCGCTTTACGAACGCCTTATTATTATTTAAAACCAAAGGAGAGAAAGAAATTGAATGGAACTGTAGAAACATCGAATATGTATTCAACTATTTTAAATTGGGATGAATGGAATGCCCGAGATAAAGAAGCTCAAAAAATGCTTTTAACAAAATGGAGAGAAATTCATTCTAATACGAAAATTATGGAAGAATTAGCTGTAGGACGCGGCAAGCCTTTTAATTCTCAATCATTTGCGGATTTAGTTAATGGACTTGGGTGTCCTGCTAAACTAAGAGGCGGTAGTGGACCTAGAAAGAAGAAAAGTACCGCTATTACTGTGGCTAAAGAAATTAAATCGCCTACATTATTAGAATTTGCAGAAGTAGCAAATCAATTAGAATTTGAAGTGCCGAAACAAGAAATAAAACAAATTTTAATTACACATGGCTTACATCTTGAATATAATGGAGAATATGACCAAGAACAATTATCTAAAATTTTTACAAAGCTGCAACTTTTAATTGAGGGAGAACCGAATAAATTTAAAATTTCTTTAAGTTTGTCTGAATGTGAATAAATGTTTGGTACATACTAAGATTTACAACCAATTGAGAATTCCACCAAGAATACTCAGTAAAAGCACCGAAAGGGTAATAGCCCTAGTAAGTGCTTTTTTTATTTTATGGGTTTATAATTCGCCTGAGCTGTATAGACTGCTACTACTACTACATTTCGGTCACATGATAAGTAGTAAGCTAATCTAGGTTTTTAGAAACCCTTCTGTCGGACCTAGAAAGCACCGAGGCGAGCCTTTTGATACCCGAAGTTCAGGAGTGGCAACTAAGGATACTATCATCTGAGCCAAGACCCTTTTAATATCCTAAGCAACAAAAACCCGTTCTGTATAGAGATGCAGAACGGGTTTTTGTGTTTAGCGTTATGAGATATCTACCAAAGAAAGAAATACCTTTTATGGCGTGAGAGTAGAACATAACTTAGGATATACTAAAATTAATTTATTAATTCATGCGAAAGAAGGGGCTTATCATAGACAGAGCAACTATTTTCGAAAAGATAAAGATTGAAAGAGATAGACAAGAAAAACTTCATCCGAAACCAACCATTAAAGGAAGCGAATCGCCCGAAGTAAGAGCAATTGCACATTATTTATGGCTAACGGATATGTTAGCTGTTTTGATAGAAGAAATAGGCGAAGTAGGAAAAGCATTACAAGGTGAAGGCGAATTAGATACTGAATTGATTCAAGTCGCAAGTGTTTGTTGCCGATGGTTGGAAAATCTTAAATAAAAAAACGGCTGAACGATTCAGCCGAATTTCAGAGGATTACCACATGAGTAACGCATAATGAACTTCATTCAGAACAAGAAATATTTTTAGAGAAAAGGAAGAACACTGTTATTCTTTTCCTAAAATTGTTTCGTTATACTTATTAAAACAATTTATAGCTTTTTCATAAACATCTTGGTCTTCTTTAATATTTTGATAAACAGTAAAAATATAAACCGTTTTTTTTCGATGTTTAACTATTTCAGATATAATCATATCCTGCAATTTAATTCGGGCGATTGCAAAAGCATGTTTTCGATAATAACCTTCTTTTCGGGCGGCACAAAATTCTTGGATAAAAAAACGCGAATATCGTTCGTACAATCGCCTGTAAACATCATTTTGTTTATGTATCACAGTCAATTTGGTTCACCTCTACTCTCACCCTAAATTTCAACAACATGGTGCAATGATTCAGGCGAAGTCGTTCAATTTCAGGATACTCAACAAAACTGGTATCTGCATCAATACATTCCTCAATAATTTTTTGCAAATCTTCATAAGACCCATTTATTCTGTAAGTCTGAACCCCATTCTTTATTCCGAAGTTACCTACAATAACCCCTCGCATCCGAACCCTCCTTTTAAGTTATTGATACACTATATTCAACGCCCTTTGCGTATAGTCCTACATATATGATAAAATTAATCCGTTGTTTTGTCGTTGATTCTTTCCATCCTGCATGCAATTCGGAAGGGGCAATCGTTCATACTCACACACAACACAAAAAACCTCGTTCAAATTGAACGGGGCTTTTTTGGCTTGGATTAAAAGGGATGGATAGAAGAAAATTGGTCTGCAAGGGAAAATTTGCCCAACGATATAATTATATCCTGTCTGAAAATAAAATATTCTTTTTTTAACATGGAAGGTAATAAGACAACCTACAACGGGCGTATAGTGGATAATGGCTATAGCCGAAAGGAGGGATTTATGACCCATACGCCAGTTATGAATCATCTTGATTTTGTAGAGGCAGAATTTCGTTCTTTCAGCAAGTCATTTAAACTGAATATTGAGAAAACCCCTATTTTTAAAATTAAAATATTCAAACCGCCTGAATTCGATACCAAGCTATACGATTATTATTATTACACCGAAGTATATAAAATTGATTAACTCCCAAAAATAAGCAAAAAATAAACCCATGATGAATCTTGTCATGGGTTTTTTAAAACGAATGGTGGTGAGCCAATGGAACAACCTATTCAATCCATAATGGATGAACTAGAACAAATAAAAAATATTGATATTGAAAAAAATCCTCTCGCCTCAGTTCCGAAGCCTGCGCTAAAAAAAGCTTTGAATTTACTTGAAGAATTCGCCCGAGAAAATTTTAAACCTGACGATTTAACATAAGTTCAACATGAGCTTTTAATAATTTGCACTGTTTAGGTGTTATTTTCGTACGACCCCACAAAATATTTTCGCCTGAATTTAACAGCAGCTTTAAATTTTTGTTCAAGCCTTTTTTCGAATATAAATCTTTATATTGCAATTTGCTATCAGTTCGACCGAATAAATAATCAAGCGATACTTCATAAAAATCTGCAAGGGCTATCATATTAGGTAAAGATGGATAACGATGATTTACACTGGTTTCAGGCGCTTCATAGCCTTGTAGTGAGGAATGACCTATATTAATGCCTCGCAATTTCATTTCACGCACCACTTGGGCGGCGCTCATTTTTTTTGCGTTGCGACACTCTTTTAAGCGCTCATTAATAGGTAAATCGAATTTGGTACGGTGCATCGCTTTTCGGAAGCCGCTTTCGTAAAGGCGTTCGTTTTCCGTTTGGATTGCCTGCATTGAGCATAGCCTCCTTTCGTAACTCCATATATTAATTCTAATATGAATAAGCCTAAACAGCAAGAAAAAAATTCTTGACTTGTCGGCAATTTGCCGTTATAATAAAAGAGTAATATATATGAAAAGGAAGTGCAAAACATGAAAGATGCAGTTATCAAAGTTGTAATAGTAGAACCGAATAATCCTGCACGAATTGAATTAATACCAAACGCTTTAGAAACGTTTCAAGAAATTGTTGGCGGCTATATAGAATGTGTTAGAGAAGAAGGTTTTGACATTATTATTAATGAAGAAGGAAAATTGGAGGAATTAGAGCCGAATTTTGGTTTATATGGCGGCAAAGATTTCGTAGCAGGAACAGCAATTTTTTCGGGTGTTGATTATGATTCAGGCGAATTTAAAAGTCTTACCGATGAACAAACAAAATTTATTTTATCAATATTTGCGAATAGAAGGGATTCAAATGATGGTACAACCGATTAACCCAATTAAAAGGGAATGGTTAAAAGAACTTAGAGACGAAAAGGAATTAAAAACAAGGGAGATAGCCGAGATACTCGGCATTTCCTTTCAACATTATAACGATGTTGAAACTGGTCGCAGGAATCCAAGTATAGAGCTTTCTATGAAATTAGCCAAATTCTTTAATGTGCCGCTAGAAAAATTTTTCGATGACCGAACAAAATTCAAAAAGGACGAGGAACAATGATTTACGTTAAAGACGAACAAGGAAAAATGTTGAGTTTAAAAGAAATCGCTGAAAAATATAATGTGCATTTGTCGCTAGTTCAAGGACGTTATAATTACGGGATTAAAAATTTACCTGAGTTAATTAAATTAAAATGGGAACGGAGCGAAACAAAATGATGAATGAATTAATGGATATGCCTGTATTGGATAAATCGAAAATATTAAAAGAGCATGAGGACTATTTGAATTCGCCTGAATGGAAAGAGATTTTAAGAAAAGCCGAGAAAGCTGTAAATCGAAACTATACAATTATTTATCGTGATACGGACGAGGAACTTAAAGAAGCATGGCATCGTATAAGTGATGATAATATTGAATATGTGAAAGCAAGATATAAAAAGGAAAAGAAACCGATTTATCATTTTGTTTTAAAAGAATTACCGTACGGTGAATATTTAAAAGCAGTTAAAGGGAGGTCGAAATAATAATGTACATTTATTTACAAACAGAAAAAAATCTTTGGACAGTCGGATTTTATAATCCGGAAGATGAATTTATGCCTGAAAGTGATTGGGGAACTAAAGATGAAGCCGCATCCCGAGTTCATTATTTGAATGGAGGAACGCAATAATGGCAAAAATTCAAGTCGGCTCAACCACTACAACATTCGGTCCAAATGGTGAAATAACAAGCGTGAAAGAAAAGCCATCCTATTTAATTAAAGAGGACGGTACAAAAATAGAGCTTACAAAAGAACAAGCAAAAGAATATGGAATAGGAATAGAAGCCGATTAAGGCTTCTTTTTTTTGCCCAAAATGTAAATAAGGAGGTGAAAGCATGAAAATTCTTTTAGACAAAACAGGAATGACCGAAGCAGATTGGCAGGAGTATAGGCGAAAGCAACAGGGCATCGGAGGCTCAGATGTAGCTGTAATTCTTGGATTATCACCATATAAAAGCGCTTTCTCGTTATGGCTCGAAAAAACGGGACAAGTAAAGGCGAAACCCGTTCAAAATGAGTATGTTGAATGGGGAAATCTTTTAGAGCCTGTCATTCGAGATAAGTTCAGGCGAGAAACCGGATTTGAAGTTTACGAAAATCCCTATGTTTTGCAACATGACGAACATGAATTCATGGTAGCAAACATAGACGGCGAAGTGGTTGACCCTGCTTATAATGGCGAGCGCGGCATACTTGAAATTAAAACCACAGATGGTCGAAATAAAAAAGATTGGGAAGTTGGACCGCCTGAATATTATATGTGCCAAATTCAACATTATTTAGGCGTAATGGGCTACTTGTATGCATATGTGGTTGTTTTAATTGGTGGAAATCACTTTAAATATTTTAAAATCGAACGGAATGATTACGTTATCGACAAAATCATTTCAGCCGAAATGGAATTTACGCAGCTAGTCAAAGAAAAAATTCCGCCTGAGATTACTTATGCCGATTCTGAGGCACTTGCAGTAGCTTTTCCGGAGGATAACAATGAAACCGCTTTGATGCCGCCTGAATTGGAAGAACTGGTTGAACGGTACATTGATGTTCAAAAAGAAATTAAAGTCTTACAGGACGAACTAGACTGGATTAAAAACAGGTTTAAATTTGAGGCGAAAGAAAATAAACATTTGAGAGGCGTACGGTTTAAAGTCTCTTTGCCGACAATTACTAAAACTCTTTTTGATAGCAAAAAGTTCGCTCAGGTTATGCCTGAAACGTATGAACAATATAAAACAAAAGAATCAAGTTACAGGGGATTTACTATAAAGTTATTGGAAAAATGATACAAAAAATTAAATAAAAAAACTCTTGCAAGTTGCCGACAACATCGGTATAATAATATATATAAAGAGCAACAAAAAACTTTAGGGAGTGGGGAATTTGCAAGAGGAAAAAATTGAAAATCCTTTGAAGCGTTTGGCTATACATTTAGCGCATCAAATGGATGATGAAAAAAGGTTAAATATTGAGTTCATGCCTGAATGGAAAATGGACGAAATAAAAGAATGTGGCAAACAAGTTAGGGATGAAATATGGCGTAACGGTTATGATGTTATTACCATTTTACATTATGCAGAAGAATATAAAAAGCTATCTATGAAAGATTATATGGAATGGCGATACATTTGATTTTAAAGAGGTAATAGCATGGGCTTGCTAAAAAAAGAAGAAAAGCTTCTAAAAAGATTGTTTCAAAAAAGAAAAAATGAATTACAAGGGTTTATTACTAATAACCTAAAAACTTTAGAAAAAAAAGATTCAAAGGGGCATTTAGCCGAAACGATTACAATAACTATGAATCGACATATAAGAGAAATGAATGATTTAACTAGATTAGAGGCGAAAATATTCAGGGAGATAGACAAATATGGAGAAACGAATAATTCACAACAAACAATTGGACAAAATTACTAAAGTCGAATTTAGCTATAAAGATGTAACCATTTATCAAGATGGTGATTTGGTTGTAATAGATAAAGACCAAATTCTCGAATTAGCTCAATTGATTCAAAATGAACGAAATGATAGAGAATTTTATGAAAAATTACGAAAAGGGAGAATACAACAATGAATAACATCTTAGTTAAACAAAATCTAACACAACAACAATTATTAATGGTTTCGTCCGAAATGGATAACAAGAAAAAATCTAAAGGAATTGCCTATGCTTTATGGTTCTTTTTAGGCGCTTTTGGTGGTCATAGATTTTATATGGGCAATATCGGTTATGCGATATGTATGCTTTTATTTGGATGGGCTACATTATTTCTATGGAATTTCGTCGATGTATTCTTTATTGGCAAAGGAATAGAAACTAGAAATCAAGAACTAGAATTAAATATAATCGGAACAATTAAAGCAATCTCATAAGGAGAATGTCACAATGAAACCAGAACTTTTTGAAGCAATTATATCGTCTATGTTTTATTTGGAAAATCAAATAGATTCCTTGCAAAAACGACTTGATACAGGCGAATTAGATGAATTAGGTTTTGATTTAGTAACCCATATCAAAAACAGGCATCAAAAACATTGGGAAGCGTTTAGAAACACCGTTGAAGAAAGGGAGAAATAAATTGGTAGAATACGATTTTAAACCAGATGGAACAACATTCAAGGACCTTTCGGACGAAGATAGAGCATATGTACAGGAAAATATGAAAGCTACTAGCAAAAAGCCGAATAAACTGCCGCGCAAATTTTATCATGCAACTTATCAAAAGAATTTATCTAGTATTTTAGACGAAGGATTAAAACCCCATGAAATATTCGGAGAAATCTATTTCTGTGAAAAGGAAAATCAATGTTTACAGTTTATGGACAGGAGATTGCCAATTATTATTTTCAGTATTGAAACGAGCAAACTCGACCCAAACGAGATTTATCTAAGCTCGGACCATGTGAAAACAAAAAACAGAAACTTTCATGCTTATACTTATTACAAACATATCTCGCCTGAGTTATGTAAGAATTGGAGACGAACACAATGCTAAAAATTAAAGTTGAATTTCAAATCGAAGAAGAAGATATACAAGATATTTTCGAAAGCTATGATATTAAATTTACTAAAAAAAAATTAGCCGAATTGAAACGAAATCTTAAAGAAAATGAAGATACGGATTATGATTTTGCTTATGAATTACAAAATGAATTAGATGATGATTTTAGAGAATTTCTTGGAAATTTCATATCTTCATTGTTTGACGAATAAAAAGTCAGGCAAGACTAGAGACAAGGTATTATTAT
>Ga0164302_10000208_pt1 | contig 15266 bp, 11 predicted proteins | sample Whisoiple_202_MG_FD_109714 | JGI IMG/M metagenome (GOLD analysis project Ga0164302, IMG submission 109714) | Soil microbial communities amended with pyrogenic organic matter from upstate New York, USA - Whitman soil sample_202_MG | ecosystem: Environmental > Terrestrial > Soil > Agricultural... | reverse complement strand
GACACGACTCTTGCAACGCCGAGGTCAGTCTCAAGCAGTGCTCCTTTACTGATAACCCCTCTTCTCTCATAGTCTTTGTTTGCTGTATTCTTCGAAACGTTAAGTATTTTCAATTTCGTCACTTTCTTTGTTTTGGAATCGGCGACATTAGCAAATTCCGCTGTCTTTAGTCCTGTCTTATGGTTGTTTCCTCTTATTCTTCTTTTTACAGTCTTGTCTTTCCCTACTATCGCTTCGTTAGGATATCGATCCATCTCGTATTTCCGTCTTCTCCTCATTGATATTATTCGCCCGCCAGTAAGTTTTCTTCCTGCAAGGTTTTCGATTGACTTTCGCATTCTCTCTAAGACGAAAAAGTTCTATAATCCGTAATTAAGACCTTTCTGTAGATCACTTAAATCAACAATTTGACGTAAAAAATTTCCTGGTTATTACCATTCACCATCAGAATACAATCAACTTATTGTCATAAGTAAATTAGTTTCAACAGTTTCGATATCCCATTGAGCCAGTGCATTTTTTAGTATTTTTTTTTTGTTAATTCGAGCAATTGTATTTTTTGGGTACTCATCCGTTAGCTTGCTTTGTTGGCATCACTAAGAGCTTTTCTTTCATAGAATTAAGATCTGTAATCCCAAAATAGTCTTGGAATTTTTTCGTAGTTTTATATATTTTTAATCTACCAACTTTTTCAAATTCAACGAAACCAATTTGAAGTAACTCTCTTACGTGGTCGTAGACTTGAGAACCTCGAATTTGCAATAGCCGCCTCGAATTGAGTGGCTGTTCATATGCAATATAGGAGAGTGTTCTTAACGCTCCCGATGAAACAACTGGACGTTGAGCAAATTTCCGAACCAATGGAGTATAATTGGATTTCACTTGTAACACAAAATTTCCATCCTCCAAACGGGCTATTTCGATAGCCTTGAATATTGATTTAGTCTTATCGATTAATGTCATTAGTATTCTATTAACCCGGGTCCTCGAAGAAATACCAGAGGCCATCACAATCTCGTCCAATGATAGTGGCCTTCCTGATGAATACAGAACAGCTTCAATTCTGGCCGTAATTTCGTCTTCTGGCAACATCTTTAACTCATTTACTCTTCAGCTAGATAAATTTACGTAGCCGCAATCTCATACCTTCTCCTCCATACGCGATATAATAATGTCCTCACTGCTAGTTTTGTCATCCCCATTGACTATTTGCTGCAGCTCTACCTGTCCTTTCATTGCCAAGTACAGGAGCGCAAGAAAATTTCTTGCTGCCTCGATAGGAGTCATTTTTGCTACGAATGTACTGAAAAGAAGCGTTCCATCGGCATTTACAATATCGAGTATGATATTTTCTCGTTCTTGTAATACCTGTTCGATCTTGATAAAGTACTGGTCAAAATCAAAAGTATCTAAAGCATTTAAATTCAAATCTTTCTTCTGCTGCTTTGGATTGCTTAGTCTGTTCAATATGGCCTCAAGTAGTCCTAGTAAGTCCTCTAGGTTTACCGGATAAGTTGGCTCGTATCTGTAAGGGATTTCCATAGGTTTCAGTTCCACGATCGGCAGTGACAATGGAACTTCATCTACACCCTTCTTTTGCATCGCTATTTTTTCTAACCTGAATATACTTTCTACTTTAAGTCTGTGTATTATTGAAGAGGTCAGTGCAGCTACTCCACAGAGTCGTAGATCCCGTCTGTCCGAATCATCGATCAGCCTAACGAGCATTTGAAGAAGGGCCACTATATCAATTTGCCAAATGTCTTTCTTAGTTATAAGAGAAGGGTTAAATAATAGGTTTAATGGAGGGCTAGAAATTTTCTTTTTAGTATCTATGATTTCTTCAGACGAATTGGAATCATTAGCAGGATTATTCAAAACTCGATCGGATCCTTCTCCCTGAGCCATTTCGCTCATTTATTGTCTTGGACCTTTAAATATCTCGCTAATTGATTAGTGGCAAACTGGAGGAACTTCGGAATCCGAGGACCTGGTGAACAAATTTAAATTATCATTGTGTATATCATCTCTTCAGGACCTCGATTATCCATTACTCGAATAGCTATTACGTTAGACAACATAATATTGGTCTGAAACAAATGCTAGTCTTAATAATGTGGTGTTAATGAGATACATCAAACGGCTGGGCTATTTAAACGAGTTAATTTAAATACAGTGTGTGCACTAAAGTTGGTGGTTGGAAGAACAAAAGAGTACAAGGAAAATACGAGCGGAGGTTAAATTCCCTTTAATACTGATTCATACTCCTTACGGATTAAGCTTTTTTGATAAAATTGCAGCTACTCGACTGGCAAAATTTTATGCAAAATTTAATATATATTTAATGCCTCTTATTACTGCCCTAGCAATATTTCTTATTGTAGGCTCAATGATGGTGTTATTTTCTAACGGCGTAGCAAGGGCAGGTGTACGAGATGCTGGGCCCCAATCGAATTTGCTAATTCCAGGCCTCAATCCTTATCTGCCTTGGACTTATGGCTGGATAGCACTTGTCATTACGATAATCGTCCACGAAGCCGGACATGGGATAGTTGCCAGAATATATGGGATAAAGGTTGAATCCACTGGACTCGTACTAATTCTTGGAATCCCAATAGGCGCATTCGTCAATATAGAACGAGAGGAATTAGCGAGAACACCTCTTAAACAAAAAAGTGCAGTTCTAACTGCAGGTCCAATGAACAATATGATTCTTGCTGGGGTATGCTTGGTGGGATTATTTTTGATCGTTTCTAGCCTGACAGTATTACCCGCTACAGGAGTTCCAAAATATGGTGTTCAGGTCCTGGGTGTAGGTGATGGAACAATAGCCCAGTCCATCGGATTAGCAAAGGGATCTATTATCGAAAATATTGATCAAGCCAAAGTCAAAGATATCCAAGACCTCACTCGACTTTTGAGATCTAACTTGGGCTCTAGTGTTAAAATCACTTGGAAAGATGAAAAGGGCGATTTGATGACACACATTGTAAACCTGCCCAAGAACGTCGAACCGGACAAAGGTGTTCTAGGCGTCACCATTACAAATGTGGCCCCTGATCCGACAACAGTATTAAGCCGTTACAAATCAGCATTCGGTTCAAATCCGATCGCTCTATTGCTTCCGCCTACTATGGTACAGGGCTCAGTGCCTTATTCAGATTTGATGGCTCCAAAGTACTCGTCAAGTGTATTTGGAGAGACCTATCCAGTATTATCGAACTTTTTGTTCTGGCTTTGGTTCGTGAATTTCAATGTGGGTATATTTAATGCGCTTCCGATTGGGCCTCTTGATGGTGGCCAGCTGTATAATTCGTTAATTGAGGAAAAGTTAAAGACGCGAACGAAGAGATTAAAAAATGCTTCACTTATTTTGAGTGCTGTGATGACAGCAATAGTGGTAGCATCATTCCTCTTACCATGGGTATTTCGATGAGGACCACTTTGTTCAAGATCAACAACAACTAGAAAAATCATCTACCAAAAAGTTAAGATATAAAGGTAGCACATAAATGTGCGCATCTTTTAATAGGAAGTTTCGCAAAACTAGAAGTCCGTAAGATAATCTGGTTGAAACTCCATACGGGCTAATGGCTTTCTGTATTTCACATTAGCCTGTATGGACTAAATATACTGAGGAAGATCAATATGGTAAGGCGTGGCCCGTCGTTTCTTTATGCCCTCATTTGTCAAGTTGGAAATGTGATATGGATCTGCTGCAAGAGAAATTCGATTATTTAAACATATAAATAGTGATCGTTTCCGCGTTTCATACCAAATCCTATGTTGTCAATTAGAAAGTCCTCAAATAAATCATCAGCAGGACCATTAGAGGCATAGAGGTAATGCTGCGAAAAGCCTCAAGAGATAGCGAAATTCGCTTTAATCGAAAGGTCATGCCGGTGACTCTATTTCCATCAGTTTTGGAAGATGTATTCAATCGTTCTTTAAATAATAATAGTCCAATCTTATCTATAGTTATTGGTACTAAGCCAGACTTCTATAAGCAGGCCCCGCTCATTCTAGAAGCATCTAAATCCAATATGCCGATATTTGTAATAAATACTGGACAGCATTTTGATAAGTTACTAGGTTTTGGTATCAATGAATTCGAAATCCAGAAACATATAGGTTGTAACCTTCAGATTCGCGGAGATCTTATGGAGAAAGCGAGCGAATTGATCATGAAATTCGGTACCTTTGGAAGATATTGCAAAAAAAAATATGGAAATGATATCCGCGTATTACCAGTTGTTCACGGAGACACAATAGTCGCCGGCATTGCCCCCTTAGCTTGGGTATTTGGTGTAGGACAAAAGGTAGCTCAAAATGAAGCTGGGCTAAGGTCCATGAGCCCGGTAGTAATGAAGAATATAACACGGTATAAGGATCCGACTAAAGGTGTTATAGAAAAATTGGTTAGCTCTCAGCTTTACGGAGATTGGTTCATTGCTAGAGATGAACCCTTCCCGGAACAAATAGACACTTGGATTTGTTCGGCTGGGACACAATATTTCTTTGCGCCTACTAAACTAAACAAGGATAATCTAATTAGGGAAGGATATCCAGCAGAGTATGTGCACACAGTGGGCAACTCGGTTGTCGACGCCATAAATATGAAGAGACAGCAAAAGACCTCACGGAGCATTTTTGATCTCTATCCGATATTAGAATCAGATGAATGGCTGCGAGTTGATATTCACAGGAGAGAAAACTTAACGAAGCGCAGATTCACGTCCATATTGAATTCAATTGGTCAGTTGGTAAGACATAGTCAACAACGGATCATTTTTCTAATGTTAAACGCCACTGAAGCTGCAATTAAATCCTTTAGTCTGGATGGATATTTGCAAAAACTTGCAAATAATTATCCTAATAAGTTTATTATATCTCCTCTGTGGAAGGAATATTCCCATGTCATCGAATTTCTAGACAGTGGACATTGTTGGGCTGAGATGACAGACTCTGGATCAATGCAAGAAGAATTACTATATTTTGATAAAGTGATGTCATTGACCGTACGACTAAATACGGATCGCCCAGAAACTGTTTTCGATGCAAGAAGCAATGTCTTGATTCCGCCTGTGAGCGATGGACTGATTTCAGCCTTTGTAAATCAAGCATATAACCAAAGAGAAGGACTTGGTATTAAATTAAGGAATAAGAAACACCTCTACGGAGAGCCGGGTAAAGTATCTCAAAAGATAATACGAATACTAAAATCAGAATTTAGGAAGGGAGATCTGAACTTCTTTCCTTGGTTGCATCAAAGAATACATCTATGGAAAGAAAATAGCGGGTTAAATTATTGGTGACTCAAAAACTTTGCTAATTGGAAAAAGGATGTGGGCTAGAGAATAAAACTGGTGATAACTGAACAGGAAAGACGAGTGACATTTATGGGAGCAAGATGGTTCTTGACCAACACCAACAAAAAGTATAATTCTCTATGGTTCTAATAGTCGTATAAATTGGATTCAAACGTTGACAATGAAAAGTATCCAGATGAAGGCTATTTGGAGCATACAGAGCGGATTTTCTTCGAGTTAGCGAGTGAACAGCGCTTGGCGATCCTCTTCAAGTTAAATCAAGGCAGTCTAAGACTTGCGAAGATCGCAAGAGATCTAGACGTTACTATGCAGGAAGTTCACAGAAATGTTAATAGGTTGTCTGAAGCTGGAATAATAGATAAGGATTCTAGTGGGTCTTTTTTCCTTACTACTTTTGGGAATATCATCATCAAACATATTTCAACCTTTGGCTTTCTCTCGAGGAACAGGTCATACTTTTCGGAACACATTCTCAGTGACCTTCCAATGAAATTTGTACAGAGAATTGGCTCCTTGGATGATTCCGAATATGTCAATGGATTTGTAGCTGTCCTAGAATTGTGGAAAAAGCTATACGACAGCTCTTCAGAATACATATATGCCATGCTTCCCCAAATTCCTTTCGAACTTATAGAAGCAGTAATTTCTAAAATAAAAAAGGATGGAGTTAAATTTAGCTATATCCTTCCTCAAAATGCGGTGATACCTAAAAAGGGGTTTGACCTGCTCAAAGCCTCTGATTTTCCTGATCTATTGAAAAGCGGAATTGCGGAGAGAAGAATGATCGACAAAATTACAACTGCCGTAGTATTGAATGAAAGGCATGCAACGGTACTTTTTCCTAATTCCAAAGGCATTACCGATATGAATTCCTTATTTTCTGGCCGATATAGCAACGGGGAAACAAACACATTATTTCATGAATGGTGTCTGGACTTTTATAGATATAATTGGTACAATTCAAAATCATTCGACGAAAAAAGACTTAGGGAGGTGTAGGATTTGCCTTGGCTTATACGCTCATCAACCGAAATTCAATCAGACGTACAGACGCTGTGTTATTTGTAATTTGTTATTTCTTATTTGTAAGCGGAAGATGCAGGATTTGTGATGCATGTGGACCTGTGATTAAAATCAGCGGCGGACCGGTATTGATCGCCTATATTGCTGCCGATATTTCAGGATAGACATTGCTGGGGATTCGCTAAAAGCCTTAGCCATTATCTAAAGCGTCTTCGTCTGAGTTGTAGATCAAAGCAAGTCAAGTTAATACTCCATGGTCTGTCAACAAAAAGAGCACACTATCTTCACGTTAGATTGGCTATGCCTGAGTGGTTACCCACGCTATGGAAAAAGCAATATCGAATTGGACCCAAGAATGTCTTCAAATTCTCTTCTAGTATTAGCCGGAAATTAAATTAGTAAAGGAAAATACTATCATTATAGCCAAGATTATCGGGACTGAAAGTCTCAGGTTAGAAAACATGACAAAATATTTATTAATGATTAGACAACAGTTTATATGGCTTTTTGCGGAAAACTATTGACGTAATATTATTAAACTTTGCCAACTTATTATAGGTGAAGTTTTGGGCTATATGGTGCCGCGGTGGCCAGAAGAAGAGTAATTGTGCAAGGAGAAAATAGCAACAAATCGGAAAAAGGAGAAAGTAACACTCGACCTACGCATAGGAGAAACATAAAGAAAAGTAGAAGTGTTTTGGATAGTAATATTCAAGTCGAGAATTCTCGGATTGTGTCTGATGCCGTACTGCCTGCAGAAACCCCCGCTAATATACCTGGGCATGTTATGAAGGTTACTTCTGATGATCAAGATGCCTTGTGGGCCATAGTGTCCGAAGCAGTACCGGCGGAATCAAAGATTACAGGTGCAAGGTTCGAGGGGCCAAGCATTGCTATTTACACCAAGAATCCCAGATTCTCACTCACTGAACTTACTATGCATTTGTCTTCGTTGTCGAAGTCTTTAAAGAAACGAATTGTTGTCAGAACTGATCCATCTATCAGGATCAATGAGAACGAAGCCAGAAGTAGGATTTCAAAACTACTTCCAAAAGACGTGATGCTCTCGGCTATTTTTTGTGACGATGCAACAGGGGAGGTCATCTTGGAATTGAATAGACCTAAGATCGTAGATCCTGATATGATTGTCAATATAGCAGAATCCACAGGCTGGATTGCGCATACAAGGCAATCACCGCATATTCCCTCGAACAGCATCACCTTAATACACTCGCTGCTCAAGAATTCTGCAAAGGAGAGAACATCTTTCTATCAGCGTGTGGGAACTAGAATTTTCAGGAAACCCCTTATGACAAGCTCACTTGCTGTTAAGAGCATTGAGCAAGGTAGGAACGTTTCGAGCTTTACTAATGGTAACGGAGTCTCAGATGAAGTTGGAGACTTATCTATACCGAATCAAATTGTTAGCACAAATTCCACGAACCAGGGAACACCTCCGTTATCATCATATCCGAATTCGAGTAAACATGAAGTTATGTTGTATTGTTTGGGTGGAGTGAAACAAGTGGGAAGATCTTGCTTTATCGTAGTAACACCAGAGAGCAAGGTGATGCTAGATTGTGGAATAAATCCCGGAGAAAATATAGCCTTGAATGCCTATCCTCGCCTTGATTGGTTCACCTTTAGCCTCGATGATCTAGACGCAGTAATTATTAGTCATGCACATATTGATCACCAGGGATTTCTGCCTGCTTTGTACAAATTCGGTTATAAAGGCCCAGTTTATTGTACTGAACCTACATTACCCCTGATGACTCTGTTGCAAATGGATTCAATAAAGATTGCCAACAATAATGGGACGTATCTCCCATATGAGGCAAGAGACGTCAACGAAGTCATAAAAAGGTGTATCACATTACCATATGGTAAGCCAACTGATATTTCGCCTGATATTACTGTTACGTTAAATAACGCCGGTCACATTATGGGTAGCGCGACAGTTCATCTAAACGTCTCTGGTGCACATAACATTCTTTACTCCGGAGATTATAAATATGCTAGAACTCAACTCCTCGACAATGCTCTTTCTATATATCCTAGAGTAGAAACGCTTATCACTGAAAGCACGTACGGCAATTCCTCGGACGTTATGCCAGAGCAATCCTTGGTTTACAAAGGATTTACAGAGAGTATTAACAATACATTGAAAGGTGGCGGGAAGGTGCTTATACCGGTCCCGGCTGTAGGAAGAGCGCAGGAGATTATGCTGGTCTTAGATCGGGAAATGAAAGAAGGGCGTTTATTAGAGTCTCCCATATATATCGAAGGAATGATCTCTGAAGCAAGTGCAATCCACATGTCCTATGCATATTATTTGGGTTATAATGTTCGTAAATCTGTAGCTGAAGGCATTAACCCATTTCAGTCTGAGTACTTTACCATAGTAAACGGTACTAGGAAAAGAGAGGATGTTTTCAATGATGATAGTCCTTCGATCATCATGGCAACTTCAGGTATGTTAGAAGGGGGCCCATCAGTGGAATATTTTAAGGAGATAGCACCCGGCGAGAAAAACAAGATTATGTTTGTTTCGTATCAGATAAACGGCACCCTTGGTAGGAGGGTCATAGATGGTGTAATGAATGAAATAAGCATGACGGATAAAAATGGTAAGATGAAAGTTATCCCAGTTAAGTGCACTACCCAGAAAATCGATGGCTTCAGTGGTCATAGTGATTTTAACCAAATTCTTAGCTTTATTTCCAGGGTAAAACCAAAGAGGGTTTTGGTGAACCATGGTGAAAAATCTAAATCTGAAAATATTGCGAGCACAGTTTATCACAAATTAAGGATAAGATCTGGGGTTCCAGATGTTAGAGAAATTATTAGACTTCGCTAGCTCGGAGGTATCCTTTTTAGCCATGTATACACAATATAACTAGGGTAAGACTTGGCTATAAGATATAAATGCGTAAATTGCAACATTGTTTTGAGCGGAGAAGGTGCATCTAGACATTATCTTGCTAATCCAAACCACAAATTGGAAAAGCTTCCTCCACCTCTGAAGCCAGTCAAGAATCCAGATGCCAGGTCATAATTATTGGTATTTTTCTGATTAATTTTGAACTACGCCGAGAAGGAAGTTAAAGTTGGTAAATGACTTAGAGTCAGTCATGTACGTTATTAGAACTCAATAATGGAACGAACATACGAAAATCGGATAGTCAATAAAGGACAGGTGATCAGTAATGGTGAATTGATACTTAACCTACAAATTCTAACCCATTATTTTAATAGAATTGTGATATCACGGATTCGATCCTTTGAGTGCGGTCAATGTGACAATATACTTGATTTAATGTAAGCCCGAAGCTCGATCACCTAAAGTATTCTGATGTCAGACTGTCGATCAATAGCTTCGCTGAAATCGCCATCACTGAGATGGAAAATAGTCTAATTAAGATCTTTTCGCCAACATATTTCGATAAGTTTGCACCTATCTGTGCTCCCATAATAGACCCTATCGAGAGGAATATGGCAGGCAGATATTCGGGATGACCTAACGAGATGTGCACAAGATTTCCAACTATCGACGTTATGAGCAGAGATAGCTGTGATGTAGCAGCCGCAGTACTCATTGTTAATTCTAAAATCACAAGCATGAGCGGAACGAAAACTATTCCTCCTCCTATCCCAAATAAGCTTGAGATCAATCCAGCTCCTAGACAACCAATGCTCAAAACTAATTCTCTAGTTCTTTTATTTTTGATAGCGTGTGCTTTACTATCCATTCCTTTCCTGCCAATCTTATTTCTAGTCCAAAGATATACCCCAGTTAGAAACAATATGATTGCAAAATACAACTTAAATTGTCCCAAGGGTAAAATTGACGACAATATGGCTCCAACGGCAGCGCCTGGAACGGCAAATAACGCCATTCGCACCCCCAGGCCGTACTTTATTTTATGTTGTCTATAATATGCGACTACAGAAGATAGAGAAGTGAATGATACTGGTATAAGACTTGTACTTGCTATTTGCGCCGGCATAAGACCCATAAATGTCAGTGCAGGAGAGACTATGATACCTCCCCCGATCCCCACCATAGCGCCTATTATTCCTGCAAACATCCCTATCACAACCATTACAACAATTTCTTCTAACAATTATTCCACATCTCAATGCAATGAAGAATTATCGCACCTATTCCTAGAAGAATGATAGACGAAATTTTTCGTAAGTCAAATCTTAAATCAGTGCTAATCGACGCGGCTTCATATATAAAGGTATTATATTATTATATCCGTCGTCCACATAAAGCAAAAAGTTTTGTGATGGGGACCAGACACAAGATGTTGCCCTACCCTTAACAACTAGCTCGTCGGCAGGATTCGTTGTAAACATATTAAAGCGAGCTTTGCAATCAAACCTTAATTTGCGACTAATCGTAGTGGGGTTTGGCGTTGTTGGACAAAGCCTTGCAAGAATACTGCTTTCACGGGCAAGCGATCTGTATACCTTGTATGGAATCAACCCCAAGATTGTAGCATGTTTGGATAGTAAAGGCTCAGCTGTTTCTCAGGCTGGACTCGATTTGCATCGACTATTAGAAGCTAAACTATCAAAAGGCACAGTAGCTGCCTATGACACGAGTCAATCCCAATCATCTTTAACGGGTATCATGGAAAATATTGAAGCAGAGCTACTTATAGAAATGACACCGACAAATTTTGATGATGCAGAACCTGGGCTTACGAACATTATATCTGGTATGCGAGCTGGTAAGCATATTATAACAGTAAATAAGGGACCACTCGCGCTAGCTTTCCCTTCACTAGTAGAATTGGCCGATTATAATAATATTAGGTTCCGATTTAGTGGAACAGTCGGAGGAGGAACGCCAATATTAGAGTTCGCCAAGAAATGTTTGAATGGAGAACGCATTATCTCATTTAAGGGAATTTTGAATGGTACCACGAATTATATCTTAACGAGAATGGAGGAAGGCCTAAGCTTTCATGATGCTCTCGCTGATGCCAAGGAAAAAGGCTATGCAGAGGCAATGCCGCTGCTTGATCTCGAAGGCTATGACGCGGCAGCTAAGCTCGTTATCATGGCTAATTGGATAATGGGACTGAAAGTAACTATTAGAGATGTTAAAAGAGAAGGAATTACTGGCATGGATTTAGCCGACGTTCAGAAAGCTTCAGTAAAAATGACTTCAATAAAGTTAGTAGCCTATTGTGATAACAAACATCTTGAAGTGAAACCCATAATGATTCAAAAGATTGATCCTATATGTGTGAATGGCACTCTCAACGCAGTAACATTCTGCTCAGAGTACTCGGGAGATAAAACTGTAATTGGGCGTGGAGCAGGTGGTATGGAGACTGCTAGTTCTATAATCAGAGATCTGATAGAAATTAGAGAATCAATAGCCAAAAGCACTATGTGAATTAAATTAAATCAACCTTAGTTAAGTGATACCCCTTTATGAGCCTTTATGAGTCTTTATGAGTTGTGTGCTAAGAATAAATTCCAATTTCCGACGCAAGATTCTGTGGAATCAGTAGTAATTCTGCTTTACGTTATTTGTGGAAAGAATTAATAGCATAGCCATTGAAGTTAAAATAAATGCATGACGGGGAATTGGAAGTCCAAACCGACCGAAAGGCTTTGACTATTATGAGTGACGAAGTTGACAGGATTTTAAATTCTATTAGAGAATTGAATTCTCAAAAAGGGTCTGAAGGTAAAGCTAATCAGGAAAGCATGAAATATACTATCAAAGCGGCGATTTTGGGAGTTGACGTAAAAGTCCTAAGGACGATGATGACAGGGGAAGTAATAAAATCGGTTGGCCTTCTGTTTTATCGTGAATGCGTCATAACTGTGGTACTGTCACTGCTTAAAGCTCAGCCACTTTTATCGATGAGCTGGTCAAGGTTTCCATTTCTAATCTTTTTCTCTATAAGTAAGGCAAACGTCGAATTAGATAATATCACTATGGATAAAAAAATTACACTCCTAAAGATTCTAGGTACAATCCAGAATCTGCAAGCGAACGCTCTCGGGGGAATGTCAGGTCAGTTGATATCTTAAGGTTTAGGGAGTGACAAGTTGAACAATGCAACCAGAGGGGTACCTTGTTGAAAACAGGATAGTAGTTTGGGATATTGACTCTTCCAGAAAATTGTATTCCAAGGGCTATTTCGGAAAGCCTATGGGAATCCCAAAACCGAAAGGAATAGAGTTCGAGAGTCCTCTTGTATTGGATCTAATAGAGAGCTATTATCTTATGCAACATACAGACCTCGTTGTGAAAACAGGATCACGCCAGACGGTATCAACTAAGAGTATAAAGGCAATTTGTAGGAAGGTATATTCCGATTTCGATAGAAAATACATAGTCTTTAAGGATCTCCGTGATAGAGGTTATGTTGTTTCGCCAGGAATTAAATTCGGTTGTGATTTCGCAGTCTATGAGCGTGGACCTGGGATTGATCACGCGCCATTCTTGATCGAGGTATACAAGAGGAAGGACATGATCACAGCGACCGGAATAGTTCTGGCAGGTAGATTAGCCACAACTGTAAAAAAACAATTCATTCTAGCTATTCCGAACTTGAACAAAAAAAATGTAGTGTATGTGGGATTCGAATGGTGGCGGGCTTAAATTATATCAATGGCCATTCGAACGATCCATCTTAGTATGAAAAATTTTCTTGTGGAATTAATCACAATATGTACCTATAGTTTGCCAAATTTATGTGGAATAGGAGTCGTATAAGATTGCCAGTATTAAAAGTAAGTCCCTCTCTCTGAAAGCCACTCAAATCCATGTGCAATAACAGTTAATTTATTTATACCAATTGTGACTCGAAAGGCACACACAGACTCTCTTAATTTGGTAGCTCTTGTTTACATTATCGATATACTGCAAGTTACACTACGCTAACTTTAATTACCTTGTGTTTAAGCCTAGGTTATGGATTTACAGTCGATATCATCACTAAAATTCGCAGGTAAGAATGTTTTGATTACAGGTAGTGGGACAGGAATTGGACAAACCATCGCGCGAAAATTTGCAGAAGAAGGTGCAAACATTATCATAATGGGAAGGAGAAAGGAACCTCTCGATTTCACCGCGGGAATTTTAGAAAAGATATTTAAATCTTCTTCTCCGGGATCCAGAGTACTATCATTTCCTGGCATAGATGTATCTGATGAGTTCGGCATTAAGGAAATGTTTGCTGATGTCAAGAATCAGCTGGGGAAGATTGACATTGTCATTAACAATGCGGGCGTATCTGGACCCGTCAAGATTTTTCCTAGTTCAAAATTTGACGAGTTTCGAGATTGTGTTTCAATCCACCTGTCAGGAAGTTTTTGGACATCACAATACGCAATTCCAATCATGCAAAAGGGCGGGAAGATAATTACAATTTCAACATATTTTACGGAGGAGAATCGATTTGAACAAAGGCCCTACAGATTCAGAACCCCTTATACAGCTGCGCAAGGTGCGAAGAATAGACTGGGCGAAGCGTTGGGATGGGAATTGGTAGACAAAGGAATTACTTCAATCGTTACTAATCCTGGCCCAGTGCATTCTGATAGAATTTACAAGACGGTTTATCCGAAAGCTGCAATGGAGTTTTTAAGGATAAGCGGTTATCCTGGTTTAACTCCGCGAGAGATCGGCAATTATGCGGATTCGTTTTTTTCACTTATGGGCGAGTCGGAAGAAGTGGTAACGTCCGGCATAAAGGATTTAAGTTTAGAGATCCTGAAGGCTAGAAAGGATAGTTCAGGAGATCAGGAATCTCTAAGAGACTCGTTATCAGGATTATTAAATAAGACGCGAGAGATCGCCGAAAAGATTCAGAATAATACCAGAAAGATGATTTCTGATGGAGAATTCCTAACTCAGGAACAGGTAGGAGAAATGGTATTATGCCTTGCAGATGACAAAATGAGTAAACTGTTGAATAGTAGAGTTATACCAAACGATCGCGTATTCTATCCAGTTAGACCAGTAATTGGATCATTTGTTCCTGAGAGCAAAAATCAGGTGGACTTGAAAGACAAAGTCATAGTGATAACTACGAATTCGAAGCAAGAAAAAGAGATTTATCGAGTTCGTGCACTTGCATCGGCTTTGTTAGAATACGGAGTAAAACAGATTGTTATACTGTCCTCAACAAATCACGCTGAATTAAAGGAATTTCATACGCACCCGATAGAGTATCTGAAAGACAAAGAAGTCGATCGGCTAATGCGTTTGGTCAAATCAAAATTCGGCCAAATTTTCGCCTTGATCCACTTTACCGGAGAGTTTGATTATAGCCGCCAGATATTATCTTTACAAGGGCATGAATGGCAGTCGCTAGTTGACACGTATATAAATATACCTTATTTGTTAATTAAGGGAGCAGTCAATTCGATGTCCGTCGAGGGTTCAGCTGAGGATCCGTCCAAATTCAAATCTTCGGTGGGGGCAATTGTAATTGTGGGTCCTGATGCCCCTACAGGAAAAGTTTCTGGACTGGTAAGGGCACGATCTGAGGTCTTTAAGGGAGCTCTAAGGCCTCTCATTACAACTATAAATCAGGAACTATCAGACGTTCTGGACTCTTCTATAAAATCCTTTTTGGTCCTAGCTGGCAACATAGAAGGTCGGCAGCCTGATGAAGCAAAGCTAAAAAAATCGATAATAAATTTGATAACTAGCCCGGCTGAGTATAGTGAACGCATTTTCTATATTGATGAGGGAAATTCTAAGTAAATAAAAATATTCTAAGTAAATAAAAATATTCTACGATGATGGTCTGATCTAGCTCAGGAACTAGACTGCTCTGACGCCGGGGCAGCTGATGATGTGGTCATATCTTCAGTCGAGCCGGAACTACCATCGACTATTTCAGCGGTGGCAAATCTATTCCCTACCTG
>Ga0164302_10000207_pt1 | contig 15283 bp, 15 predicted proteins | sample Whisoiple_202_MG_FD_109714 | JGI IMG/M metagenome (GOLD analysis project Ga0164302, IMG submission 109714) | Soil microbial communities amended with pyrogenic organic matter from upstate New York, USA - Whitman soil sample_202_MG | ecosystem: Environmental > Terrestrial > Soil > Agricultural... | reverse complement strand
GTGCGCATAGGAGGCGGCGATCTCCGCCGCCGCGCCAGCCGCCTCGGCGGGCTCGGCAAAGGTCAGCATCCCCGCCTCGGGGCGGAAGCCCTCCGGGATCCCCGTCTCCTGCACCGCCGCCGGCCGGCCGCTGGCGAGGTAGTGGGCGGTGCGGTCGCTGATCCAGCCGGTGCGGGCTTCGGCGTAGACCCCCTGGGCAACCGAGAACTCGGCGCCGGAGCCGCGGACGTAGGCCCGGAAGGACTCAGTGTCGCCCGCGACTGACCCAGCCTCGACCACGCTCCAGCCCTCTTCCTCGAGGCCCGCGACCTCCGAGGACTCGGCGGGATGGATGTCCAGCGCGATCTCGAAGGGGAGGTGCGACCGCCCGGGGACGCCGGCGAAGCGGCGCAGCTGGTGGTGCTTCAGCGTGTAGGCGTGGCCGCCGGCTTCGAGCGAGCCGAGGGGGTTGCGCCAGGTGCCGACGGTGGTGAAGCGGTCGAAGCGCGGCTCCGTCGGCGGCGACCACTCCTCCAGCAGGATCGGCGGCGGCAGCGGGAACCACCGGATCCCCCCGGTCGGGATCCGGCACTCGGGCGAGCCGAGGTTGAGGCCGACGGTGAAATGGGCTCCGTGCCGCTCGAGCTGGTCGCCGAGCTGACCTTCGGCGTGCCAGAGCTGGGTGAAGCCGGGGTCGAGGTCGACGTAGGCGCGGCGACGGAACGCCTCCAGCAGGGCGGGGTCGCGCAGGTTGCCGCTGACGTTGACCAGGGCGATCGCGCCGGCGGCGAGGTCGCCCAGCTCGGGACGCTCGAGCGAGCCGGTGGTCCCCGCCGGCTCGACCAGCACCGCCCGCTCGGCAAGGCCGTGGGTCGCGACGGTCTCCGCGAAGAACTCGCAGCCGGCGTCCGCCGCGGCGGCGTCGACCTCCTCCAGCAGCCAGGCGTCGAAGCCGAGCTTGCGCAGGCCGAGCACCCAGGAGAGCCGCACCCAGGCCTCGCCGCCGTTGCCGGGCTTGGCGGCCAAGGCGCCGGCGACGACGATCGTCTCCACTCAGCCCTCAGCTCCGCACAGCGACCCGGGCTCGAAGAGCGTGTCGAGGGCGCGAGCACGCCCGGCCAGCTCGCGGTCGCACCCGACGGCCGACTCCACGAAGCCCTCCAGCTCCTCGAATGCCGAGCGGCGGTAGAGCGCCGCCGCGACCGCGCCGCCCGCCTCGCCGTCGATCAGGGCGCCGGCGTCCTCCGTCGCCGCGAGGCGCCCGACGCAGTTGGCGAGGGCGCCCGAGGCGAGCTCGGCGCCGGCCGGCAAGAAGAGGATCAGCCCGCCCTCGCTGCGACGAATCGCCTCGTTGCGCTCCGCTGCGGGGCTCGACCCGGCTGCGGAAGCGAGGGTCACCAGCTCGGTCAGCGGGTAGCGCTCGGCTTCGAGGCTGTCCAGGGTGGACCGGAGATCCTGCTCGGCGAAATCCCGGGTGAGGACGACGGTGAGGAGTGGCGGCACTTCCTCCCAGCGCCCGCGCCAGTAGCGGCGGATGCGCAGGCGCGCGACGGGAACCGTTGCCGAGTCGACGTCGACCCGCACCGCGATCTCGGTGTCGGCGGGAAGCCCGCCCGTCTCGACCTCAACCAAGAACCCGGCCTTGCCGGCGCTCTCGATCTCGGGGAAGGCGGCGCCGATGTCGGCCCGAGGCTGGTCGACCTCTGCCCGGGCCAGCACTTCCCCCTCGTGGAGGACCTCGACCGCCGCGACGGCCTCCTCGCGGCCGAGCGCCCAGCCGCCGATCTCGACCGCGTGCGCCGAGAGGCAGCGGCCGGCGGCGGGGGTGTCGACGCTGGCGCCGTGCAGCAGCTCGGAGGGGATCTCCTCCGCCGCGACCGCCAGCACCTCGACCAGCTGCCCCATCGTTCAGCTTTCGATCGCGCCGCGGACGGCGTCCGGCTGGGAGATCGCCAGCTCGATCAGGCGGCCGACGGTCGTCGCGTCCTGCGGCTCGACCGCGGTCCCGGTCGGCAGTGAGAGGCAGCGGTCGAGGACGCGCTCGGTGACGGGGAGGGGGGGCTGGGGCTGGCGGTCATAGGGCGGCACCCGGTGGCAGCCGGGGTAGAAATAGCGGCGGGCGAGCACGTTCTCGGCGACTAGAGCCGCGCGCACCTCGTCGCGGCCGAGGCCGGCGGCGGCCGGGTCGACGTCGATCGTCACGTAGTGGCAGTTGAATTCCTCGGGCGGGTCGAACGGCAACAGCGTCACGCCCGGAATCGCCGCCAGCGCCTCCGCGTATGCGGCGTAGTTGGCGCGGCTGGCGGCGAGGAACCCGTCGAGGGCCTCGAGCGAGGCGAGGCCCATCGCCGCACCGGCCTCGCTGAGCTTGGCGTTGGTGCCGAGCCCGACGACCTCGTCCTCATCGACGAACCCGAAGTTCCGCATCTGCGCCGCCCGTTCGGCCAGCTCGGCGTCGGCGGTGACGATCGCCCCGCCCTCGAAGGAGTTGGCGATCTTGGTCGCGTGGAAGCTGAGCACGGCGGCGTCGCCGAAGGCGGCGAGCGGCTTGACGCCGCGCCGGCTGCCGAGGGTGTGGGCGGCGTCGAAGAGCAGCGGCACTTCCTGCTCCCGCGCCAGCCGCGCCAGTCCCTCGACGTCGCTGCTCCGCCCCCAGAGGTGGACGCCGAGCAGGGCGCCGGTCCGGGGCCCGACCCGGGCCGCCGCCTCCGCTGGCCCCATGCAGAGCGTCCCGGGGTCGACGTCGGCGAAGACCGGTGCCAGCCCCTCCCAGGCGACGGCGTGGGCGGAGGCGACGAAGGTCAGCGCCGGCAGCACCACCTCGCCCTCGACCCCCAGCGCCCGCATCGCGATCTGCAGCCCCAGGGTCGCGTTGCAGGTGGCGACGACGTGCAGGCCGCCGAGCAGCTCGGACAGCCGCCGCTCGAAGGCGCGCAGCTTGACGCCGTCGTTGCTCAGCCAGCGCTCGTCGAGTGCCTCGCCGATGCCAGCCAGGATCGACTCCCGGTCGCCGACGTTCGGCCTGCCGACGTGGAGTGGCTGGGCGAAGGCGGGCTCGCCCCCGAGCACGGCAAGCTCCGCGACGGCCGTCTTCACCGGGTCACTCCCCGTCCAGGGCTCGCATGCGTTCGCCATGGTAGGCGCGGGAACGCGCGATGCCGGCCTCCAGCGCCGCCTGCAAAGCTGGTTGGCCGCTGACTGCCGGCGCCTGGCGCTCGAGCACCGCCAGCTCGGCGCCCATGATCAGCCCCGGGTCCCGGGTCATGTTGGCGCCGTGGCGCCGGTACTCGGCGACCAGCTCGCCGTGGAGGCGGACCGGGAAGCGGGCCGCGGTCTTCAGGTAGACGTCGTAGTCGGCGCTGGCACTGACGCTCGGGTCGAAGCCGCCGATCTGGGCGAACAGCCGTCGCCGGTAGAGGACCGCGGCCGGGGTCGAGATGAAGCAGCTTTCCAGCAGCGCCGGGTATGCCTCGGCGGGCACCTCCGGGGCGGCGGCGGGGACCGGTTCGCCCTCCTCGCCGATCAGCGTCCAGGTGCCCGCCGCCATCTCCGCCTTGGGCGCGGCGCGCAGCTCCCGCAGCCCGATCTCGACCGCCTCGGGAAGCAGCCGGTCGTCGGCGTCGAGGAAGAGAACGAACTCGCCGTCCGCCTCCGCGAGGCCGGCATTGCGAGCGGCGGCGAGACCGCCGTTTCGCTGCCGCAGGTACTTGACGCCGGGGTAGCGGCCGGCGATCGCCTCGACGTTGTCGGGAGAGCCGTCGTCGACGACGATCGTCTCGATCCGCTGGTGGGTCTGCGCCAGCACGCTCTCGATCGCTTCGGGAAGGAAGTGGGCCTGGCGGAAGCAGGGGACGACGACGCTCACCGACTCCAGCTCGGGGTCGGCCGCGCCCCGCAGCGAGACCGTCGCCAGCGGCATCCGCCTCAGCGGGTCGAGAACCGCGCGCACCTCCAGCTCGAGCTCGCCGTCGAGCGCCCAGAGGTTGAGCCGATGTTCGAAGCCCGAGCTGCCGGCGTGGGGGAGGTCCGGGTGCTGCTCGGCGATGTCCGGGCGTCGCAGCCCGATCCGGGCGCGGCCGACCACCCGCCCCCCCGTGAGGAACTCGACCGCGAGCGCCGGCTCGTCGGCGCCAAGGGCCCAGCCGCGCAGCAGTAACTCCCGGGCGTCGGGCTCTTCCCCGGCCGCGGGGACGCCGAGGTAGCCGCCGCGCAGACGGGGGCCCGGCTCGGGCCGCTCGACCGCCTCCACCGCGACCGTCTTATTTGATGGCCTCGACAAAGAGGCTCTCCTCGGGGCGGTTGTCGAGCTCGACGATCTCCGGGTGCGGGCCGGCGGTCTGGCGGTAGCGGCAGGGCACGATCTCGCGGAAGCCGGCGCGCTCGAGCAGCTCGCGGGTGAAGTCCTCGGTGAAGAGCGATTTCGAGTACCCGTACCAGAGCATCTGGGTGACGAACTTGGCCCCCGTCGAGCGCGCGTCGGAGTCGGGGACCAGGAAGTAGTCACGGTCGCCGTCGAGGTAGGCGCGGATGCCGCGGTCGAGGTCGGGCAGCGCCAGCCGCAGGGTGCCGCCGGGGACGAGCACCCGCCGCAGCTCCATCAGCGCCGGCACCAGGTCGGGCAGCCGCAGCTCGGGCAGGGCGTGGATGCTGACCGCGTACTCGATGCTGTCGCTCTCGAGGGGCAGCCCGTCGAGGATGTCGCAGGCGATGTCGACCGTCGGGTCCTCCTTGATGTCGGAGTTGATCCAGCCCGGCTGGGGCATCGTCCCGCAGCCCCAGTTGAGCCGCCGCGGCTTTTCCGCGCCGTTCACGCCACCGCCTCCATCAGCTCGCCCAGCACCCGGTCGGAGCCGAACCGCTCGGCCGCCAGCTCGCGGGCGGCGTCGCTGTGGCGCTTGTAGTCGCCCTCCACCTCGGCGAGCGCGGCGGCTGCCTCCTCCGGGTTGCCGAAGGCGAGCAGGCCGGCGCCGGTCTCGATCTCAGTCTCGAACCCCGTCGCCTGCGCCACGACCGGCTTGCCGGCGGCGAGGTAGGCGACGCTGCGGTCGCTAAGCCAGCCGCCGCGCGAGCGCACGTACATGTCTTTGGCGACACCGATCTCGCCGCGCGAGCCCTGCAGGTAGCGCCGGTAGGCCTGCGGCGAGCCGGCGGCCTCGGAGGGCGCGACGAGGCGCCAGCCCCCGTTGCGGAGCGATTCTGAGTCGGCTGCGTCGGCGGGGTCGATGTCCAAGGCCAGCTCCAGCGGCGTGTCGATCGCCGCCGGCAGCTTGGCAAATCGACGCATCTGGTGCGCGCGCAGTCCGAAGGTCTCGCCCTCGAACTCGATCGGCCCGAACGGCCCCCGCCAGGTCGCGATGCTCGTCCAGGCCTCGCCCGGCGCGGTGCGCGGCCATTCGTCGAGGACGACCGGCGGCGGGGTAGGCACCCACTCCACCCCGCAGGTGGGTACGCGGCTGCCCTCCTTGCCGACCCGCAGGCCGACGGTCGCGTAGGCGTCGTGGTCGCCGAAGGAGCGGTGCAGCCCCAGCTGCTGCCACATCTGCGGGAAGCCGGGGTCGATGTCGAGAAAGACCCGCCGCGGCGCCGCGGCGAGCAGCTCCTCGTCGCCGAGGAAGCCCATCACGTCGAGCAGTAGGGTCGAGCGGCCCACCCGTTCGAGCGCCTCGGCCCGCGAGAGCCCGACCGTGTCTCGCCCGTCCTCGCCTTCGAGCAGCAGGCAGTAGTCGTCCTCCAGACCGTGGGCGGCCATCGTCTCCCGCAGCCACTCGACCGGCTCCCGCGGCGGGAACGTCTCGCCGGCCGGGCGCATGTCCGCCGCCAGGCGATCGAGGAAGAGGACGTCGTAGCCGAGGCGGCGGAACCCGAGCAGGTACTGGAGGAAGACCCAGGCATGACCGCCGCGGCCGGGCTGCTGTGCCAGCGAGCCGGAAACGACGACGAGGTCCGCCATCAGGCTGCGGCCGGGGTGTCTCCCTCGGCGTCCGGATAGCCGAAGTCGCCGGCGACGGGGGAGAGGACCGCGTCGCAGCGCTCCGCCAGCTCCGGATCGAGGTCGCTGCGCCAGCGGCCGATCGAGGCCGAGGCGTTGGGGGCCGTCATGTGGTGCTCCATGCCGCCGGTCGGGACCGAGGCGCGCTCGACCATTGCCGGGGCGCCAGCGGGGTCGAGGCCGAGGAACTCGAGCAGGGGCTGGAGGGTCGGCACCGGCTCGCGGATCAGGTCCTCGTAGCGGATCAGATGTGTCTCTCGCCCTTCCGAGCGCATGTGGGCGAGCAGCGCTTCTCCGGAGCGCCGCACCGTGTCGATGTAGTCCTCGTCGCTCTCGGCGTCCTCGCGCCCGAACGCCTGGTAGCCGCGCTTGCGGTTGAAGGAGAGCACCGAGCAGAAGACGTCGCGCAGGTCGCGGACGAGGACGACCTCTTTCGCCCCGGGGTAGACCTCCCGCAGGAGGTCGGCGGGAATCTGGCGCGGCAGGAACTTCTCGACGAAGTAGGCCGGCTGCTTGCCCTGCTGTTCGGCGAGGAAGCCATAGAAGGAGTCGATCCGCTCGCGGCAGGTGAGCGCCAGCTCGTAGACGCGGCTGTCGCCGAGCCAGCTGTTGAGCGCCCCGTCGTTGAGGCGGGAGGGAGTGTCGGCCTCCATCCCGACCCACCACTGGGGGTCGGTGACGTCGCCGGGGAAGACCTGGCGCAGGTAGCTGGTCGGGTCGGCGAGCGTCTGCAGCGCCGACATCCAGTAGGTGCCCACCCGGGCGTCGTTTTCGAAGGGGCTGTGGGCGACGACCGCCGGGTGCGACTGCAGCATCCAGACGCACCAGGTCGACCCCGTCCGACCCAGGGTGGTCACGATCAGCGGCCGTGGCCCCTCACCGGCCGGCAGCTGTAGCGGCACGCGGCCGCCGCCGATCGTCGCCAGCGGCAGGGTCGTGCCGTTCTCCAGCCGGGCTCGCAGCAGCAGCTCGAACTTGGCCCTTAGCCGCAGCGCGCCCACCGCACCGGAGAAGCCAGCGGCTCCCGCGTCCTCGTTGTCCGGGAAGGCCCCGCGCAGGTCCTCGCGCGGGGCCCTGACCGGCAGGCGGAGCACCGGCTGGCCCTCCTGCAGGACTTCGACCGTCTCGGCTCGGGCCGTCTTGCCGAGAAGCCAGCCGTCGACCGGCAGCGACTGCAGGGCGGAGGCGGCACCGTTGGCCGGGACCTCGAGCTCGAAGCCCAGGAGCTGGTCCTCGGCGAGCGGGAAGCGCTCGACCGAGTCGACGATTACCCGGTCCACTGCGCCATCGCCTGCTCGATCTCCTCGTCCCAGAGGCGGGTGTGGAGCCAGACGTTGTAGCGGGACATCGCGGTGCGGGTCTCAAGCGCGTATGACTGGCCCTCGAGGTGGTGCAGCTCGACCTCGGGCAGGTACCAGGTCTCGTGGCCCTCCTGGCGCAGGCGCAGGCAGAGGTCGGTGTCCTCGTAGTCGCCCTGGACGAACATCCCGCGCAGGCCGCCGACCCCGTCGAAGAGCTCGCGGGAGATCATCATGCAGGCGCCGCTGACGGCCGGCACGGCGCGGGCGACGTTGGCCGCCGGCAGGTCGCGGTGCAGGCCCTTGAAGAAGTGCTCGTTCTCCCAGGCGCCGCCGTCGGGCGGCCGCTGGAAGCGGATCCCGGCGTGCTGCAGGGTGTCGTCCTCGAAGAGAAGCTTCGGTCCCAGCACGCCGACCTCGTGCTCCTCGTAGAAGCGCGTCATCGCGCCGAGCCAGCCGGGCTCGTCGGGCAGCACGTCGGAGTTGAGCAGCAGCAGCAGCCGGCCCTCGGCGAGCGAGGCGCCGCGGTTGTTGGCGACCGAGTAGCCGCCGTTCTGGGAGAGGACCGCGACCCGGAAGGGGACCCCGTAGAGCTCGAACAGCTGCCCGGCTGCTGCCTCCAGGGCCGGCGCCAGATCGGGCGAGTCGAGGACGTAGATCAGGTCCGCCTCGCGCAGCTCCGGGTCGTGGACGAACTGCGCCAGCTGGTGCTCGAGGAAGTCGATCCGCCCGTAGAGCGGGACGACGATCGAGACCGCCGGCGCCTCCGGCGGCTCGCCGTACTGCCAGACCCGTTCGATCTGAGTCGCCGCCTCCAGCCGCTCCTGGATCAGGCTGACGGCGGGGACGACGTGGTCCATCAGCGGCGTGTCCCAGCGGCGCTCCTTGTGCAGGTCGGAGAGGATCGCCGAGCGCGCCGCGAGCAGGTTGCGGCTGACCTGCGGGCCGGGTACCTCGCGGGTGACCCCGAGCGCGTTCTCCATCTCCAGCAGCCACCCGGTCGAGAGCAGGCTGGGGGCGCGGGTCTCGCAGAAGCCGAGGAAGCCGGTGCCCTCGGCGCCGGTGCGGGTCGGCTCTTCGTAGAAGGAGTCGACGTCGGGGCGCGGGTCGCGGTAGATCCCGGGCAGCAGCTCGACCCGCGAGCCCTCGGGGCTGACCGCGGTCAGCCGCACCGGCTCGGCCTGGCCGTCCCGCGCCCAGCCGCGGACGTAGAAGGCGGTCTCCGAGAGGGCGAGCACCGAGTCGAAGTGCAGGCCCTGCGGCTCGTCGCGGTCGACGATCGAGGGTGGGAGGGGCTCGCGCAGGCCTTCGCGCGCCAGCGCCCGGCTGGCGCCGAGCCCGATCGGGTCGCGGCTCGGCCGCTCGGCCGCGGCCAGCTCCTCGAGCAGCTCCATCGTCTCCTCGCGGTCGTGGCGGCCGAGGCCGGCGAGGCGCTCGCGGAGGAAGCTGCGCAGGTCGATGCAGCCGGCGCGCAGCTCTTCGGGCGCCGCCCGGTCCAGGGTGGCGACGATCAGGTGCCCGCCGTCGTCGAACCGGCGCCGGGCCAGCTCGGCGACCTCGGCCCCCTCGAGGTCGAGGTCGAGCTCGGGCTCTGTTTCCTCGGAGAAGAGGTGGACGGCGAGGACGTCGGCGGCGAGCAGCGCCGAGAGCGCCGGCGGGCTCGCGCCGGCCGCGGCCTCGAGGCGCTCGATCTCGGTCTCAGGCATAGCGCACGTCCTCGATCTCGGTCGCCGGGCCGGGCGGCTCGACAAGCTCTTCGGCGGTTCCCTTGCTGGCCAGCAGCTCGCGGTACTGGCGGCTCAGCGAGCGCACGTGCTCGTCCATCGCGAAGGGGGGCTCGATCCGACGCTGCAGTTCGTCCCAGAGCTTGCGGGTGGAGACGGCTCGCTCGATCGTCTCCGCCAGGCTGGCCGGGTCGGCGGCCTTGAAGTGCAGACCGGAGACGCCGTCGTGGACCTTCTCCGCCATCCCGCCGATGTCGCTGGCGATCACCGGGCGGCGGTGCTGGCCGGCCTCCTGGATCACCAGCGGCGAGTTCTCCCACCAGACCGAGGGGACGACGACCCAGTCGGCGTCGGCCATGATCGCGGGCAGGTCGTCGTGGTTGAACTCGCCTTCGAAGCTGACCGTCGATTTGGTCGCCTCCAGCAGCTCGGCGAATTCGGTGCGGAACTCGTCCGGCTGCAGCTCGAGGTTGGCGCCGTAGACGGAGCAGTGGACATCGACCTCGTCGTCCTGCAGCCGTTTCATCGCTTTCAGCAGGACGTTGACGCCCTTGAAATAGCTGAGCTGGCCGATGAAGACCAGGCGGTTGCGGACGCGCCGCTCGCGGGTCGGGGCGGCGGTGACCGGCAGCCGGCCGTACTCCTCGAAGCGGACCTTGTCGGCCGGCAGTCCCCAGTCGACGAAGCGGTCGCGGAGGAAGTTGCTGGGGGCGAGGAAGCGGTCGACCGCCGACATCTGCGACTGGATGAAGCGCTTGCGCATGAAGAAGGCCTGGGGGCTGACCTCGGGGAAGCACTCGTGGCAGCGCCGCGGCGACTCCTCGCGGCAGGGCTTCTCGGTCGTCGTCCGCACCAGCTGGCCGTTGCGGTGGCAGATCGGCAGGAACTCGTGCAGCGTGTAGAGGATCGGCACGTCCTCGCCGAGCGTGCGGCGGATCTCCCGCAGCATGTCGTAGCCGAAGAAGAGCGTGTGCTGGAGGTGGACGATGTCCGGTTCGGTGGCCAGCAGGAACTCGCGCAGGTACTTGATCAGCGCCGCCTTGCCGCGGGGCGTGCCGTTGAGCCAGTCGTACTCGAGGGTGTCGGTGTAGAAGAAGTACTGGTTGGGGTCGTCGTTGACCCCGGTCAGCAGCGTCCCCTCGTGGTAGCGGCTGGCGATCGAGACCGGCGGCCCGGTGCGGGCGAGGAAGAGCGGTTCGAACTCGTCCCCGTCGCGAACGGCGCGATAAAGCTCGTAGGCATACGCCTCCGCTCCCCCCGGACGAATCGTCGGGTGGTTATGGGAGACGTAGAGGATCTTGGGCTTGCCGGTCAGGTGCTGCCTCGCCTTGGGGTCTAGGAAGCATCGGCATCACGGCCGGAAAATCCAAGCCGCTCTAGCCGGTTCGTAAGTTTGTCCGCTGCCTCGCCGCCGAGGGCTCGACTGGTAGAGCCCGGCGCCGTGTCCCCGTTTCCCGGCGACCGGCCGAGTCTAGACCGCTCTGGACGCCCTGTCACCTGGAATATGTCGCAAAGATTCCTGCGTTGCGCGACCTTCCGGGTCCAGCCCGCCATGGCCCGGTCGAGGTCGGCGTCCACCCCGGGAGAGCCATGTGCGAGGAGGAGGAAGGTGGCCCCATCTGCGACTTCGAGCCGCCGCCGCAGGCCGATCACCGCCGGCGCCTCGATCGCGTTGACGGCGTGGTCCAGGCCCGCCAGCTCCTCGGCATCGATGCCGACCGCATAGACGACAGCGTCGTCCGGGAGGAGGGATTTGAGCAGGGCCGCGATCTGCGAACCGGCCCCGAACCGCTCCTCGCCGCCCCCCTCGCCCGGAACCTGGAGGAGGTCGTAGACGACGCAGGTCTCGGGGTCCTCGGCGACGACGCGGCAGCGGGCGCCGAGCCAGGCCGCGAGCCCCTGGTAGTGGTCGAGCCACCAGAGGGCGGTGGCGGGGATGCAGAAGTATTCGGCTCCGTCCCGGCGCGCCTTCTCGATCTGCGCGATCGCCTCCTCGGAGGTGCGCGGGTAATAGCCGGCGTACTTCCCGTCCGGGTCGCCCGGGAAGTGGCGTCCTTCGCGGCCCTCGACCGCGACCAGCCGCGGGTCCCCTTTGCTGACGACGGCGATCGTCGCCTCGGCCGGGGTCGCGTCTGCGAGCACCGCGCCGACGCGCCGGCAAAGCTCCTCGTACTCCTCGGGCCCGATGGGGCGGATCATACTTGCGCCCATGGCCGCAGCCGCTCCTGGTACCGACCGGTTCCTCGTCGTCAACGCCGACGACCTCGGCCTCTCGGCCGCGGTCAACGAGGGGATCTTCGCGGCGCACGAGCGCGGCGTCGTCACCAGCGCCAGCCTGATGGTCCGCCAGGGGGCGGCTCCGGCGGCGGCGGAGGAGGCCGCCGCGCATCCCGAGCTGGCGGTCGGCCTGCACATCGATCTCGGCGAGTGGGTCTACGAGAGCGGCGAATGGATCCAGGCCTACCTGCACTGCGACACCGACGACTCCGACGCGGTCGAGGCCGAGTGCCGCACCCAGCTGGAGCGCTTTCGGGCCCTGCTCGGCCGCGACCCGACCCACCTCGACTCCCACCAGCACGTGCACGAATCCGAGCCGGTACGGAGGGTGACCGAGGCCCTCGCCGCCGAGCTCGGGGTGCCGCTCCGCAACCGCGGCGTCCGCTACGAGGGCGGCTTCTACGGCCAGAGCGGAAAGGGGGAACCGTTCCCCGAGGGCATTTCCCCCGAGCGCCTGGTCGCGTTGATCGAGGCGCTGTCGCCGGGCTGGACCGAGATCGGCTGCCATCCCGCCGCCGGCCCCGTCCCGACCTCCTCCTATGACGCCGAGCGCCAGGTGGAGCTGGGCACCCTCTGCGACCCCCGGGTGCGCGAGGCGCTCAATGTGACAAACGTCAAGCTGTGCAACTTCGCACAGGTAAACCCCAGCTAGTGGCGTACTTTCGTTTCATGATTCGTTCTGCGCCACCCGCGCCTCTCAAGACCGCCCTGCTGACCTTCCTGATCGCGGCCGCCGTCGCCGTGCTGGTCGCCTCGAACTCCTTCGCATAGCCGAGCGCCGGTTCCCCGGCTATTCGGGCCGGAGGTGCTCGACCTCGAAGCCATGCTCGCGCCGCAGCCGCTCGGCGACGAGCCAGCGGTGGCAGGCTTCGGGGTCCCGCTCGACGCAGAGCAGCGCCGCCGAGGAGTTGCCGATCCACTGCACCACCGGGCCGAGGTCGACCCGGTCGAGGACCTCCTCGGTGTAGCGCTCGACGTAGGCGGGGGCGAGGGCGGTGCGGTTGCGTTTGCCCTCGCCGAGCTTGGCGTCCTCGGCGTACTGGAGTTGGCGCATCTCGGTGGTCGGGGCCAGCTCCTTGAGGTGGGAGTAGCCGATCCCCGCCTCGGTCAAGGCGGCCTGCAGCCGCTGCGCGTTGGCCCACGCGTACTCGCTGCCGCGCACCCCACGCCGCTGCCGCACGTCGAGCACCAGGTCGACCCCGGCGCCCTTCAGCGCCGCGAGAAACGAGTCGCGGTCGAAGCCGTAGACGCCGATCGTGTGCAGTTTCTTCATCGCACTGATCTTCCTCCGTCGAGCACCATCGCGCAGTAGCCATCGGCGATCTCGGCTGCGCTCAGGCGCCCGCCCGGCCGTACCCACTGCGGGGTGTAGTTGACCATCCCCAGCAGCGCAAGCAGGGAGAGGCGGCGGTCCTCGAAGCGCATCGAGCCGTCGTTCTCGCCGCGGGCGAGGACTTCGTCGAGGATCTTCTCGAAGGCTTTGCGCTGGGAGCGGACCCGGCGCCAGCGCGGCTGGCTCTCGATCGCCTGGCGCTCCTGGGTGAAGACCAGCATGTGGTTGCGGTGCTCGACGACGTGGGCGACCCAGGTCGCCACCAGCTCGCGCAGCTGCTCGACCGGCGGCCCCCCGGCGGCGACGATTTCCCGCGCCCGTTCCAGCAGCGGCTCCAGCAGCTCGTCGCAGATCGCGACCAGGAGGTCGTCCTTGCCCTCGATGTAGTGGTAGAGGCCGCCGGCGGCGAGGCCGGTCGCCGCGGTCAGCTCGCTCATCGAGGTCCCGTCGTAGCCGCGCTCGGCGAAGAGCGCGGCGGCGGTGTCGACGACCTCGCGCCGGCGCGCGTCGTAGCGGGCGCGCAGCGCCGGGCGCGTGGGAGGGGTGGGAACCGGCATCGGGCAACGGTAGCGAAAAACCGAACACCAATTCGGTATTCTGCCCAGATGGACTTCGACCTCGGCGACGAGCATCGCCTCATCCAGCGCACGGTCCGCGACTTCGCCACCCAGGAGGTGGCCCCGGTCGCGGAGGAGCTAGACCGCGAGAAGCGGTTCCCCTACGAGATCGTCGCCAAGCTCGGCGAGCTCGGCCTGATGGGGATCCCCTTCCCGCAGGAGTACGGGGGAGGGGGCGGCGACTCGCTCGCCTACGCGCTGGCGGTCGAGGAGCTGACCCGGGTCGACTCCTCGGTCGCGATCACCCTCTGCGCCCACACCTCGCTCGGCACGCAGCCGGTCTACCTGTTCGGCTCCGAGGAGCAGAAGCGGGAGTGGATGCCGCGGCTCTGCGCCGGCGAGGTCCTCGGCGCTTTCGGCCTGACCGAGCCCGAGGCCGGCTCCGACGCCGGCAACGTCCGCACCAAGGCGCGGCTTGACGGCGGCGAATGGGTGATCGACGGCGCCAAGCAGTTCATCACCAACGCCGGCACCGAGATCTCCGGCCTCGTCTGCATCACCGCTCGCACCGGTGACGAGGAGATCTCCAACCTGATCGTCGCCAACGGCACCCCCGGCTACGAGCAGGGCGAGCCGTACCGCAAGATGGGCTGGAACGCCTCCGACACCCGGCCGCTGACCTTCACCGAATGCCGCGTCCCCGAGGAGAACCTGCTCGGCCCGCGCGGGATGGGCTTCCGCCAGTTCCTCCAGGTGCTGGACATCGGCCGAATCGGCGTCGCCGCGATGGGCGTCGGCCTCGCCCAGGGGGCGCTCGACGAGGCGCTCGCCTACGCCAAAGAGCGCCAGGCCTTCGGCCAGCCGATCTCCCGCTTCCAGGCGATCCAGGCCAAACTCGCCGACATGGCGACCGAGATCGAGGCCACCCGCCTGCTCGTCTACAAAGCCGCGCGGATGAAGGACAAGGGCGAAAACTTTTCCCTCACCGCCGCCCAGGCGAAGCTGAAGAGCGGCCGCCTCGCGGTCCGCTGCTGCGAGGAGGCGGTGCAGATCCACGGCGGCTACGGCTTCATCGAGGAGTACCCGGTCTGCCGCTTCTATCGCGACGCCAAGATCCTCACCATCGGCGAGGGCACCGACGAGGTGCAGCAGATGGTCATCGCCAGGGCGCTGGGGGCCTGAGCGCCGTGATCCCGAAGGCGGTTCGCATCCGCGAGGTCGGCCCGCGCGACGGCTTCCAGAACGAGCCGGAGACGATCGCCACCGCCGACAAGGTGCGGCTGGTCGAGATGCTGGCTCGCACCGGCGTGAAGCGGCTGGAGGTGACGAGCTTCGTCCGCGCCGACGTCGTCCCGCAGCTGGCCGACGGCCGCGAGGTGCTGGAACGGGCCGCGATCCCCGAGGAGGTCTCGGTCTCGGTCCTGGTCCCGAACATGCGGGGGCTGGAGGCGGCGCTGGAGGTGCGGGAGAAGATCGACGAGGTAAACGTCTTCCTCTCCGCCTCGGAGACCCACAACCGCCGCAACGTCAACCGCTCGGTCGAGGAGTCGCTGGAGGGCCTGGAGCAGGTGCTGGCGCGGGCGACCGAGGCGGGGCTGCGCTGCGAGGGAGTCATCAGCACCAGCTTCGGCTGCCCGTATGAGGGCTACGTTCCGATCGAGCGCGTCTTCGAGATCGCCAAGCGGCTCTCGGTCGCGGGCGCGGTCGAGATCGGGTTCGGCGACACCACCGGGATGGCCAACCCGGTCCAGGTCGGCGAGTTCTTCCGGCGCGCGCATGAGGAGATCGTCGGTGCCGAGCTGACCGCCCACTTCCACGACACTCGCGGCCAGGCGCTGGCCAACGTGCTGGCGGCGCTCGAGGTCGGGGTCGACTCCTTCGAGTCGAGCTTCGGCCAGCTCGGCGGCTGCCCGGTCCCGCCGGGGGCGACCGGCAACGTCGCCAGCGAGGACCTGGTCTCGATGCTGCACGAGATGGGGGTCGAGACCGGGATCGACCTGCCGCAGCTGATCGCCGCCTCGGGCGCCGCCCAGGAGCTGCTCGGTCGCCCGCTCGGCGCGCACGTGCTGCGGGCCGGCCCGGTCGACTGGGAGCCCGACGCGCGCACCTGAGCCAACCTCCGGCTG
>Ga0164302_10000206_pt1 | contig 15309 bp, 16 predicted proteins | sample Whisoiple_202_MG_FD_109714 | JGI IMG/M metagenome (GOLD analysis project Ga0164302, IMG submission 109714) | Soil microbial communities amended with pyrogenic organic matter from upstate New York, USA - Whitman soil sample_202_MG | ecosystem: Environmental > Terrestrial > Soil > Agricultural... | reverse complement strand
TGGCACTTTTGCAAGTTATACAAAAAGGGAAGAAGATCTCAAAACATGATGCTGGCTATCAGGAACTTGAAGGGAAACCAGTCCCAGGAGAGAGTTGTGCAAAATGTAAAGTTAATCTAGGAGATGAGAAAAAATGTCATCTTGTTGAAGGAGAAATCAACAACGAATACGGGATTTCGAAATTCTTTTCTGCTAAAGGAGCAGGCATGCTACCAGGTGATACCGTTTGGTATTATATAAAAATGACAGGAAAAAAACTTCAATATGATGCAGGAGACGTAATTGATAAAGGGGCTGACGGATTTCAATGCAAAGATTGTAAATATTATTTATATTACAAAAAATGTTTGTTAATTAACGGAGATTTTTTACCTGAGATGAGTTGTGGATACATTGTAAAAATTGGAAACGGAACAGAATTATAAAGTAGTCAAGATAGGGTAATCTATTATGATTTAATAAAATATATTACAAGTAAAAACGAGTAACAATGTAATCCTCGAACTAAGTTTACAAAAACTAAGATGTGGCTTTAATTATTTTCTTAGTTTAAAGATAAATAAATCGGTTATAACTATGCAATGATTAGTATTACAAACATATAATAAATGTTCATTAAAATTTAGATGCGCATATCTTTAATAATTGGAATGATAGATAAGAAAGGAAGATAATTTATCTGACAGATCTACTGGATTCGTAAGCTGTAGCATATGTTTCGACCTTGTGTTAACGCTATCTCTTTGGCGAACAAATTTTAATAGAACGTTTTGTCTGGCTATACTAATATGCACGATGGCCTACCAGAATATTATACTATCATGAACATATTATAAGATATGATGATCACGTTGAAAAATGAGTGAACAGGAAGTAGAAGTAGTAATAACTATGATAAGCTCACTTATTAGACCCAAGTTTGGCAAGTATTTTATAAGTAGCCAAGTAACCTATTTTAACAGAGGAATTTTCAACTATCTAAATAAAAATGTTAATTCAACAAAATTAACATCACTTGTCTCTTTTTTTTCAAAACCTTCAGGTCAATTATACCTTTCGATCTCTAACACGAATATTACTTTCAACTGAAAGTTTTTCATGTTATCGTAGGCTTGTCTGTACTTTCTGATTTCAAACTCTTATTTAGTTCTCTTTTTAACCAGTCAATATAATAGCCCATTCTTGTCATGATAAATAATTCAGCAGTTTTTGCTCCGTCAAAGGATCATAATAGTGTCAATATTAATTCAAGATCTCTGTCCTATTCTACAGATATGCCAATAACATACTATTTTCTAATATTTTAATCGTCTCATATCTAATATTTATCGTGAAGCCGTATTTTCTACATAAAGCGAGATACATAAAGAATTAGCGGTTAGCATCTGAATCTGATAAATTGTAGCACTATGAATTATGACTAGCATGTTACCAGTATTCTGTATTCCGCCTACAGTGCAATGCAAATAATTACTGAAAGATGCAAGTACTGTGTCGTGTTAAAAATCTCTGCGTTGATTTCGGATTAACTAAGCACGAAGCATCGTACGGCAGATGTAGTTAAAGTGGTTCCTCTTAAAGGATCACCTACACTTAGTTCTTCATCATAACCATGAAGAGACTGTGGTAATGAGTTGTTCGAATGTTGTGGCTCATTGCCTAATGTGTTAAAATATTGGCCAAGATATTAGCCGTCTGATGCTCGATACTTGATATTTGCATCGCGGAGCATAATCCCACCACGGCTTGCAAACATACCAATTGAGGAGATATATACTTATATATTTTAATGTTATAGAATTTTAAAATGTTTCAAGTCGAGTTTCCATCTGAACGTAAGGTCATTCCTGCTTTAATCGTTGTAGATATGCAGAATGGCTTTGTTAGCAAAGGTGGATCTTATGACAAATTGGGAATGAATACCTCTAATTATAGAGAAATAATACCAAGGCTTAAGGAGCTAATCGAGTTCTGCAGAAGTAAGGATATTCCTATCTTTTACACTGAAGCAGTTAAGGAAGCTAGTGGAATTGACGTTCTAACAAATATCCATAACTTCCTGCCGAAAACAAGACAAGAGCGACTGAAATTTCCAATATGTATCAGAGGCACATGGGACGGCCTTACGATTGACGAACTAAAGCCTAAGGACACAGATCATGTGGTTATCAAACGTAGAGATTCTGCTTTCCAGGATACAGAACTACGCGTCTGGCTTCAAAGCGAACGCATTAACTTACTAGTTTTTGCTGGAATTGATACTTCAATTTGTGTAGAGACATCTTTGAGAGACGGCTTTAATATAGGTTATGATGTTGCATTAGTATCTGACGCCACGGCATCAGGATTTACAGACCATTACAAGACTACATTAGAGAGAGTGGGGGACTACTATGGATTGGTAATGAGTACTGACAGATTTAAAAGGGCGATTAACAATCTAGACAAAATAAGAAAAGGGGAGATAGATGTAAAGCATGTACCGGAAGAAACTTTGAGTGCATTTCTTGAGGAATTTAACCTACTCGACCCTAGGACGTTTGTTCTAAGCCAGCTAAAAGTCTAGTGCTTTAGCTTTCATACTTGATACAGATGGACACTTCAAAGCATAGCTGCTAAATGAGTTTTATTCACTATCGAAGTAATGAAAAAATTTTAGATACTTTCTTTAATGTTAGATTATCTGCAAGCAAATCAGATTCAGGAACAGGATTGGGATTATATATCTCAAAAAGTATTATTGAGGTTCGTGGAGAAAAAACTTGGGCTGAAAATAACTCTGATGGAAGAGGGGCAACATTCAGTTTTACATTACCAGTGAATAAGGCGGAATAGAATATCAACTTATAGGAAAGGTTATCTCTATTTGTATTGTTGAGACTCTTCATGGTATATTGCCATGATTTTGGCAGCAACAATAACAACAACAGACATAGCAACCGTTTGCTCTCTGACATCTTAGAGCCTTCCCCTTACCTTATCGAGACTGCCTTTACCCTTGTAGATCATGTAGCCACCGATTGCCATAATTATAACTCCTAGAAGGAGGTACTGTCCTGCAAAGATCATATGCATGTTGGTTGCAAATACAACAAATAACAAAAACAAGCCTACAATCATGATAATGGTCCCAAGGACCACACCCACTATACCTGCTGCTTTGCCCATCAGCTAATCACTGACTAACTCCCAAGCAGTTGTCTATGAATTTGATGTTTATATCTATTGCACTTATTGGATAGATGCCAGAACATCTTGATCTAGTCCACCAGGACAGAACTGAGAATAATTCTTACGAAATCCTTACGTATCTTACATAATTCAATTTTTGCCCTAATATCTTATTAGATAATGTACGATATATCTATAATTTGTAGATAATTTAGCCCGAAAGCATGTATAAGCTCGTTGACAGCTCCCTTAACTATTCTTTTCTTGGTTAATTCATAGAATTCTTATCATGACCGAAAAATAATTGCGGATATGTCCTGAGCTATATATCCTCTCCATGCAAAATCTAGACTACTAGAATATGCAAGAAAATCACAGAATCACTTATCGGCTTAACACTAGACATTCAAATAAGAATAAATAACTATTATTTATTTTCAGAATTCAGAGACTAATCCAAACAATTGCCGTTATTGTTGATAATTTCAACTTTTCAAAGATTCGAATTGTTTAGAATAAAGTAGTCACGTGTATATCTTAAACAGTAAATTCTAATAATGCGTTTCGTGATTTGTTAAGATAAAGATTCTTTCCGTCATAATGATCAACTATTGATTTTGGAACTATATACTCATGCGATTTTATATTTGTGCCTTCTATTATCACTAATTTGTCATTATATTCTGCAATCACATTGCCACAGGACTTTTGATCGCTAGCTTTAACACCTTTTTTTGATTCTGTTAAATGTGACCAGTCTATCTCCATAATTTATTACACATAAACAAATGAACTTTAAGATATATAAGGATCTTACATCACTATAATTATAAGGACTAGTTGGATCTATCATATGCAGATAGTCTAATTTCTGGTTCCTCGAACCACATCTACATAATTAGAACAGCCATATAAAAATGCAGATTAAATTATTATATACCGAAATCCTGTATTGTAAAATAAAAAAGGCAAAGTAAAAAATTGGACAAGGTTGCCGCTTTTAATATTCCTCCTCTTCTTCTCAATTAGTACCTTTTACTCTAACTTCTTCACTTGTTACCTGATCACTTACTGTCTTAGTCTCTGTCACTGGTTTTTTCTTGACTGCTACCTCCTCCTTTACATATGGCTGCTTTGTTACCTGCACTTGTTCTTGCTTTAATGGAACTCTAATTTCTTGTTCAGATTCTACAGGTCTATCTGATATTGAAGTCGTCGATGTTGTTCCGCTAACAGGTCTTCTTTCTACAGAGATTTCTTCGTGTGTAACTGGCACTTCAATAGTCTTTGTCTCAGTAACAGGTGTTTTTGTAATTGTTGCTTCCTTGGTAGATTGACTTTTTGATACTCCTAGTCTCTCCTCTGTTACTGGAACAGTTGTTTCTTCTACTTTAGTTCGATCAGCGGTACTTTGTGTTCCAGTTGTAAGTGATGACGGTGGAGAATCTCCCATATATTTTGATTGTACCTCTGCTTCAGTTATCCTAAAACGTAGTTTATGGCCATCATAGCTTTCCACCTTATCTTTTGGAATATAAAATTTCTCCTTATTTAGGAGACCTTTTTGTACCAAGACATAGTTTGAACCAACTTCTTGCACTTCTCCCAGGTCTTCGTCACCGCTACCTCGTGCCTCTTTCTTTATAACGTCATTCCAATCTATGTTACTAGTAGATGTTGCCATTTTGTAGATAGATATTAATACTTTATAATAGTTATAGAAATTTTTTGTACAAGTGTAAAATACTAATTAAATATTGTGCAGACAGTATTTAGTTCAATTGTATGAAGGCAAATTGCATTTTTTAATAGAAGAAAGGATGGAAGTAATCAATAGATATATTGGCAAGTAGCTCCGTGTGGTTTTTCTCAAACAAAAGATATCTTTAGTTAATTCTTTGCTGTTGTTTTTTCTAAATGATGTCAAAAAAAAATCGATTCCGTGCAAGTAATCCCTGTCTAAAGATTCGAATGAGGCTTATTTTTATTTACAATACAATCAATATGACAGTAATAGAGACGCAGCTTCACTGCCTCCTGGAACCTTGTCGTTATTAGGAATATTATGTGCAAGGCCATCACTTGGAACTTCAAGATACGCGCTGGAAAGTGTATCACAGCGTGGTTAGGAATTAAGGGTGTAATTGTTGATGCTAGCGGAAGGATTATAGCCTCCATAAACCCAATTACATACAGAAATATTGAAATCAGTTTCTAATGGTGTTGGGGCAATTACTACAGCTGCAGATACGTCAGCGCGTAGAATTAGAGGGTTAAGTACTCAACTAGCAGCGTTAGCCGAAGAAGCAAAGAAAGCAGGTGGATTCCAGCAGGCCTTCGGTCCTCTTGGAGATATTTTGGATATTGGTGGCGATCAGAAATAACACAAGAACACGAAAATAAAGTGTCGCCGGGTACACACAGATAAATCTTTTCCAGCCGCCTCTTGCAAGTCGACCACTTCTAACTATCTATTTAGTGATATCCTACCTAACGTGTATAGCGATGCCAATCTATTCTTTGTCGTCTAACAATTACCTTTTTTGAAGGCAGATAAAGCATAAATCAAATTTGAATAGTTTGGTTACCCAGAGGGAATGCGAGAGGATCCTATGAATAACAATCGAAGGGAAATCGATATAGATGACAAGAATCAAGAAGAGCTATTGAGATTGTTAGCCAAGTAATTTGTATAAGAACAGAAATAACTCATTGCGACACCATATTTCTAATAGTCGAATGAGACGGCTCCGTAAGAGCGCTGCAATACGTGACCTGTTTCAAGAAACACATCTCTCGGTTATTGATCTAGTAGTCCCAATCTTCATACAAGATGGAATATTATACTGTCTTCCTTTTGATACTATAAGTATAAAATGGCAATTCTTTTACTCTCCTATTCCTGCGTCCTGGTAGCAATCTGAGTATGGAATAATGCTCTACGAATTAAATAGGCTGGAAAGCCTATCAAAAGTAGCAGTATTGAGAGTATAATCATGTATGTCCCAGCGTCATTGTGATCGTGTATAGAATATACAGTATATAGTGAAGTCTGTGTAACAGAAAATAATAGGCCTACAAAACTCATCATACACATCAAAGACAGTAGAAGAAATAGATTAAATGATTCGCCGAATGATCTTATAGCTAAATAGCCAGTTGCTCCAACTACAATAAATGATATGTGTTGAAGAATATGTACCTGTACATGTCGGTCGGCAAAATCAAAAATTGAAGGTATGTGCCAAATGACTAAGATAAAAATAGAGGCTATTATCCATATATATCTATATTTAAATTGGTTAACAGTAAAAATTTTTCTTAGTATATGTTTCCACTTAGAGAGTATAGCAAGTCTTAGTGCAGTTTGGTTAAGTTTTATCTCTTCATTTTTTAATCTATTTTTATTATCCTTATTATTAGAGGATGATGGTGATATGATAACAAGATATTTTAGAATAATTTCTGCTGACATAACAGATGTTGCACCCACTAAGAAGAAGAATAAATGCTCTAGTATCATATGTCCTGCAAGAGAGACTTCAGTAGATTCTAATATTGATGGTTGAGTTGAAATAATGGTAAGATATAGAAATATTGAAATAATTACGATGTCTCTTTTATGTGCCATCACTTAACGTCACATTATTTTATATTTCAGATATTTCTGAAATCAATTTTGTTATTATGTTACTGTTATTGTCATTATTATCATTACTACTACTAGTGCCGAGCTTGATGTTAGTGCTGCTAGAGTTATCATGGATAATCTTCCCTATTACGCCGATATTAGGATACATGCAAGTTGTCTCTGAGGGTAATGCTGATCCATTAAAAGTAATAGTTCTTTCTTGGATCACACCAATATTTGTAACGTGCATGGGACTACCAAAATGATCAAATTTTATTGCATCTGGTCTGAAACTTCCATCAGCTATGTCCAGAGTCAGAAAATCGCCCACCTTTCCGGCATGTGGATCTACTACTTTTACATCCCGTCCAATCGTCCTTCCATTTATAGATTCTATGCCTGTAACTGTACTATTTCTTGTAGAGGCACGATCGTATGCCGCCATGGTCCCATCATCCTGAGATATTTTTAAATTACAAAGTATATATGCATCTGTAGGCAAGTGGCCGATTTGCATTTCTATGAAGTAAATATTTTTGTGCCTGATTAGACTAGGTAGATCAACGTTAAATCAGCTTTACATATCTGATTAATAGAGTCTAAAGCGCATAGGAACCCAATAGAGTAGGATGAGACATGTTATCCCCTTGACAATCACGCCGCTTTTGTCTAGAGTGTTGGCAAGGTATCGTTTATTAGTGTTCAGGCAATTGGTCAAACTGGATACTAGCGACAAAAGGTCTGTTAGCGATTCTAGTACTATATCATTGAATATACTTACAAATTTGGATTGAATTCGGCTTGATAATACTTATCTCGCCATACTTTCTCTCAATATTAATAAGGGGAAGTGATACAATCTGTGTAAACATTCCTTTTTCATAATATCATATGCAAAATTCGCTCATAAAATATATTTTTGCTACGTTATACCTCTTCTAATTTGTGATGACATAATTAGGTAGCAAATGAAATTATTCCCAATTATACAAGATAGATAGCAGTCTCTAAATTTTTTCTAGTTCTCTGAGTACTAGCATATATTCATTAGCACTATGTATTATTATTCTAATAATACGATTTTTTATATTCTTTGAGGTTCTTACCTCAAAAGCTCCGAATTGATCATCCTTGTCTGATAGTGATTTAGGCTTGGTTCTTTGCACAATGATTCAACATTATATTCAGTATATTAGGATTAATGACCTTTGTTCTGCCTCGTTCTCAGAAATTATCTTGGGGTTTTTATATGGTGATTCATTATTTTCTTTTTGTCTTCTTATTCTCCACATACTCTTTAAGAGAATTTAGATTGTAGTCGTACATATCCTCAAAGAATTCGAGTAGTTTCAGGGTTTTCTTTTTGTTTAAGGAATAGAACCTATTTTTTCCTTGTTTATTCTCTGTTATCAAATTTGCCTCTTTTAGTATACGGAGTTGGATCGAGACCGTAGGTAAAGTAGATTTAAAGTGTTCGGCTATTTCTGTTGGTATCATACTATCTTTTTTTCCTAATAGCAATAATATTTCTCTTCTATTATCATCAGATAGCGCCTTCCATGGAGAGCCCATAATTTATAGGTTATACAGTTATAAAACTATTTGAGTATTATATTCTACTATATTGCAGTACGTGTCAACTGCAAAAAAGATAAGTCAAGAAGAACAAAATCAGATAGGAATAAAAAAACAATAATAATTGATGCTCCAGCAGACATTGTTTTTAAAGCGATTACCGATCCTGCAGAATCAACCAATTGGTTTCCAGATCATGCTATATTAGCCCAGGGTTGGAGGAAAAATTAGACTTTCGTTCTATAAAGAAAAATCAAGTGAGCTTGATAGAGATCATTTACAAGAAGGCACGATAAAGGAATTTATTCCGGGCAAGAAAGTATCCTATACTTGGCAGTTCAAGTATACACCAGAACTTACTGAAACTATAGTAACCTGGGAGCTGGAGGAAACTGATGACAAGAAAACAAGAGTAGTACTAAATCATTCTGGATTTACAGGAAAAGAAATTGGGAAATTATCATCAGCAGAATTTGATAATGGTTGGACGTACTTTTTGGACAGATTGGAAAATATTGTAAGACTAACAATAAGAATTGAGTGTAGTGACAGGAAATTAATACAAACTAATGACATTACAGCATAGTAAATGTAGTCTTAAGCATCTATTAGTTGATAGCACTATACAATCATTTTTATTTCAGCGATGTAAATCTCATATCTGCTAAATCAATTCACATCGCTAGAATTAATGCAAAAGATCCTCACAATAATTTACTACTCATATATTCATTACTAGTCGACACCTCACATTTAAAACAATTGAACCGAATGAATGCTACATATTAGAGGATCAAATTAGGTTATAAATTATGCTGGGTAGGCCTTAGGTCCTATGACTCTAAATCTATTCGTACCTATAGTATTAGATTGAGAGCTCCAAATACCATAATTGTATAAAAATTGATGATTACAATGCCATCAGGTTTGTTTTGAAATATTTTGAGCAGATCCTTATGACACCAACTATAGTTTGGATATTCAACTTCTTGATAAACTTGAAATATTAGATTAGTTTGCTTGTTAATAGATTTCCATATTCGGCGATTGATCTTTTAGTGTAAGCTAGCTGATATCTGAAAGCTAGATGGTTGGGTCAACACTGGACTAATCCATTACATCTATCTGAAATGTAAGTTAGTGTTATTGATTATCTTATTGGAATATAATTAGCAATCATATTTGTATATCATATTTTTGTTTCGCTGGCCTTTAGATTTAATGTGTAGTAATAATACGAATTCCATAATAAGCAGAGTCAAATTATAGCCGCAAAATAGTCTTAACTAGCCGGCTAAAAGTGATCTTGGCAATATTTTGAAAATCAATAGTGGATCCGAAGTGTTAATGATAATCTTATACTTGCTATATTGAAATTAATGTGCTAGATGGGAATTGGGGTAAGTCAATTATGACAAGACCGTATGTGGTCGCTTAATTCTTTTGGTACATTAAATTCGGTACTGCATAAGTCACATAAATGTATGGTCAGTTTTTTTGAAGTCTCTGGTACAGCATTGGCAACAGAAAGATGCTGGAAAGAAGGTATACCGTTTTTACGATATTTTGAAATAACCCATTTATTTTTTATAACTGCCAGTGGTGGAAAATATCCTGCAGTATAATATGGATAGTCCAATACATAATATCGATATGGGTTCGGCGGTTTGTTTCTTTCATATTTTTCTTTCACTTCAATTTCTTTGATCTTAAGCCGTAATACTTTATCATCCCATTCCTGGACTTTAGATATAGGAATGTAATAATAATGTAATTTTATAAATCCCTTTTTTATAACAAAAATATCTTTGTTTACAGCTTCTACTTTACCTATCTTCTTGTCATCACTAGCACGAACTGTTTTATTTACATATTCATTATACTCTTGCGATTTTATGTCTACAGATTCATCAACCATAATACCCGATGTATCCTCTTAGCTCTTTTTACCTTTTTTTGAAATTGATGGTATAACAGGGATATTTTTCCTATCAAAATTGCTGTATCCCTGATTTTTCATAAAGTATTTGGCAGGATCGCGTTCACTATCTTTTTCATATTTGTCCTTAATTTCTTGCTCAGTTATAGTTAGCCACACTGCCTGTTCATCTGAACCTTCGATCAAGCTAACTGGAATATAATAATAATGTACATTAATTATACCTCGCTTAACAACTACAGTATCTTTACTGGTAGCTTCAATATCACCTATATCTATATCATCAGAGGTATGTACGGATTCTTGAGTTATATCCGCAATACTTTTCGTTGTGTCTAAATTCATGGATAGTACTGATTTGGTAAAAAAAGATATTTAGCCCTTATATTACTAAAATATTACAAGCACACTTGTGAATACGAAGACTAATTTTTTCATGAATAGATTTTCAACAAATATCCGGTCTAACTTCATGTGTTACTCTCGACTCACATAGGTATTATTATTATCGCATCTAATGTCAAAATGGATATATCTAGAAGTATATAAAATCTCTATGTTATAGTACACTATGCATTAATATTGGCATAAACGGGATAGTTGCTTCCTATGAAATAATCTATCATTAGTTCCGTTCCGTTTCTACAGTATATGACATTCATTTATCCTATGTTCAGATGTATCTAGATTACATTTCTAGACGGCGTTTACCAGATCAAAAGTATTATTTTTACAAGCCAATATAACTAGTCAAATTCAGGGTATACAAAATAAGTATTGACAAAATTGTTTAATTGGCAAATTATTCACACATGATGAAGGTTAATATAGACAACCATAGTTTCTAAAACAGGTTTCATGATGATAATAAGAATTGCTTGTTTATCATTAGAAGCGATTATTTCCTGATGTTCTAAAACTTAATGCTACTACTATAGAGTACAAGCTGCAACTGGTCCAGTAGATAGTATAATAAAGAATATTACTACATCGGTAGTTTTTACGGACTCATCAAAGAATGTAAATTACTCTAACATTGTATGCGAGTCTTGGCCCTGGACAAATAATTTAGCCGTCAGCTGAATTATAAATAAAATAGATATTATAGATAGAGATAAATAAATAGATTAACTGACAACAAATTAGAAAGGCACAATACATGTTTGCCTATCTTTATATAGTAACTTCAAGCTAACAAAATATTGGTTGACCTCTATTAAGAGACTTTTAATCAGGTCATTATACATAGACTAGATAATTGTCAAGTCTATGTTTAGTCACTATTGAAAGCAAAATGTTCTTATCCTAATATTTAGCCTCGAAATGCATCAATTAGATTACATTTGAACATTCCATCTACTTTATCTTCTCGTCTTTTTGAAAATCAAAGTCGATTTGGTTGTTACCTATTTTTCAGAGATAGCACACACATAGATAATCTGCTCGCAGATTAAAAGAAATTGCAATACTTGAAGGCTTTTACTTGTTGGCATACGATCCGCACAGAAAAGTCTCAACAACAAGGCAGAAGGTAGAACCAATTTCTTCAATAACTGCGTTTGGTGGTCCAGATCATCACGGAAGACAAACAAAAAAAAGGGAAACTATATTATATAATATTTTATACTACAACTAAAGAATAAAAAATGGAGGCTGGCTTAAAGTGAAGACCTGTCCTATTTGTAAGGGATATGGAAAGTTACCAGTGACGCAGATACCGAAAGCAGAATCAGATGGTGAGGAAACAGCAGGTGATTGTCCTACTTGTAAGGGTAAAGGGAAACTAGAGGATAATGGAAACGAATCAGATCAGACTTAATAATTGAGCGGTCGAAAGGTATCAAGATTATAACTTATCCCAAATCGCGTCACCTCATCTCTATGGTATTTATGAAGAAAAACTAAAACTGATTATATTACAAGAAACGATATCTATACTCAGATTTGTACGCAATTATATAATAATCTACAAACTCGTGCATTAGTAATAATGATGCATTGATCCTGTTTCTGACGCAAGAATTATGTAATTGCCAATATCGATAATATAACTAGTACGACCAGCATTCCTGCAATCAAATTGAGTCATATAATAAACGTTTATTGTTTCAACTATACTTTATGGAAATTGACTAATAATAAAATAGTCTATTGGAAGTTTAAAGATAATAGATATAAGAACAAACATTATTCAAATTAAAGTTGTAGCTTGGCTATCTATACTACTAGTGGTTAAAGTAGGATCACAGATGACGATCAGTCAAAACGTATACAAGTCTAGTCTATAACTGTGGACTATTTTAGTTTGTGTTATAGTCGCTGTGGCTTTTCTATATAACCAAGTTTAGCCTAATAATCCCTCTTATAATTAGACTACCTGTGGCCATTTTCAATATCTGCTATTATTACTACTTCGTACATTACCATCAAGTTAGGTCAAGTCAATAATTTCGCATTAGTATAATGGTAACTTTACCTAAAAAGAGAAAAAGAAAGGAATGTTAATGCAGATCCTCTTTCATTCCCTGATTATTCCAAGTTTTGTCTATAGTCATTTCTTCAACGTTAATTGAAATTTTAACCCATTTATCGTGATTTCTAAACATATGCGTAGATACTCCTTTACGTGCTCCATGAGGGAATCTGTTGCCAATTCTGTCAATCAATCTATCTCTTAATTTATTTACTTGATATTCAGCAATCATCAGATTTCCAACTATGTTCTCTAGCTCCAGGTCCCTTTCTTCAATTTCCTCTTTTTCCAATTTTCCTGTTCGACCATTTACTTCCTAATCTGCGTTTTCTATATATTGTCTACTTCCTATTTGATAATGAATTTCATTGATATAATTTGATGTATCTATCACTGGAGTAGACAGGTTTCTACCACATACTGGAATACCAGCCTCTTCTTCTGTTTCGTTGTTTTCTAGTAGGACATAATCAGTACTACTACTTTTCATTCATTATTAATTAGACAACATACTATAAAGAATATACTCATAAATAACTTGGCCTATAAAGTCATACCTTTAAAAGATTGCTACAATCGCATAGTTTTGACATATCTTATATTAAAAAAAACTTTCACAGCAAAAATTATTCTGGTTTATCATTTTAATATATTGCTTTTATCCGGATAACCATCACCTAAGGGAATGCAAGTAAATGCTTATACAGAAATTTTCAAAAACTAGATAAAACTGAGAAATATTTCTTAGTGTAATAACCCCTAAATTCATATATTAATCAAATATTTAGAGACTCTACAGTTGTGGATGTTATTTCGTCAAATTGACGTTAATCTCTATGCAGCTCTTACCGCGGTTGAACCACATCTCGGACATGTCCTTTCATTATGCTCTTTGCCACAATTCATACACCAGAATTTGATTGGATTATGATGGATATTTTCTGGTACACCATTACTACTAAATCCTGAGGATACTGACCTATATAATCCTCTTATGCCATCCTTCACGCCAGATTTCCGCAAACCAAGATCTGTTCTAATGACATTAAGTGCTAAGAATATAAGCAAATAGACTGCAAAAGAAGCTGGAAAAGGAATTAAAAAAGAGATAAGAAAACCAACCCCAACATAGATCAGAAACCATTTCAAATAATTTTTATAAATACTATGGCTGTTGGCGTCAGAATTATTACTTCCTCCTACTCCATTATACAAAGTTCTTCCTACTGCAATATTATTCGCTATCAGCTCGTATAAAGCCTATGAATACATTTGAACACACTATAACACAAAGTGGAATTAATTATATAGTATCTCAATAACTGCGGTAGCGCCAAAGTTAACTAGAATATTAGTCATTTTTAATTAGAAAAGTTAAATTTGCAGACCTATCATCCCATCCAGAGAACATAATGAATTCATGAATTTAAGTATGGAAAATATAGTCAAGGTTGAACATGCAAAATGCATTATATTTAATCAATTTGCAATTGTATTAGGTAGTTGCAGAGCGTCACAAATGCGAGTTAACTTGTTAGATATTGATTATACATCTTGATGGAGAATTACTATATGAGATGAGGATAATTACAGCTAAATGTCATCGAATTATAATCTGGTGATACCTCACAATTCTAATGAATTTGTATCTGTTACCAGGCCTATCTTAGAAGTCCTTACCCGGCTGAAGTATATACCAATGACATCCGTCTGGAAGCTGGCGGCTATCTCTTGCGTCACTTACCCCATGATTAAAGCCATATTGATAATCAGATATTGCAAAGATAGATTGAGCGCCTATCATTAGGAATGCTATGATTGCACCTCTAGAGAGAGTTATTACTCTTGTAAATGTTAATGGCTATCATGTAGGTGATTTTTTTGGCGTCCCTCCAACAGGACGCAACTTCAATTATGAAGCAATGCATATGTTCAGAATTCTTGATAATAAGATAGTAGAACATCGAGCAATTCGTGATGACCTTAGTTTTATGATGCAGCTGGATTTGGTTCGCCTACATCCCAAGAGTATGAACATCTTTTTCAAGCTTGGAAGGGTTACAAGGACAGGCGGAGAGATGTCGTAGAAATAATTTCTATTTAAATTAAGAGACCGACCACTTTTCATAAATAAATAAATAAGTTACCAAAAGGATAACTGGCTCGGTTTCATATAGATAAGGAGCATTGTGTCATACTCAACTTTAGCATTAAATCCCGTCAAAATCCTGTCCATTTGTTTTTTAATTTTCAACCTATTAAATTAAGTATTGCTGTATGTAGTATAGGTTCTACTTTTAAGGATTTGATTGCAGGAATATCATCAATAGCTTTCTTGCTTTCTATCTTTACGCATTTTATGCATAGATACTTAGTCAGCATCTCAGAGTCATTAAAGTATTCAGTTGTCAGTTTATAATAGGCATCTACATTACAATGTTTACACGTTACAGTTCTTTCCAACTACTAGGCTTATTTTTATAGCATACGATATCAAACACAGAGGTTATTTTTACTTGA
>Ga0164302_10000205_pt1 | contig 15358 bp, 12 predicted proteins | sample Whisoiple_202_MG_FD_109714 | JGI IMG/M metagenome (GOLD analysis project Ga0164302, IMG submission 109714) | Soil microbial communities amended with pyrogenic organic matter from upstate New York, USA - Whitman soil sample_202_MG | ecosystem: Environmental > Terrestrial > Soil > Agricultural... | reverse complement strand
GACGACCGCTTTGCCCTCCTGGTCGACGATCACGTGCTGCGGCTTCAGGTCGCGGTGGACGATGCCGTTGCGGTGGGCGAAGCGGGCGCCCTCGAGCACCTGGCGGACGAGCGCCACCGCCTGGTCGGGCGAGAGGCCACGGTCGATCAGCTCCTTCAGCGTCGGCCCCTCGACGTAGCGCATCGCGATGTAGTTGACGTCGCCGTCGGAGCCGCGGTCGTAGACGGCGACGATGTTCGGGTGCGTCAGCCCCGCCGCGTGCTCGGCCTCGCGCTGGAAGCGGCCGACGAACTCCTGGTCCTGGAGGAAGCGCCGGTGCAGCACCTTCAGCGCCACCTGCCGCTGCAGGTGCGTGTCCTCGGCCAGCCAGACGTCGGCCATGCCGCCGCTGCCCAGCCTCCGCAGGACCCGATAGCGGTTGTCGACGATGCTTCCCTCGCTGACCTCAGCCACCGTTCCTCCTCATTCTCCGTTCAGGATCGTTTCCGCGACGTCGGCGAAGATCGGCGCCGCCACGTCGTTACCGAACTGTTCCGTGCACTCGACCGAGGCCGCGATCGCGATCTGCGGGTCGTCGGCCGGGGCGAAGCCGATGAACCAGGCCTGGTTCTCGTTTTCGCCGCCACCGCAGGCCAGGTTTCCGGGCGTTTCCGCGGTCCCCGTCTTGCCGGCCACGGGGACGCCGGAGATCGCCGCGTTGGTCCCGGTGCCTTCGTTGACCACGCCTTCCATCGCCGTCGTCAGCTCCGCTGCGGTCTCCTCGCTGATCGGCTTGCTGTAGACCGAAGGGTCCATCGTGTCGACCGTGCGCCCGTCGGGGTCGACCACCCGCTTCCAGATCTGCGGCTTCATCATCTCGCCCCCGTTAGCTACCGCGGCGGCGACCTGCGCCATCTGCAGCGGCGACGCCAGCAGCCGCTCCTGGCCGATCGCGACGCGGGCGAGGTCGACGGGGTCGGCGGCGGTGAGCACTTCTTCGTTTTCGATGTCCCAGACCCCGCTCTCGGAGACCTCTTCTTCGGGCAGGTCGATCGCCGGCTTGGCGTTGAAGCCGAACCGTTCCATGTATTCGAACAGGGTGTCGTTGCCGAGCTGCTGGCCGAGCTGGCCGAACCAGGTGTTGACGGAGTTGGTTAGGGCGGTGTCCAGGGTGGCGCCGAAGAAGTCCTCGCCGAAGTCGTTTTCCAGCGGCGTCCCTTCGACTTCGAGCGAGCCCGGGGCGTCGATCGCGGTTTCCGGCGTGATCGCACCGCTGTCGAGACCGGCGGCGGCGGTCACCACCTTGAAGGTCGAACCCGGCGGGTAGAGGCCCTGCGTCGCCCTGTTGAACAGCGGTCTTTCGATTTCGTCCGTGTTCCACTTTTCGAGGTCGTAGGGGACCCGGTTCGGGTCATAGGGGGCGTTGGAGGCCATTACCTTGACCGCCCCGGTGCTCGGTTCGATCGCGACCACGGCGCCGAAGCCCTGTTCCTCGAGATCGCCCAGAGCGACCCGCTGTGCTTCGGTGTCGATATTGGTGACGATGTCGTTGCCTTCCTGGGTGCGGCCCAGCAGCTCGTCGGCGATCGAGCTGAATTCCGAGCCTTCGCCGATCAGTTCCTCGTTGTGGAACTTCTCGAACTCCGACTGGCCGTACCGGACGAAGCTGTAGCCGATCGGGTGGCCGAAGAGGTCGCCTTCCGGATAACGGCGGACGTAGCGCTTGTTCGCGCCCCTCCCCTTCGCCACCGACTTGGCGATCAGGGTGCCATCGGCGGTGAAGATGCGCCCGCGCGGGATCTGCTGCTGCTCGAACAGCGGCCGCTTGTTCGCGTTCTGTTCCTTCAGCGCTTCGGCGTCGAACACCGACCAGTAGGACGTGAAGCCGATCAGGATCCCGAAAAGGACGACGATGAAGCCGAACAATTTGACGATCTGCCGGTTCACGCCGGGGACCCCATCGCCGCCAGGCGGCCGGCCGGTTCCTGGGCTTCACGGCGAGCGCGATCGGAGACGAGAAGCAGCAGCGCCAGCAGGACGAAGTTGGCGACGATCGAGCTGCCGCCATAGCTGATCAAAGGCAGGGTGACGCCGGTCAGTGGGATCACCCTGGTGACGCCGCCGATGATCACGAAGGCCTGGATCGCGAAGACCGAGCTGAGCCCGACCGCCAGCAGCTTCGAGAACCCGTCGCTGGCGAGCAGCGCGATCTTGAACCCGCGGGCGGTGATCAGCAGGTAGACGAGGACGACGCCGACCGCGCCGAAGAGGCCGACCTCGTTGACGATCAGCGAATAGATCGCGTCGGTCTGCGCCGCCGGCAGCAGCGCGTTGTCGGTCCCCGGCACCGTGATCAGGGACTCGCCGAACCCTTTGCCGAAGAGGCCACCGTCGGCCTGGGCGAAGATCGACTGCAGAATCTGGTACCCGTTGCCCTGGGGTTCGTTGTAGGGATGAAGCCAGATCTCGACCCGGTCGTGGACGTGGGGCACGGTGGCGGCGAAGAACCAGGCGCCGACCAGGAACATCGCCATCCCGATCACAACGAAGGAGAAGCGGCCGGTCGCCACGTAGAGGAGGGCGAGGAAGGCGGCGAAGAACATCAGCGAGCTGCCGAGATCGCGGATGAAGACGAGCATGAACATCGAGGCCCCCCAGACGACCAGCAGCGGCCCGAAGTGCTTCAGCGGCGGCAGCGTCACCCCCAGCACCCGGCGGGCCCCGACGATCAGGACCTCGCGGTGCTCGCGCAGATAGCTGGCGAGGAAGACGATGATCGCGATCTTGGTGAACTCGGCCGGCTGGAAGGCGAGCGGGCCGACCTTGACCCCAAGGTAGGCGCCGTTGACCTGCTGGCCGATCCCCGGCACGCGCGGCGCCAGCAGCACCGCCAGCCCTGCGATCGCGATCGTGTACCGGTAGCGCTCCAGCACCTCGTAGTCGCGCAGGAATTGGATCGTCAGCGCGAAGAGGATCAGCCCCAGGACGAACCAGTTGGCCTGGTCGCGGGCCAGGGTCTCGTCGATCCTGTAGATCATCACCAGCCCGAAGGCGGTCAGGGTCGCGACCAGCGGGAAGAGGTAGGGGTCGGCGTTGGGCAGGCGGATCCGCAGGTAGACGTGGGTCGCCAGGCAGATCGCCAGAAAGTAGGCGCCGTAGATCAGGCTGAGGTTGTCGACCTGGTCGTTCTCCTGGGAGAAGACCGCGGCGAACCCGGCCGTGAGCAGGAGGGCGACGGGAACCAGGGCAAGCAGCTCCCGGTTCCTGGCCGACGTCAAGGAAGCCCCTCGCTCTTTTCGATGTCTTCGATCAGGGAGACGGCGTCGCTGCGCGAGCGCAGCTTGTGGCCGGTGACCGCGTCCTGGCGCTTTGGCGGCAGCGCCTGGGTCTGGATCGGGCTGGCGTAGCGCTCCGAGGAGAGCTCGCCCCCGAACGGCAGCTGGTACGGGGCGCCGCGGTAGAGCGCGACCCGGCCCGAATCGTCGGTGCCGAGGAACCAGATCTGGCGGTTGCCGTACCAGGCGGCGAAGGCGACGGCGGCCACAACCAGCAGCACGGCCAGGACCTTCGCCACCGTCCGCAGGCGGCCGTGGCGCGGGCCGGTCGCCTGCTCCTCGCGCCGCTTACGGGCGGCCTCGGCGGCGGCGCGGCGGCGGACCTCGGTCGCGCTGAGGCCGGCCTCCTCGGCGGCGGAGCCGACCAGCGTCGCGCCCTCGTCGTTGCCGGTGCGCGGGTTGCCGGCGGCCGGGGCGGCGGTGTCCTCGACCCGGAAGGCGACGACGGTGATGTTGTCGCGGCCGCCGGCCCGGTTGGCTTCGTCGATCAGCGCCCGCACCGCCGCGTCGAGCGAGGTGGCGCGGGTGAGGATGCGGCCGATCGCCTCGTCGTCGAGCATCGTCGTCAGCCCGTCGGAGCAGATCCGGAAGACGTCGCCGTCCTGGGCGGGAACCGTCTGCACGTCGACCTGGACCTCGGGTTCGGGGCCGAGCGCCCGGGTGATGATCGAGCGCTGCGGGTGGTCCTCGGCCTGGGCGTCGGTGAGCTGGCCTTTGCGCCGCATCTCCTCGACCAGCGAGTGGTCGCGGGTCAGCTGTTCGAAACGCCCGGCGCGGAAGCGGTAGGCGCGGCTGTCGCCGACGTGGCCGATCGCCACCGTCTCGGACTCGAGGTCGACGATCGCCGCCGTGGTCGTCGTCCCCATCCCGGCCAGGCTCGGGTCCTTGCGGGCGAGCTGGTGGATCGTCCGGTTCGCCCCCTCGATCGTCTCCTCCAGGATCCGCTCCGGCGGCGCCGAGGGCAGCTCGCCGGCGAACGACTCGGCGGCGGCTTTCGAGGCGACCTCGCCGGCCTGGGCGCCGCCCATCCCATCGGCGACGACGAACAGCGGCGAGCGGGTGAAGTAGGAGTCCTCGTTGGCGTTGCGCTGGCGACCGGTGTCGGAGCGAACGGCTTCCTCGGCGATCCGCAGGCTCACCCGATCACCCGACCTCGAGGCGGAAGGCGGTGTCGCCGATCTGGACCGTGTCGCCGTCGATCAGCTCCGCCTCGCCCTGCAGCGTCGCGCCGTTCAGCAGGGTGCCGTTGGTCGAGTTCATGTCCTCTACGAAGAACCGCCCGCCGCGGGAGAAGACTCGGGCGTGGATGCTGGAGGCGTAGCGGTCGTCGATCTGCACGTCGGCCTCCTTCGAGCGGCCGATCGAGAGGCCGCCGATCAGGTCGAAGCGCTGGTCCCGCTCCAGCCCGCCGCCGCGCTCGACGACCAGCCAGCCGTCGGGCCCCCGCGGCGCGTCGGAGAAGGCGGGCGAGGCGTGGAACCCGGTCGCGTCGGGAGCAGGCGCGACGGTCCGGCGCAGGTCCTTGATCGCGCTGCGCGCGACCACGAGCACGAACAGGTAGAGGACGGCGAGGAAGCCGAACTTCAGGGCTACGGATATGGGGTCGTAGTCCACGCGCCCAGCACCTTAATGAGAGCGGCAGCCGCCGCTACTGCTCGATGTCGAACGTGAACGTGGTGGTGCCGACGGTGACCTGGTCACCGGGGCTGAGCCGGGTGGAGGGGACGCGGCGGCCGTTGACCTTGATCCCGTTGGTCGAGCCGAGGTCGACGATCTGCCAGTCGCCGTTGTCGCCACGCCGCAGCTCGGCGTGGCGGCGGGAGACGTTGGGGTCGGAGAGCACGCACTCGACCGACTTCGAGCGCCCGATCGTCGCCCGCGGGCCGTCGAGGACGTAGCGCCGGTCGCCGAGGGTGACAACCGCCCGGGTCGAAACCAGGGCCCCGACCGCCTGCTCGGGCCGCTTCGGCCGGCTGCGGTCGCGCTCGCGCACCGCCGAGTAGACCATCGTGTGGCCCTCTTCGCCCTGTTCGGGCGCCTGGCCCTCGTGCGCCGGCGGCTTCACCAGCCGCGCCTGGATCCCGAACTCCCCCAGCCGCAGCCGCTCGTCGGTCTGGAAGTCGACCGCGGGCCGAGTCAGCAGGTCGTAGCCGCGCTTGCGCGCGTGCTCCAGCAGGTAGCCGGAGAGCTCCTGCTCCAGCGAGCGCTCGTAGCCTTCGAGCTTGTTGCGGTCCTGCTTGGAGAGGAAGACCGTGTACTCGTTGGGGACGTAGACGCGCTGGACCGAGGCGGTCTTATGCGCGTCCATTTCCTTCGCCAGTTTGCGCGCCAGTTCGACCGGCTGCACCTCGGAGCTGAAGGCACGGCTGAAGACCCCCTCGACGAGGCCTTCGAACATCGACTCCAAGCGGGAGAGAGCGCCGATGCGGAAATCCTAGAGATCGGCCGTCGCGGCGACGCTCACGGCAGCGCCGCACCGTGCAGGGCGAGGAAGCCGCCGACTGCGACCGCCGCGACCAGGGCGGTGGCGCGGGTGGCGAAGCCGTGGCGGGCGGTGGCGGGCAGGTGATCACTGAGCTCGTCGAGCCCGTCCTCGATCGCCGTCCCCAGCTCCTCCAGCGAGGGGCGGTGGCGGGGACGCGGCGAGAGGCAGGCGTCGATCGTCGCGGTCAGCTCGCGGGGGAGGTCCGGGCGCAGCCGGTGCAGCGGGCGGACCCGGGCGCCGATCGCCCGCGCGGTAGCGGCGGGGGAGGTGCGCCGGTGCGGGTTCTCGCCGCTCCAGCACTCGTAAAGGGTCAGGGCCAGCGAGTAGACGTCGGCCTCGGGACCGGCCGGCTTGCCCTCCGCCTGCTCGGGGGCCATGTAGGCGAGGGTGCCGACCACGTCGCCGAGCGCGGTCAGGGGGGCGTCATCGGCGAGATGGGCGACGCCGAAGTCCATCAGCTTCGCCCGCGGCTCGGAGTCCTCGACCACTTGCACGTTCTGCGGCTTGATGTCGCGGTGGACGACGCCGCGCGAATGGGCGTGGTCGAGCGCCTCGCAGAGGTCGGCGCCGATCTCGCCGATCTCGCGGTCGGAGAGCTCGCCGGCGTGGGCGAGGCGGGCTAGGGTCGAGCCCTCGACCAGCTCGGTGACCAGCAGCGCGTTGCCGTCCTCCTCGCCGAGCTCATACAGGGTGACGATGCCGGGATGGTTGAGCCGCGCTGCGGCCTGCGCCTCGCGCAGGACCCGGCGGCCGGCCTCCCCCCGCTGCTCGATCGCCTTCACCGCCACCGGCCGCTCGAGACGGCCGTCCCAGGCCTCGTAGACCACGCCGAAGCCGCCGCTGCCGATGCGGCGCTCGATCAGGAACCGGTTGAGGACGAGCGAGCCGACCATGGCCCCTGAAACTTCGCCGGCAGGAGGGGCTCTCCTGCCCTAACCGTCAGCCGGGCTAGCCTTTCCTGGGGCGTTGGGCGCTGTTGCGATTTGAGCCGTTACCCGAAGACGAATCACTCGAACGAACGATTCGAACTTTGGCGGCGTCGAGGCTCTTGGCTCCTCGCTGGGGAAGGTAGAAGTCGGCTCCCGACGGACGGGGCGGACCGATGACGGTGTCTGGGACCTGACTTTCAGCCATGTTGGGAACCTACCCGCGTGGGCGGATCAAATGCAAGGTCAGACATCGTCAGCTGTTTAGACATTCTTGAGCGCATCCCTTCTCACGCGCGCTTTCGGTACCACTGCGCCGCCGCGATCGCCATAACGATTCCCTCCACCGCGAGCACCCCGGCCCTCAGGGTTTCACGCGAGAAGACGTTTTCGTAGAAGCCGAGGAACCACCCTGCCGCCAACAGGGTTCCCAGAGCGCCCACGGCGGCCAGCGGCGGCCCGCTGTTCGAGGCGCCGGCCGCGCGGCCGGGATGGGCCGCGATGACGGCCATGGCCAGGCCGGTACCGAGGAGGACGAAGCCGACGAGCCGCACCGGCAGATCGCTGTGGACGCAGACCGCTGCGGCAAGGCCGGCGATCAGGAGAAGGATCCCGTAGTTGCGCCGAGCGGTGGTGAGAGCCTCTCGGTAGAGCAACCAGCAGAGGGAGAGAGTGACGGCCCAGCCCACGACGACGAGAGCGGCGACGCCGTAGCTGAGCGAGGCGTAGACCTCGACCGCGGTCTCGTTGCTCCAGTGGAACGGCCTGAATCCGGCGAGGCTGAGAGCGGCGGTCACCGAGAGCAGCGAGCTCGCCAGAAGGCAGACCCGGGCGCCACCGAGAGTGCTCTCGAGAAGATCGCCTCGGTCCGCCTGTATCGCCCATGCTGCGGCGAGAGCCGGGCCGATCAGCAGGATCGCCACCGTCGCCTCCAGCGTCCCCGTGGCGGCGAGGTCGGCGGGGGCCAGCCTGTGAATTGCCCAGAGCAGGAGCGTCGTGAAGACCGATGCACCGGCCCAAAGGCTCGTCAGGCCGCCGCGGATCCCGAGGGTGGCGTACGCCGAGAGGACGGCCGGGTTCTGGGGACGGGCGCAGTGGAAGTGGGCGAGGTCGCTTTCGCGGCCGCGATGGCTGAAGCCTTCCTCGCTCGTCGGTGCCTCGGTCAACGCCGGGGGATCCAGCTCCACCATGCCCTCCTGGGGCACACGCAGACCCACGTCCCGCACGACCAGGCCCTCGGGTGCGGCGACCCTAAGGTGAAAGCTGGCGAACCGCTTCGCCTCCGAGGTCTCGTGGGCGTACTCGAACGGGGCCAGGCCGAACAGGCGCAGGAAGCGGCTCGCGGCCGCCTCGAAGTTGATGCGGCGCGGACCGGTCGCGGGAAAGTAATTCACCCGCACGGCTCCGGTAGCCGTCTCCACCGCGCGCTCCTCCATCACCCTCGTCGGCACGAAGATTATGTTTCGGGCAAGTTCCTGACGGCGGCGGATGCTGATCTGTTGATCGCATCCGGGCTTCCCCGCAACCGGCACCCAGAGCAGGAACTGATCCTCGAGGGAGCGCAGCAGCGAGAGGAGGAGTCGTTCCTCGTCCCCGAGCCGATCCTCCGCGCCAATCCGTTCCTCGGCCAGCAGCCGGGCGACCCGGGCGTCGAAATTGGCACCGAAGATCACTTCGTGGCTGAGCGCTCGGAGCGTTTTGTCCTCGAAAGGGATCAGCCCTGCACCGGCCAGGCCATCGAGCGCGGCCGCCGTGATCGCCATGTTCTCGCGCTTGGTCGGAACCGACACCGAGGTGCCGGTGGCATCGACCACCTCGAGGTCGGGGGCGACCGGCCACTTGTCCAGGTAGGCGGTCGGGAGCATCCACCCGTCCGGAGAGTCGCCGTCCGGGAGGCTGAAATCAATTGTGATCTCGCGTTTCGAGCGACCGAGGTCGACTATCTCGATCGTTTCGGTCCAGCGGCGCATCCGCTTGTCCGGAGACAGGTACTGCCAGGCGATCTGCTCGATTGGACACGGGACGGTCTCGTGGCAGTCGTGTCCGCGGACGGATCCGAGGAGATCCTCCGGGCTGCGCTCGTCGGCGAGCTGCGTAGCGGCTCCGTAGCCGGTCTGACTGTCCCCGTTCGACTTCATCTGATGGCGTCGGCTGGCTCCCGACCGCGGTATCTAATCGAAATATCGCTAAATGGGCTTAGTGAAAGACTCGGGGGGTTCCAAAGCCGGGATCGAAGGCTCGCCGGCCCAAAGCGCTGGGAAAAACGCACCGTTTGCGGGGTCTCCTGGCGGTTCGGCCACCGCAGCGTTCATACTTCCGGCCCCGTGGAGGACTTCACCTCACGACGCCCGCCCCGGCGCGAGCGGCCCCAACGTCGACCCGAGCGCCAGCAGATCATGCTGCGGCGGGGACTTGCGCTGGGCGGCGGCCTGCTGCTGCTGATCCTGATCGTCCTCGGCGTCAAGGGCTGCCTCGACGCGCGCGCCAACCGCGAGCTCGGCGACTACGCCCGCAACGTCGCCGCGATCGTCGAAGAGACCCAGCAGACCAGCAAGAGCTTCTTCGCAAAGCTCGAAGACCCGGGCAGCGCCTCGGTCACCGACTTCATCGACCAGGTAGACGCCGACCGCAGCGCCGTCGACACCTACGCGACCCGGATCGACGACCTCAGCGCCCCCGGCGATATGTCCCGCGCCCAGGCGAACCTCGAGCTCTCCTACCAGCTGCGCGCCAATGCGATGGACGAAATCGCCGAAAAAACCGACGACGCGCTCGGCGAAGCGGGGGCGGACAAGGCAATGGCGGCGATCGCGCGGCAGATGCAGAAGCTGCTCGCCTCCGACGTGATCTACGAACAGGTGGTGCGGCCCGAAGTCGACGGCGTCCTCGCCGACAACGGGATCTCCGACAGCGACCTGCCCAAGAGCACCTTCCTCGCCGACGAAAAGTGGCTCGACGAAAGCACCGTCTCCGACGCCCTCTCCTCGATCAGCGGCAACACCAGCGGCGAAGTCTCCGGCGTCCACGGCACCGAAATTGCCGGGGTCTCCGTCAACGGCACCGAACTGATCGAAAGGGCGCCGACCACGATCTCCGGCGAAGAAGGCGTCGTCGTCGAAGTCTCGGTCCGCAACCCACTCGAATCGACCGAGACCGGGGTCGGCGTCGCGGTCACCGCCGAAGGGAACACGCTGAAGGAAACGATCGACGAACTCCCGGCCGGCGAAACGGAAACGGCCCTGATCTCCCTGACGCCGACGCCGAGCGGCGAAGTGACGATCGAAATCGAAGTGGAAGCCGTGCCGGGCGAGGAAGTCCTCGAAAACAACGAAGCGACTTACACGCTTTTGATCGAATAGTTCAAGGTGTAGGCATGAAGATCGCCTACCTTGGGCCAGCCGGAACCTTCACCGAGGACGCCCTCGGCGAGGCGATCCCGGACGGCGGCTTCGAGCCGCTGCGGACCGCGACGATCCACGATGCGATCCTCGCCGTCGAGCGCGGCGAGGCCGAGCGGGCCCTGGTCCCGATCGAGAACTCGATCGAGGGCTCGGTCCGGCCCACCCTCGACACCCTCGCCTTCGAGGCAGGGGCGGTGACGATCGCCGGCGAGCACGACTACCGCGTGCGGGTCCACCTGATCGCCCGCGAGGGCACCGGGGTCGAGGACGTCGAGGCGGTTCTCTCCCATCCCCAGCCGCTCGCCCAGTGCGCCGCCTTCCTGCGCGAGCGCTTCGCCGGGATCGAACTGCGCAGCGTCAGCAGCACCGCGGCGGCGGTGCGGATGGTGAGCGAGTCGGGTCGGCCCTGGGCGGCGCTCGGCGCCCGGGCGGCGGCGTCCCTCTACGGCTGCGAGCTGCTGCTCGAAGGGGTCGAGGACTCCGACGACAACGTCACCCGCTTTGTCTGGATCGCGCCGGAGGGGACCTCGCCGGAGGGCGAGGGGCCGTGGAGGACCTCGCTGGTCTTCTCCGAGGTCGGGGCCGACCATCCCGGCGCCCTGGTCGAGTGCCTCAGCGAGTTCTCCGATCGCGGGATCAACCTGACGCGGATCGAGTCGCGACCGCTGCGACAGGGCCTGGGGCGCTACATGTTCTTCTGCGATCTCGAGGGGCGGGACACCGATCCGGGCGTCTCCGAGGCGATCGCGGCGCTGCGGACCAAAGCCGCTTCGGTGCGGATCCTCGGTTCCTATCCCGCCGCCTGAAAGGCCGAAAATTTCCCTTCCAATGTGGGACGGGCGCCGAGGTGCCTACAATTTCCCGCAGTTATGGCCAGGGTTCTGGTACTCAACGCGACGTATGAGCCGATCAACGTCTGCACGTTGAGACGCGCCGCTGTCTTATTGCTGAAGGAAAAGGCGGAACTTCTGGAGCAAAGGAAGGGCGCAGCCCTGCACTCCGAGCGGATGACGATGGAGCGCCCGGACGTGATCCGGCTCGTCAACTACGTCCGCATCCCGCGCGAGGCGCACCGCCGCAAGATCACCCGCCGTGCCGTCCTCGCCCGCGACTCCTGGACCTGCCAGTACTGCGGGTCGACCAAAGCCGGCCTCACCGTTGACCACGTCATCCCCCGCTCGCGCGGCGGCAAGTCGGTCTGGGAGAACATCGTCGCGGCCTGCGCCCCCTGCAACCGCCGCAAGGGAAACCGCTTGCCCCGCGAGATCCACATGCACCCGGCCACCGTCCCGAAGGCGCCGCCGCCGACGGTCTTCATCCAGGTCGCCAGCCCCAAGATCCCGCCCGCCTGGGTGCAGTACCTGCCGCAAGCCGCGTAGGCGTGTGAATAAAGAAGGCTTTTGAGTGCATAGCTAGAACCTGGCCCTGATGAGGGCGGGTGGATTCAAGCGAGCGCTCGCCGCGGTACCGGTCGCAGCGGCTCTCCTCCTTTTCGCGAGCGCCTGGAGCGGCGAGGTCGCGGCCGGTGCGGTCTGGGTGGAGCCGAGCTCCGCCCGCGAGGCGAGCCACTTCTGGACGCTCGCGCGGATGCGCGCGGCGAAGCCACTGGAGGTGAGCAGTCCCGGCCGGCAGGTCCGCTCCGGCGGCAGGCACGGCCATCGCGGCAAACCGCGTCGCGTCGCGGCCCGGGTCGGGGTCTTCGGCTCCGACTTCGAACAGGTCGCCGACCCGACCGCCCCCGAGTTCCGCGTCAACGGCGCGGTCTTTCTCTCCTTCGGCATCTTCGGCTACGGCCGCTGCTCGGGGACCGCGGTGCGCTCGCGTAACCAGAGCGTCGTTGTCACCGCCGGCCACTGCGTCAACAGCGGCGGCCGGCGCGGGCGTTGGTTCGACGGCAAGACCGTGTTCGTCCCCGCCTACCGTTACGGGCAGCGGCCCTTCGGCGTCTTCCCCGTCCGCTGGATCGACTCCACCAAGCAGTGGCGGGCCAACGGCAGCGAGAACTTCGACGTCGGCGCGATGGTCGTCGGAAAGAACGAGGCCGGCGAAAAGCTGACCGAGGCGGTCGGCGGCGCGGGGATCGCCTTCAACCTGAAGGCGAAGCAGACCTTCGACGTCCACGGCTACCCGGCGGAAGAACCGTTCGACGGAGAAACCCAGCGGATCTGCCGGGGGACGCGGTTCCTCGGCCACGACGCCAACTCCTTCGCCTTCCCCGGCCCGCTCAACCTGGCGGTCTCCTGCGGCCTCACCGGCGGCGCCTCGGGCGGCGGCTGGACGATCGAAGGCGGCACCCTCAACGGGGTCACCGATTACGGCTACTTCGACCAGGGCTCGCCTGCCTTCGGGGCCTACTTCGGCAAGGAAGTAGCGCGACTGTATGACCGGGCGAAGAAGGTGCGGGTGCGATGAGGCGGCAGCCCTCCCTCTGCGCGCTGCTCGTCCTGGCGCTCTGCGCCTCGGCCCTCCTCCCCGCGGCCGCCGCCGCCGCGAAGCCTCGGGTCGAGCACCGCCGGGCGGCGACGCCGGTCAAGCTCCTGCCGCCGCTGCCGCCGAGCCAGCTCCTCACCCAGCACGGCAAGCCGGTCTCCCCCACCCCGTTCTTCCGCTCCGGCTTCGTCCTCAAGGCCGACGGCTACAAGATCGGCGTCAGCACCTTCGGCAGCGCCGTCTTCCTCGAGGTCTGGCGCGGGGGCAGCGGCCGGCGCGTGCAGACGGCCTACCTGGCCCGCGGCGTCGCCCGACCCGAGCGGCTGCAGGCGACCTTCGGCAACTTCGGCAAGGTGAAGATGCGCTTCCGCGAGTCCCGCAACCGCACCTGGCGCGGGCGGGTGCGGACCTGCCGCGGCGCCAACCGCTTCATCAAGCGCCGCGGCGTCTTCCGCGGCAACCTCCGCTTCAAGGGGGAGAACGGCTACGTCTCGATCCGGATTCACCGGGCCAGGGGAGCGGTCGTCACCGAAGCGCCGAAATGCAAGCGCCGGCGCGGCCGCGGCGGCTTCAACATCCCCTTCGCCAACTTCTCTCAGCCGAAGTCCGCGGTGCTCGCGATCGCCCGCCACGGCGTCGACGCGACCGCCTTCCTCGCCGTCGAAGACCGGCGCAGCACCCTCTTCTTTGCCACCCAAGAAGAATCCCGCGGCAAGCTAGCCATAGTCCGCATGGCCGTCCTCCGCCGCCAGAGCAAGATCCACACCGACGATGCCCTCACCTCCGCCCGCCTCACCCCGCCGGCCCCCTTCCACGGCACCGGCCGCTACCGCGCCGCCCCCGACGGAACCACCGCCTGGTCCGGCGGCCTCAGCGTCAACTTCCCCGGCAAGCCCCGCTCACCGCTCACCGGGCCCGAATTCGAAAGCTTCCTCGAAGTCCCGTTCTAGGCGCCGCGGGCCAGCGGCCTACTCGCCGGCGTCGCCCGCGTCATCCGCGGAGGCGGCCTCGGGCGAGGCCTCGGCGAGCTCCGGCTGGTCGCCGTTCACGGCTCCGTCGGCCTCGCCGGCCGCCGGCGCGGCGTCTTCGGACTCGACCACAAGGGCGACGGCGCTGACGCAGTCGTCGTCCTTGATGTTCATCACCTTGACGCCCTGGGTCGAGCGGCCCATCTGGGAGATGCCGCTGACCGAGGTGCGCTGGACCATCCCGTTCTGGGAGATGAAGAGCAGCTCCTGGTGTTCAGCCACAATCAGGGCGCCGGTGAGGCCACCCTTCTTCTCGGTCATCTTCACCGTGAGGACGCCTTTCGTCCCGCGGCCCTTGACCGGGTACTCGGAGACCGGCGTGCGCTTGCCGTAGCCGTTCTCGGTGACGACGAACAGTTCGGTGTCGTCGCGGGCGACGTCCATCGCCAGGACCCGGTTGTCCTTGCCGGCCACGTTCATACCTTTGACGCCGCTGGTGTCGCGGCCCATCGTCCGCACGTGCTTCTCGGAGAAGCGGGAGGCGTGGCCCGAGTGGGAGACCATCAGGATGTCGTCTTCGCCCGAGGTCAGCCGCACCTGGACCAACTCATCGCCGTCGCGGACCTTGATCGCGATGATCCCGTCGGCGCGGATCGGCGTGTTGTAGGCAAGGAACTCGGTTTTCTTCACCAGCCCTTTGGCGGTTGCGAAGGCGAGGTATTTGTTCTCCTTGAAGTCCCGGGTCGGGATCACCGCCATCACCCGCTCGCCTTCGCGCAGCGGCAGCAGGTTGTTCAGCGAGCTGCCTTTGGCGTTGCGGGAGCCCTCCGGCAGCTCGTAGACCTTGAGCCGGTAGACCTTGCCGCGGTTGGTGAAGAAGAGCAGGAAGTCGTGGGTCGAGCTGATGTGGAGGTGGGCGATGTAGTCGTCGTCTTTGAGGTTCATCCCCATCACCCCGACGCCGCCGCGGTGCTGCTGGCGGTAGGTCGCGAGCGGCAGCCGCTTCACGTAACCGGAGGCGGTCAGCGAGATCACCATCTGCTGGTCGGCGATCATGTCCTCGATCCCGACGTCGCCCTCGAAGTGCGCCAGTTCGGTGCGGCGTTCGTCGCCGTAGGCCTCGACGATTTCGGCCAGCTCGTCCTTGACCAGGGCCATCACCCTCGCTTCGTCGCCGAGGATCGCCCGCAGCTCGCCGATCCGCTCCATCAGGTCGGCGTGCTCGGCGCGGACTTTGTCGGCCTCGAGCGCGGTCAGTCGCTGCAGGCGCATGTCGAGGATCGCCTGCGCCTGCTCGCGCGAGAGCTCGAACTGCTCGATCAGCCCGTCGCGGGCGGCATCGGGATCGCTCGAGGCGCGGATCAGTTTGATCACCGCGTCGAGGTTGTCGAGCGCGACCAGCAGCCCCTCGAGGATGTGGGCGCGGGCCTCGGCACGGCGCAGTTCGTACTGGGTGCGGCGGGTGACAACCTCGCGCTGGTGGTCGACGTAATGGTGGATCAGCTCGCGCAGGCTGAGCGTTTTCGGCACCCCGTCGACCAGCGCCACCATGTTGGCGCCGAAGGTCGTCTGCATCGAGGTTTTCTTGTAGAGGTTGTTGAGCACGACCTTGGCCGGCGGGCCGCCGCGCTTGAGCTCGATGACCAGGCGCATGCCCGAGCCGTCGGACTCGTCGCGGAGGTCGGAGATCCCCTCAAGTTTCTTGTCGCGAACGAGGTCGGCGATCTTGGTGACGAGTCCGCCGTCGCCGAGCTTCTTCACCGTGAACGGAAGCTCGGTGACGATGATCGCCTCCTTGCCCCCCTTCAGCGGCTCGACGTGGGCGCGGGCCTCG
>Ga0164302_10000203_pt1 | contig 15476 bp, 14 predicted proteins | sample Whisoiple_202_MG_FD_109714 | JGI IMG/M metagenome (GOLD analysis project Ga0164302, IMG submission 109714) | Soil microbial communities amended with pyrogenic organic matter from upstate New York, USA - Whitman soil sample_202_MG | ecosystem: Environmental > Terrestrial > Soil > Agricultural... | reverse complement strand
GTCGCCGATGATCCTGGCTTCGGCGATGGCGGCACGGACCGAGCGCCTGGCCCTGAGTTTGATCCTGATCCTTCCGTTCTACGAACCCGTTCGGCTTGCCGAGGACATGGCGGTCCTCGACATCATCAGCAAGGGCCGCGTGTCCTACATCCTCGCGCTTGGATATCGACCGGAGGAGTTCGAACACTTCGGTGTGGATATCCGCAAGCGTGGGCGTGTCGTCGACCAGAAACTCGATCTGCTGCGCGGACTGTTGGCGGGTGAGGTCGATCTCAACGGCCGTCACATCAACGTCACGCCGCGGCCACACTCTGTCGGCGGACCGATGCTCATGTGGGGCGGAGGCACCGTCGCTGCGGCGCGACGCGCGGGGCGGTACGGGCTTGGGATGCTGGGGAACGCGAATGTGGCTGGTATGAAGGAGGCTTACGAGGCGGCGTGCCGTGAACATGGTCATGGCTCCGGCCTGGTGTTTCTACCCGATCGTGACACTCCCTCGGTCTGCTTCGTCGCCGACGACGTCGACAAGGCATGGGACGAACTGGGTCCCTACCTGCTGTACGACGCGCGAAGCTATGCGGAATGGAACCCAGACAACGAGACGTCGGCAGGCATCTCACACGTGGACACCGTCGACGAGCTGCGCGCACTATCCAGGTCACACCGTATTTACAGCGTGCCGGAGGCCATCGAGCGGGTGCGGGTCGGGGAAATCATCAATCTTTCGCCACTCTGTGGTGGGCTCCCGCCCGAGCTGGCTTGGCCCTACCTGAAACGCGTCGGAGAAGTTGTCATGTCCGAGGTCGTCCAATGACAGACGCAAGCGCGATCGAACTGTATTACGACCCATTCGATTTCAAGATCGATGACGACCCGTACCCGATCTGGAAGCGGATGAGAGACGAAGCTCCGCTCTATCGCAACGAGAGGTTCAACTTCTACGCGTTGAGCCGGTACGAGGACGTCGCGCGAGAGCTTCCGAATTGGGAGACATACCGTTCGGGTCACGGCACGACCATGGACGTCATCACGAGCGGAATCGAGGTCCCCCCGGGGTGATCCTGTTCGAGGACCCGCCGCTTCATGACCTCCACCGACGGTTGCTCTCAAAGGTTTTCACACCGCGACGGATGGCGGAAATCGAGCCGCTGACGCGACAGTTCTGCGTGCGTGCGCTCGATCCGCTGATCGGCGCGGGGCGGTTCGACTTCATCGAGGACATCGGCGCGATGGTTCCCATGCGGACGATCGGCTACCTGCTCGGCATTCCAGAAGCGGATCAGCAGGGGATACGGGACAAGACCGACCGAGTCTTGGGCCTGAAGGAAGGGACGTTCAAGACCGTCACGGCAGAATCCTTCGAAAACAGCTATCAGCTATTCGCGGAGTACATCGAATGGCGGGCCGAGCATCCGTCTGACGATCTGGTGACGCAGTTGCTCAACGCCCAGATCGAAGAAGACGAGGCGCGTCGGCGCCTGACACGCACCGAGGTACTCACGTACACCAGCATGATCGCGGGGGCCGGAAACGAAACCACAACGCGCCTTATCGGTTTCATCGGTCAACTGCTGTCAGATCACCCGGACCAACGTCGACAGTTGGCGGATGACTTCTCGCTGATACCGCGGGCGATCGAGGAGGTACTGCGTTACGAAGCGCCGTCGCCCGTGCAGGCTCGATACGTCGCGCGCGGCGCCGAGTGCTATGGCCAGATCATCCCCGAAGGTTCGGTGATGCTGTTGCTGAACGGTTCGGCAAACCGTGACGAGCGGCATTTCCCGGACGCCGACCGGTTCGACATCCACCGCGGCGGTGCGCATCTGAGCTTCGGTCAGGGCCTGCACTTCTGCTTGGGCTCCGCGCTGGCACGGATGCAGGCGCGAGTCGTGCTCGAGGAGATTCTCAAGCGCTGGCCCGATTGGGAAGTCGACTACGGCAACGCCGCCATGGCGCACACCTCGAGCGTGCGCGGATGGGGCAAGCTACCCGCCACGATTCCGTGAATGCGGCATCCTGGCGGATAAACTGCCCTCACTGCGATAACTCGGGCCGTTCTTCGGGCTCGGCGACCCTTCGGCTCTTGCTGAACGTGCCCGACGTCACCTCGACGAGGATAGACCGCTGCACGCCTTACACCTTGCCGACATCGCGTTGAGTCAACAGCCAGATGATCCAGATGCATTGCGCGTCAAGCGGGATGGCTTGACGAAGCTTTTGCACGCCAGCGGGGGAGAGAACTTCAGCGAGACGCGACGGCTAGAGCAAGAGCTGCGGACTACTACACAATCGATTGAGGAGCGTGAATGAAGCCCGATGACCTTTACCACAGATGTTGACGCCGACGTGGTCGCGCTCGAAGCCAACGGCATGACGGTTGAAGCGAAATCCATTCTGCCAGAAGGAACTACACTGTGGGCCTATTGCAAGGGTGCGGCGGTTCCTCGAATCGAGTTGGTAAGCCGGGCCATGGAGCCCTTTATCTCCCATTGGTTCGCCACTGCGGACGCAAGCACGTAAGTCGCGCTAGCCTCGGTCGACGACTCCCCTCACCATCGTGTCGCGTACGTGAATGAGCGCCCGGCGCGTGCCCAAGTCGTGAAGGATGTTCTCCGGAATCCATCCGACGCCGATGACACTGCGGGCCAGTATCTCGTTTGAAGGGCTGTCGATCTTGATTTCGCCGGACCGAATACCTTCAGCCAGTAGTGATTTCATCTGTCGTACACGCTTGGCGAACAGCCACCCGGGATTCGGGGTGTCCGGGGGAGATTGACGCATCCATGCGAGCTGGATCCGGAACTCGTCGCCGAAGCGGTCGAGCACGTTGGTGTTGACCCAACTCAATCCGTCCAACTTCTCGATCGGTGATGCATCCGACCGAAGGACATTCGTCCATCCCATCGCGACTTTCTCGCCGAACGACTGCATGATCGAGGCGAGCAGTTCGTCCTTCGAACCGATCAACCGGTACACCGTACCTGTGCCCATTCCCGCGGCAGAGGCGATGTCCCTGATGGTCGTGACTTCGTAGCCCTTGCGGCCGAATTCGGCCCGGGCAACGGCGCGGACGTGCGCGGCCTTGTCGTTGGGCGCGGTTTCGCTGTCGTCCGCCCACGACTGCACTACCTCGTCTGCCGCCATGAATGCGGGGGAGCGGTCGAGTTGGGCATCGGTCGGTGGCACCGCGGCCAGCCCCTCCAGCAGAATCCGGCACAACAAAGTGGCCACCTTGTCGGCGCCTGCGTTGTGCCGGATCACGTCGAGTCCGACCTGCAGCATCGTTTGGACAACGCGGTCAGCGAGGACGGGCAGGTCGACGTCCGACCTGAGGTAGCCGCCCCACCGTGCGGCTCGCAGAGTCTGAAGCATCGCCTCGAGGATCGCCGTCGGTCGCTGCTGAGCCAACGCGGTCAGTTCCGCATTGGAGCTCGGGCCCTCGTAGAAGGTCATCTGCAACGCGGCGCGATGGGTCACGGCGCATTGCGCGATCGCCGAACTCAGATCGACGATCCGGTCGAACGCCGACCGCGAGTCGGGCTCGTCCAATCTGGCCTGGGCGCGTTCAGCGATGCGGTCGAGATCCTGGTGGTAGCGGCGGAGCAACTCGACGAGGATCGCTTCTTTTGACTCGAAATGGTGATACAGGCTGCCGGGCAGGATTCCGGCAGCGTCGGCGATCTCCTGCAGCGAGGTCCGTAGACCGGAGGTGGCGATCAACAACGCCGCGGTCTGCAGAATTTCTGTGCGCCTCGTGCCGTCGTCATATGCGTGGCCGGCATGGTTCGGCGTCACCTGAGCACGCCCCACAACACCTCCACGGCTCCCGACTCCCGTCATGGGTTGACACCTGAACGAATGTTTGGTTAACGCTATCAGAGGCCACTTCCACCCCGCTGGATCATGTACTCAACGGCACCCGCGTGATGTTCGGCGGTCGGTCGTACGAATCGTCGCCAGAGCCGCAAGAGACGATCTGGACCGAATCGACGAACGCAATCGCATCGGGAGGCAGTAGGGAGGCCGATTCGTTTGCCACTCCACCAAACAGACCCGGGCGACGATGGCCCAACGGCCGTCCCTTCGCGCGAGGCGGTCGACATATCGGCCGCCGTAGACGATCAGGGGTTTGTCGGGGTCGCGGTCGGTTCCGACGAAAATGTAGTAGGTCTCCGAGTGCGCCTTATCGCCTGATCTTGACCGTGTGGTTCATCAGATAGTGCTGGTGTGCGCGTCTGCGTCGCGTGGTAGGCGAAGGGCCAGTCGATGAAATCGTCTACCGGACCCACGAATCCGACGTGGTCGTCGACCGCGTCGTCGTGGTACGCGGACCGGAGCAACTCGCGGTCAATTCGGTCGATGCCACGCGCGTATCGATACATACATTCGAAAATGTCTGCGCGATCGCAGAGCTCTTGCAGTCTGGCGTTCACCATGTCTGCCCCTCCCAGGTGTCGACAGCGACGACTTCCTCGACCGGCCGCCGGATCGCGGGACGAAGGGTCAGGTCGGCCCGCAGTCTGGCGACGGGAAGCAGGCAGCCCTATACGTAGGTAGCGGGAATTCCCAGCAGACCGCGAACTGTCTCTTCGTGTGCGAGGTGAAGGGTGGTGATACAGGTGCCGTAGCCGCGGCTGTACAGCGCGAGCTGAAAGTTCCAAACTGCCAGGAAGATCGACCCATACAGGGTCGTGGCGAAGAACGAGTCATCTCCCTCAATGCGCGGAATGTATGGCTCGTAGCACGGAATGACGAAGCGGTACCTTCGCCAGGTTCTGCACCAGCCACTCGGTCGACGACATGAGTCGTCCACCCGCGGTGTCCCCGCTCACCAGCTCGGAGATGAACTGGCCGCCGACCCGCGCCAGATACGCGTCGCGGTACAGCCCGGCGATTTGATCCCGAAGTTCTGGGTCGGAGATCACCAACCAGCGGCAGCTCTGCTAAATCGACCCGTTGGCCGCCTGCATTCCGATGCGCATGCATTCCTGGATCACCTCGACCTCGACCGGCGCGTTTAGATCCCAGTGCCTTGCGCGCCGAGCGGGTGGTCATCAGAAGCTGGTCGACGTCCATGGGCGCTCCTTGTGTAACCCGTCGCGCCGACGATAATCTGGAACAGATATTTGGTCAATCGTCGGATCATTCGCGGACGCGCAGCCCTGCGATGCGCTTCGCGTGGTCGCGCCGCGGAGAGGTGACATGACCTACGAGAGCACCGCCGAGCCGATCAAGATCGGCTACCTGACGGATTTCCTGCTGTCGGATGACTATCCGAAGGAGCGCCGGGACGATCTGACGATCCCGTTCGGCATGGTCCTCGGCGACGCACTCGACCGGGGCCACATCGACCGCCCCATCGAAGTCGTCTACCGGGAAGTCGAGGGTCTTCCAAAGGGAACGGTCAAAGCCGTGATCGATGTCTACGAAGCTGGTCGACGCGGGTCTCGACCAGTACGACGAGGCCAACAAGGACGGCCAGGAGTTTCTGGACCGCTACCAGGATCGGTACGGGCGTCGCCGGGCGTCGTGCGTGCCTGTCGTCAACTACGACGTCGCCCGCACGCTGTTGCAGGCACTGACCGACGCCCATCCGCTCAGCCCCGGGGAGTCAAGGAAGCACTCGAGCGGGTGAAGATGTCGCCCGCGGCATCCGGGCGCCGGGTACGAGAGTTTCGTTCGGAAACTGGACGCGCCGAGCGTGGATGGGCGCCGGGTACCTCGTCGCACGACAACTCGATGCCGAAGGCGTCAACTCTCACCTCGTCGATCGCTTCGGTGAGGAATAAGCGCATGACCGATGAACTGACGCAGGGCGTCAAGGATGCGCAGGCCAAGTTCGACGCCGGGATGGGCGCCGACGGCGACGCTTCGCCGTATCCGATGCTCAACGAGCTGCGGGCAACGGCGCCGGTGCATCACGGCTGGCCGGAGATGGGAATCTTCGAGAATCCCGAAGAGGGCCAACAGATCTTCTCGGCCTATACCTTTGACGCGGTCAAAGCGGTCTTCACCGACAACAAGACCTTCAGTACCCGCTGCTACGAGGCGATCGTCCGGCCGCTTCAGGGGCCGACCATTCTGGAGATGCGGGAGCCCGAGCATCAGGTTTACCGCAGACTGCATGAATTCGCCTTCGCCCGTTCATCGATGCGCCGGTGGGAGGCCGAGCTCGTCCGTCCGTTGGTGGAACGCACCGTCGAGCGGCTGCGCGACGCCAAGCGCGCGGATCTGGTGGAGGAAGTCTTCATGCCGATCCCGGTCCGCGTCATCGCGGCACTGATAGGCCTGCCGGAGTCCGACATTCCGGAATTCCACCGCTTGGCCATACAACTACTCGGGTTCCAGGCGGACATGGACACGGCGCTCAAGGCGTCCGCACAGCTGCGTGAGTACTTCGTCGGAATCCTCGCCGACCGTCGGCGCGAGCCCCGCGACGACATGGTCACCGTCCTGGCCGGGGCCGACGTCGACGGCGTCCGGATGTCCGATGAGCAGATTTATGGCTTCATGCGCAATCTGTTGCCTGCGGGCGCCGAGACGACTTCGCGGTCCACGGCCAGTCTGGCTTTCGGGCTCTTGACGCACCCCGCTCAGCTCGCGGCGCTGGTCGCCGATCGAGGCCTTCTGCCGCAGGCGATCGAGGAAGGCATCCGCTGGGAAACCCCGCTGCTGAACTTCATGCGCCAGACAACCCGCGACGTCGAGTTCCACGGAGTCGCGATACCCGAGGACTCGATGGTGTCAGTCAATCTCGGAAGCGCCAACCACGACGAGGCCAGGTGGGACGACCCCGAACGGTTCGACATATTCCGGGAACGGAAGCCGCACATAGGATTCGGGCACGGTGCCCATGTGTGCATCGGTATGCACCTCGCCCGCCTCGAGAGCACCCTGTTCTTCAACACCCTGTTCGACCGGTTGCCGGGGGTCCGTCTCGACCCCGATGCCCCGCCGCCGGACGTCGCCGGTATGCACTTCCGGTCCCCGCCACACCTCAACGTGGTGTGGGATTGAGCGTCAGGGACTGATACCCAACCTCGCGCCGACTTCGAAGACCTCGTCGTAGATCGATCCGGGAACGGTGAACGGTTCTGTCGCGGCCACATCGGCGAGGTGGGCGGCGATGTCGTCGGCGGTCGGGCTGCTGCTCGGCTCGGCCATCCACCCGTCACCGAGGCCGATGAAGACCCGCGCGAAACGGCCGCCGCACGCCGAGTAGTTCTGGTGGCTGAACTCGCAGGCTCGACTGGCCAGATAGACCACGATCGGGACGACGAGCTCGGGCCGTATCGCCTCGAAGAACCCGCTCTCCTCGAGGGCTTTCGGATCGCCGAGTGTCTCGGTAACCATCCGCGAAAGCCCGAACGGCAGAACGGTATTGGCGAGTATTCCGTGCGGCTCGCCTTCGAGGGCGATGACGTTGGTCAATCCGACAATGCCCGCCTTGGCCGCCGCGTAGTGCGCTTCCAGGTGCTGACCGAACATTCCGGCCGAGGAGGCGATGAACACGAAGCGGCCGTAGCCCTGTGACTTCATCACCCGGTAGGCAGGCTGTGCCAGATAGAAGCTGCCGTCCAAGTGCACGCGCAGCATGCGCCGCCAGTCGTCGGGGGTGAGTTCGTCAAACGCAATGCTGTTGAAGATTCCCGCATTGCTGATCACCGCGTCCAAACGCCCGAACTGATCGAGTGCGATTTGCACGATCGCCTGACCCCCCTCGGGACTGTCCACCGAATCATGCGAGGCCGCCGCTACGCCACCCGCCGCGGTTATCTCCGCGACGACCTCGTCGGCGACGGTCGCGTCAGAGCCCTCGCCGCCCATCGAGCCGCCGAGGTCGTTGACCACCACTGACGCACCGCGGCGGGCGAGTTCGACTGCGTAGTGGCGGCCGAGCCCGCGTCCAGCGCCGGTGACGACCGCCACCTGCCCCGTGAAGTCGATCATGTCCTGCTCCTGCCAATTGACTGGCGCTGGGTGGGGACCTTACGTTGGAACAGATATTTGGTCAACGAGCGAGGTGAGGTGGACGTAGACGAGACGAGCGACGCCGGCGGCCCCCAGAGGCTGTGCCTGTTGGCGTCCGCCCTGGCCGGACGCAATGTCACTGTGGCGCCTGCGGATCCCGGTGAACCCGCGTGGACGGATGGCGTCACGGTCTTCGTCGACGCCGTTGCCAGCGCGGTGCACCAGGTCGAGTCGGTGACGGTGCAGGCGTCGTTGCTCGCCTGCGGTGGTCTGGAACCGGACATAGTGCGCAAGCTGGTCCGGCGCCCAGCACTGGCCAGGAGGTATCTGGCCGTCGAAGGCCAGCGGGCACTGACGGCGAATGACGATCTGCTTCCGTTTCCCGTTCGGTCGATCGTCGACCTGGATCTGGCAATGCGCTCGGACTCGCCTGCGGCATCGTTGAAGATAGCGTCCGGTCGGGATGCGATCGCCGATCCGCCGGCCAGCTTCGGCGTGATCAGGCCGCGGAACCTGTTGTCGGCGCACGCTGCCGCTCAGCGTTCGGGCTCCGGCGTGCACGGCCCTCGTCACGAGACACAGAAGCGGTTGGCCGAACTCGAGGACACCGTCGACGAATCCGCCGACGACGACGTGATGGACCCGTTCTCCAGTCCCATCGGCGGGGGCGGAGCCGCGGGGAAAGTGTTGCAGCGCTTGATGAGCCGGGTTCGTCAACTCAGCGGCGGCGGCCCACCAGGGGCGGACTCGCCGACGCATCGGTCGCTGAAGGGGATTCGCGGCGCCGGTGCGGTGACCTCTGTTGCGTCGGCGCTTTCAGGCATCGAGGATGCCGACGCCGGCGACAGGCAGGGAAGGAAGTATCCCGAGTGGGACTCCCACCGTCGGCGATATCGGCCCGACTGGTGCACGGTGCACGAAATCGATCCGCCCCGCACACCGGGCCCACGATTAGGACGCCCCGATGTTCACGCCTTGCGGCGGCCGCTCACTCGGCTTGGGATCGGGCTCGATCGCTCCCATCGACAGCCGCAGGGCGACGACATCGACGTCGACGCCGCGGTCGAAGCCAGGGTTGAAACCCTCGCAGGCTCCGTGCCTGACGAGGCCGTATACCTGGACAACCTGCGCCGCCGTCGTGATCTCGCCGTCCTCGTGTTGCTTGACGTCTCCGGGTCGGTCGCCGAGGCGGGCACCCTCGGCCACACCGTGCACGAGCAACAGCGCGCGGCGGCCTCGGCCCTGACCATTGCCCTGCACGAACTCGGAGACCGGGTGGCGCTGTATGCGTTTCAATCCCATGGGCGTGCATCGGTGAACCTCGTCCCCGTCAAGCGATTCGACGACAGTCTCGATGCGCTGGTCATGCAACGCCTCGGCAGCCTGACCCCAGGGGCGTATTCGCGACTCGGCGCCGCCATTCGCCACGGCACCTCGGTCATCGCGGAGAAGGCAGGTACTTCGCGTCGGCTGCTCGTGGTGCTGTCGGACGGGCTGGCGTACGACCACGGCTACGAGCGCGTCTACGGTGCCGCCGATGCGCGACGCGCGCTCGGAGAGGCGCGCAGGCAGGGAATCGGCTGCCTCTGCCTGACAATCGGTGCGGGCACCGACAGCGATGAGCTACGCCGTGTGTTCGGCAGCGCCGCGCACGCGTCGATACCCAAACCCGCGCAATTGGCCGACTACGTCGGACCGCTGTTCCGCGCGGCATTGCGTTCGGCTGACCTGCGTCGCCGAGTGTCGTAAGCGCGGCTCATAGTTGAACCAAACATCTGTTCCGCGCTAGTCTGCTGTAGTCGCCCGACGGAAGGGAAACGATGCCGGTGAAGCCGCCGCGGCCGTATTACGTGCCCGTCGCCAATGAGGAGCAGGTATTCAAGGCGGCCTTTCGGCAGGGCTTGTCGATCGTGCTCAAGGGTCCGACCGGTTGCGGCAAGACGCGGTTCGTCGAGGCGATGGCGCACGATCTCGACCGTCCGCTCATCACGGTTGCCTGCCATGACGACCTGACCACCGCCGATCTCGTCGGTCGATTCCTGCTGCGCGGGGGCGACACCGAATGGGTGGACGGGCCGTTGTCGCGCGCAGTCCGCGACGGTGCGATCTGCTACCTCGACGAGGTCGTGGAGGCGCGCCAAGACACGACCGTCGTCTTGCATCCGCTGGCCGATCACCGGCGTCAGCTGCCGATCGAACGGCTGGGGATCACGCTGGCCGCTGCCCCTGGCTTTTGCTTGGTCGTGTCGTACAACCCCGGCTACCAAAGCGTGCTCAAGGATCTCAAGGATTCGACGCGGCAGCGGATGGTCGCCATCGACTTCGGATTTCCATCGCCTGACGTGGAGGAGAAGATCGTGGCCACCGAGGCCGCGATCGACCACGACCGGGCCGTCGAATTGGTGCGACTCGGCCAGGCGATTCGCAGGCTCGAAACGGGGGGACTGCGGGAGGTCGCGTCGACGAGGGTGCTCATCGCCGCCGGACGCCTCATCGGCGAAGGGCTGAGTCCGCGCGAAGCCGCGCGCGCCGCGATCGCCGGACCGCTGACCGACGATTCGACGGTGACGCGCGGCCTGGTGGAGATGATCGGCGTTTACCTGGCCGACCAGCAAGCGTGACCAAATGATTGACCTGTGCGGTCAGCCTCGCTAGGGTGTCAGAACAAATATTAGGTTTTATTTCCGGCATGGCGAGCTGCACGCTAACGGAGGTTCCATGTCGTACGAGAGCACTGCAGAGCCCATCAAGGTCGGCTACCTCATGGACTTCAAGCTGCCGGACCTCTACCCGCAGGAGATGAAGGAGGACCTCTCCAATCCGTTCGATCTTGTGTTCGGTGAGGCCATGGAGGAGGGCCTGATCGACCGGCCGATTCAGATCATCTACAAGGAAGTGGAGGGGCTTCCGAAGGGATCGGTCAAGGCCGTGATCGACGCATACGGCGATCTCGTCGACGAGGGGTGCCTCGCGGTATTCGGTCCGCACATCACCGACAACTGCGTACCGACCCGCGAGGCCATCGAGGAGCGGTTCAAGGTGCCTGCCCTCAGCGTGACCGGCAGCGACGACTGGCTGGGCGAGTGGACGTTCTCCTTCCCACAGGGATCACTCACCGACGAGCCGATCTTTTGGGCAGACCTACTCGTCAAGGGCGGTCATACGGAGGTCGGGGTGCTCATCGAGCAGTCGCTGGTCGGCGACACCTACGTCAAGCACTTCCGGAATGCCTGTCGGCGCAGGGGCATTCGCATCGTGGCAGAAGCCTCCCTGGCGCAGACCGCGCAGGACGTCACCGAAGCGCTGCGCACCATGCACGAAGCCAAGCCGAGCGCCCTGGTGCACTGTGGCTTTGGATTCGGGATCGTCTTCCTCAACACTGCGCTGGAGTCGCTGGACTGGGACCCCCCACGGTTCACCAGCACCGCATTCCAGAACGCGTGGATCAACCCGATCATGTGGAACGCCTTCATGGGATGGACGGGCGTCGACCAGTACGACGAAGGCAACGCCGTCGGTCAACGGTTCCTCGACAAGTACGAAGCCAAGTACGGCCGGCGCCCGCAGTATTGCGTGCCGGTGGTCAACCACGACGTCGCGAATTCGCTGCTGCACGCCTTCACCGACGCGCATCCGCTGAGCCCACGCGGTGTCAAGGAGGCACTCGAGCGGGTGAAGATGCTGCCCGCCGCGGCCGGTGCACCCGGCACCAGGGTGTCGTTCGGAAACTGGACCCGCCGCGCATGGATGGGCGCCGGCTATCTCGTGGCCCGCAGGCTCGATGCCGACGGCGTGAACTCCCATCTCGTCGACCGCTTCGGTGAGGAATAACCGATGACTACTGAGCAGACAACGCTGTCCACCGAAAGTCCTGCGACCGAAGCGAAGAAGGGGTCATGGAAGGCCGCGGTGTGGATTGCCGTCACTCTGGTCCTGCTCGTGCTGATCGCCGTCAACGCGCGTGTCGGTGCCGTCTCCCCGCGCATCCGCAATCCCGAGGTGACCGGCGCCCCACGTCCGGTTGAGCCGCTGTTCGGCTACGCGCACTGGCTCGGCCTGTTCCAGATCTTCACGATCATCTCGATGAGCATCCTCATCGCTGTCTACGTCGTGGCATGGCGGCGACACGGTGCCCAGCCGGTGCTGCTGATGGGCATCGTCACGACTTTGATCGTCTGGCAGGACCCGATCATGAACTGGTCGCCGTACGCCGTCTACAACCCGCAACTGTGGCACTGGCCCGAGGACTGGCCGCTGGTTTCGCTGTCGCCCACGGTCGAACCGTTCCTGGTCATCGGGTACATCATGTTCTACCTCGGCCCGTACTTCCCGGCCATCTGGATCCTGCGAAAGCTGCAGGCGCGCAGGCCCGTCGACTCGTTCGTGTGGCGTCACCCGCTGATCAGCCTTGCGCTGCTCATCCTGCCGATCGGGTTCGTCATCGACATGATGCTCGAGGTAACACTCGTCCGCACCGGGTTCTACATCTACTCACAGGTCATCCCATTGGGTTCGATCTTTGTCGGTGAGCCGTGGCAGTTCCCGCTCATCTGGGAATCCCTGATGGTGACCTTCGTGATGATCCCGGCCGGTGTGCTGCTGTACCGCGACGACACCGGTCGGACGGTGGCCGAGAAGCTGGCCCAGCGGGCGCGCATCTTCGTCAGCCGGCCCGCGCTGGGCATGTTCGTGGTGATGTTCGTGATCATCAACCTTGCCTATTTCGCGTACGGCACAGGGTTCGCGATCATCAAGTGGACCAGGACGGCAACGTCGGTTGCCTGCCCGTGGCCGTATCCGGAGGCCAAAGTCTATGACCCGCAGGGCTTCTACGAGGAGAACGGACAACCCGGGCCGTACTCGGTGGGCATCTGGTCGACCTGGATGAGCGCCCAGCCCGACGGTCGCCCGGACGTGCAGCTGGGCGCCGTAAGCGATCGATGTGCACCCACGAACCAGAATGGCTGAAATCCGCAGCGTCGTCATCACCGGGGCCTCACGCGGGCTCGGGTTCGCCTCCGGCACGCACCTGTACAAGCAGGGCTGGAGGGTGGTGGCGGCCATGCGATCGGTTGACGAGGGAATGGCAAGACTGCGCTACGCGACCGGCGCACCCGAGGATGACCCCCGGCTGATCGGCGTGCGGCTGGACCTGACCGACAAGGCCTCGATCCAGGGAGCTGCGGACGCCATCGTGAAGGCGGTCGGAGCACCGTATGCGTTGGTACACAACGCCGGTATCGCGGCGGCCGGGATGGTCGAAGAAACCCCAATGAGCCTGTGGGAGCGGATGTGCGCCACCAATATCTTCGGCCCGGTGGCGCTCACCAAGGCGCTGCTGCCGTCCATGCGGGCGGCCGGCCGGGGCCGTATCGTGCTCGTCTCCAGCGTAGGTGGCGTGCGCGGAATGCCAGCGACCGCACCGTATTCCGCTGTCAAGGGGGCACTTGAGCGTTGGGGCGAATCGATGGCCGGTGAGGTCGCCCCGTTCGGTATCGGCGTCACGATACTGGTAACCGGTACGTACGACACGGACATCATCACCGACGCGGGAACCACGGACACCCGCGATTTCAGCGGCCCGTACTCCGCCCACCACAGCACCATGGACAAGCGTGGGCGATTCGCCATGAAGTACGGTGCTCGCTCGCCGAAACGCTTCGCGGCGGGACTCGCCAAGGCGCTCGATGGCAAGGCGCCGTTCGTCCGGCGACCGGTCGGGCCAGACGCGCGCATGCTGCTGATCGCGAACCGGCTGCTCCCCGGTGCCGGCCTGCAGAACATGTTGCGCCTGATCCTGGGAATCCCCCGATTCGGCGCATTGGGCGGTACGTCGGCGGCAAACATGGGAGCACCAGATCCGCAATCCCAGGAGAGCGAAAAGCATGCCTGACACTCGCACCGTTCGTTTCGAAACCAAGATGATGATCGACGGCAGGCTCGTCGACGGCGAGGCCGGCACGTTCACCAACATCAATCCGGCCACCGAAGAAGTCATCGGCGAAGTCGCCGACGCATCGACGGCCGATATGCACCGAGCAATCGATGCGGCGAGACGCGCGTTCGACGAAACGGACTGGGGTGCCAATCACTCGTTCCGCCAACGCTGTCTGCTGCAGCTTCAGGAAGCGTTGGAGTCCGAGCAGGAGGAACTCCGCGAGGAGCTCATTCTCGAGGTCGGGTGCCCGCGGGCGATCACCTATGGACCGCAGCTCGACGCGCCGCTGTCCGACGGGCTTCGGTATCCGGCCAAGCTGATCGACGAGTACCCGTGGGAGACGTCACTCGGCGATGCGCTTGTCTCGGTCACCGGGATGAACACCACGCGGAAGGTCTGGCGTGAACCCGTCGGTGTAGTCGGAGCGATCGTGCCGTGGAACTTCCCGTTCGAGGTCACCATCCAAAAGATCGGCCAGGCGCTGGGAACCGGCAACACCGTCGTGTTGAAGCCCGCTCCGAACACGCCCTACAACGCGACCCGTCTGGGCAGGCTGCTCGCCGAGCAGACCGACATCCCAGCCGGTGTGGTGAACGTCGTCACCGCATCGGACCACTTCGTCGGCGAGGAACTAACGCTGTCGCCGAAGGTCGACCTGGTCTCGTTCACCGGTTCCACCGTCGTCGGTAGGCGGATCATGGAAAGGGGTGCGGCGACGATGAAGCGCCTCTTTCTCGAACTAGGCGGCAAGTCCGCGACCATCGTGCTCGAGGACGCGGACTTCGCGCTGGGCTGCATGATGGGCATCGCGCCGTGCATGCACGCAGGCCAGGGCTGCGCCAACCCCACGCGGTTGCTGTTGCCACGGGCGCGGTACGACGAGGGTGTCGAGATTCTCAAGGGCATCTACGAAGGCGTCGCGCCCGGCGACCCGCAGGATCCCGGGACGCTATGTGGACCAGTCATTTCCGACAAGCAGCGCAGCCGAATTCGCGGATATATCCAGAACGGAATCGACGAGGGCGCGAGGCTGGTGGTCGGTGGACCCGAGCGGCCGGAGGGACTCGACAAGGGCTTCTACGTCAAACCGACACTGTTCGACGATGTCGACAACTCGATGACCATCGCGCAGGAGGAGATCTTCGGTCCGGTTCTCGTCGTGATCCCGTTCGAGGATGAGGACGACGCAGTGCGGATCGCCAACGACAGTCCCTACGGCCTTGCCGGAAACGTCATGTCGGGGTCGCTGGATCACGCCTTCGCCGTGGCCAAGCGCTTGCGTGCCGGCTTCCTCGGAGTCAATGGCGCAGCGGGGTACGGCGCCGACACGCCGTTCGGGGGTTACAAGGCCAGCGGCGTCGGACGGCAGAACGGCATCGCGGGTTTCGACCAGTACACCGAAATCAAGTCCGTCGCGTACCCCGCCGATGAGTGCTAGCGCGAAGAGCAAATAGCAGCGTCTGAAAGAGATGTGAATGCAGCTGTTTGGCGACCTCGAGGACTTCGGCGAATTCGACGATTTCGTATCGGGCGACGTGCGGGATCCGTACAGCGAACTCGCCCGGTT
>Ga0164302_10000201_pt1 | contig 15541 bp, 12 predicted proteins | sample Whisoiple_202_MG_FD_109714 | JGI IMG/M metagenome (GOLD analysis project Ga0164302, IMG submission 109714) | Soil microbial communities amended with pyrogenic organic matter from upstate New York, USA - Whitman soil sample_202_MG | ecosystem: Environmental > Terrestrial > Soil > Agricultural... | reverse complement strand
TAAAACGGTTAGATCATTTGCTGTCCCGTCATCCGAGTTGACCGTAGTCTGCCCCTGAATCGTGATGGATTTGGTAATGTGCACGCCGATCGTCCATGAAAACGTCCCCGCAGGGAGCGTGATGGTATCGCCTTCTATAGCCTGTATGTCGTGAATAAGCTGAACGTTTGCGTCTGATCCGTCGGAATGGTAAACCGTGGCAAAGGCGGAAAAACCGCTCAGAATCAGGATCACGAACGCTAGTGTGGATTTCATGCTCGACGTTCGTATCACCAATCACCATTGGATGCAACCTTGTCTGACTGAGGGATTTATTTCGTAAGACTCGGAAAAACATCGCTTTCAAAAGTCGGGGAAGCCCTAGTCGACGAATGTGGTTCAGCAAATCAGCCGGATTCTTCGCCCGGCACCAGAGGGAGGCGCCGTTTCGGCGCAAAGAATCGCTACGCCAACTCTTCCACGCGTTCTTATTTTTATAGGTCACCTTTCAATTCGTCCGGATTCGCCGTGTCACAAGCTGATGAAACGCGGCTTCGGTCTGCCGGAGGGATCGATCTCCCCGGGCTAAAACGTTTATTGCCTGTGTAATTGGGCAGCCAAAGCAATTCCGCTGGGCAAAATTTTGCGAAAGCTAAGTGGAATTTACACACCATTTACGAGCGCCAAATCGGGGCGGTCGGGATCGCTATACAGCGTCGAGGTCGACTAGCGTAACATTCGCGCACTCAAATCGCATCGCCAGCGGCAACCCAACATAGCCCAGGCTGACAATAGCTATTTTCATTGTCTGGTATCGCTGCCGGAGGCGGCGACTTTCTGTACGGGTGGCGGTTCCGAGGGATAAAAGAGGAATCTGGTATATATATAGGCAGTGGCTTCGCTTACGACGTGCTTGACTCCTTCACTATAACTCCACCAATGCTTCGCCTCATAATCTGGATTCGGAATTGCGATGACGCCTACAGTGACTTTATCACCAAGAGCTTTCTGAAAGAGGAGGCGGGTGCGGCGCGCATGTAGATCTTCGGTAACAACATCGATGCCAGAGACATGCATATTGTGCTCACGAAACCAGTTCCGCAGCGCAATCGCCGAACCGTATGTCCTATCCCGATCCATTACGCGTGACGGAACCATCTGCACAGATCCGTTTGCAAGGCCGTTCTTTCTCAAGAGATCGGCGCCTACACTGGCCGAGGTGCAGTAATCGTTTATATAACCTCCGGTTCCTTCGACTGGCCCTCCCGTCGTAAAAATCTGCTCATAATGGTTACTTTGAAATTCCTTAAGCGCCGCGCGGATTGCGTATTCGTGTATCCACCCTTCCACTACCAAAACCTCTGCATCGACGCGGTGGGTTGTTGCAAGAAAGGGATAAACGCCTTTAAAAATCAGAGCGCTCACAAGCAACAAAGCGGAAGCGAGGATTAGCCGCCCACGCCACGAAAGGCCCCAACGTTCCTTGTGATTAAACAGGCCCCAGACCGCGCGAGGCGCCGCCGGCTGTGCCAACCGAGAAGCCCCGAAAGCGTTCGGGGTTGACGAGTCTCCTAATGTGTCGCTCATCGGTGCTCGCGTGTTAAGCTCTTACTCTTGCGCTTACTCATGCTCCTGCCCCTGCCCACATCCCCAACCTTTGTCCCGAAGAGCAGGAGCAAAAGGACGAGTAAGATAAGGTTTATTCCGACGTCAGACACGGGGTCAGAGATCAGGACTCAGAAGTCAGAGGTCAGAGATCAGATCGGGGGACCTAATCTGCGGAATCCGCGTTATGCGTGGTTAAGTTTCAGAAATCAGCGAGAAGATAAGAGATTGGAATAAACAGCCGTGGTTATCTCGGCCACTTTATCCCACGAGTATCGCTCGTTCGCGTACTTCTTGATCTCACGTCGCCGGTTTTCAAGGTTGTGGAACAATTCGCTGTCGAAGTAATTCTCGACCTTGCTCGCCAGGTCAGACGAATCCCGTGGTTTGAATACAAAACCAGTTTTGCCTTCAATGATTTCCTCCTTCAGAGATCCGACATCTGCGACAATAGCGGGCAATCCAAAGCTGTATCCAAGAAAAACCACTCCACTCTGGAATACCTGCGTGTATGAGAGAACAAGGACGTCAGCAGCTTTGAAATATAATTCCGTCTCCTCATCCGGAATGTGTTCGATTCTCTCAATGATCTGGTTTTGGAATTCACTGGCAGCGATCTTGCGTCGAATCTCGCTCCAATATTCCACGTGTCCCTTCTTCACTTTGCCAGCAATGATTAGCCGATAAGTGGCATCTCTGCTTGCTACTTTGCTAAATGCATCGATCAGATATTCGAATCCTTTGTAGGGAGCAATTTGTCCATAGCAAAGTATCGTTTTGTCGCTGTCAAATATACTTAGCATTCGCTTCGCGCCAGCAGTGGTTATGCCTGTATTTGGGACGGTATTGTTAATCCCGAATGGAATGACACTAACCTTGTCTGCAGTAACGGCGAAGTCACTGACAAGTTCTTCCTTCATTCGGTTGGTGTGGACAAAAATATGGTCTGACAATTGATATTGAATTCTCAGCGACAGCCGGTTTAGCCAGGTGTCCGTACAATCCCGTTTGCGGATGTTTACGTTATGTGCTGTAAAGACCAGCTTTTTGCCGAGCAACTTATAGTAGAGCAGGAGTAGCGTTCGATCGAAGAGTTCAAATTTATTGTTCCAAAGAATGTGAAATATCTTCGGTTGCGCCGTGACAGCATAACAAACAAGCCTGAAATAATAGCGGAGGATTCGGAACGCCTTGCTCTTCAAGTTTGCATCAGACCGTTGATCTCCACGCAAATTGCAAAAGTTTATTCGGCGATTTCGAAGCAGCTCTGGTACCTCCAGGTCATCACTGCCGATAAGGTCGAACGATATGCCTTCGGAAGTAAGCGCCTCTGCCAGGCCCAACACATAGGGTTTGTCGTCGCCACCAGTCAGTAACGCAATGCTGAGCGCCGGATGCCCGATGACGGAAGACCGATTACCGACAGCTGATGACTGAGTGATCTGTCCTCTGCCTTCCGTCCTCACTAGCTCGCCGTGGGTTTGGGGAACATGGCTGTTCCCTGTCTTATTTCGCGAAAGCTGTATCATCGCACTGTAGGGCAGCTCGCTAGCTCCGTTGCCTCCAACTGAATCATCACCGCCCCGAATACTTCATCAACAGTTATGGCCGTTGTTGCGCGCTTATCGTATCCCCGCTTGTAGAAGAACTCTTTCAGAAGAGGCGAAACTAGTTTTTTCTGAATTCCGTAGTCGTAAATCTCCCAGGGGCTCGTGCACGTAAAGAGAGTCACGCACCGCGTATCCGTCCCCAGCGCGAAATGCATCGGTAAACTATCACCGCCAACGACGCAGCAGTGGTTTTGGACATCAGCCAGATGCTCGAGTAGCGATGGTCTTTTCGGCAGCACATTCACGATCAAGCCTGTATCTTCAAGCCGTCGTATCAATTCCCCGTAGTAAGCCCATCGCTTCATGGGCCAGACCGGACCGGCGTCGGCTGCTATGGCCACATCGCCTGATAGCCCTGTCTCGGTCGATTGCGGCAGCAAATAGGTTTCACCCGCAAAATCCAACCCAAGCCCGCTGAAGATCAGCGCCTGATAGCTTTGCCGGTTAAGCAGTTTTAGCCGATCAGCCTCCTGTCGGCCATGGGAACTGATCAGACTGAGGTCAAACCAGCACTTCGAGTTGTCGGTGTAACACAAGTTCGTGGGTGAGTCGGCGTAGGCGCCGAAGACCTCGGCCGGCCTGACACTCTTTAAAAACTGGGCTACCTCGAGAGTGTCTTCCAGATTTATGGCCAGGTCGTAGCGAATGTCTAACGCTCGCGCTCGCGCTTCCCATGAAAAATGACGCAGGTTATCCGACAGACCGTCTAGCAACACACCGTTCTTCGCTGCCGTGATCCATGTGACCGAACCGCTCAATCGACGCAATAGCGGCGTCGTGCGGACAACGTCTCCGGTAGCGCCAAGTTTAACGATCAAGACGTTCATACTAGGTTCAAAACATTTCACGGTCGCGAGCGGGGAAATTGATGCTTTTTCCGTCAGCTCGTGTCATCAGGTCACAAGGTTACCTTCGCGATTGGCCTGACTGGTGTATGGCTTAAGGTCGTGTCAACTATTGCAAGACCTGTTACTTCCGGAAGCGTATTCTAATTCAGCTCAATCAGTTTTCTTTGGATGAACTCCAGCGTCAAAATCTTGTGTATCTCAAAGGCATAGTTTCGCTGACCACTGGTATGAGCTTTGAGGATGTCTTCCAAAGAACCGGGACGAAGGTACGGTCTACTACGCGCATCCGAGTCAAGAAGGATCTCTCTTAACCATCGCGAGAGTTCATCGCGATACCAGACACGGAAGTGATGGAACTTGTGCCTGCCGAGGAACAATCTTTCGAGGCGAAGCGGTGCAAAGGCATGGTCGAGCCTGGCCAACCATTGCGGCATGCGATAATCATAGGCGTATTCTGCTTTAAAGGTGAACTCTTGGTACCAATGCAGCGCCCGATTAACACCGGGAACTGATCGAAAAGCGAGACCGCGATCGGTCCCAATCATTCCCAATGCTGGATTGCCATCAGCAATGAGTCGAAGTGCCGGCCCATTGTGCAACAGCTTCGCCGGCGTTTGGTATGCCAGAGCAACCAGATCGTTGTCAAAATAAGGCGTTCGATATGTGACCTGCGATCGTTCCACGGTGAATTTGCTCGCCAAAAACCACGGAGCTTGCTTGAAGGAAGTGAAGGAGAGCCTGTGACCTTGGAGCTCACCGGCGTACGTCGCGCCTGCCTCCCGAAACGAGTGTACCAGCTCTGGATCGAAAACGCCCGGTTCCGGCGGGGCCGGTTTAAACATTACGAGACGCCTCAGGATTTCGCCGCCACAGACGCCACTTACCCGGACCGGGGCGATCTGTCGTGCCAATCGTCCGACATAAAGGTCAATCGATCCGGTTACGTCCATGGTGCCGTCGCTGATGTAAACGGCTCTCTCGGCGAGGTCGCGAAACTGCGACAAAAAGTCGGTGCTTACAAGAATCGTTTTGTGGGGGTGTTCGCAAAGTTTCGCGGTTCGCCGAGCAATCTTGACGTCCGCGCAATCACGGTATTTGCCGCCCCACGTATAGCATGGAAGTGTGCCACGGGGACGAGGCGCCCAGGCCAGGATCATCCGACTATCCACGCCGCCGGTCAAGGACAAGCCAATGGACTCTTTCCCACGAAAATACCTGGGAAGAACCCGTGTCCAGGTTTCTTTCAACTTCTCGTAAAAGTCACCTTCGCTTAGCTCTGGCTGATTTTCCCATGCTTCCTGCTTAAAGTAGGTTTTTTTCTTCAGTGGTTCTCCCCGGGAAAACACCCAGGCCGAACCTGCCGGAAGTAAAGAGATTCCAGAGAAAAGGCTCCTGTTTTGCAGAACAGCCTCGCAACTGAGAACCTCGCCTAAACTACGTGGATCCACTTGCCGAGTGCCGGGCAGAATTTTAAGAAGTGACTTCGCTTCAGACGAAAAATAAAATCCGCTCGCGTCTTCGTGATAATAAATTCGATTCACTCCATACCGGTCGTTGAACAGAACAAATTTCTGCTCACGAAGATCCACTAAAACACCGCTGAACCAGCCGTTGAGTTTCTCCAGGAACTCGCAACCCATCTCTTCGTACAAGTGGACGAGGTAACTGGCGTCATCTGGGCCAAATTCGTGTCCACGCCCTCTAAGCGCATCGATATCAGCCTGGTCGGTAAAATCCTCACCGGAAAAGAGAAGGCAGACGTCTTTCTTTTCATTCCAAATCGGAAGACAGTCGGCGAAAGATCCCTGGTGATTAACCCAGCCGAGCCGAAGGCCGAGATCCTCGTTTATATACGTACCACTTGTATAAAACGATTCATGCATCAGGCATTTGGACATGGACTTCACGAGATGAGAGTAATCTCCTGATCGCCGTTGACTGATTATTCCAACTATACCAGGCATAGTGTCTTTACCTTAATACCGCCACCAGATTGGAATCTCCTGATTCTGCGGGCCGATCATTGAAAGACCGAGTGACTATCGTAAAAGCACGATCCCACGGACATACCGCGCGCGCTAGACCGTTCCTATTGTTTCTCTAGGACGTAAGTGAGATCGGCGTATTTCCATGTAAGTTTTCCAAGCGACAGAAGGCTAATAGTTCGCGCAAGTAAACCTATTACAAGGCCGGCAATGCCCCGAGTATCACGGTAAGATCCATGTCCATATTCCTCTTTAATGATAAAGCGCTTGTTTCCGCAGAATTGGTGGATACCAATTCTAGAAACGATCGGATCATAGAAAGTAGGAAATGGGCCAAAACCAGTCTTTCCTGCGTCTCGAAGGCCCACTATGTATTTAACATAGAACATATGGAACCAAAACGGCGTGACTCGAGCAACAAAGCCCCGTACAGAATTACGATCGGGGATTCTTAATATCAGAAGTCCGCCTGGTTTTAGCCAATTGGAGAAGTTTTCCAGTACAAGCTCTGCGCCGTCTATATGCTCGAGCACATACGAATTATATATTACATCATATCTATTGTTCTCGATATCGAGAAAACGTAAGTCTCCAACTATCATTTCATTGAGATCGTTATGTTTAGCCTTTCTAAGATCCAGGACATCTTTGCCAATATCGTTTCCCGTGAGGGTAAACTGAATGTCCTTAAGGTCTAAAGGCCAGTATTGCCCGCATCCAGCCTCTAGAATGTGCAACGCCATTCCATCACTTGCTTTTTGCCTAATGTGTTTCTCCAACAACCTACACTCCTCGGCCCAGCCTTTGAGTAACTTGATCTTCCTCATATCGCAACTCCTGCGTAACCTCACTGATGCCTGGCTCTCCAACAATTTACTCATCTTTCGAAACGCTTCGTCTGCTTTGGAAACGGCTGCGAAAACCGACACAGGCAGCCGGCTGCTTGCGCACTTACGACTTGGTCTGCAAATGCGGAGTCGCAAGTCCTGTGGAATGCGCAAAAATCGAGCCAGCTTGTGTTCCTGTTAGTGGGCTAATAACGGTCTTGGCCACGGTGTCTTGCGGGGGCTGAAGATCCGGCTTTGGACCTTGGCCTACTGCCCAAGCCAGAATCTGAGACGTCACTTGCGCCTTCCAATCCCAGCTCAGGCATTCTCGCGCATAACGCATGCCTTGTTGGCGCAACCGTTCAAGGAGCTCTCGATCGTTGGCGAGCTTCGCCAGAACCTTTTCGATCTGCGACACAACGTCGTCTTCATTAGTCAGAGATACTTTGAAGCCAATCTCGGGATTAACAATATCCCCAGGCCCACCAAAGTCCGCGACGACTGGTACTGCGCCCATTGCCAGGGCCTCGAAGACCACAGCGCCTCCAAACTCGCGGACCGATGGAAAGACCAGCACGTCCGCAGCGCCTAGGCGCTGCATTACTTTACCATGGGACAGCATCCCAAAGAACGCGACAACTTTTTCGATTCCAAGAGATTTGATCAGTTGCTCCAAGCTCGCCCGCTCAGAGCCATCGCCGACGACGGTGAAGTACGCCCGGCCCATTTGTAGTAGCGGAGTCGCCGCGCGCAAGGCGAGGTCACAAGCTTTGTAGGGGGCGAGGCCGCCGACAAAGATCAACTCAAGCCTGTCGCTTCGTTGCGAACTTTGTGATGGAGTCGGATAAAGAGAAGAGTTGATGCCATTTTCGCCCGGAACAAAGAACAGCTTGTCGCGATAACGTGCGAATTCGGTGTACGTGTGCGAGGAGCCTGCGATGATGGCCGCCGCGTTGCGATAAGTTGATCGGGCAAAAGGCAGGAATCGATAAAAACTTCTCAAGTTAGAGATCCATTCCTTCTGTTTGGCGGCCTGTGTGAATCCTGTCGGCCACGGCAAACCACCGTTGATTGGTCCGATCACAAAGGGGACGGGACCTCGCCGAAGGAAGAAAGCGAAAGGGCTCGGCAAGACCGACGAAATGGGCAAGAGACGCAGCACGACATCGAAGTCGCCCGCCATAATCCGCGTCCGCGTCTGCCGCCACGCCTGCCATTCAAATGCCAGACAAAAGAGATAATTGAAGGCCGTCAAAACCTGGCTGCGATAGTTATTCCTAAAGATCCTACGGAAGCACCAGCCATAAATACGATCCAGCCATGGGAGATCTACGACCTCGATGGCACGAAAGGGGGGCTGCCTGCGGCGCACCGCCTGCTCGTTGTCACGACGAATGACCAGCGTCACGGTATGGAGCCGCGCCAGGGCCTCACCATGGGAATACCCAATAAGAGGACCGGTAATTGAGTCCGGGTTACAACCCGGAACTAGCAGCAAGATACGTAGCATAATCGCCGGATAGTCAGGCCCACCGAACTCGGAAATCTCGCCCAGACCGTAAGGTTCCCACATTTCCGCAGCGTCTTACCGTCATCAACCTAAAGGGGGCAAGGCTGTCGTGTTGTTCCGTAAGGGGTAATCCGTAGATCTGTACGCGCGGTTGGGGTTGGCCCTCGGAGAGGACGCGGAAGGGTGTAGAGCTGTAACCGGGCTTCCGACTATTGAAAACATCCTGGCGCAGAGCTCGTAATACATTCGTTGACGGGTCGCCAAAGCAAACCGACCAGTGTTTTCTCAGTTTCTTTAAGGAGAACCAGATAATCATAACGCTGAGAGGACCGCAAGTGGCTGTTGAAATGAGCAGAAATATCGCCTCCGTTTGAGAAAATTCCCCAAAGTGGACGGATATTCTTTTGTCGACAAAAAACGTTCCTGCGAATCGAATTGAACTATAAGGTACGCAATCTTCATTAGATTAAGATTGGACTGAGTGGGCCCTTCCAAGGTTGAAGGTTGGGAGCCGGCGGGAGGAATCGAACACTCCATCTACTGATTACGATTCAGTTGCTCTAACGTTGAGCTACACCGGCAAATTTCTGGTGATCTAAAGTGAGCTTTGCGGAGATCCTGTTGTAATACCAGGCTCTAACACTTAACAGGGGTTGCAAAACGGGCTCTGGAATCAATCCGCTAAGGCCTCTATACAGGCGCAGCCTGACAAATACTTCCCCTCTCAGGGTCAGCGGAACGTAATATCTGGGAAAGTTAACTTGCTCGAAACCGTTCCGGCGTTTGAACTCGACAAGCGAGCTCTTACGCTTATTGCCATAAATAAAACGGTCGTAGATCAGATGTGACATTCCCTTTTGTTCGCAGAGCCCTGCGGCCTTTGCAATCAATGCGTTCATCGGCCGTTTATCATAATGCTCGTTCATCGAGATGATGTGCATAAGCGTCGCTACGTGGTCAACCTGGACAATCTTTATGAAACCAATGAGTTCTTCATTCCAATATGCACCGATAAACTCACTTCGATCCAGATACGTCGCGAGTTCTCGCCTGACCGTTTCAACATCTTTGCCGAAATGCCAGAAATGTCTTCCGTCTCGTACGGGCGTATGATTATAAATCCTGTGCACGCCACGTACAAGATTGTCATCAAAGGGGACAATTTTTACGACTACGCCGCGTCTGGCGGCACGCCTGACATTCTTCCTCGACTCCTGAGGCAGACTTTCCCACCAATCCTTAAAGCAAGTTGTCGGTATGGCTGCCCAATTGTCCCATTCGAAGTGATAATCATGTTTTGGTGCTATCTGAGGTGGCCTTTGCGCAAATGTAAAGACGTCCGCTTTTAGCTTGCTTTTCCTCAGCTTCGCAATGAATGACTCCGGATCTTCGACAGCTACACCTTCCACTACGTCTTCATCCCTGACTTGTGCCGTCCTGATCCATTTGCCGGTTACCACAAGAGTCCGGCCACAGATCTCCGCTGAAGGGACATGGAACGTCTTACCCGCAAAGCGAATCTCAGCCAGCTCTGTATTCCCGTAGGAGTTCATTAGTTTTTCAACGTTGCTTGGCGGACGCTGTCGATGCTTTGTATTAGCCCAACGTCCGCAAACCGCTCCTGATTCGACCTAATTCCGCGCAACCATTGCTCGACCATCACAAGGCTAAAGAGAAGCTTGTGATTGTCCTGACGGCCGGACTGGTGATCTTCGAGGAGTCTTCTCACAGGCTTAGGATCAAGCAGACCAAACATAAGTGAGCTTTCATCTAAGAGGACTTCGCGAAGCGCCCCGTCGAGGGACGAGTGAAACCATTCGTCCACCACGTTCGCGGCGAAGCCGCGTTTCTTTCTCTTAAGAATTCGCGGCGATAAGTAGTTCCCGCAAACCTGTCGATGCAGCCATTTCCGAGTTCCATTACGCACTTTAAGGTTCGCTCCGAGCCGTTGTACGTACTCCACGACAGTCCGATCCAGGTAAGGTACTCGCACTTCAAGGCTATGTGCCATGGATAGCTTGTCTGCATACATGAGTAGCTCGTCTGGCAGCGACGAACGGATCTCAAGTAGCTGAAAACCGCCCAGCTCGTCGGTATGCTCCATTTGCGGCCGGAGCGCGTCCCAGTACTCGACTAACTCGTGGCCGTCCCTCTCGGGAAGAACGCCTTCGCGGAGAAGTCCGTCTATTGTTTCCGGCGGCGCGAGTGAAAAAACATCCTGATAGCGCTTCAGCCGATCCTCGTTGCCGAGCGAACGAACGCCACGCTTTAACATCTCATTGCGCGGCAATCGATTCACGGCGAAGCCGGTCATCGATCGGAGACCAGCAGGAAGCCCGCGCCACCAGTTTCCGTAGTGAATACCAAGGTGCCGCTTGTAGCCACCGAACAACTCGTCCGGGCCCTGCCCGATGAGGGCAACTTTTACATCTTGCCGCGCGCGCTGCGAGACGAAGTACATTGGAACGATCGACGAAGTAGCAATAGGTTCTTCCAGACATTCCACGATTTTCGGGAGCGAGCGTTCAAACTCAGTCTGGTCAAGTTTTACACTTATATGCCGCGCGCCTAAAAGGGCGGCAGTCTCCGCGGCATCGGTCAGCTCGTCGTCTTCGAAGCTCTCGCCGTAGCCTATCGTGTATGCTGGCCACGGCCCGCCTTGTTCGTTCATTAACGCCAGCAGCAGACCCGAGTCAAGACCGCCGCTTAGAAGTACTCCCACTGGCACGTCACTGAGCAGATGACGCTTGACCGCAGCTCTGTACAACTCGAGCAGTTCGCAGACGGCTTCTTCCTTTTTCTTGGGAGTAGGAAAAGGAGTCGGGATGAACTTGTACCAACGTTCTTCGCGGCATTGACCTTTCTCCACAACTAGCATCGTGCCGGGTGCCAGCTTTCGAATGCCTTGGAATATCGTCAACGGAGAAGGCGTATAGCGGAAACGGAGAAACAGATTCAACGCGATAGGATCTACATCTGGTCGTGATTTTTGCGCAGCTAGAATGGGGCGGATTTCGGAACCGAAAGTTAAGGTTCCATTGTCGATCCTGTAATAGATGAGTTTGACGCCCATGGCGTCCCTGGCCAGGATCAGCCGTTCTTTCTGCACATCCCAAATGGCTACACCAAACATGCCGTTAAGATGATCGAAGACATCAGTGCCCCATTCCTTATAGCCGTGAACAATCACTTCGGTGTCGGAATTAGTCCTAAAGTGATGGCCTTTGCCTTGTAGCTCCGCTCGGAGTTCCTTGTAATTATAAATCTCGCCGTTAAAGATCACCCACACCGTTTCTTCTGCATCCGACATCGGCTGATGACCGCCAGCGAGGTCAATGATTGATAGTCGCCGGCATCCCAAACCGACAGGCCCGGCGACGAAGAAGTCTTCGTCATCGGGTCCACGATGCGCGATAGAACGAGCCATCCGGACGATCGTCTCGCGCCCCACTGGTTCGCGGCGAATGAAATTATGCTGGCCTGCTATACCGCACATTCTTTTACACAGGTTGAGAGTTGAGAGTTGAGAGTTGATGGACTGGGGCATTTTGCGAGCGGCACTCGTCACTCATCACTCGACGCGCTCCGCGAAGGTAGAAAGCCAAACTTCGAAACATCTGCGACTGGCCCCAGCGGTGCATGGGAACGTTGTCCCAACCAAAATGTAGCTTTCGGGAGCGGAACGATCCGTCGTGCTTAACCCATGCGTCCAAAATGTGGGCGACGACGTTCTCCAACGTTGCATCTAGTTGCGGGAAACGGTCCCGAAGCAGTAAACATAAGTTGATGCACTCGGCGCAATCATAAAGCTCACGCTTGTAAACCGTCAGCCGCGGCGCCTTGGAAAAAGGTTTCGGAAGGCCGTTTTCGTCAAAAAGGTTCGTTAGGTAGTAGGCAATTCCCTTCTCGAGCGCTGCCCGGCAACCCTCATGTCCGGTCAGGGTGTGAATCTTGGCCAGGGCTTTCATTACGAAACAGGTATGATAGTGGTCGATAAAATCTCGTACTCCATCGACAGCGTAAAACCACGAGCCGTCTGGGTTCTGGTTCTCCAAGACGAAATTCAAATTGCGTTCTGCGATTTTCCAATGGTCTTCGTTTGAAAGAACCTTGGAGGCGCTCGTCAGCAAGAAAGCACGATAAGCTGCAGCGTTAATAACTCCACCCTTATCGAAAGGAGTGTAGGAACAACTACTGGCCTTTTCCGATGTTCTAAAATCCTTAATATCAACAGCGGCGTGTCGCGCAATCGATTCGAGGATCAGTTTCCACTCGTCTCGTGGGTTCAGTTCGAAAACCTTGAGGAAGGCTTCGTACGCGTAAGGCGTTGTAGTAATGAGCGGTGTCTGTTTCTTGATAATTCCGTTACGAGTGACCCAGTCAAATGGATATCCCCAGCAATATTCCTTAAAATCCTGACAGCGCGATTTTCTTAACTCGGTTAGAAAATGAACTGCTTTTTGCAGTCCCGAGAAATTTCCGGTTGCCTCGTAAAGGAAAGCAAAACCCATCGCGTAATGGGCGTCGGCAATCGGAAACCGAATGCGATGATGAAATAGCCGTCGTGCAGTCGGAAAAACGGCTTCGCAGAAAATCATTGGGGCGACGGCCGCGGTGCCAATAAGTCTGTGGCGGTAATAAAGCGCCTTGGCTCGTCCGCTTAGCTGTCCGGCGAAGAAGCTTTGGTAATCCCAGGACGTTTCACCGAAGTCCTGAAGCCACTGGGTGAAGCCGCTTAGAATGTCGGACACGTGGTCCAGCAACATATCGGGTTTCTGTATTACTTCCATTTCGCTTTGACGGCGGGATATCAGTGCTCTGTCTCCGGCTGCGTGTTCTTTGACCTCTAACATCAGGCATCTCCTTCTGATTGTCTCCGCTCAGTCAGCAATCGAAAACTGTCGATCCTTTTACGTTTAAGAAGGGCGCCCAAAATTGCCCTCAATTTTTCCATTTGTTCATGCCGGTGAAAGCGCATTAACTCCGGCGACACAGCGCGATTGGATCTTCGCAATGCTGCCCACATATAACCCGAGAGCAGAGCAAGTCCTCCCAGCACAACCGGTCTCTTTGTCATGCGGTATGCTACGCGGAACAGTTGCCATACCGGGGAACCGCCGAGGTAATAGTCTTTTTCGCCATAGGAAAAAAGTGCGCGTACAGGGCCCTTCTCAGCTGTCCCGAGCGTTCGGTAGTGATGAAATCGTTTTTCGGAGAAGGACCGCACTTTCCATCCCTTCATCCGAGCAGTCATCACCGCAATCCAGTCCAAGCCTCCCGCCCGATTTGGGACATAGCCGCCGATCTCGTGGAAACATCCACGCCGGAAAAGTTGACACGGCCCGCTTACGTAATTCTCGCCTTCGAAGCTGTCTTTGCTTGAATCATAATTCCCATCCTGAGTGAACGGAGTTCCCGCGACGCCCAACTTCGGGTCCTCAGAAAATCTTTGCATTAAGAACTCCATGTAATCGGGTGCGAATGAAACGTCCGCGTCGAGATTACCCACTATTTCAAACTGAAGCGAGTTAGCGCGCTCTAAACTGTTGTTAACGGCGTGCGCTTTCGACGCGAAACTGCGGTCACGATCCTGTACTCGGCGAACCAGCTCAATCCACGGATGGCGCTTTGCGTAGCTCTCGACGATCTCCGCGGTGTCGTCCGTCGAACCGTCGTCCACGATGATCCAGCGCTCGGGCAAAACCGTCTGAGTAATCACTGAGTCCAGCGTCTTCTTAATGAACGCTTCTTCGTTCCTCGCGGGGGTAATCAAAATGTATTTCACCGCTCTCCAGATTCCCTTCTCACAAAGGCGATAAACGAATTTCTATCAAAATTACACATAGCAGATGGGAACAAAGTCGGCATGCCTTTCTCCGTCCATCGGAGGCCGCAAGGGACACTCCGTTGTTGGCCACACACTGCGGTCTTCATAGATGAACAGCTGGTATTTTTCGGGAAATGAATTGGAGGTGAGGACGTCAACTCGCTTAAAAAACTTGCTATATCTATCGAAGTAATCGAATCCGGGCGCACGCACATGATATGCCTCGCTGGGATTGGCTTGTGGATATTCGATTGTCTTCTCACAAACCACGGGCACAGGGAGAATGGCCACACCATTCGGCTTCATTACTCTCCGAATTTCTCTTATGGCTCGCTTATCATCAGTAACGTGTTCCAACACATGGGACGCAAAAACGAAATCATAGGTTTCGTCTTCGAAAGGCAGATTTTGGAGATCTACGTGGTGATCTACGCCCTTCATGAGCAGGTCGGCGGTCTCGTACTCACCAAATCGTCCGGAAAACATCTCCTGGAAAAATGGTTCCGGAGCAATGTGAAGCATTTTCATTCCAGAAGTATTCATTGATTTGGGAAGTCCCATTACTGCCAAATATTGTAATCGATGCCTTTCGAGAGATTTACACTTTGGGCATTTGGCATGCTTCCTATGGCCGGCAAAGGCATTTAAATCCATGAAAGGACCTTTATAATTGCATATTGGGCATTCAAACTGACTCTTGGCGCGATTCAAAAATTTGAAAATCGGGAGTGGTGGCCGGAGTCTGTTTCTTGCTCTTCGAATGACCTGAGGCACTTCTATACGCATCATTGGTGTTGCGATAACGCGGGCGTTATTCCAAGAACGGAGAGCCGTCGCTAAGGTACATTTGCACGCAGAGATGAGTCCTAGGCGGTGCCCACGATACTTTCTTCGTGTCCTCTGTCGTGGACAAACACGCGCTCACCAGCGGAAGACGCTACTGCTCAGGTTGAGCCATTTCGTTGGCCGGGATTTTTTTGCCTTTCCCCATTTTTTCTTTTTCTTCTGGGTCTGTGGCGAGCTGGCTCTCGGCTCGGGCGGAGGTTGGGACCTAGTCAGCGGATGCGGATAGGTGTAAGGCGTGTAACCGGGCATCGGCGTGTCATTAAAATAGTCGCGACCTTGCCTGACTGTGTCTGCCGTCGATTGGGCTGGGTTAAAATTGATGTGCTCGCCTCCGGGCGCGTGTATGTTGTTCCACGAGTAACACGGCTCAAGTCGCTGATGCGGCCACGCAACCGGCGTCGGCGAATCGCCGCTGATTAGATCGCCTTGTCCGCGTCCCGGTTGATCCAAGGCAATCAGAACCTTGTGAATCTGATACTGATCCCCGGCGTGAAAGCTTCCACC
>Ga0164302_10000199_pt1 | contig 15578 bp, 17 predicted proteins | sample Whisoiple_202_MG_FD_109714 | JGI IMG/M metagenome (GOLD analysis project Ga0164302, IMG submission 109714) | Soil microbial communities amended with pyrogenic organic matter from upstate New York, USA - Whitman soil sample_202_MG | ecosystem: Environmental > Terrestrial > Soil > Agricultural... | reverse complement strand
GAGGAGATTAATGATCTGAGCTTGAACCGAGACGTCGAGCGCGGATACCGGCTCGTCAGCAATCAGTACGCTCGGCTCCATTGCCAGAGCGCGCGCGATTCCCACCCTTTGCCGTTGCCCGCCTGAAAGCTGATGCGGATAACGGAGACCGTGTTCATCGGAAAGGCCGACCAGATGTAAGATCGACTTGACTGCACCGTCCCGTTGCACCCGAGGAACGCCCGCCAAACGCAATGAGTCTCTCAGAGCTGCGCGTACCTTCCGCCGCGGATTTAGGGCGGACGCCGAGTCCTGAAAGACCAACTGCGTTGTTCGACAAAACCGGTTTCTGTCGCGACGATCCATGGCGTCTAACGCCTTACCACAGAACATTATGGAACCGGAGCTGGGACGTTCGATGCCCCCCATCAAAAATCCCAGTGTCGATTTTCCACTCCCACTTTCCCCAATCACGCCAAATACCTCCCCATGATTGATTTGTAACGACACGTTGGAAACCGCCCGTATTTCCGAACGCTTTCGACCAAACGGGAAATAGGGCCGTGCGAGTGGAAACGTCTTTGATACATCTTGAAGCTCAAACAACGGCGCATCCTGCATTAGCTTGCGCTCGCTGCAGCAAGGGTCGGTGCAGGGTTCCAGCACGAGAATGAAGATGTAGGGGAAGCCTGTTGAGAAAGAGGCATTTCAGAATGGCATCTTCCCAGGGCCCGCGGACAGCGGTTCGAAAATGGACAACCCGAGAGGGTCTCCTGGGCCCCGGGGGGCTGGCCATCGATCACCCGCAGCCGCTCCAGGTTTGTACCCAGTCTCGGAACGCATTCCAATAAGGCCTGCGTGTACGGGTGCCGGGCTGCCATCCCAATCTCTTCTGCCGTTCCAACCTCCATGACACGACCGCCATACATCACCACAACCCGGTCGCAAAATTCCAAGACAACATCGATGTTGTGAGAGATAAATATGAGCGAAATACCAGTCGTTCGGATCGCACGAAACAACTCTAATATTTTTGCCTGCACGGTTACGTCTAAAGCCGTTGTGGGCTCATCCGCTATGAGTATACGCGGCTTACAAACCATAGCGAGAGCGATGAGAACGCGTTGTCGCATTCCGCCACTGAGTTGATGAGGATAAGAACGCACTCTCTTCTCGGCATCCGCGATTCCCAACCGACTCAAAATCTCTATGGCTCCGCGTTTGAGGGTCTTTCGAGAGCCTCCGACGTGCTGGCTTAACACGTCAGTGATTTGTCTCCCGATAGTAATAGTCGGGTTCAAGGCTGTTAGGGGGTCTTGGAAGACATAGCTAATTTGCTTGCCCCGGAGCCGGTGCAAGGCTGAATCCGGGAGCTCTGTCAGCACCTTTCCCTCGAAAGAAATTCGTCCAGAGCTGAGCGCCACGCCCGAAGGAAGAAGTCCGGCTACCGATAAGGCAGTAAGACTTTTCCCCGACCCAGACTCTCCGACTATTCCCAGGGCCTCGCCTGCCGATACGTGGAGGTCCACATCTGAGACCAAAACTCTACTCGAATCAGAACCCCTCGTAGCGATGGTCACCCCTTCAAAACGCAAAAGCGGCTGTGAAGACCCCTGCATGGTCAAATGAATCCCGATCGAACGCCTGCTCTCGGGTCGAGCATGTCACGCATGGCATCGCCAATCAGGTTTATTCCTACTACTGTCAAGCAAATCGCGAGACCTGGGAACAGTGCAATCCACCATTCACCGGAAAAGATGTAGTTCCGAGCATCCGCAAGCATGGTGCCCCAACTCGGGGTAGGTGGCTGAACGCCGAGCCCGATAAAGCTAAGAGAAGCCTCCACGATTACAGCGACCCCGATGAATAGTGTTGCCTGAACTATCACCGGCGGTATCGAATTGGGGAGAATTTCCAACACCACGAGCTCAAGCGGGGAAGCTCCTTGAGATCGTTTCGCCCGCACGTAATCCGATCGAGACTCGACAAGCGCTGCCGCGTAGGTGATCCGTCCAAGCGCCGGGGTGAACGAAAATGCAATTAGCCCAATCAGCTTTGCTTGGTCATCTATAGTTAGCGGACCGAGGGATATTGACCCTGTGCCGATGATTCCAATCAGCGCGATTGCCAGCACCAACATAGGGATTGAGAAAAAAAGATCGAATACACGCGTAATGACGTTTTCAATGACGGTGCCCTGCTTATAGCCAGCGATCAGACCAAGGCTGACCCCGAAAAGCGTTCCGAAAAAAACGGAACCAAATGCAATGAGTAAGGATTCCCGTGCTCCCCAGATGATGCGGCTGAGAAGGTCGCGACCGGCCTGATCAGTTCCCAGAAGATGATCGGAGCTGGGAGGCAGCAGTTTCGATGCAAGATCTAGTGCAAGGGGATCGGATGGAGCAGCGAACGGTGCCAACAAAGCAACTAGGACCATCGCCCCGAGCAGCACCAGGCCAGCAACGCCCGATGAGTACTGGCCGAGGCGAGCAAAAATCGCCTGTCGCTTCATTTGGATACTCGAGGATTTAATATTCTGAATGCCGCATCGGCCAACATGTTTAGAGAGACGAAAGCAATCGTCACAACTAGAACTGCGGCTTGCACAATGTTGTAATCACGAGAGAAAATTGCCGCCAGAAGAGATCGACAAATCCCGGGAAGATTGAATACCTGTTCAATCACGATGGCCCATCCGAACATGTATCCACATGCCATAGCAGCCACACTCACAATGGGAATCATCGCATTCTTGAGGATATAGACCAGCCAAATACGTCGTCTGCTCAGGCCCATAGCAACTGCGGTTCGGACGTAATCCTGTCCGAGCACCTCGAGCACGCTGGACCGCGTCATTCGGCTTATCATGGCTGTGTAATAGATTGCCAAACAGAACGCCGGTAGAACCAGAGCGCGGACATGTGCCAGGACTCCATCCCTAATCGGAGGCAGGTCCCCGGGCGGAAGCCAATGCGCTCTCACCGAGAACACAAGGATGAGAATGAGGCCAAGCCAAAAACCGGGTGTGGAGACGCCCAGCACCGAAAAAATCCGCAAGGCATGGTCCAGGGGCCCATTCGGATACGCCGCTGAGAGCACCCCAAAGGGGACCGCAATTACCAGGCACAGAAGCATCGATACAATGATCAGCTCAAAAGTAACTGGCACCGTTCTGATCATCTCGTCGGTGACGGACCGACCCGAAACGTAAGAGGTGCCAAAATCGAACCGCGTTACGACGCCTCGCAACCAATGGGCGTATTGAATAGCTATTGGAAGATCCAGTCCGTGCTCTTGCTCGAAGGCTGCAATCTCAGCCGGAGCAGCGTCAGCTCCCAAAACGAGCAGGGCCGGTGATGTTGGAACCAAACGTGCGAGAATGAAGATAACGAAGCTAACGGTGAGCACCACGATTGCTGCAAGGAGGAGACGCCGGAGCAGAAACTCAGCCATAGGGCCTTTCCTCAAGCTTCAACTCACCTCATGTCTTCCTCACGTCTCGGACCCTGAGCGTTAAGCCTTGATTGACCTTGAAGCCTTTGACCTCGGAGCGCCATGCATTACTTGCATGAACTATACCAAGCCACACGTGCGGGCTGTCTTCCGCCAATTGCGTGAGCAGCTTAGCAAATACTGGTTTGAGTTCCTCTTGATTGGTGCGTTTGTAGGTTTCTGAGATGAGGTCCCATGCCGCTTGGTTGTCGTAACCAGAGGATTTCGAAAACACATTTTCTTTGCCATATATCAGATCGATCATATAAGTAGGCTCGCCCGGTGACATCCACACCTGCAATGCGGAGCTGAAGTTCCCCAACCTGGTCTGGTTCAGAAGTACTCCCTGCTCAAGTTCACGAATGTTCAATTTTATACCAATAGAGGCCAGTTGCGCTTGGACCACGATGGCCGCATCCTTCACATCCAGCAAGTAAGGCTGGGACGGCACTAACATTTCGAATTCAGCACCCGAAGCATATTTGGATCGGGCAAGAAACTCTTTCGCGCGGTTAACATTATAACCATTTACATGGTTTGCATTATCATCAAACCACCACGACCCCGGAGGGGCCGGGATGGTCGTCGGGGTCACCAGACCGTAATACACTTTCGAAGCCAGCATATCGCGATCAATCGCACAGGCGATTGCACGGCGAACATTAACATCATCAAACGGCGGTTTTTTCGTGTTGGTCATGAGAAAGAACCAACCTCCCAATGCAAGCCGCGAGGCCGCTTCAATTCCTGGCTGGTTCTTTAAGGAAGCAAAGTCGGCGGGACGCGGAGCTGACATAATGTCGATATCTCCAGTTTTGAGATAAGCCAGCCGCGAGCTGTCATCCGGAATAATTCTCACAACCAATTTGTCCCAAGTGGGAACCCCCTTGCGCCAATAGTTGGGATTCCGATTGAGGACCACCCTGTCATTCTGGAGCCACTCGACGAACTGAGCAGGCCCTGTGCCGAGACCAATTGGTCCGTTCTTAAAATAATTTGCATCGTGCTTTTCACGCGACCCTTTCGGGAAAATGCCATGATATTTTGTCATGTAGTATAGCCATGGTCGGTAAGGCTCGCGCATGCGAAATCGAACTCGCAAAGGATTTTCGACAATCACCTCCGCGATCCGGTCGAACAACGGTCGTCGCAAAGTTTTGTTTTCTGGATTTAGAACGTAGTCAAATGAATATTTGACGTCCTCTGCACTAAAGAATTGGCCGTTCTGAAACTTAACGTCCGGTCGGAGCTCGAAGACATACTCAAGGTTATCAGCAGATATCTTCGGAAGCTCGATCGCGAGCTGTGGCTGCAAATTGCCGTCCACATCCACTTCGACCAGATTTTCGAAGATCGACTGCGTCACCACCATTCCATCATGATTTGCCTGCATCACAGGATCCAGCGTGCTCGGATTGTTTGGAAGGGCGACCACCAAATCGCGGGCCGCTGCGAGCGCAGACCGTGTATTCACAGCCAAAGCTAACGCTGCTACTCCAGCCGGAAATGCCTTTATAAGCTCGCGGCGGCTTGCGGAGAGGACCGGCATAAGCTCGCGGCGGCTTGCGGAGAGGACCGGCGACAAACGGTGCATTACGCTGTCATGCTGTTCAGTCATGGACGTACCTCGTCTACTCGAGAGTTGCCTAACGTGTAGAGGAAACTTGGAAGATTTTCGAGGGAGTTAGCCCGTTTTTAACGATCGCGCGCAACATAGCGACCAGGCCGGCACACACTTCTATCGGCAATGCGTCGACGAAAGGTTCAACAAACCCTGTTACACCATCGACCGCGCCCTCCCGTACACACGCTTGAATCATTGCCGCTTCCTGCTCAGGGCTGTGAAGCACGTTGAGATCTCCGGTGAGTGTGGCCAAGCACGCTTCAATCCCATAGCAACCGAAATTCGATACGGTTGCGCAAACCAGCAGGGAAACTTCGACGCTAGGCGCAATCTTATCTCCGAACGGCAGCTTTTGTTGAATGGCGCTGCGAATGTTGCCCATCCCAAGTTCATTTCCGCCATCGCCAATTCCGATTGTGAAAAAGCCCTCTTTCTTTGCAGCTTCAAAGAGGCGATCGATTTTGGCCATAATGGCCGAAACGTTTTTTTCGCCCCGCCCGTAATGATAATGGCCATTGTCATCGACGCCCTGGCGCTCAATAGAGATAAACGCGCTCGGCGAGTATCTCAGAACACGCTTGGAAGCGGCATCGACCTCTTCATCCCGCGCGGTAAAGCCATGCACAATCGCCAGCGGCAGGTCTCGTCCTGGCACGGCATGAGGAGACCGGACCGCCGCATCATACTGCTCAAAGGTAGTAGGTGTCATCCCCACAGCACGAAGGCAGGCTCGGATGACGGGTTGTTGCTCTGCCTCGCAGATGAGGATCGGGACGGCTTTCAAAGCCAGGTAACAGGCTCTAGCTAGCGAGGCTGCCCCTATGGGGCCGTCGTTTTCGGCCATTTCAGCGCCGAACCATCCTCGGATCGGCAGCCCTGTCGCGATTACGACAGGTTGACCAGCTCTTGTCCGGCTAAAAATCTCTCTGGCTGCGGTGAGGCATAGGGGCGCATCGCCAGCGATTTGACGAGCCTCTTCATACAAAATGCGGATAAACCCACGAGCCGCCAAATCCACCGTAACCAAACGGTCGACCGCCTCGCCGATCTTAACGTGTGTTGCCGATAACGTGTCCTTTGCGCTCACTACCAGGGCCCCCTAAGCACCCATTTCAAGCGATACGTCGGATGCGCCTTGAGCCTGCATTAGGCGTCGGACTGATTCCACGCACCGCTCGGCCCGCCGGATAAACTCAGCGATCTGGGAGGAGCTCGGCACGTGCGCTCCGTAGAGGGCGCCGCGTCGAAAATAGAATAGGTACCGGTAGTCCTCGACGAATTCGGCACCCAAACCCCGCGGAGCAAGCACGTTTTCCAGAATGTCGGCTGCGTCTGCGAAGGTATAGGCATCCCGGCACTCCAAGGCGTTTAAAGCCTCCATGCCGTGGAAGACAGCGTAGTACCCCGCGTCGACCACAATCGGCCATTCGCTTTCTAGCGACGCTCTCCGCATGTCCTCATACAAAGTCTGCGACAGGTCAAGATGAGCTTCAACACCTGCCATTAGGATTGCCCCGGAGTCGATTGAAAACTCTGCATGCGCACTATGAACGGCCGCGCGAGCGCCATGTAGCTTTCCACGAAAACACGATCTTGCGTACCGCCATCAATAAAGGTGTCGCGCCTCGCCACCAATTCTGAGTATCGATCGCCCCATTCTGGCTCCAGCCGGCCGTTACCAATCAGCACCTTCCGAAGAAGTACATCCCGATCGCCATGGGGCACCCCACGAGGCGGAGACGACGGATGGCGACCATGCTCCGCCAGCAACGCTTCGATTAAATGTCCGACAGTGTACATTATTAAGTTCATGCAAAGGAACGGCGTTGCTTCGTTTCGTACTTTTGTCTGGGCGAGATTCCAAAACATGTTTGCTTTGGAAAGATGTTCTTCTCGACGCGCCATAGTTCCTCACGAGGCCTGTGCCAAATCCGTTTTCTGAGCCGAGCGCTCTAACCACGTCCGCCCTGAAAGGAGCTGCGTCGCGGTTTCCCCAGCGTTTCTAACGGCCGTAATGTAAAGGTGAACGCTTTTTCGATTGATCCGAGATATCGGGCCTGCAATCTGAATGGCTACTCGGATCTTACCGTTTTGGTCGAAAACCGGACTGGCCACACCTGAGGCGTCGGCGAGACGTTCTCCGAAGGAAGTTGCGAAGCCTTGGTCCCGGATTGTTGTAATTTCTTTCCGCAAATCGGTCTTAGACCGAATGGTATTTTCCGTGAAAGCAATCAACGGCGTTGCCTTCAGGTACTCTGCGATCCACTCGTCCGTTTGAAATGCTAAGAGAACTTTGCGGAAAGCCCCGCAATACAGCGGTTCGGGCCTGTTAATTACATCTATAATGCGCAGCGCGTGGCGCCCCTCAACCCGATCAATCACGATCGCGTGTGTCCCATGTAGCTCAGCGATGCCTGCGTCCTCTCCTGTTTCGACTGAAAGAGCCTCAAGCGTCGGATGAAGTACCGATGCCAAATCTTTCCGAGGACGTGCTCCGGCCGAAAAGCTGAGCAGCCGAGTGCCTAGGCAATACTTTTTTGACGCATAATCCCGCTCTACGAGGGCTTGGCTTTCTAGGGACTCAAGCAAGCGGGATGTGGTGGAAAGCGGCAGTCCTGAAGCCGCGCTAATTTCTACTAACGAAGCGGCGTCTCTCTGTGACAGAGCAGTCAAAATCTTCGCGATGCGTGAGACGAGCTGAACGTCTTTGGCCAAGTTTCCACTCAGTGGAAGTGCTTTCACACCATGGAAGCCGATTTACCGCTGCTAGTCAAGCGGTCGCTACGATCCCTAATCAGAGAAGACCGTCGGAATGCTCCAGAGGACGACCTTCCGGGCAAGACAGCGGCGATCGTACGAGCTCGACGATCGCCGAAGCGCCCGCTCCCAGCCGACTGCGGCCCACGCTTGCGGACGCGGCTCGACCTTGCGCGGAAGAACCCGCGCAAACACACCGACGAAAGATCAGTACTGTTTGGTTGGATCGACAATATTAAGGAGAGGCTGACCGGACTTCAGCCGATTTGCGTTCTCGAACACGAGATCGAGCGTCTTCGGAAGATATCCATCAAGGTCGTCCGACGTGACGTGTGGCGTGATGATCAGATTTTTGGCACGCCAGAGGGGCGAGTTCGGGCTGAGTGGCTCCGTGTCAACAACGTCGATCACGGCGCCCGAGAGCCGCCCATCTTCTAGACACGCGACGAGCGCCCCGTGATCAACCGAGCCGGCCCGGCCGAAATTGAAGAACCCCGCGCCGCGCTTCATCAGATGAAATCGGCGGCCATCCATCAAATTTCTGGTCTCGCTGGTAAGCGGGGCGGCGAGAACGACGATGTCGGCGCGCGGTAGCAGCGAATCAAGGTAGTCGATGCTAAAGGTTTCGTGAGCCATCTGGTGTGCAAGCCCGCTGCGGCGTACCCCAAGAACCTGCATACCGAGATGGCGCGCCGCTGAGGCCACAGCGGCGCCCATGTCGCCCAGCCCGATGATGAGAACCGTCTTTCCTCTGATGGTTGAAGTGAATATCTGGTCCCAGATCGCGCGATGCTGGTTGCTGACAATCGCAGGAATGCGCGAATTGAGCATCAGCAACACCATCGTGGCCGATTCCGCGGCTTTCTCCGAATGAATGCCACTGTTGTTGGTCAACGTCACACCGCTCGGGAGCCAATCAAACGGCAAAAGCGGCTCAATGCCGGCGCCGATGATGTGAATCCACTTCAGAACCGACGCTCGTTGCGCGAGCTGGCGCATCGGAAACTTCGGATCGATTATGACATCGTTTGACGTGACCAGGCCATTGACGTGAGGGAGCCACGATATGTCGGCAAGATCGACGCCAAGTGTCGTTATTATTTCAGTTTGGCTACGAGCCTTCGCGGCGGCGATGAGGGGCTCCGTAATACGGAACACACTTGGTTTACCCGCGCGGGTCTCGAAATGAATGTGGAGGGCCGATTTCGATCGCATATTACGGGTCTGCCTCAGGCGCGGCGTTGATCCACCCTATTTTCAGATGGTCCCGGAGCATCTGTTCGCTCCGATCGGGCGAGCGCGCGCGCAGCGCCGCGACGATCTGGCGATGGCCGTAAATAGCGCGATCGACCATCTTTTTGTCGCCGCGCGTGACCCATCGAGGATTCAGGTAGTACTCACGAAAGCTACTGATCATCTCTGCAAGTCGCGCGGAGCCCGAAGCTTCGGCGATCGCCAGATGGAAGCGATGATTGATACGCACTCGCTCCTTGAACGTTGCGGACTGAGAGCGGTCGATCAGTTCTTCGAGCTCCTGCACCTGTTCGGGCGTAATCCGCCTCGCCGCCAGGCGAACGGCGCAAATTTCCAGCGCCTCGCGGATGTGAGAAATGTCGGTGACCTCATCCTCGAGATCGACGACTTCCACCCCGCCAGTCGGGAGCTCTCGAACGAGCCAATCGCCGATTAGCCGTGATATTGCCTCGCGGACAGGCGTTCTGCTTACCTTCAAGGCTGACGCTACGTTGAGTTCTCGCAACCGCGTCCCAGGTTCAATTTTGCCCGTCACTATGGCGCGCCGCAAATGTCGATAAACTTGCTCGGCCACCCGCTGAGGCCGGGCGACCGGTGCGAGGGCTTTCTCGACTGGGCTCTCTCGCCGGCTCACCGTGGACGGCTCTCGGCTTACTAGGTTCTTCTGCATTGGACCTTTATTCTGCACGCCGCCGGACGAATTTTTTCGCAACACAAACACTCTCCGAAACGGAAACTCCCGCTTTGGTCCAGCTCTGGTTTGTACAAACAGCACAGATCCGACCGTTGACCAGAGTGCATCCTGCATGCAGAATACACAAGACGGCGGGTCGCTCTGGCATATTTTTCGCCTGGAAACTACCGTTCGAGCGGGGATCCCAAGCAGCCGCGAACGCGAGAGGGAGCTGGGAGGTTCAAATGATTTCCGAGTCGGAGATGTTCAACCCTGAGCATTACGAGGCGACGCGACGGCCGCTTCTGGAAGCCGAGACGCTTCCAATTTGGTGCTACACATCGCCCGTCTTCTACCGTCGCGAGGTTGAACGAATCTGGCGCAAGGTCTGGAATTTCCTCGGATCGGCCGACCATATCCCCAAGCCCGGCGACTATTTCACCGTCACATTCGCGGGCGTTCCGCTTATCGTTATGCGCGGTGAAGACCGCATCGTGCGTGCGTTCGTGAATTCTTGCAGGCATCGTGGCAGCGAGCTGCTGGAGGGCGACGGTAGCTGCAAGCTGATCGTCTGCCCATATCACAGCTGGAATTATGAGCGTGATGGTGGCCTGCGCGGCGCGCCGGAGATGGACAAGACGATCGGCTTCAACAAAGGGGAGTACAGTCTGATTCCGATCCGCACCGAGACCTGGGGCGGTTTTATCTTTGTATGTTTCGACGAAGACGGCCCGCCGCTCAGAGAGTGGTTAGGCGAGCTTCCGAAGAAGCTCGCGCCCTACCGTCTGGAGGACATGGCTCTGGTGCGACAGAAGAGCTACGATATAGCCTGCAATTGGAAGCTATTCGTCGAGAACGCGAAAGAGTCCTACCATATCGGCACTGTCCACCGTTCGACCATCGACAAATATGCGTCAGCAAAGTCAGCCGGCTATTGGGTGGAAGAAGCTAAGGGCGAATACGTCATCACCTTTGCACAGCATGAAGGGAGCATGGCGTTGCTAAAGGATGCCAAGGGATTCCCAACAATCGAGAGCTTGCTGGGGCGCAAGGAAGAAAAGGGCACGTACGCGCCCCTTATCTATCCGAGCACTTATCTTGCGTGCACCGTTGATTGCGCCTGGTATCTTGAAATGCATCCCATCGCTCCAGATCGAACCCGGATGATTCATGGTGCCCTCTTTCCTAGAAGCCGCCTCGCGCGCCCTGACTTCAAAGAAACCGTCCAGAACTACTTTACGCGCTGGGATATTACTATCGACGAGGACATCGTCGCGTCCGAGCGGCAGCAGAAGGGCGTGGATACCGACTATGCGAGACCGGGCCGCTACTCCTATCGAGAGCCCCTGGTGCACGAGATCGACAATTGGGTGTTAGACCGGGTTCTCGAGAAGTCGTGAACGTAGCCAGCATAATCGAACCCGCCGTACATCCGTTCGACGGGGTGGTTCCTGCCGGCGCGCCATGGGCCGGCAGGATCAGGTCTGGCCAGTCGCTCCGGATCACCGACCTCAAGGGTCGGCAGGCTGTTGATTTCCTCTGTTACAACGCGAATGATATCGAGGAACGTTACAGCGCTCCCAATACCCTCAAGGCCGCGGCCACCCTGTCACTGACCACCGGGCATGTCCTTTATTCGGACCTCGCCAATCCGATGTTCGAGATCGTCGACGACACGTTCGGCGGCCATGACACGATCGGGGGCTGCTGCAGCGCGCCTAGCAACCGCATGCTTTATGGCGTTGAGGACTGCCCGGGCTGCCGAGAGAACTTCCTGACGGCCCTTTCGGCATTCGGGATGACGCGCCGGGATATTGTCCCGAACGTCAACTTCTTCATGCAGGTCGCAATCAGCGCCACCGGCACAGCAGCCATTGCACCCGCCGTTTCTGCTGCCGGAAGTTATGTGGAGCTCGCTGCAAAGATGGATCTGCTGGTGGCGATCTCCAATTGCCCGCAGATGAACAATCCGGCCAATGGCTACAACCCAACCCCTATCAAGATTACGATCTCCGATCGCGGCAATAGCTCTCAATGAGGCAGCCACCTGTGAGCCCCAGTATCAAAACCGCTACGCAGGTCCGGGTCGAAGCGCGATGCGGAACGGCGATAAGGCTCGAGCGCGGAGAGGCGGTTCGCGTCATCAATACGCACGGCCAGCAGGTGGTTGACACCTGGGCCTTCGTCCAGGACAATCTCGGCGAATACATGTCCATGGAGCATACGCGCGCGTGGTTGTCGCGCATCATGCCAAAGGTCGGGGACGTCTTTGTCACCAACCATCGCCGTGAGATCCTGACGCTCGTAGCCGATACCTCGCCGGGCATTCACGATACACTGATTGCAGCCTGTGACCGGTATCGTTACGAGTTGCTCGGCTGCAAGGATTATCACGACAATTGCACGGACAATCTGGCGGCCGCCATGGCTGTACTCGGCCTCAGGCTGCCTGAAACTCCCTCGCCGTTGAACCTGTTCATGAACATCCCGGTGCACGAGGATGGCAGTCTGAGCTTCCTTCCACCGGTGAGCCGACCCAATGACTACGTCGAGCTGCGGGCCGAGCTGGATTGCATCGTCGCCTTCTCCGCATGCCCACAGGACATTGTTCCGATCAACGGCATTGCTTGCAAACCCACGGACTTTGCGTTCGTGATGCTGGAGAGATGACGTGGAGATCGCTGCCGAAAGTCTCGACGCGAGCGCGGCCTACCGCCTGCTCGTCGGAATCGTGGTTCCCCGCCCGATCGCCTGGATCACGACGGTATCCCCCGCGGAGCTCGTCAATGCCGCACCATTCAGCTGCTATACTTTCGTCTGCAATGATCCCCCGATGCTCGCGATCAACATAGGCCGGCGCGACGGCGAGCTGAAAGACACCGCCCGCAACATCGACGAAAGCGGCGAGTTCGTTGTCAACGTCGTCAGCGAGGATTTTGTTGAGGCGATGCACGCCACCTCAGCCGAATGCGACCCGGAGCTTAGCGAAGTCGATGCACTTCGGCTCGACCTCGCCCCCAGCCGGGTCGTACGAACCCCGCGTCTTGCGCGCTCTCCGGTCAGCCTTGAATGTCGGCTTGATCGCATTATCGAACTCGGTCGATTTCGCAACGGGCTGGTACTCGGGCGAATCGTGTATTTGCACATCGCCGACACGGTTTACGATAGCGGCAAGATCGACAGCGAAAAATTGAGGCCGGTTGCGCGCCTGGCTGGAGGCAAATACGCGCGACTGACAGACTACTTGAACATGCCGCCGGCCGACCTGACACGCGCAGCGGCGCATCGGTCACACAAGACTTGGCCCAACGAGGGATCACCCGGGGGAAGCACTCTCGCGCTAGGCGCTCGCAATAGATCAGGCAGGAACGCCTCATGAATTACGTTTGGGACTTCCAGATTGTCTGGGAGTACCGTCAAGTTTTCGTCCGTGGCGCGATTATCACCGCACAGCTGACCTTCTGGGCGACGCTCCTCGGCACGGTGCTCGGTCTGGTCCTCGGCCTCATGCGCCGCAGCACGAACGCTGTGCTGCGTTATCCGGCCGCACTCTACATCGAGGCCTTCCGCGCCACACCGGTTCTCGTCCAGCTTGTTTGGATATACTACTCGCTTCCAATTCTTAGCGGCTTGCAGATGGGCAATGTCGCATCATGCGCGCTCGGGCTTGGGCTGCACGCCGCGGCCTACATCGCGGAGATTTTTCGCGCCGGCGTCAACTCGATTGACAAGGGTCAATGGGATGCGTCGCGCGCCATCGGGATGCGCTACACCCAGATGATGCGCCGGATCATTCTGCCGCAGGCGATAAGACGCATGATCCCGCCGTTCATTAATGAGTTCGCTACGTTGCTCAAGCTGACGACACTGGGGTCGGTGCTCGCAGTCAACGAGCTGCTTCATGAGGCAACCAATCTCATCAACAACACTTATCGACCGCTTGAAATCTATACGGCCGTTGCCGTCGTGTTCGCCATCCTGATCTATCCGTTTATCTATGCCTCACAGCGCCTTGAGCAGCATTGGCGGATTCGGTCATGAGCGACGTCATTCTCAAAATGTTAGATCTACACAAGCACTTCGGGAACCATGAGGTCCTTAAGGGGATCGATTTGAACGTCAGGCGCGGGGAAGTTTTGGTGATCATCGGACCAAGCGGCTCCGGAAAGAGCACCTTGCTCCGTTGTCTGAATTTTCTCGAGGAATACGACAAGGGCGAAGTTCTGTTCGATGGCCGCCTGGTCGGCTACCGCAGAACGAAGCGGGGAAAGCTCGTCAAGGATTCGGCCCGGAATATCGCGGCCGTTCGCAAGCGAATGGGCATGGTGTTCCAGTCGTTCAATCTGTTTCCACACATGACTGTGCTGGAGAATGTGGTCGAAGGACCGATCGTCGTGCAGCGGATCGGCCGAAAGGAGGCTGAGCGCGACGCCAAGGTGCTGCTCGAACGCGTCGGTCTGGGTGACAAGATTCATGAGTATCCAAGCAAACTTTCGGGGGGTCAGCAGCAACGCGCCGGGATTGCGCGCGCCCTCGCCCTAAGACCAGAAGTGATGCTGTTCGATGAGCCGACATCCGCCTTAGATCCCGAGCTAGTTGGTGAGGTACTTGAGGTCATGAAATCCTTGGCGGCTGACGGAATGACCATGATTGTGGTAACTCACGAAATGGGCTTTGCTCGGGATGTCGCGGACCGGGTCATGGTTATGGACAGCGGCTTGATCGTGGAAATCGGCCCGCCGGCAAACATCTTCAGTAATCCGGCGCAAGCCCGTACGGCCGAGTTTCTGCGCCGCGTTCTTCACTAATGATGGCGGTTGAACTATTCGAGACGTGTTGTGAGAGAAAAGGAGCAAGCCATGAAAGTACTTGGACGGAGATTGTCGGCCCTGGCCGGACTTGCCTTCATTGCCGGCGTGTCTCTCGCGATGTCGCAGGCAGTGGCTAATGCGCAGGTGATGGACCGGATTCTAAAGGATCGGAAGATCAAGATCGGCTACATCCCCTCGCCGCCCGGCACGATCAAGGACTCATCGAGCGGCGAGGTCACGGGGTATTACGTCGACGGCGTGCGCTACATTTTCAAGACAATCAACGTTGAGGTTGAGTTTGTCGAAACGACGTGGGCGAATTTCGCTGCAGGTCTGCAGTCTGGACAATTTGATCTATCGATCGCCGGGACTTTCGCGACGATAAACCGTGCGGCGGCGGTCGAGTTCACGAAGCCGATCAATTATCTCGGCTATAGTGCGATCGTGAAGAAAGGGGAAACTCGTTTCTCGACGCTCTCGGACTTCAACAAAGAGGGAATAAAGATTGCGGTGGTTCAGGGTGGCGCAGGTCAGGAGTATGTCAAAGAGAACTTTCCAAAGGCGACAATCGTCGCGCTAGCGACCGGCAATCTAACTGCACCTTTTGTCGAGGTCTCCGCTGGCCGCGCCGACATTGGCATCGAGGACGCCTGGCAAGCGCACCGCTATGCCTCGCAGCAACCCGGTGTGACCGACCTGTTTCACTCCCAACCATACAACCTTTTGCCGCTCGCTTGGAGTGTCAGGCGCGGTAACGACGATCTGTTACGATTCATGAACACGGCCATTGATTATATGCTGCTCACCGGGCGCTGGGAGAAGATGACCGAGAAATACGGCGCGACCGGTCGTTTTTACAATAGGCCAGAACTCGTGCCGTTCGGCACGGCGGTCGAAGAGAATAAGTGAGCTTGCGGGCCGCCGCCACCGACATTGCAGGCTGCCGTCTTCGCGGGTCGGCTATGATCGCTCGTGACGGCTGCCTGCT
>Ga0164302_10000195_pt1 | contig 15623 bp, 12 predicted proteins | sample Whisoiple_202_MG_FD_109714 | JGI IMG/M metagenome (GOLD analysis project Ga0164302, IMG submission 109714) | Soil microbial communities amended with pyrogenic organic matter from upstate New York, USA - Whitman soil sample_202_MG | ecosystem: Environmental > Terrestrial > Soil > Agricultural... | reverse complement strand
GTGCCGGCGAAGCTTGAGCGATCGAGTCTTGCCCGAAGATCGCGGATCAAAAAGCCCGCGGCAGAGAGTCCGGCCTCGCCGGCAACTTCAATCAACCTGAAGGGGAGCGCCCTCAGGTTTTCTGCCATGTCAGGCAGCATCGGCGAGAGCCAGCCGGCGAAACGCTCCGGATCGCGGCTTGCGAACTCCAATCTGCCGTTGAACCCCGGAGCGACGCCCCGTTCGAAGACGCCGTCGATAGAGAAGCGGCTGCGCGCGGGTAGAGTCGCCGCAGCGGAAAGCGCCAGGGGCTTTTTTGGATCGAGCCGCAGCGCGGCGGAAGCTTCGCTCGCCGTGTCGCCGCCGAGCGTAATTGTATCCCCGTGCCAATCGATTGCGATCGGCAGAGGCGGCACTCCCTGCGACACGCTGGCGGCGCGCAAAAGCCCGCCGAGGTCATATTTCGCCTGCAGTCGATCGAAGTCGAGCTGGCGGGAGGTCAAGTCGATGTGGGCATCGGCGGAGTCGCCGAAATGCGCATCGGCTGCGCCGCTCGCGCTCAGCGCCGTCTCCTCGTCGCCGAGCCGCATATCCACGTTCGAGGCGTGTAGCCCCTGCGCATCGGCATTGCCGGAAGCGATCGCGCGCCAGGGCAGCGCCGCGTCGCCGATACGGCCGCTGAACGTGGCGGTGCCTTCGAAACCGATTCGCCGCCGGCCTTCGATCGAGCGCGCCGTGAGCGCGCCATCGAGATCGGCGTGGCTCACCTCGCCTCGCATGTCGAGCACGAGCTTCAGTCGCAGCCGGTCGGCCTCCATCATGCCAGTCGAAAAGCGGTACGTGAACGGCCGGCCGTCGCGGGTGAATTCGCCCTGGCCTTTCACGGGGCCAAGCAGGGTATCGGCGCTGCCGCTAAATGAAATGGCCGATATCGCGTTCCTCTCGTGCCCGTTCGTATCGTTAAGTGCGATCGTCCCGTTCCGCACGAGCAGCTTGTCCAGCTGGATCTTGTCCGCCCGCCCCGCCGCGACCACGGGCAGGGCAATCCCGCCTGTCGCGTCGACGTTTGCGGTCAGCCGCGGCGCGTCGAGATCGGCCACCAGAATCTGGAACTCGCCGCGAAGGAGCGGCACGAGTGACAGTTCGAACCGGGCGGCATCGCCGCTCAGGTGAAGCTCGGCGCCGCTGACCGCGAAGCGCTGCACGGAGAGGGTCGGCGTCGGCAGCAGCTTTATGTCGATCGGGCCGGCGATTTCGATCGGTACGCCAAGCGCTTGCGAGAGACGCGCTTCGATCGCCGCGCGATGAACCGACCAATCGATGAAATACGGCACGCCGAGCGCCATCGTGAGCACCACGATGGTGATGATGGCGGTGATGGTGAGAATTTCGCGCAACGTAAGGAGAGCCGAGTCGGGACAATCCGTACTCTCAGTCTATGTCTTTTCCGTGCGCCGAGGCACGACCTGCCAGCCGCGCTACGCGGCGGCGCTCGATGCTGGCTCGGCTTCGAACGTTAGTCCCGCATTATCGACGAGCCGCTTCACGAGTGCATCGCCCATGAGCGCGCCGGGCGTCCAGAAGCCGCCCTGCGCCGGCGCCTCGCGCGCCAGGCATAAAGCGGCTTCGGAGATCATCTTCGAGGTCGAGCCATAGCCCGGATCGCGATCACCTTTCACGGCGAGGCGAAGCGCCTCTTTGCCCTGTCCTTCGGCAACGAACAGGATGTCGTAATAACCGCTTCCCCTTTCCTCGCGGCTCGGTCCCTCGCCCGGTTTGGGTGCCTTACTGCCGGTGAGCGGGTTGAATTTGGCGAGGGCCTCGGCCGCGGCTTTGCCGATATCGCCCAAGCCCGCCACCATCATCTCATCGTAGAGGAAATCCTTGCCGTAGGCGTGACCGCTGAGGAAATTCGTGCGGTGCACGTTTTTCGTGTTGATCGGCGCCATGATGAATGGCGCGACCCATGCCCCAATTGCCGCGTCCCAATAAGGCAACAGCGTGTTGGGTTGCGACGGTCCGATGAACCCGGGCGTCAGCGCAAAGGGATCGGCGAGCAGCTTTAATAGGCTCGGACGTTTTGCTGCCGCGGCGAGGGTCGCCTTCAGGCTCGCGGCAGTGCCGCCGGAAAAGGTGCCGCGCATCGCGCGAACGCGGCCTTTGATACGCGGCGCCGGCGCGCCCCAGGCTTCGCGGCAGCGCTTCTGCAGCTGTTGCACGCCGAGGTCGAATGGAATCGAATCGAAGCCGCAGGAGAAGACGATGCGCGCGCCGCTCGCGCGTGCCGCCGCCTCATGCGCATCGATCATCTCGCGCATCCAGCCGGGCTCGCCGCACAGATCGACGTAACCGGTGCCCCTCGCGACGCAGGCTTCGACGAGCGGCGTGCCGTAGAGCTGATAGGGGCCAACCGTGGTGATCACGACCTGAGTGCGCTCGGCCATCGTATGCAGCGCGGCGGGATCGGCCGCATCGGCGATGACAAGCGGCAAGTCGCTTCGTGCGTTGATAGAAGAGCGGATTTCCTGGAGCTTCGCCTGGCTGCGGCCAGCGAGGGCCCAGCGCGGCGCGTCTTCCGCTCGCGAGCGCCCGACCAGATATTCAGCGACGAGACGGCCTGTGAACCCTGTCGCACCATAGACGATGATCTCGAACTCACGCTGCGATGCCATGGCTCATCTCCTCGTCCAAAATAGTCCCGGTGCGGCGCGGAGTTTAGCGCACATCGGCGGACGGAAACCAACTGTCTCAGGTAGGGGCGTTGCCGCCGACGTTTCGCGCCGTAGATTACGCTTGCGGAATACGGGGAGCGACGCCGATGAAGAAACAGGATGTTGCAAAGCAATACACGACCCCCATCGGAGCGCCGGCATTTGTGAAAGGGCCGCATCGCTTCACTGATCGCGAATACCTCAACATCACCTACCGCACCGATCGTGATGCGCTTGTCAGAATTGTGCCCGAGCCGCTGGAAGTCGACGAGCCCCTCGTCCGTTTCGAGGTGATGAAGATGCCGGACACGACCGGCTATGGCGCTTATGTGGAATGTGGCCAGGCGGCTGTCGTGCGCCATGGCAAGGAGCTCGGCGAATATCTTATCGGCATGTATCTTGACAATCTTCCGGCAATCGCCGCGGGTCGTGAGATCAGCGCGTTCCCGAAGAAACTCGGATCGGCCCGGCTCTGCATCGACTCCGATACGCTGGTCGGCACTCTCGACTACGGATCGCTGCGCGTCGCAACAGCGACGATGGGTTACAAACACAAACCTCTCGATCTCAAAGCGGCGCGCCAGGAAGTGGCAGTGCCGACGTTCATGCTGAAAATCTTGCCGGGATATACGGGCGAGCCGCGGATATGCGAGCTCGTGCGCACCCAGATCACCAATCTGACAATCAAGGGCGCATGGACGGGACCGGCCCGCCTGCAACTCTTCGAGCATGCGTTAGCACCGTTTGCGGACTTGCCGGTGCGAGAGATCGTCTCGGCAAGTCATATTCTCACCGATCTCACGCTCTCGCCGGCGGTTTTGGTCCATGATTATCTCGCCGATCAGGAGGAGACTGCCGCCGATATGACAGCGCTCGCGGAACTTCCATGAGCGACAATACTGAGGTGGATATCCTGAACCGCTATTCGCGCGTGGCGGTGATCGGAGCCGGCGTTATCGGCGCATCGTGGACCGCCGTTTTTCTCGCACACGGGCTGAGCGTCGTCGTGAACGATCCCCGCGATGATGTCGAAGATGTCGTTGCCGATTACATAGGCAAAGCCGCTCCGACGTTGCGGGAATTCGGGCTGCCGACCGAGAATCTCAGTAAGAAACTCAGCTTCGAACCCGATCTCGAACATGCGGTGGGCGATGTCGACGTGGTGCAAGAGAATGGACCCGAGCGGATCGAATTTAAGCAGGGTTTATGGGCGCGTATCGGCCGCGTCATTCCTTCACGAGCGCTGCTTCTCTCATCGAGCTCGGCGAAGACCGCGACCGAGCAATCGCTCAAGATGGAAAACGCCAGCCGACTTTTGATCGGACACCCCTTCAATCCGCCGCACCTCATTCCACTCGTCGAGGTCGTGCCGGGGGAGCGCACCGATCCAAGCGCGGTGCAAGACGCTGTCGCCTTCTACAAAGCTTTGGACAAAGTTCCGCGCGTGCTTCGCAAGGAAATCCAGGGCTTTGTTGCCAACCGGCTGCAGCGCGCGATTTTCCGCGAATGCTGTCACCTCGTGCTCGAAGGCGTGGTCACCGTCGATGAGCTCGATGACATCGTCACCAGCTCCATCGGTCTGCGCTGGGCGGCCGACGGGCCTTTCCGCTCGTTTCATCTCGGCGGCGGCCCGGGCGGTTTCCCCGCCTTCTTTCGGCAATTTGCGCCGGGAATGGAGGCGGCGTGGAAGAGCCAGGCGCCTGTGGCGCTCGACGAAAAGGCGCAGAAGACGATCATTGCGCAGGCCGAGGCGTCCTTCGCGGCCGCCCCCGTCGAGCAACTGGAGGCGGAGCGAGATGCAAAGCAGCTCGCAATCCTTCGGGCGCTCGCATCGGTGAAGGAGCGAGGCGAAGCGGCTACCTGATCGAGGCGCGCAGAGCCATGTTGGATGCATAGATAAATCAACGAGACAAGAGAAACTTGAATGACGCGCCTTTTTGAAGGTTTAAAGGTCCTTGATTGCGGCAGCTTCATTGCGGCGCCCGCAGCTGCGACCATTCTCTCGGATTTCGGCGCCGACGTCATAAAGATTGAGCCGCCGGGCGCTGGTGATCCTTACCGCGCTATCCCGAAACTACCCGCCAGCCCGCAGAGCGACGAGAATTACGCCTGGATGCTTGCCTCCCGGAACAAGCGCGGTCTCGCGCTCGATCTCGGCAAGCCTGCAGCACGGGAGGTCATCTGCCGGCTCATCAGCACCGCCGATATTTTTATTACTAATTTTCCCCTGGCGGTGCGCAAGAAATTCCGCCTCAACTACGCGGACCTCGCGCTCCTTAACGAGCGGCTGATCTATGCCTCCTTCACTGGCTATGGCGAGCGCGGAGAGGAGGCCAACAAACCTGGGTTTGATATTACCGCCTGGTGGGCACGATCAGGACTGATGGACGGCGTGCGCACTGAAGCGAAAGCGCCGCCGGCGCGGCCGCTGACCGGGATGGGCGATCACCCCTCCGGGATTTCGCTTTATGCCAGCATCGTCATGGCGCTTTATCAACGCCAGATCACGGGAAAGGGTGCCTATGTCGGAACGTCACTCATCGCCAACGGCCTGTGGTCGAACGGCGTCATGGCACAAGCGGCCTTGTGCGGCGCCAGATTCATAGACCGGCCACCCCGCGAGCAGTCGCTGAACGCTTTCACCAACTATTACCGTTGCGGGGATGGGCGTTGGCTGATCCTGACCATCCTGAACGAGGAGCGGCATTGGCCGGTTCTGGCAAAATGCCTAGGACGCGAGGAATTGATCGACGATCCGCAGTTTCTTACCAAACGAGACCGCCTCGCTCACGCGGTCGAACTCACCGCGATTTTCGACGAAGTCTTTGCCAGCAAAGATCGCGCGGAGTGGCGTGACATTCTAAATGCGGGCGGAATCGTTTTCGATGTTGTCGCATCGGCACAGGACATCCGCGACGATAAACAGCTTTTCGCAAACGCAATGGTGGTGCCGTTCGAAGGCGAAGAAACGCTGACGATTACCAGTCCGGTCTTCCTCGCTGGCCAGCAAAAAGCCCTGCCTCGGCGCCCGCCCGCTGTGGGCGAGCACACCGAGGTCATATTGCGCGAAGCCGGCTACGATGCCGCAGCAATCGAGCGACTTCGCGCTGAGGGTGCCGTCGCATGAAGCGGCGGCGGCGGGCCTAAGCCGCCGCCTCCCAAAGCTGCGGAACCCAGTCGCGCCCTCGTTCATGCCGCAAGGGGTCCTTATAGAAAAGCCTGCGCAATCCGATGTTCCGATCGAACTTCCTCCACGCTCCTTCGGGCTGCGCAAGACGATCGGCGATCGCATAGATTGCGGCGGGATTTACGCCAAGCCCAATATGGCTTGCTTCGACCTCGATGTTCTCGGTCGTCGCGGTTTCGCGCTCGACACTGCACCGCCACGCGACGACACCGTCTGTGCGGCTGAAAATCGATGTCGTCGGAACCGGTGGCGGCGAGGCAAATCGCTGATCCCCTATGCTGTCGACCTGCTCGCCGCTTGCGAGCTCATAGACACGCCATGCATTCGTCGCGCGGGGCTGCCCTTGAACGGCGTACCCAACGTAATGACGCATCTAACGTCCTCCGGCGCGAGTTTCCCTATCTCCCGCGCGTAAATTCCGCCGAGGCTCCAGCCGATGAGCGAGACCTTGCGATCGGATTCGCGTCGCAGTCTTTTCACGCGGTCGAGGCACACATCCAACACGCCTTCGCGCGGCCCGAGATTAAGACCGAAGCCCCATTTATGTGGCTTGTAGCCTTGTGCGCGCAGGAACTCCCGCAACGCGAGGGTCGACACATCATCAGCGGTAAGACCGGGGAAGATCAGTACGGAGTGACCGTCGCCGCGTTGGGCCGAATGAAGAATCGGTAATGTCGCGAGGGTCGCCGCATATTCAAGCGATGCACGGCAGCCCTCCAAGGCAAGGAGCAGCTTGCTGGGTGAACGAATATTGGTTGGCTGTGCGTGCACTGTTGATCATCCTCTCGAAAGGAAACGCAAAACGACCGGCACGCAGTTTGGTTCGAGAGGCGCGACAAAATGACCAAGCGATTTCGGTGCGATCGCGGCATCGCTGAACGTTGAAGATTAGTCGATCGCCCGGCCGCAGCAGGTGGAATTCACTTTTGTTAATCGATGGGCGCGAATAGCTACAGGATCACGTCGTATCGCGCCAAAAGCCTATCATCGGCTTTGGCGACATGCATCACAAGTTCGCGGCGAAACAGCCCGTCACTCCGGTTTTGCTTTTCGCCGGGAAAATAGAATTGGGTCGTCAGCACTGATCTCTGCCCGGGTGCCTGAATCTTCAGGTGATAATGCCGCGTGCGGCCGGGATAGAGCCCGGGCATGATGGTGCGGAAAAGGAATCGGCCTTCTGCATCCGTGAAAACGTGACCCCGCAGGCGAAAACCCTTATTATCGTAATCCCCCTTCTCGTCGGCATGCCACAGATCGACGAGAACGCCAGGAATTGGTCGGCACAAACGTGTCCGCACATACCCGGAAAGCTCGACCGGCTGCCCATCTATGCCAGGCTCTCGCAAATCGCTACGCTGCGGCGAGCGCGGCTTGAAGAATGGGCCTTCCGTCTCGGGAAGCGTCGGCTCGTCGCCATCGTGACAGGCGGGCGTTGGCGCAAGGCCTTGCTCTGCAAGTGCGGCGTTCCCGCAGACCCAGAGGCCGGTGAGGCCGATTGCCCCGCTCGCCAGCATGTGCCGACGCGATGGAGCGCAAACAAGGTCCTTCATAAGCGCCTCCATTCCGCCTCCGCCCGCAGCGGAGGGTGGCACTAATCGCGGAGCGAGCGTCCGCCAAACACTCGCGTAGGCGTCCGTCGCTAACGCGCTAGAATATAGAGGAATTCCGTCCCGTCCATCTCCTGCCTTCCGGCACCCGTGCTGCACGACCCAGGTGCAGATGGGGGTTACCTTTGGGAACCGTCCCGCGAGAAGAGCCCAGCGATCGGAAGGGTCGGACGGCCAAACCCGGTAAGTACGCGGATCGAGCGCCGAAACCAATCAGGACAGGCCTGTATCCCTTCGGAGCTTTGCAGTTGTCAGCGGTGATCAGCCGGGCGATAGGATGCGCGTATCGTCGCGAATGCATTTCTTAATTGATCGCGTTCGCATCATCCCAGATAAACTCTTCTCGTCAGCAGCCTCGTCGCAAGTTGCTTTGGCGTCCCTCTTGCAATTGTTCATAAAGCTCTTCAGAGATGGCCCGGAAAGCTTCTTGTCATCGGCCTGCGCCTTGCATGTTTCCGTCCGAGCCGCCTTAGCCGGAAACGTCGCTATGGCTAGAACCGCAAGGATATAAATCCATCTCATAAGACTGCCTCTCGAAAGGGGCGGAACACAACCTGGATCCGTATCCCGCCTCGCCTCAAGGGGCCTGGCATTACCGAAACTTCTCCTGTTAGGCGAGCTTCTACAGCGGAAGCAGATACCCTTCTGTCTTCGCGCGTCCAGACGCGAAAGGCCCTGAATGTTTCGTTCGCAACCACACTTGATATTTGTTATGAGAGTCTAATCTCGTCAGCGTACATCGTTCTACTGCTTCTTCCCACCAAGCACAGCCTTTGCCGCATCTATCACCGGAACATCATGGTGCGACATACAAAAATCCTTCAGAGCGTTCGATCTACTCCTAAACCGGCTAACATCTATGATTGTATTGTTCTGCTGTGCATTGAAGAAGCCGCTCAGCCATATCGAAATGGTTCTGGCATCGGTGACTTCGTAGGTGATCAACTGCTTGCACGTGATCTTCGAGACATCAACCGTCATCTGCGCGTTCGCCGCTGACGTGCCGAAAAGAACCGCAGGAGCTAACACATAGAATCCGACCCGCATCTGATCACTCCATCTGGTCCGACGCCGAACGCAGGATAGGCACGACAGCCGGCCTCCCTTTTTAGGTCCAGCTCAGTGTTATGCCGATATCGCCAGGTACGCCGCCGGGAAAGTCGACCACCTGGTATCGCAGCTTGTATCCTCGGGGGCGCAGGTGATCGTACCAGAGCTGATACATTTCCCTCGGCAACCCGGTCAGTGTCTTTTCCCAGCCGGGTTCCTGCTGGTTGATGGCTCGACCGAAATCCGTACAAAGCTCCTTCGGGAAACGATGGACCTGCACTTCGGTCAACCCGTTCTTCACGGCGCGGTTGATAACCGCGGCGGCACGTTTCTTCTTCTCCTCCTCCGATAATCCGGAGGGCTTGCTGAGCTGATCGAGAAGTGCCTTCTTCTCCGTCTCCTCTACCTTTTTCTTGCGCAGATAATCGGCAGCTTTCTTTGCTTCTATCTCGGCGACTTGCCTCATCACGTCGTTTGCCGACGGCAGAATATCGTCCGAGGCGCCGGGAACGGCACTCTCGGCCCTAGCAGCAGCGCTCTTGACCATTACAGCCTCCCTAGCCTTCCGCTATCGATTGCACATGTGCATCGAGTTTTATACCGGTGCGCGGACCTGGCAAGGCGAATCTTCGACGGGCAGCGTTTCTGAATCTCTTCGTTTTCCACGGTTTATGAGCTCCCTTCCTGGCGCATATCCGCAACAGCACTTCAGTATACCTCCTGCACGCGCTTTACCGTCCGAAGCATGTGGAGATCGTCGTATGCGCTCTTCTCGGAGCGTTTCGGCAGTTGCACCTTCTTTTTTGATATTCTTTCGAACGGTATGGCTTTCAAAATATGAGAAATGCAGTTAAGGCGCGCACGCCGCTTGTCATCGGAATGTAAGATGTACCATGGCGCGTGTGGACTATTCGTGCGCGCCAGCATCGCATCTCGAGCCTTGGAATAGTCGTACCAGCGGCGATACGACTCAAGATCCATTGGGCTGAGCTTCCATTGCCGCAACGGCTCGTCGATTCTTGCGTGGAACCTGCGCTCCTGTTCTTCCATACCGACCTCAAGCCAAAACTTGATCAGAATCATCCCACTGTTTACGAGATGCCTCTCGATTTCAGGGCACAGCTCGAGAAACCGTTCGTACTGGTCGTCGGTACAAAAGCCCATGACATGCTCTACCCCCGCCCGGTTGTACCAGCTGCGATCGAAAATGATCACCTCGCCGGCCGCAGGGAATTGGTTGATGTAACGCTGCATGTACATCTGGGTCTTTTCGCGATCGGACGGCGCCGGGAGGGCAACGACGCGGAAGACGCGGGGACTTAGCCGCTCGGTAATGGCCTTGATCGTACCGCCTTTGCCGGCCGCATCGCGCCCTTCGAACAAGATGATGACGCGCGCTCCCGTCGATTTCACCCAGTCCTGCAAATAGCATAATTGAACCTGGAGCTTTCGCAGCTCCGACAGGTAATCCTTTCGCTTCAGCTTGCCGGAATGTTCAAGGACCCCATCTTCCATCGTAACAGGCTCCGAGCCTCCGCTGACCTTCGCACTCTGAGCGCGTATTATCGAGAAGACAAGCTTTTTTGCGGGGGTCATGCCCGCCGCATTCTTTAACTTGAACAGGATTAGCGAACGTGCTCTTTTTTGCTTGAGATCATAGCGGCGGCCCATAGCCCCTACGGTATGAGCTGGTGACCGCCGCAGATTTGGGGGGTGCGATGCGTGTCGCATTTTACGCAATCACAATCCTGTGTGGGTTGGGCTCCGCTGCGGCAGCCCAGCAGCAAGCGCCCGCGGCGGCGCCAGTCGGCGTCATTACCGCGCAACGAAAGCCGATTGCAAAGACGCTCGATTTTGTTGGCCGTGTCGAAGCAATAGAGCGTGTCGAGATCAGAGCCCGGATCACCGGATATCTGGAATCGATTAATTTTCGGGAGGGCGATCTCGTGCGGCAAGGTGCACCCCTTTACGTCATCGAGAAAGGGCTTTTCGAAGCAGATGTACAGCGTGCACAGGGGGCGTTGGAGAGAAGCAAAGCGTCGAAGCTGCTGAGCCAGGTCCAGCTGCAACGCGCCGAAGAGCTCCTGGCACGCAATGCAGGAACGCAAGTCACACGGGATCAAGCGCTCGCCGCAGATCAGCAGGCCGAGGCCGCCATTCTCACCGATGAAGCGAATCTTCAAACGGCGAAAATCAACCTAAGCTACACCGATATTACCTCTCCGATCACCGGCAAGATCAGCCGCACCGCCGTGACCAAAGGCAATGTGGTAACTCCGCAAACGCCGCCGCTGACCACGATCGTTAGTCAGGATCCGATGTACGTCGCGTTTCCGGTCAGCCAGCGAGAGTTTCTGCGGGCGCAGAAAGGCGTTAAGGCCAGCGACCTAAAAAGCATCAAGGCACAGCTGCGCTTTGGCGACGATTCCGTATACAAATATCGGGGCACGATCAATTTCGTCGACGTCAGCGTCGATCGGGCAACGGACACGGTGCTGGTACGTGCGACATTTCCTAATACCGAGTCTGGGCTGATCGATGGTCAGCTCGTACGCGTCGGACTGGAAAGCGACAAGCCCGAGGACAAGATCGTCATCCCGCAGGGCGCTTTGATCGCCGATCAGGAAGGCGTGTACGTGTTCGTCGCGGACGACGGTAAGGCTGTCATCAGGCGCGTGACACCCGCGGGCGAGAGTGGGACGGGCGTCGTCATCGACCAGGGTCTCTCCGGCGGCGAGCTCGTCATCGTCGAGGGACTTCAGAGCCTGCGCGCGGGGATGCCCGTGCGCGCAAGCCCTGTCGCGCAGGCGATCGACCGGAGCTGATCCCATGCTGTCTGCGATCTTCGTCGATCGGCCGCGGCTCGCAATCGTCATCGCGGTGATCACGACGATCGCCGGCGCGCTCGCCTTCAGCGCGATGCCCGTCGCGCAATATCCCGATATCGTTCCGCCGCAGGTGTCGTTCACGACCATGTATCCCGGCGCGAACTCGGCGGTCGTCGACGCGACGGTTGCGCAACCGATCGAAGCGCAAGTTGTCGGCGTCGACAAGCTCATCTACATGAAAAGCACGAGCGGCGACGATGGCAGCTATACGCTGACCGCATCGTTCGAACTTGGAACAAATCCCGACATCAACACCGTCAACGTCAATAACCGGGTGCAAACGGCATTGTCGCTGTTGCCGCCAGAGGTCCAGCGGCAAGGCATCAACGTCAAGAAAAAGTCGACGGCAATCTTGGCCTTCGTGACACTGTATTCGCCGAAGCATAGCCGCGATCCTCTGTTCCTATCGAATTACGTCACGATCAATCTTCTCGACCAGATCAAGAGCACGCCGGGCGTCGGCGATGCTTTTCTCTTCGCGGCGCAGGACTATTCGATGCGCGCGTGGGTGAAGACCGACCTGCTTACCGGCCTCAATCTCACGACCGGCGACATCATTAAGGCCATCGAATCGCAGAACATCCAGGCGGCGGTCGGGCGGGTCGGCGCACGGCCGATCTCGAGCGATCAACAACTGCAACTCAACATTCAGACCAAAGGTCGTTTAAGCTCCGCGGAAGAGTTCCAGAACATCATCATCCGCACCAATCCCGACGGCTCGGTTCTACGTCTACGCGATGTCGCGCGCGTCGAGCTCGGCGCCTCCAATCTCGACCGAGATACCCGCTATAATGGCGAGGATGCGGCGGCGGTCGTGGTCTACCAGTCGCCGGGCGGCAATGCTTTATCGACCGTCAAGGACATTCGCGCGAGGTTGTCGGAGCTGGAGAAGCGCTTTCCGGAAGATCTCGCCTGGAAGATTACCTACGATCCAACAATTTTCGTGACCGACACAATGCATGAGGTGCAAAAGACGCTGATTGAAGCGTTCGTCCTGGTCGTGATCGTTGTTTTCCTGTTTCTCGGCAGCCTGCGCGCAACCCTGATCCCAACCCTGGCAGTTCCGGTTAGCCTGATCGGCACTTTCATCGCGCTCAAGGCTGTAGGCTATTCCGCAAATACCGTTTCGCTGCTAGCCATCGTGCTGGCGATCGGGATTGTCGTCGACGACGCTATCGTCGTCGTCGAAGCCGTGGAAAAGGTCATGGAAGACCACCCCGAACTGTCGCCCGGGGAGGCGACCAAAATCGCCATGGGGCAAATCACCGCGCCGGTCATCGCCATTACCTTTGTTCTGCTGTCGGTCTTCGTGCCCGTTGCCTTCATTCCCGGCATATCGGGGGAGTTGTTCCGGCAATTTGCCATCACCGTCGCCGTTGCAATGCTGCTTTCGGCGGTCAACGCATTGACGCTTTCACCGGCGCTCTGCGGAGTGATGCTGAAAGCCCATCATGGGCCACGGCGTGGCATCATGGGCTACGTCATGCGCTCGATCGATTGGGTACGCGATCGATATGGCGCGGTCGTTGCGCGCCTTGTGAGGTTCTCGGTCATCGGGATCGCAATGGTTGCCGTCGCCGCTTTCGGAGTCGTTGGCCTCGCCAAGGTCACGCCGACGGGCTTCCTTCCCGAGGACGATCAAGGTGCAATTTTCGTTATCGTTCAGCTGCCTGGTGGCTCATCGATCGGGCGCACGTCGGACGTGATGCGCCAAGCGGAAAGGATCGTGAAGGAGGATCCTGCGGTAGCCGAGTATACGTCGATCGTGGGACTAAACTTTATCGATAATTACTCACAACCCAATGCCGGCTTCATGGTCGTCACATTCAAGCCCTTCGAAAAACGTAAAGAGGATTCGCTTGGCGCCAAAGAGGTGATTACTCGTCTCAGAGGGAAATTTCGAGAAATTCAGGGAGGCACGGTCATACCGCTCGCACCGCCACCCATTGTCGGGCTCGGCACCGGCGGTGGATTTACCTATGTCCTGCAGGACCTGCGCGGCGCCGATCCCAAGGAGCTGGCGCAAGTCCAGCGCGGGCTCGTCGTGGCGGCAAATCAAGATACGAAACTGCGAGGCGTATTCAGCACGTTCTCGGCGACAAATCCGTCCATCTATCTCGATATCGATCGCGACAAGGCGCAAATTCTCGGCGTCCAATTGAAGGACGTCTTCCAGGCGCTGCAAGCGTCGCTCGGCGGATATTTCATCAACAACCTGAACCTCTTCGGTCGGACGTGGCAGGTCCAGGTTCAGGCGGAGGCTGCCGATCGCTCCAGCATCGACGACATTTATAGAATCAACGTCCGCAACACCGAAGGGAAAATGATTCCGTTGCGGAGCTTGGCCGAGACACGCGTTGTCGTCGGTCCGCCCGCGCTAATCCGCTACAACAATCGGCGCGCGGTCACGATTCAAGGTGGTCCAGCTCCCGGCGTGTCCTCCGGACAAGCGCTGCAAGCGATGGAACAGGTCGCGGCAAAGACGCTGCCGCCGGGCTATGCCGGCGAGTGGACGGACACCGCGTTCCAAGAAAAGCGGGCCGAGGGAAAGACAGCCATCATTCTCGGCTTCGCCGTCCTGTTCGCATATCTTTTCCTGACGGGTCTCTACGAAAGCTGGACGATCCCCGTTCCAGTCCTCCTGTCAGTCACGGTCGGTATTCTTGGCTCTTTCGCGGCAATCGTTTTCAGCGGACTGACGCTCGATCTCTATGGTCAGATCGGGATGGTCGTGCTGATCGGCCTTGCCGCCAAGAACGGCATTCTGATCGTCGAATTCTCGAAGGAAATGCGTGAACGCGGCATCCCGCTGCGCGAAGCCGGCATCGAGGGCGCGCGCCTGCGGTTCCGGCCCGTCATGATGACCTCGTTCGCGTTCATCCTCGGCCTCTATCCGCTGGTAGTTGCAAACGGCGCCTCCGAACTCGCGCGGCGTGGGGTCGGCACACCGGTGTTCGGGGGCATGATCCTGGCGTCCTTCGTCGGGATTTTCGCAATACCGCCGCTCTACGTGATGTTCCAAGGTATTCGCGAGCGGTTGCGGCCAGGCGCACGGCCCAAAGAACCCGCGCATGACACGGACGTGAGCGCGCCAGCAGGAGAAATCCATGCTTCTTCGCCGGCCGCGGCGGAATGAAAGACGATGGAGCCGGCCTTCGCACGCGCAGGAGAGCTATGCGACCCCGTCATGGTCCACTGAACTGGCGCCTTCTGCGAGCCTGTGAGTTGATTGTAGCGATCACGCAACAGGCGATCCAAGTGAGCCACCGCAATCGCAATAGCACCCATGTTCTGTTCGCTTCCCCTGCCCTCGACCGCGTCCATCGATACCCGTTCAACGGCCGCATTGATTCGGCTGCGGATTGAATCGAGCTCCTCGGCCGAACCGGCGTTATCGATGGCCTGAATGACTTCAGGAACCTTTGCCAGAGCGGCGGCTCCCGCATTATCTCCGATATTCCGAGGAAGCGCAGAACCGCCATCGCCGCCGAGGCGAGCGCGCCGAAAATAATCGGTCCGATGTAGACCCAGTCGCCGTATTTTTCGACGAAGGTCTGCTCCTCACCGTCGTAATAGACCTTCGCTCCTGGATGCACCGGAATGGCTGCATCCTTGTCCGTACTCGCCGCCTTCACGAAAGAAGCCAAAGCGGACTCCGCCACCATCTTCTGGCGGTCTTCGAAAAGCGAACGGGTCAATTGTGTGATCTGTTCCGCCGGTACATTGCGGTCGGCGATGAGGTCCGTCGCCACTTCCAGCGTGGTGACGTCCTCGGGTGGAAGCAGCGGCGAGCCGCCGAATTGGCCGGAGCTGATCTCGCCCTCCTCATAAGCGGGTGCGGAGGTAGCAATAGCCTCAGCTTCCTCGATGGGAATGAAACGAAACGACATGCCGCTTGCTTTTCGGACGGCGTGCCAGGCATCCGCGACCTTGCTGCTTCGCACGATGGGTACGACAAACAGCAGCGCGCTGACCTTCTGATCGCGAAGGGCTGCTGCGACGCCGCCGGCCGATTGCTGCAGGTCAACGGTTTGCAGGCTAGTGCGATATTGCCGCCGCAGAGTGTCGAGGAGGGCGCTATTGGCCTCCGGCGGGCCGATGATCCCGATCAATCGCCCGTTCAAGTCGGTAAACTCCATCGCGCCGGATCGGGTGGTCGCGAGAATGACCACAGGATCGCTGTGGAGTCTGGCAACTGCTC
>Ga0164302_10000194_pt1 | contig 15671 bp, 22 predicted proteins | sample Whisoiple_202_MG_FD_109714 | JGI IMG/M metagenome (GOLD analysis project Ga0164302, IMG submission 109714) | Soil microbial communities amended with pyrogenic organic matter from upstate New York, USA - Whitman soil sample_202_MG | ecosystem: Environmental > Terrestrial > Soil > Agricultural... | reverse complement strand
TCAGCCTGACGGCCGACGGATCTGACGCTCTTGATGGCCGCCCCCTCGGAACCTCGGGAGGAGAAGACGTGAGGCGCTGGACGATCCGTGTCTGCCCGATCTGCGGGAAGGTGCCGGGCGCCAACCACCGCCACGGCCATGACGCGGTAGCAGTCGAGGTCGTCCCCCTCAGCGAGGTAAGGGAGGCGCTGAAAGAAGCCTGCCTTTCAGACGAGGCGATCAAAGTTGCGGCCGACGCAGCCTTAGAAGAGGCTGGCGATTGGGGTCTGACCCACGCTGCTCAGGCCAAGGCCGCAGAGTCGATCTGTCGCGTCTCGGCGAAGGTACTGCTTCATGCTCTCGACGCCGCTTTCTCCTCCGATAGTGAGGAAGGGCAGCGATGAGGACTCCACACACGCCCGAGCGCGGCGACCTCTACGAGTCGGTGCCCCGAGGCAAGGGCGCGTCGTTCTCGGGCGGCAAGAGCTGGGAGGTCGTAGGGAAGACGCCGAGCGGCCGCTACAAACTGCGCCTTCTCATGGCCCGCCGGCCGACGCGAATCCGGCGAACCGGTGCCGAGCTTGCCGATCCGTTCAAGTGGACCGGGATCTCTGTCCGCGACCTGTCGCCTGACGCCCGCGCCGACCTGTCGCATCCCCCCGATAGCGACCAGTCCAGTGGAAGCGGGGAGGGGTCGTGAAGGTGCTGGACAAGAACGGCCGCGAGATGACCGACGACGCGGCGGTGAACTCCAAGCGCGGGGAAGGCACGATCGCCGGCTTCCAACTGCTCGGGATCTCGATGCGCCCCGCCGTCCGCATACACCGCCCCGACGCCCACCCGTTCACTGCTTTCTGCGAGCCGACTAACGACCCGAGCGTCCTTAAGTGCCCCGACCTCGAACTCCTACCCGCCAACCCGCAATCCGAGGAGGACTGAAATTGGCTACGACGACTGAACAGAAGCAGGTAGAGCCAGTTGAGATGGTCTACGGCGGCTGGTTTACGCGCCTGACCTGCTCGGCTTGCGAGGACACGTTCGAGGTCGAAGAGGACTGCCAGAGCGGGGAAGTTCAGGACTGCCCGAGCTGCGGCGAGGAGGGCGAGGTGCTTCGTGGCGGCGTCTAACCCCATCCCAGATCCGGGGCTGACGGAGGCCGAGGCCCAACGCGCGCTCAAGTCGATGCGGACCGCGCGCCCGGCACCGGGCTTCGCCACTTGCGCCGAGGAGGAGACTCACCAATCGGGCATCGCCAAGCTCGAAGCCGCGCTCAAAGCACCAGCCCCCGACAACAGCGGGGTAGAGAAAGCGGTTGAGGAGTTGGCGGAACGTCTCGCGAAGAACGAGGAGGTCTGGTCGTGGGATCGACACCCGGACCAGAAGAAGGACTTCTACCGCGACGAGGCGCGGGGGCACGTTGAAGCAATCCGCCCCCTCCTTACCCAGCAGCCCGTCCTACTCAGTGACGAGGAGCGGGAGCACGTTGAGAGGTGCGCCGACATCCTCGAAGCCGTCAGCCCGCCCATCGGCACCCCGAACGATGAGCACGTCGCCTTCCTTCGCAAGCTGGCCCAGCACCACGTACCTACCAAAGGGCAGGGGGAGCGAGATGGATAGGGAACGGGCCGAATTTCAGCTTCGTCAGTTCGCCCATACCTTCCGGCGGGACGGCTCATTGCATGGGCCGGGCTCGCGGCGCCTTTACCACGGGCAGATTCCCCGCACGATCACTCTCGGCGGGACGGTTCGGGTCACCCGCATGTGCTTGCAGTCCGCGCTCGCCACGGCCGTCGTCAGCCCGGACTGGCCCATCGAACTTCCGCCGAGCGCGGAGCCGATCCGCCCGCTGATCTACAAGGCGCTGGAAGAGACCAAAGACACCAAGCCCCGAGGCCAGGGGGGAGATCGTGGCTAGGGAGGGGCAGCGCTTCTGCATCGGCCACGGGAAGACGCGCGACTGCTGCGGTCAGCCCATCGATCACGAGGCGCTCGGCCTGAACCAGTCGGGTCTCTTCTGCGTCAACTGCGAGTTGAACCGTCGCGAGTCGATCACCCGGCAAATGGCCGCAATCTCCAAGAGCTTCGACCAGCAGGAAGGAGAGCACCGTGGCTGAGGGGCTCCTGCAAAAGGAGGTCGCGCACCGTCTAGGCGTCCATCCCAACACCGTCCGGAACATGCTGGGTGACGGCCGCCTGAAGCCCGTCGTCGTCGGCTATTCAGCCATCCATTACCAGCCCCGCCGTGCTGTCGATCCGGCAAGCGTCGAGCGGCTTATCCGTGCGCGCCCGAACCGCAGGGGCCGCAAGTGGGAGAGCCCAGATGCCTGACTCCCCTAACCCGAGCCCCACCTGGACCATCGACACGCTGCTGCGGAAGGTCGTAGGGGGACCAAGCCGGTTCAAAAGCAGGCGAGTGAAGGTGGTCTCCTTGACGGACCACCAGCGCTTCCTACAGGCCGCTGAAGGCGAGCGGGACGAAGCGCACTCCAGCGCGTTCCATTGGCACGAGAGAGCACTAGCAGCCGAGTCCAAGCTCTCCTCAGTGGTGGAGGAGCTGGAGGGGAAGGCGATCTACGAATATCGCTGTGCAGTGGAACTCGCCGACGACGGCGTATATACCGCTGCCGCCAAAGCGTTCGCGCGAGCATCTGCGTTCTACGGCGCACTGGCTCTCCTACGAGACAAGGGCGCTGAGCAAGCCGACGTCAACAACTCTTGCGCCGAACCGACCGTAGGCAAGAATTCGGCCGGAAACTTGAATAGCGGGGTCGCCGTAGAGGTTGATCCTGGCCTCCCCGACCGGTGTCCAAGCTGCGACCGCACCGAGCCCTACGGGCAGCGCGTCGCCTACTGCCCTGACCCTTGGCACGAAGAAGTGCCAGGCCAGCAATCCACCACCGGTAAGAAGGACTGCGAGCGATGAGGTTCAGGCTCGGTGCGCTGGACGTGGAAGCTGGCGGCCTCTGGCATAGGCGCCTCGGCCTCTGGATTCCTGACGGCCTGCACATCTGGCTCGGCCGCTACGGCGTTCACATGTTCTGGGCGCGCTCTCGATTCATGCGACGGATCACCTTCGAGCAGGCCGACCCTGATACCGGTAAGAAGCGGGGTGGGCAGTGAGCGCAGCCACCGACCTCCTCATCTGGGGCATCGTGGTTCACCTCCTCATCGACTGGCTCGGCCAGAACGAGTGGATCGCGGTGAACAAGGCGAAGCGCCGGCAGCGCTGGCTCAGCGGCCGAGGGCTCCTGGAGTACAACGAGGCCGCCGGCGTCACCGGCCGGCTCACTGATACTCAGGTGGACGGTCCGTGGTGGGACCGTCACCCCGCCGCCTACATCCACGCCGGTATGCATGGTGCCGCTCAACTCCTCGTCTTCCCTTGGTGGGCCGCGCTCGCCATCGGTGTCACCCACCTGCTGATCGACACCCGCATCCCCGTGGCCTGGTGGTCGAAGCTGATTCGCCAGACGCAACCGAGCGGAGAGCAGGCCGTTACCTGGAGCGACCCTCGCCCCCTTCCGGTCATGGACATCGGCGCCGACGTTCGCATCTGGGCCGATCAGGTCTGGCACATAGGCGTGATCGCGCTCGTTTCACTGGCGGTCGTCGCATGACTCCCACCCAGCAACAAGACAACCACCAACTAGACAAGGGACCCCAGGGAGAGGGGAAGACGTGATCGACCTCTACACCGACGGCAAGCTTGACGAGGAGAAGCTCTGGCGCTGGCTCTCCAGCTACAAGGGGGGCGACCGCGTCGAGGTTATGGACCCGCCGCCTCCGCTGGACTCTCCGAGCCTCTACGGAGTGGTGGTGCGCGAGCCCGACAGGGACTCCGGTGACAAGAGCATCCTCGTCCTCATCGACGGACTGGGATCTCCTCTCCGCTTCTACGCGAGCCAGATCCAAAGGAACCCTCGGGAGCCTGCACCTGAGCGCTTGTGGTTTCAGAGGCTCAGCGACTGGCTGCGAAAGGGGAAGAGCTGATGGGGGAACAAACCCTCCGCGGGCTCGCTGGCTGGCTGGCCTCGATGGACGAGCCGGGCTCAGAGGCTCGCCGCACCGTCACCCTGGACCAGATTGTCACCGAGGCAAAGGACGCCCTGGAGAACGACGGGCGCTCTCTCTTCACCCAGCACGAGCAGGAACTACGGGCCGAGCGAGACCAACTAAGGCAGCAGGTAGAGAGGTTGCTTGGGGCGGTTGACGCGCACCGGGGCGAAGCCCCCCAAACCACCACCCCGCAGAAGTTTGCTCGTGACGAGGGCCTCTACTCAGCAGCCGATCAGGTCCGAAAGGAGCTGGGGGAGTGAGCGAACTCGTCTTCATCAGCAAGTTCGAGGACTGCTGGCTGGACAAAAACCATCTGGCCGAATACTTCGACTGCTCGCCGCGCTGGATTGTCGCTAAGTACGAAGAGGGGATGCCGGCCAAGGAAATCGCCGGTAGGTTGAAGTTTAAAGTCTCGGTCGTGGAGCCTTGGCTGGAGGAGCGCGGCGAGATCAAGACGAAGACGAAGAGAGCGGCATGAGCAAGAAACGCTGGACGGGGCGCTTGTATCTCGGCAGAGACACCGAGGGCAAGCAGATCTTCAAATGGGTGGGTCGCTTCGACACGAAGAGGGAGCGGGACGCCACGGTGGCCAAGGCAAGGTTCGAGCACGAACGTGGCGGGTCGCCCAAGCTGCCGACCTGTGACGCCTATGTAGATCGCTACCTCGCCGACTACGAGCGCCGCAACAAGTATTCGAGCTACATGACCCAGCGAGAACACCTGAAGCGCTTTAAGGCGGACTTCGCGAGCCGCTCACTCGATATCCCGCGCGCCGAAGCAAAGGACTGGGTTAACGGCGAAGGGCGCTGGGAGAAAGCCGTGCCGATGGGCTACGTGTCCTCTGTGGTCTCGCTCTACAACTGGGCGATTGACGAAGACGACCTCCCCCTCGAACGCAACCCGTTCCGCAAGCTCGGCAAGCGCAGCAGAGGGAACGCCGACAAGGCCCCGCCGACGAAAGCGCAGTTTCAGACGCTCGTCAACGCCTGCTCTGCCCTTGGCGATTACGCCCCGATGATGCGGGCCTACTTCCTATTCGTCACCTACACGCTGATGAGGCCCAGCGAGGCATTCGAGCTTCAATGGACCGATATCGACTTCAAGAACAAGACGATCAGCAAGGACCGTCGGCTCTTCAGAGGGGATGTGGACGTGCCGAAGACCGGCAAGAAAGTCATCGCCCTCACGCCCTACGCGCTCGACGCAATCGCTCCGCTATCCCGCGACTCTAAGTACGTATTCCGCTCAAAAAAAGGCAAGCGCCTCTCCCAGCCGACGGTCTCCCAATACTGGGCCATCGTCACCGGCAAAGCAGGCTTCCACTTCGCGCCCTACCACGCGACGAAGCACATGGGCGTCCACTACATGCGCCGAGAGCTTGGAATGTCAGAGGCCGCGATTGCCGCGCAGGCAGGCTGGAAGACCTCGACGGTGAGGGCTATGTTGGATATCTACGGGCACGAAGAGATCGGTGCTCTGGCCGAGGTTCACGCGGCTTTCGAGGACGCGCCGAGGCTCGCGGTGGTGGAAGGGTGACGCAAACGGGACGCAAAGATTCGCTGGTTGGCTCTGGAATCAGGCGTTTAACCAATCTCCCCGATAATCGAGGTCCGAGTTCACGGGTAGGGTCTGCCCGTGACGAAGTCAATTGCCAGCTCGAAGCAGCGAAGCCTCGGAGACGCCAAGGCCGCCAAGGACGACGAGTTCTACACGCTCCGCGGCGACATCGAGAACGAGCTCAAGCACTACCGCCGGCACTTCAAGGGGAAGACGGTTTATCTGAACTGTGATGACCCTCGTGAGTCCCAGTTCTTCGACTACTTCTCGTACAACTTCGAGAAGCTCGGCCTGAAAAAGCTCATCGCCGCCTGCTACAAGAGCCAGAGCATGGACCGGTTCTCGCAGGAGGACAGCGAGCAGGCCGTGTACCTCGAGTACGAGGGTGATAGGGACGGCGACCGCGTCCCTGGGCGCGATGAGATCGAGGTGAAGCACTTCGAGGGTGACGGCGACTTCCGTTCGAAGGAGAGCATCGCCCTTCTCGAGCAGTCCGACATCGTCGTGACCAACCCGCCCTTCTCCCTCTTCCGTGAGTTCATCGCCCAGCTCATGGAACACGAGAAGAAGTTCCTGATCATCGGGAACATGAACGCTGTCACTTATAAGGAGATCTGGCCCTACATTCAGAGCAACAAGGTCTGGCTCGGCGTCACCCGCACCGGCACCGGGCAGATGTGGTTCCGCGTCCGGGAAGACTTCCCCGTGAAGACTGGACAGCGCACCGACGAGAACGGTCACCGCTACCAGACGATCGGCAACTCCGCGTGGTTCACTAACCTCGATCACTCAAGGCGACACGAGGAGTTGACCATCTTCAAGACCTACAACTCTGATGACTATCCGTCGTATGACAACTACGAAGCCATCGAGGTGTCCAAGGCCGTCGACATCCCCCTCGATTGGGAGGGTGTGATGGGAGTTCCGATCACCTTCCTCGGCAAGCACAACCCGGACCAGTTCGAGATCGTGGGAACCACTGAGTCCAATGATCCTGACAACCAGCTTCGGACCCGTTGGTACTCATCGCAAGAGTGTCGTGACGCTTACCTGGCCCGATTTGGCAAAAAGGGGGTCTATGACCTCAACGCCGCCGCCGTCGTCGACGGCGAGAAGAAGTTCAAGCGCATTCTGATCAGGAACAAGCAGCTATGAAGATCGATCTGCAGCGCATCAAGGTCCGCGACCTCTGCGAGGGCTACGAGGACAACGACGAGCTCGGTGTCCGGGCCTACGACGGCAAGCTCGACGTCAGGCCTCCCTACCAGCGCGAGTTCGTCTACAAGGACAAACAGCGCGACGCCGTGATCGTGACTCTGCGCAAGGACTTCCCGCTCAACGTCATGTACTGGGCCGTGCAGGGCGACGGCACGTTCGAGGTGATCGACGGCCAGCAGCGCACCATCAGCATCTGCCAGTACGTTGAGGGCGACTTCTCGATCCCCATCGACGGCCACCAGTTGGCCTTCCACAACCTGCAGACTGACCAGCAGGAGCAGATTCTGGAATACGAGCTGATGGTCTACCTGTGCACCGGCACGGACTCCGAGAAGCTCGACTGGTTCAAGACCATCAACATCGCCGGCGAGAAACTCTTTGACCAGGAGCTGCGCAACGCCGTTTACCACGGCCCCTGGGTAACGGCCGCGAAGAACTACTTCTCGAAGAAGGGCTGCCCGGCTTACCAAATCGCCTCCGACTACATGACGGGTTCGCCGATCCGCCAGGACTACCTCGCGACCGCCATCGAGTGGATCAACGAAGGCCAGGTCGATGAGTACATGCGCGATCACCAGGCCGACACCAACGCCAACGAGCTTTGGTTGTACTTCAAAGGCGTCATCGACTGGGTCGAGACGACCTTTCCCAAAAAGCGCGCACAGATGTCCTCAGTGAAATGGGGCCCACTGCACGCGAAGTACAAAGACGCCAGCCTCAACCCGGTGGCACTCGAGGAGCGCGTCGAGGAGCTGATGACTGACGTGCAGGTGAGGCGCAAGCAAGGCATCTACGAGTATGTGCTCGGCGGGGAGTCAGACGCGAAGCTGCTCGAGGTTCGGGTGTTCGACGACCGGACGAAGCTTGCCGCCTACGGCCGGCAGACCAGGAAGGCCGAAGCGGCCGGTGTCTCGAACTGTCCACTTTGCGCCGGCGGGACGAACAACAACGCCACCCGGATCTATAAGTTCGAGGAGATGGATGCCGATCACGTCACCGCGTGGAGCAAAGGCGGCGCAACCGACCTGTCGAACTGCGAGATGCTGTGCGTGATGCACAACCGCAGCAAGGGCAATAAGTAGCGATGGCGCTTCCTGACGGCTCGCAACTCTTCATCGGCGACGGCGGGTTGGAGACCGTGATGATCTTCGAGGAGGGCCTCGAGCTGCCGGAATTCGCCTCCTTCACGCTGCTGCGCGACGAGGCCGGGCGGGCCGCTCTGCGCCGGTACTACGAAGGCTTCCTGGCGATCGCCGCCGAGCACGGCACCGGTTTTGCCTTCGACTCACCGACGTGGCGGGCGAGCGAGAAGTGGGGCGAGGCCCTCGGATACTCGCCGGCTGAAGTCGCCGACCTCAACCGCGAGGCGATCTCCTTCGCCCGTGAAGTCTGCGAGCGGGCGGCCGGGCAGGTGCCGGTCGCGATCACCGGCACGCTCGGTCCGGAGGGGGACGGCTACAACCCCGACTCTTTCCTCTCGGCCGCCGAAGCCGAGGACTACCACGCGAAGCAGGTCGCCGTCTTCGCTGCCGAGGGGGTCGACATGATCAGCGGCATGACGATGACGTACGTCGAGGAGGCGGTCGGGATCGTCCGCGCCGCCGCTGCGGCCGGGCTGCCGGTCTCGGTCTCCTTCACCGTCGAGACCGACGGTCGCCTGCCGAGCGGCGAACCGTTGCGCGAGGCGGTCGAACGACTCGACGCCGAGACCGGCGGAGCGGCGCTCTACCAGATGATCAACTGCGCTCACCCGACCCACTTCGCCGCCGAGCTTGCCGGCGAGGACGCCTGGCTGGGCCGGATCGGCGGCGTTCGCGCCAACGCCTCCCGCCGCAGCCACGCCGAACTCGACGAAGCCGAGGAGCTCGATGCCGGCGACCCGGAGGAGCTGGGCGCCGAATACGCCGCCCTCGTGCCGCGCCTGCCGGACCTGCGCGTGGTCGGCGGCTGCTGCGGTACCGACCAGCGCCACGTCGCCGACATCTGCGCTCAGGTCGCCGGCTAGCCTCGGCCGCGGCTCCGCTGCGCTACCCGCAGCGGGCCTCGATGATGGAGATCAGGCCCGCGCCGGGGTCGTTGCGGGCGTCGCCGGCGGCGGGGTGCTGGTCGCCGCGGTGGAGGCGGGCTTGGTCGAAACCGGCTTTGAGCAGCTCCGCCTTGGCGCTGGCTTCGTCGCCGCGGTAGGCGTGGATCTTGCCGCGGACGAAGGCGCCGAGGAGCAGGCCGAAGGCTCGGTCGGGTAGCGCGCGGCCGTCGCCGGCAAAGCGCAGGTCCGCGAGGTAGGCGCCCTGGTTGAAGCGCCGGAGCGCCCTGGCGATCCGGGCCCAGAGCGCGTCGACGGTCTCGTCGTCGAGATAAGTCAGCAAGCCCTCGGTGATGATCGCCAGGCCTTTGGCCGGGTTCAGGGTCTCGACCAGCGCCTCGAGGCTGTCCGGCCCACCATCCCGCAGGGCGTCGAGCTTGACCACGCGATGGCGGTCGCTCAGTGAGTCCATCCGGGCCAGCGCCTCGCGCTTTCGCTGCGCCATCCCCGGCAGGTCCGCCTCTATATAAGTGAGCCGATCGCCGTAGCGCTCGGTGAATCGCCAGCCCCTCGGCGACATGCCGCAGGCGACCTCGAGGACCTGGCTGGTGCCGCCCTCGATCAGGTCTTCGAGCAGCGAGTCGATGATCCGGTGGCGGGCAAGCAGCGGCCCGTTCAGGGTCGGCCCGCCCAGGGCCCTGCTTGCCGCGAAGGGCAGGGCGAGGGCGCCGTGGAAGACCCGCCCCTGCCAGGTCGCGAGCTCGGAATGGGAGAGGCCGTTGCGGACCCAGGTCTCCCCGGTGTAGTGCGCGGTCGGGGAGATCGCCTCCGGCTCGGTCACGGCCGCAGCCTACTAGCGCGCTCCGAGGCGATCGGAGATATTTTCCTCCCGTGTCCCAACCAGTCCTATTCGCCGTCGACGAAGACGAGCGGCTGCTGCGCGACATCGAGCGGGAGCTGATCGACCGCTACTCGCGCAGCTACCGGATCGTCTGCGCCTGCTCCTCCGAGGAGGCACTGGCGGAGCTGGAGGCGCTGCGCGAGGCGGGGGAGGACGTGGCGCTGGTCCTCGCTGCGCAGGGTTGCGGTGCGCTGCGGGGCGTCGAGCTCCTGGGCCGGGTGCGGGACCTGCACGGCCACGCGCAGCGGGGCCTGATGATCGAGTGGGGCAGCTGGGGCCAGGCCGGGACGGCGGAGGAGATCTTCGAAGCGATGGCGCGGCGGCAGATCGAGTACTACGTGGTCCGGCCCTCGCAGACGCCCGACGAGCTCTTCCACCAGTCGGTCTCGACCTTCCTCCTGGAGTGGGCGAACGCGCGGCGGGTCTCGCCGCACACCGTCCACATCGTCAGCGAGTCGTGGACCGGCCGGGCGCAGGAGTTGAAAGAGGTTCTCGGCCGCTGCGCGATCCCGCACTCCTTCCTGCTCGCCGACTCCGCCGACGGCCGGGCGAAGGTAGCCGAGGCGAACGGCGCCGAGCCGCTGCCGCTGGTGATCCTGCCCAGCGGCGAGGTGCTCGCGAACCCGACCAACCTGGAGCTCGCGAGCGCCGCCGGGGCGACGATCGACCCCGAGCGCCGCGAGTTCGACGTCGTCATCGTCGGCGGCGGCCCGGCCGGCCTCTCGGCCGCCGTCTACGGCGCCTCCGAGGGGCTGCAGACGCTGGTGCTCGACGACGGCGGCATCGGCGGCCAGGCGACCTCGAGCTCGCTGATCCGCAACTACCTCGGCTTCCCGCGCGGCGTCAGCGGCCGCCGGCTCGCCGAGAACGCCTACGAGCAGGCCTGGGTGTTCGGCGCCAAGTTCGCCTTCATGCACGACGCCACCGGCCTGCGCCGCGAGGGCGAGCGCATCTGCATCGAGCTCTCCAGCGGCGGTGAGGTCAGCGCCCGCGCCGTGATCCTCGCCACCGGCGCCACCTACCGCCGCCTCGGCGTCGCCGGGATCGAGGGGCTGGTCGGGGCGGGCGTCTTCTACGGCGGCCCGGCCTCGGAGGCGGCGACCACGGTTGACGAGGAAGTGCACGTCGTCGGCGGCGCCAACTCGGCCGGGCAGGCGGCGCTGCACCTGGCCGAATACGCGCGCAAGGTGACCTTGGTGGTCCGCGCCGGGTCCCTCGACCAGGGGATGTCCCACTACCTCGTTCGCCAGGTCGAAGCGACGCCGAACGTCGAGGTCCGGCTCGGGACCGAGGTGGTCGGCGGCGAGGCCGGCGAGGACGGCTGGCTGCGGAGCCTCGACTTGCGCGGCGCCGGCGGCGAGACCGAGACCGTGCCCTCAGAGGGGCTCTTCCTGCTGATCGGCGCTCACCCGAACACCGACTGGCTGCCGGAGGAGATCGTCCGCGACGAAGGCGGGTTCATCTGCACCGGCGCCGCGGCGCAGGCCGCGGGCGCCTGGCCGCTGGAGCGGGACCCGCTCGGCCTCGAGACTGCGATGCCCGGCGTCTTCGCCGCCGGCGACGTCCGCCACGGCTCGATGAGCCGGGTCGCCTCCGCCGTCGGCGAGGGCTCGATCGCGATCAGGCTCGTGCACGAGCTGCTCGCGACGAACCAGCTCGGCGACGGCGCCGCATCGCGGGTCGAAGCCTGAGGCCGCGCGCCGGGGCAGGAGACGCCGGCTCTAGCCGGCATATGCTCTGAAGGTGTCCCTGGATGCGCCGCGGCGGGATCCGGTCTCGCGCCGATTGCCAAGCTGGCTGCGGCGGCTCACCGCGCTCGGCAGCCTGACGTCCGACTCCGAGGAGCTCCGGCTCCGCAAGGCGGTGCTGGTCCTCTCGTCGAGCCTGATGGCGACGCTCGCGTTCCTCTGGGTCGGGACCTACGCGGCTCTCGGTCTCTGGGTCCCGGCGGCGATCCCGTTCGCCTACCAGCTGGCGACGGCGGCGGGCCTCTGGGCCTTCGCGCGGACGCGTCGCTTCCGGCTCTTCCGCACCAGCCAGCTACTGATGAGCCTGCTGCTGCCCTTCGCCCTGCAGTGGAGCCTCGGCGGCTTCGAGAACTCCTCCGCCGTCGCCCTCTGGGCCTTCAGCTGCCCGGTCGGGGCGCTGTTGTTCGTCGGCGTCCGTCAGGCGATCCCCTGGTTTGTCGCCTTCGCCGCCCTGGTCGCCGTCTCCGGGGCGATCGACCCGGCGCTCGCGGCCGGCGCCCCCGAGATCCCGACTGGCGTCGCCGTCTCCTTCTTCGTCTTCAACGTGCTGGGCGTCTGTCTCACCGCCTACGTGCTGCTGCAGTACTTCGTCCGCGCCCGCGAGCGGGCGTTGGCCGCACTCGCGGTCGAGCGGGCGCGGTCGGAGCGCCTCCTGCTCAACGTCCTGCCGGCCTCGATCGCCGCCCGGCTGAAGCTGTCGGAGGAGACGATCGCCGAGGGCTTCGGTGAAGCCACGGTGATGTTCGCCGACATCGTCGGCTTCACCCCGCTCGCCCAGCGGCTGGCGCCGGCCGAGACCGTCGCCGTGCTGGATCGCATCTTCGCCGGCTGGGATGAGCTCGCCGAGCGCCACGGCGTCGAGAAGATCAAGACGATCGGCGACGCCTACATGGTCGCGGGTGGCCTGCCGGTCCCGCGCGCGGACCACGCCGAGGCGATCGCCGCGATGGCGCTGGAGATGGGCGCCGTGGCGAAGCGGTGCGCGGGGGAGGGCCTGCCGCTCGAGGTGCGAATCGGGATCGACAGCGGGCCGGTGGTTGCCGGCGTGATCGGCCGCGCGAAGTTCAGCTACGACCTCTGGGGCGACACCGTGAACACCGCCAGCCGGATGGAGTCGCATGGCATGCCGGGCGCCATCCAGGTGACCGAGCGCGCCCACGCGCGGCTGCGCGAGCGCTTCGAGCTGAGTCGGCGCGGGGAGATCGAGGTGAAGGGTAAGGACCCGATGACCACCTACCTGCTGGTCGGGCGGCGGTCCTAGAGCGCGGGGTGGCGGTGCCACGATCGGCGCCAGCTACCGTTTCAAGGGTGTTTCGGCCCACCGACGTCCTCTCGCTCGTCCCGGGCCTGCCGCAGGGCGGGCCGCCGCCGGCGCGCGCGGTCGACGGCTACTTCGCGGCCGACTCGACGCTGCGGCGGCTGCACCGCGAGCGGCTGGTCCTCTTCTCCGGCGTCCGGGCGCTGCTGATGCAGGCCTGCGACCCGCTGGCGGTGGTCGGGTTCCAGCGCCACTCGATCATCTTCGACGACCCCCAGACCCGGCTGCAGCGGACCGACGAGTGGATGTCGCGGATCTACTTCGGCGCTCCCGCCGAGGCCGAGGAGGCAGGCCGGGTCGTCCGGGCGATGCACCGGCGGGTGAAAGGCAAGACCCCGGCCGAGTACGGCCCGATCCCGAAAGGCACGCCCTACGACGCGACCGACCCGGCGCTCGGGCTCTGGGTGCTGGCGACGCTGGCCGACTCCGCCGTCGTCTACTACGAGCGCATCTTCGGCCGCCTCTCGCCCGAGAAGCGGGAGCGCTACTGGAGCGAATACCTCCAGGTCGGCGAGCTGCTCGGCCTGCCGCCGGACTCGATGCCGGCCACCTTCGACGACCTCCGTGGTTACGTCAACGGCCGCCTCACCGACGGCAGCCTCTGGATCTCCGACGAGCGCCGCGAGCAGGCGGAGCGGATGATCTTCGACCCGCCTTTCTCGGGCTGGACGCGCGCCGCCTTCACCCCGGTGGCCGAGACAATCCGCCTGATCTCCGTCGGCCTGTTGCCGGCCGAGATCCGCAAGCTGTTCGGCTTCTCCTGGGACCCCGGACGCGAGGCGCTGCTGCGCTCGGCCCTGATCCAACTGCGGCTCGGCACCCGCTTCTGGCCCGACGCGGCCCGCCTCCACCCGGCGGCGCGGACCGCCGCCGGCGAGCGCTACGGCCGCCTCGCCGCCTAGCGCCGCAAGGAAGCGCCACTACTCAGCCACAGTGCGGAGCGCCGGATAGGCTCCAGCCGGTGAGCAGCCAGGGCAGCAGGGGAAGGTGGGCGGTTTTCGCGTTCGTGGGCGCGCTCGCGATCCTCGCCGGGTCGGTGCGAGGTTCGAGCCTCGCCGCCGCTCCGGAGGCCAAGCCGGCGACGCTGCGGGCGGCGTTCGGCTCCTTCCCGGACTACATGGACCCGCAGCTGAGCTATACCGCCGAAGGGTGGAACGCGATGTACGACGTCTACGTTCCGCTCCTCACCTACCGGCGCGCGACCGGGCGCGCGGGGAACGAAATCATCCCCGGCCTGGCGCGGGACCTGCCCCGGATTAGCGATGGCGGTCGTACCTACACTCTCTTTCTCCGCCAGGGTCTGAAGTACTCGGACGGGACGCCTGTCAGGGCCTCCGACTTCGAGTACGCGATCGAGCGGCTGCTGAAGCTCGAATCCGGCGGCTTTCCCTTCTATTTGCTGATCGCCGGAGCAGAACGGTTCCTGGGAAGCGGCAAGGGCGGTATCAGCGGCATCGAAGCCGACAACTCCAGCGGCAGGATCGTCATCCACTTGACCGAACGGCGGAACTACTTCAGCGACCTGCTGGCGCTGATGTTCGCCGCGCCGGTGCCGCCGGACACGCCGATGCGCGACCTCAGCTTTGAACCACCGCCGGCGACCGGCCCGTATGCGATCGCGGGCACCGAGCTGAGCGGCTGGTCGTACATCCGTAACCCGGCGTGGGACGCTGCCAACGGGCCGCTGATGCCGGACCTGCCCCGCGGCTACATGGACCGGATCGAGGTGCGGGTAATCCGATCGTCGGATGCCGAGGTGGGAGGTGTCCTCTCGGGGAGGCTCGACTGGATGCAGAATCCCCCGTCCCCGAGCTGGTTCGCCGCTCTCCGCCGCACTCATGGCGAGCGGCTGCGCGTCAACCGGAACCCGAGCACGTACTACTTCTGGATGAACACTCGGCGGCCGCCGTTCGACAACCTGCGGGTCCGCCGGGCGGTGAATTATGCGGTCAGCGCGGCGGAGCTCAACCGGATCTACGGCGCCCAGCTTTCGCCGACCCACCAGATCCTGCCGCCCGGGTTTCCCGGCTACAGCCGGTTTGACCTCTACCCGTACGACATGGGCAGGGCGCGGCGGATGATCCGGACGGCCGATCCAGCCGACCGGCGGATCACGGTCTGGACCGACAACGAATCTCCCAACCAGGAGGCGGGGGAATACTTCGCCGGGCAGCTGCGGAAGATCGGCTTCCGGGTCCGCCTCAAAATTCTTTCAGCCGACAACTACTTCACGGTGATCGGCAACCACCGCACGCCGGACCTCGATGCCGGCTGGAGCGACTGGTTCGCCGACTTCCCTAATCCGGACGATTTCCTGCGGCCGCTGCTTTTCGGCTCGAGCATCCTGCCCTCCAACAACGGGAACTTCGCTCGGCTGAGCGTGCCGAAACTTGATCAAAAGGCCAAAGCCCTCGCCCGCCAGCCGCTCGGCCCTGGCGCCGAAAGGGCTTACGGCGCGCTCGACCGCGCTTACATGAAGCTGGCGCCCTGGGTCCCCTATGGCACCCGGGCCCTGGGCACCTTCGTCGGCAAGAACGTCGACCTGGGCCAGGTCGTCTTCAGCCCGATGTTCGGCGCCACGCTGACCAGCTTCCGCTTCAAGTAGCCGCAGCGGCCGTGCGATCCTCTCGCTGATGTGGGTACAGCGGACCGTCCGCCTCGCCGCCCGGCCACGCGGCTTCCACCTCGTCGGCGCCGAGGTGCTCGAGGCGCTGCCGGAGCTGGAGCGGATCTCGACCGGCCTGCTCCACCTGCTGATCCAGCACACCTCGGCCTCGCTGGCGCTGAACGAGAACGCCTCGGCGGACGTGCGGCGGGACTTCGAGAGCTGGTTCGATCGCGCGGTGCCCGAAGGCGCGCCCTACTGGACCC
>Ga0164302_10000192_pt1 | contig 15738 bp, 15 predicted proteins | sample Whisoiple_202_MG_FD_109714 | JGI IMG/M metagenome (GOLD analysis project Ga0164302, IMG submission 109714) | Soil microbial communities amended with pyrogenic organic matter from upstate New York, USA - Whitman soil sample_202_MG | ecosystem: Environmental > Terrestrial > Soil > Agricultural... | reverse complement strand
TTGCGGGCAGTGGCGAGGTGGCCGCCGAGGTAGGCCGACACCGACGCCACGGACAAGCCCGCCAAGGCCGTGAGCACGCCCAGGCGGTGCCTGTCCCTGGCCCGCGCCGCGTCAGAGGTGCCGAGCAGCCCGAGGGCCACCACGTTGACGGTGGCGTGTGCCGCCCCCACGCGGCGCTCGGGATTGGCGGTGTCGTGCCACTCGGCAAAGCCCGTGGCGGCCGTGGGGACGGCCGAGAGCAGTCCCGCGCCCAGCAGTCGCTGGGCCGCCGCACGCGACGACTCGCCGCCCACGAGGTCCAGGAACACGGTCGAGACCCACAGGCCGATGGGGACGTCGGTGAGGGCCGGATGGATGGCGTGCCCGACGCCCTTGCCCTGGAGCAGGGCCCGAACGGCCCCTGAGCGGGTCACCGGGGCGCTGGTGCGCGCCAGGAGGGCAGCGACCGGGTCGACGGCGGCGCTGCGCTCGAGGGCCTGCACGGCCCGGACGAGCGGCGAGCCGCCGGTGGCCGTGGGGGTGGCGTCCGGCAGGGGGTGAGGGGCGGAGTGGGAGGTCATGTAGCCGTTCTACTCCGGCAGGACGGGTTGGTGCGCGGTGAGGGCGGGGGGCAAGCGAAGAGGCGCCGCTCTGTGTGAGCGGCGCCTCTTCATGCGAAGCGACCCCGACGGGACTCGAACCCGCGACCTCCGCCGTGACAGGGCGGCGCGCTAACCAACTGCGCTACGGGGCCTTGGTGTAAGGCTTTCGTGCGTATCCCCAACGGGATTCGAACCCGTGCTACCGCCGTGAAAGGGCGGGGTCCTAGGCCGCTAGACGATGGGGACCAGCTCTCGCCAGACCCCCGCCGCGCAGCGAGCAGGGCTCGGATCCGTCGAGGACTCGGAAAGCATAGAGGGCGGTTGGCCAATCCACCAAAACGGGCCTTCTCGCCCTGACCGGTCAGCGCGTCAGGAGCGCGCCTGGCGCAGGGCCGCCCTGACGAGGTCGATGGCCGCCGCGTCGCTGAGGCCGCCTGCGACCGCACGCTCGGCGTAGGCGGCGGCCGTGCGGGACAGGGCCACATCCGTGCTCTGCGATCCCGGCGCCACGACCGTCCCTGCCCGGCGGCGCGTGGTGACGTGGCCGCCGGCCTCGAGCTCCTTGTAGGCGCGGGCCACGGTGTTGACCGCCAGGCCGAGGTCCGCGGCGAGGGCGCGCACGGTCGGCAGCCGGTCGCCCTCCCCGAGCTGGCCGGTGGCGATCAGGCCGGCGACCTGGGCGCGCACCTGCTCGTACGGCGGCTCGGCGGCCGCGAGGTCGACCGTGATCCGCAGGTCCGTCACGGCACCTCCGCGCCGCTGAGCGCCCCCGTGGGCGCCTCCCGCGCCCCGATGCGGGGTGCCGGCCAGCAGGCGGCCACGATCGCGGAGACGACGAGGGCGGCTGCGAGCCCCAGCAGGGCGCTCCCGCCTGCCTGCATCAGGGCGTAGCCGGGCCCCGTCGCACCGATGTCGTTGGCGCGGGCGGTGCGCGCCACCGACACGATCGCCGTGCCCATGGTCAGTCCCAGCCCGGCTGCCGTGAGCAGCATCCCCGCGGCGGCGCCGCGCAGCACCCGGACCTGCGAGGCCCGGCGCACGGCGTGGTCGACCGGCAGGAGGTCCGGGCCCAGGGAGGGCCTGAGCTCGACGCGGCGCAGCGCCCACAGGGTGGCCAGGGCCAGCACGGCGGCCGCCAGGGCGACCGGCGCCGTGTAGTGCAGGCCGGGATAGGGGCCGTGTCCGGCGCCGCCCGCAGCCCACGCGCGCTCGAGGGAGCGGCCATCGGGCGCAGCGGTGAGGGCGCCCGCCGCCAGGAGCCCGGCAGTGGTGGCCGCGCCGATCCAGAACAGGCGCAGCAGCCCGGCGGGGGACCGTCCCCGGCGCGCGCCGAGCGAGGCCACCCGCCGGGCACCGCTCGGACGTTGCCAGGTCAGCTCGGCCACCGCGGAGGTGAGCACGACGACCAGCGCCGCTACAGCCGGCAGGGTGGCGACCCGCAGGTCCAGGACCGAGCCGCTCACGGGCCACACCACCAGGGCGGCCAGTCCCGCGAGGCCCGTGGTCACCGTGGCTGCGACCGAGCGCCGTCGTGCCTTGCGGGCTGCCCCCTCCAGCGGCGCCGCGGCGCTCGCTCGCAGCAGGGTGGTGGCCCCCAGCGCCACCAGGACGGGCACCAGCAGAACCAGCGCGAGACCCCCGAACATCTGTCCTCCTCTTCATTGTATCAATGACTTGCTTCATTAAGACATTGCGCGGCGGGGGCTGTCAACCGGTTCAGCCGTTCTCAGCCCCCGCCGGCCCACTTCACGAGGCGGTCGGCGTCCCAGGTGTTGACGACGCGCTCGGCCTGCACGCCGAGGCGCTCGGCCCGCTCGCACCCGAGCGCCTTGAAGTCGAGCTGCCCGGGCGCGTGCGCGTCGGAGTCGACGGTGAAGAGGCAGCCGATCTCGAGCGCGAGCGCCAGGAGGTCGTCCGGCGGGTCCGACCTCTCGGGGCGGCTGTTGATCTCCACGGCCACGTCGTGCTCGGCGCAGGCCGTGAACACCGCGCGGGCGTCGAACTCCGACTGGGGCCGCTGGCCGCGCGACCCTGTCACCAGGCGGCCGGTGCAGTGGCCGAGGACGTTGACGCGCGGGTTCTGCACCGCAGCGACCATGCGGCGGGTCATCGGGCCGGCGTTCATCCGCAGCTTGGAGTGCACGCTCGCCACGACGACGTCGAGCTGGTCGAGCATCTCCTGGCTCTGGTCGAGCGACCCGTCGTCGAGGATGTCGACCTCGATGCCCTTGAGCAGCCGGAACGACCCTGCGAGGGTCGCGTTGACCTGCTCCACGACCTTCAGCTGGCGGGTCAGCCGCTCCGACGAGAGGCCGTTGGCGACCTTGAGCCGGGGGGAGTGGTCGGTGAGGACGAGGTAGTCGTGCCCGAGCTCGGCTGCTGTCAGGACCATCTCGTCGATGGGGCTGCCGCCGTCGGACCAGTCGGAGTGCGCGTGGCAGTCGCCCCGCAGCGCCGCGAAGAGGTCCGCCCCGCCGTCGGTCAGGGGTTTGGCTGCCTTGTCCTGCAACGTCCTGAGGTATGCCGGGAGCTCGCCTCCCAGCGACTCCTCGATGACCGCCGCGGTGGACTTGCCGATACCGGTGAGGTCCTGGAGCGTTCCCGCCTCGGCCCGGCTCGCCAGCTCGGCGGGATCGGTCGCACGGACGACGCCGACGGCTCGCCGGAACGCCTCGACCCGGTAGGTGCCAGCGCGCTCGCGCTCGAGGAGGAATGCGATGCGCCGCAGGGCGTCTGCGGCCTCGACGGGAGCGGAGAGAGGGGTGATCGCGGTGGCCACCGGCGACCTCAGATCTTGAACTGCTGCTTGACCAGGGTGTCCCAGACGCGGTCGCCGCCGAGGGTGCGGGCCGTCACCATGGCCTTGGCCACCGGGGTGAGCAGGTACCTGCTGCGGGGATGCTCGGACTCGAGTGCCTTGAGCACCACGCGGGCCACGCTCTCGGGACCGGTCGCCATCAGCGGGTTGGAGTAACCGCCGGAGGTGTTGGCGGCGTTCGACGCGAGCAGCTCGGCATACGGCGAATCCGCCTGTGTCCTGGCGCCATTGGCGACGGAGGAGTGCACGTTGTCCTCGAAGCCCGTGCGGGTCATGCCTGGCTCGATGAGCACCACGTCGATGCCGAAGCGGCGGACCTCGTTGCGAAGGGCGTCGCTGATGGCCTCCACGGCGTACTTCGTCGCGTGGTAGTAGCCGCCCACAGGGAAGGTCATCCGGCCGCCCATCGACCCGATGTTGATGATTCGACCACGGTGGGCTCGCCGCATTCCCGGCAGCACCAGCTGGGTGAGGCGGGCCAGGCCGAAGACGTTGGTCTCGAACATCTTCCGCACGCGGTCGAGGTCGGCCTCCTCGATCGTGCCGTACTCGCCGTAGCCGGCGTTGTTGACGAGGGTGCCGACGCGGCCGTGCTCAGCCTCGATGTGCTCGACGGCTGCGGCCATCGAGTCCTCGGAGGTGACGTCGAGCGCCAGCACCCGTGCGCCGGCAGCCTGGAGCTCGGCGAGGGTCTCGGTCCGGCGCGCGGTGGCGTAGACGGTGTGGCCCGCCTTGACGAGCAGGTCGGCGCTCGCACTGCCGATCCCAGAGGAGCAGCCGGTGATCAGGACGGGGTCGAGAGACGTGGGGGGCATGGCAGACAGTCTCGCGCATCGCCGGACCGGCGGCGCGGACCCAGTGCGGTCAGGCGGTCGCCTCGGCGCTCTCGGCGCGCTCCTTGATGCCGAGTAGCATGCGCCGCTCCATGATCCCGTGCGGCAGCTCGATGAGGAGGAAGTACGCCAGCGCACCCCGGCCGCGCTCGACGTGGGATCGGGCGATCACCCGGCAGCGCCGCTCGTCGATCGGTTCCACGACGTAGGACCCCCAGTTCTTGATGACCAGGGCGTGGCCGGGCTCGACGGCCTCGACCTCTGTCGCCAGGTCGGGGGTCATGCCGATCGGGTCCCCCGGCTGGACCTGCTGCCACTCCGGGTGGATCTGGTCGGCACTGTGCAGGTGGCAGCCGGCGAGGTTCTCGAGGATGTCGTAGCTGTAGAAACCGCCCCGCTCCTGCCCTATCTGGGCGATCCACTGCCAGACGTGCGGTGCCGGGGCGTTCACGGTGATGGCCCGCGTGGTCCTCGAGAACACCGGTGTCCCCTGGGGCTCGTCCCCCGGGTAGCGGGAGGCCCGCTCGGCGGCCGTCGACCCCCAGCCCTGCAGCCACGGCCGGACCAGGAGGGCGTAGACGCCGGGAAGGACCAGGCTCGCGCCGGTGGCAGCCCAGGCTGCGCTGCGTGGGAGCGGGGCCGGGATCCGCGACGGGAGCCTGCGCATGGCCACCGCCGGGGCGGCCGCACCGGCCAGTGCCAGGAGGGCCGGTCCTCCGGAGGTCACGGTCACCGAGCGGGCGATCCTGAGCGCGGTGGCCAGCGAGGCCCGAGCCCTCGGTCGATCGAGCGTCGAAGTCTGCTGGGGGCGGTTCGTGGGCATGGCGGTCTCCTCCTCCCCTCACCCCAGGGCAAGCCTGCACCCGCTTCGGGGTGTTCGCGAGCGCAACCACGCCCGTCCGCTACTCCGGCCGACGAGGGAGACGAGAGGGCGGGAGCGAGGCGGTCAGGCGGCGACGATCTCGCCGAGCGCGTCCAGGAGGCGGTCGACGTCCTCGTCGCTGTTGTAGGGAGCCAGGCCGATGCGCAGGGCGCCGGCGTCGCCGAGACCGAGGACGCGCGAGGCCTCGATCGCGTAGAAGCACGCGGCGGGCGCGTTGATGTCGCGCTCGGCGAGGGCGGCGCGCACTCGCTGGGAGTCCTGCTCCTCGAAGCTCACGAGCAGGGTGGGCGTCCGGTGGGCGGCGCGCGAGTAGAGCACCGCACCCGGGAGGGCAGCCAGGCCCTTCTCGATGCGCTCCCGCAGTCGGTCCTCGTGCGCCTCGAGGACCTGCATGGCGCTCAGGACCCGGCTGCGACGGTCGGCGGCCTCCTCGAGCGGTGAGAGCGAGGCGATGAAGTCGACGGCAGCCGTGGTGCCCGCCAGCAGCTCGTACGGAAGGGTGCCGAGCTCGAACCTCTCGGGAACCGCGTTGCTGGAGGGCATCAGCTTGTCGGGGTGGAGGGTCTCGAGCAGGTCCGGGCTCGCGGCCAGCACCCCACAGTGCGGACCCATGAACTTGTACGGGGAACAGGCGAAGAGGTCGGCCCCCAGGGCGGCGAGGTCCACCCCGGCGTGCGGCGTGTAGTGGACTCCGTCGACGTAGAGCAGGGCCGGCGTCTGGTGCACCAGGTCGGCGATCGCCGGCACGTCGGGCCGGGTCCCGATGAGGTTCGAGGCGGCGGTCACGGCGACCAGCCGGGTGCGCTCGGACAGCAGGGCGGCCACCGCCTCCGGGTCGAGCTCCCCCGTCTGCGGGTCGAAGTCCGCCCAGCGCACGGTGACCCCCGCCCGCTCGGACGCCTGGACCCAGGGCCTGATGTTCCCGTCATGGTCGAGGCGGGTGACGACGACCTCGTCCCCCGCGACCCACGTGGCCGACAGTGTCCGCGCCATGTCGTAGGTCAGGGCGGTCATGCTGCGGCCGAAGACGATGCCGCGCGAGTCTGCGCCGAGCAGGTCGGCCATGGCCGCGCGGGCCTCCTGCACCACCCGCTCGGCATGCCGCTCCGCGCGCGTGACCATGCCCCGGTTCGCGATGGAGGCGGTGAGGGTCGAGGCCACGGCCTCCCCCACGACATCGGGGACCTGCGAGCCGCCCGGGCCGTCGAAGTGGGCCGCTCCCTCGGCAAGGGAGGGAAAGTGGGCTCGCAGCGCGGCGACGTCGAGGCTCATGGTCGGATCCTGTCAGGTGCGGTCAACGGTGTAGCGCACGACCTGACCGCCCGTGCGCTCCACGATCGGCATGGTCATCGCCGGGCGAACGGCCAGCCAGAGGCGCCCGCGCAGCCCGAGAACGGCGGCGGAGGTGCCCAACAGCACACCGACGACGTATGCCGTGGCATCCGGGGCGGCGCAGCCCACCGTAGCGAGCGCGAACCCGGCGGCGGCCGCGCCGGTCTGTGCCCGGGACCCCTTCAGGCAGTCGGCTGCACCGGCGGCGGGGGGTTCTGGCGCGGGCGGATCCGCACGTGCGGCAGCTCCGGCGCCGCGAGCCGCTGGGTGGCACCCTGGTAGTCCTCGACCCGGCCGAACCGCTCGCCCTCGTCCTGCCACTCCTGACGGAACCGCTCGATCTCCTCGTGGGAGCGGCCGACGAAGTTCCACCACATCAGGATGTCCTCCTCGAAGGGCGTGCCCCCGAGCAGGAGCAGCCGCGCCCTCGCGTCCGTGTCGTTGGCGAGGGTCAGCCGCGTGAGGCCGGGACCGATGAAGCCGAGCTCGGCGCGGCCCAGACCGACGCCCTCCAGCGAGATCCCCACGCTGTCGGCCAGGACGCCGTGCTCGAAGGAGGGGTCGACGGCCAGGGTGAGACGGGCCTGTGGCTCCAGCACGATCTCCGCGCCCAGCAGCCGCGTGTAGGTGTGCACCGGCGAGGTCTGGCCGAGCAGCGTGCCGAGCAGGACGCGCACCGTGGCGCCGGTGACCCGAAGCGACGGCGGCACGTGGTGCTGGAAGGCCCGCGGCTCGTCGCGCGCCGCGTCCGGCAGCGCCACCCAGAGCTGGACGCCATGGAGGGTCTGGGTGCCCGGGGTGGAGACCTCGGAGTGGCAGATGCCCCGGCCGCCGGTCATGAGGTTCATCTCGCCGGGCCGCACGAGGGCGTGGTGGCCGCCGCTGTCCCGGTGCTCGATCTCGCCGGCGAACAGCCAGCTGACCGTCTGCAGGCCGGTGTGCGGGTGTGGCGGGACGTCCATGCCCCCAGAGGTGCTCACGTCGTCGGGGCCGTAGTGGTCGGCAAAGCACCAGGCGCCGATGAGCGAGCGCTGCCGCTGCGGAAGGGTGCGGTGCACGGTCATCGCGCGTGGACCGCCGAGCGGCACCTCGCGGGCGGCGAGCACCTCCACCACCGGGCGGCCGCCGCGAGAGGGGGCCGGGGCGTGCTCACACTCCGTCTCCACGGGGCGGATCTCGAGGTTGCTCATGCCGCCCAGTCTCGCATCGTCGGCAGGCTGGGGCGGCGACTCCTTCGCAGGGGTGCGGCACACCGCTGCGTCGCCTACCGGAGGCCGCACGTAGGGTGTGCCCAGTGGGGGAGCAGAGCGAGGAGCAGCCGCGCGAGGTCTGGCGTCAGGTAGGGCCGGCCTGGGTGCGCTCCCTGGAGTTCGGCCCCTCGGCCGACCCTCGGGCCACAGTGGTGCTGGTGCCCGGCCTGGGGATGCCCAGCTACACGTTCGGGACAGCCCGGGCCCTGTCCGGCCTGGGGCTGAGGTGCGTGGTGCTGGACCTGCTGAGGGGGCGCTCGGGGTCACGCGTGCCGCCGCGGGTCCTGCCGATGGGCCAGGCGACGGCCGCATGGGTGACCCAGTCTGCGCTCGAGGGGCCCGTCGTGCTGATGGGCCACTCCACCGGCGCGCAGGTTGCGCTGACTGGGGCCCTCGGCCTCCAGGCCGCTCGGCACGACCTGACCTTGGTGCTGGCCGGCCTGACGTTCCGGTCCGCGCACCGCACCGTGCCGGGGCTCCTGAGGGGCGCCGCCACGGCATACCGACAGGACAGCCTCCGGGAGATGGCCGCGCTGCGGAGCCTGACACGGGCGGGCAGCGACGTCGTACGGCTCGTGCGGTCGGGCCAGCGCGACCGTCCTGAGGAGCGCGTGCCCGGGCTCCGGGTGCCGCTGGTGCTGACGGCGGGCGAGGCCGACACCTTCGCCCCCGAGGCCTGGATGCGCACGGTGGCGGCGGCCTCCGGCAGCCCGGCGACGGGCGTGTCCGTCCTGCCCGGCTCCCACAACAACCTGTTCACCCACGCCGCCGCCGTTGCGGCGCTCGTCGCTGCGGCCGTGCCGGTGCGGGGGTTCTGAGAGCGTCGCACCCGCCTCCCGCCGCTCTCGGGCAGGAGGGGGAGGCCGCGATCAGTCGAGGGCGCGGGTGATGTCGCTGAGCCGCTCGGGCACCAGCGAGAACCAGGCCCAGGTGCCGCGGCGCTCACGCCGCAGCAGGCCGGCCTCGGTCATGATCTTGAGGTGGTGGCTGACAGTGGGCTGCGAGAGCCCGACCGCCTCGGTCATGTCGCAGACGCACGCCTCGCGGTTCTCGGATGCGCGGATGATGCTCAGGAGCTGGAGACGGACCGGGTCGGCAACGGCCTTGAGCAGGGTGGCATGCCGCTCCGCCTCGTCCCTCGGCATGGGGACCTGCGGAGCGCTGCCACAGGCCGAGACGGCCGGTGGCGTCGTGCTGAACGTCGTGGACGGCACGGGGCCTCCCTTCCGTGGAGGATCGGTCGTGGCGACCGACCCCACCCATATTGACACATGGCGATGCAGTCGAGATGCTCTCAGTATCGACAGTAGTCGATTCAGCGGGGCGCGAGGGCCCTCGCTTCAGCCGAGCCCCACCCTGTCCGGAAGGCCGTCCTGCGTGAGCGCGAGCACCACCGACCCCCGCCCCACCGTGCACGAGCCCGTTGCGGCAAGGCTCTCGACCCTCGACCGGTTCCTGCCCGTGTGGATCGGCCTGGCCATGGTGGCCGGCCTGCTGATGGGACGCCTCGTGCCGGGCCTCGACACCGGACTCTCGGCGGTCGAGGTGGGCGGCGTCTCGCTGCCCATCGCGCTGGGCCTGCTCGTGATGATGTACCCGGTGCTCGCGAAGGTCCGCTACGACAGGCTCGACTCGGTCACCGGCGACCGGCGGTTGTTGGTCGGCTCCCTCCTGCTGAACTGGGTGGTGGGCCCGGCGCTGATGTTCGCCCTGGCGTGGACCTTCCTGCCCGACCTGCCGCCGTACCGCACGGGCCTGGTCATCGTCGGCCTGGCCCGGTGCATCGCGATGGTGATCATCTGGAACGACCTCGCCTGTGGCGACCGTGAGGCCGCAGCCGTCCTGGTCGCCCTCAACTCGGTCTTCCAGGTTGTCGCCTTCGCCGGCCTCGGGTGGTTCTACCTCTCCGTCCTTCCCGGCTGGCTCGGCCTGTCGCAGACTGGCATCGACGCCTCGACGTGGGACATCGCGCGCTCCGTGCTGATCTTCCTGGGTGTGCCGCTGCTGGCCGGGTTCCTGTCGCGCCGCCTCGGCGAGAAGGCCAGGGGTCGCACCTGGTACGAGGAGCGCTTCCTGCCCCGCATCGGGCCGTGGGCGCTCTACGGGCTGCTGTTCACCATCGTCATCCTGTTCGCGCTCCAGGGAGAGGCCATCACCTCCAGCCCCCTGGACGTGGCGCGGATCGCCCTGCCGCTGCTGGTCTACTTCGCCGTGATGTGGGGTGGCGGGTTCGCCCTCGGCGCCGGCCTGGGCCTGGGCTACGAGCGCACCACCACGCTGGCCTTCACGGCCGCCGGCAACAACTTCGAGCTCGCGATCGCCGTCGCCATCGCGACCTTCGGGGCCGCGTCCGGGCAGGCCCTGGCGGGTGTCGTCGGCCCGCTCATCGAGGTGCCCGCCCTGGTCGCCCTCGTCTACGTGAGCCTGGCGCTGCGGCGCCGCTTCGCCCAGCACCCGGCGAACGTGACCCCTCAGCCCTGACCCACGGCATACGACCGCTCTTGCCCTCGTCCAGGAAGGCGCCCCAGCCATGACCGACAAGCCCAGCGTCCTGTTCGTCTGCGTCCACAACGCCGGCCGTTCCCAGATGGCGGCCGCCTACCTCGCGAACCTCTCCGGGGGCGCGGTGGAGGTCAGGTCGGCCGGCTCGGCTCCCGCCGACCAGGTGAACCGCGCCGCCGTCGAGGCCATGGCGGAGGAGGGTATCGACATCGCGGCCGAGGTCCCCAAGGTCCTCACGACCGACGCGGTCAGGGAGTCGGACGTCGTGATCACCATGGGCTGCGGCGACACCTGCCCGATCTTCCCTGGCAAGCGCTACGAGGACTGGGAGCTGGACGACCCGGCCGGCAAGGGTGTCGAGGCCGTGCGGCCCATTCGAGACCAGATCAAGGCCCGGATCCTCACGCTGCTCGACGAGCTCGACCTCCCGGCAGCCTCCAGCTGACTCAGCCTGCTCGAGGACTTCGTCGGGTCATGGCCCCAGGGACAGGGCGTCGCCGACCGCGGCGAGCCTCTCGGGGACGGCGCGGTAGTAGACCCACGTGCCGCGCCGGCTCCCGGTGACCAACCCAGCGTCCCGGAGCAGCTTCAGGTGGTGGCTGGTGGTGGCGGCACTCTTGCCGATGCCCTCGGAGACGTCGCAGGCGCACACCTCCTCGGCGTTCAGCAGCATCGACATGATCTTGACCCGCGCGGGGTCGGCAAGGGCCTTGAACATGGAGGCCAGCTCCTGCGCAGCCTCGTCGGCGACCGCGGGCTGCGCAGGCGAGCAGCAGGCCGTGAGCACGGTCAGCTCCATGTGGGGTGCCGTGCCGGTCGAAGCCGCAGGGGTCGTCGTCGCCATCGGACTGAGCCTACCTTCGCCGTGGGAACAAATTCGACGAACTTCGAAGAAATACTTCCACGACCGTCGAAGTTCTGATTTGATGAACGTCGAAATATGCAGCGACCTGCCCCGCCCCGACGAGGGGTTGCCCACCATTCGAAGGAGACCCGCATGACCGTCACCGCCGTCGAGGCATCCGCTCCGGTTCCTGCCCAGGCTGTCGCCCAGCTGCCGGTCGTCGTGATCGGTGCGGGGCCGGTCGGCCTCGCCGCCGCCGCCCACCTGAAGGGCCGCGGGCTGCCGGCCGTCGTCCTCGAGGCGGGGGAGCGCGTCGGTGCTGCGATGTCGCAGTGGGGACACATCCGCACGTTCACGCCGTGGCAGTACATCGTCGACGCCAGCGCGGAGAGGTTGCTGGCCTCGACCGGGTGGACCCGTCCGGCGGAACGACAGTCCCCGACCGGGGCCGAGATCGTCGAGCGCTATCTGGTCCCCCTCGCGGCCGCCCTCGGCGACGCGGTGCGCACCGGCACCGGAGTGCTGGCGGTCTCGCGCGAGGGGCTGGACCGCTCCCGCAGCGTCGGGCGCGAAGAACGCCCGTTCGTCGTCCGGGTCCGCCGCGCGGACGGGGCGGTGGAGGACCTGCGAGCCCGCGCGGTCATCGACGCGTCCGGCACCTGGGGCCAGTCCAACCCGCTCGGCGCCTCCGGGCTGCCGGCGCTGGGGGAGGAGCGGGCCGCTGCGGCCGGCTTCCTCACCGGCCCGCTGCCGGACGTCCTGGGCGCCGACCGGGCCAGGTTCGCCGGGCGCACCACCCTGGTGGTCGGCATGGGCCACTCGGCGGCGAACACCCTTGTCGCACTGGCGCAGCTGGCCCGCGAGGTCCCCGGCACGCGCATCGTGTGGGCCATCCGCGGCACCAGCGCACGCCGCGTCCTCGGCGGGGGCACGGCCGACCAGCTCCCCGACCGCGGGCGCCTCGGCTCCGACCTTGCCGACCTCGTCGCCACAGGGGCCGTGCAGTTCCTCACGGGGTTCTCCACCCGCGAGCTGCGCCCCGCGGCGGACGGCAGCACGGTGACGGTGGTGGGTGACACCGCGGAGGGGGAGCGGGCCATCGAGGGCGTGCACAACGTCGTCGCGGCGACCGGGTTCCGTCCCGACCTGGGCGTGCTGTCTGAGCTGCGGCTCGACCTCGACCCCGGCTTGGAGGCCCCGCGGGCGATCGGCCCGCTGGTCGACCCGGCCTTCCACTCGTGCGGCACCGTCGCGCCGCATGGCTGGCGCGAGCTCGCCCACGACGGCGAGCCCGGCTTCTTCGTCGTCGGGATGAAGTCCTACGGCCGCGCGCCGACCTTCCTCATCACGACCGGCAACGAGCAGGTGCGCTCGATCGTCGCGCACCTCGCGGGCGACGCTGTCGCGGCCGACGAGGTCCAGCTCGTCCTCCCCGAGACCGGGGTGTGCTCGTCGGGCAACGCGCTGTCCGACGAGTCCGTCGCGGCAGGCGTGCAGCCGGACGCGGTGTGCTGCGGCTCCGCCACCGGGTCGGATGCCGCCCGCTCCCGGGAGGCAGCCGCATCCCTGGAGCGCCTGCGGCTGGGGTTCGCGACCGGCGTCGCCAATGGACGCGCCGGCGACGTTCCTGCTGAGGCGGCCCTTCCTGCCCCGCTGGTGCTCACCGAGGTGTCGGTGAGCCCGTCCGGCGGCTGCTGCGGGTGAACCGGCCCGCTGCCGCAGACGCCTCCGCCCCGGCAGTTCCCGGGGCGGGGGCGTCCGCGCGTGTCACCTGGCTTGTCCCGCGCCCGAAGCCGCGCGGACCGGACGCCAGGCCAGGGACTACTTCGTCAGGACGGATGTGGTCCGCAGCAGCAGCTTCTTGAACTCGTCGCGGCGGGCGCCGTCCAGGGTCCAGGCGGTGCCGCCGTCGTTGACGTTCTGGTTCGAGGAGAAGAACGACATGCCTGCCAGGCCCTGCGACGTGGCGTAGGTGTAGGCGTCGGCCATCCAGGCGACGGCGTCGTAGGTGCCGGTGGAGTCGTAGCGGACGCCGTACTCCGCGATGACGATCGGCTTGCCGGGAAGCAGCTGCTTGTACCCCTGGTAGGTCACGCCAGTTCGCTTGTCGCGGTAACCGTTGACCATGTGGTCGAAGGTGTCCGGCACGGTGCGCCACTTCGCCAGGCCACCAGGGGTCCAGTGGTTGTAGCCGTCGAAGAAGCCCGCGTGGCAGGCGGGGTGGACCCAGTCCTTGAGGTACTGCCGCACCGACGTGTTGGGGGTGCTGATCTGGTTGTACTTGCCGCCCATCAGCGTCGGCCCGAACCAGACGCCGGACTGCGAGGGAGCGGGGTGCAAGCCGGCAACGCGGCCGCACATGGCCTTGAAGGTGGCGGCGGTCATGCTCGTCCCGTTGACATCGTTCTCGGGCTCGTGGTGGATGGACCAGCACACCGGCCCCGCGATGGCCGCCAGCCCGTTGACGATGTTCTTGATCCACGCGTCCTGGGACCCGCCGGCCATGGTGCGCCAGTCCGCGGGCGCCTTGATGGACACCAGCGGCACCGAGCCGCGGGACGCCGCACCCGCTGCGTAGCTGACCATGGACTGCCAGCTGGCCGCCTGGTAGTACGCGCGGTCGATGCCCAGGTTCTTGCCCGAGTACTTCGCCAGCGACGGAGTCCCGGCCTCCGAGGCGCCGTAGAAGACGTTCCCGGATGACGGCGGGAAGACGCTGGGCGCAGCGAACGCCGGAGAGGCCGAGAGTGCCGCCTGACCGGAGACGCCGATCGCGCCGGCTGCCAGGCCTGCGAACCTCAGGAAGTTACGTCTGGTGGTGTTCATTGAATCCTCAGTGAAGGGTGATGACGGAGTCGATCGCCCGGCCTGACGGCCCGTGCCCTGCGCGAAAGACGTGCGGTTGTAGGTGGCAGCGCGCAGTGGGACGGCAGGTTTCGTCGTCCCATCTGGTGTCGCGGCGTCCATGTCCCCCTGGTCCGCGCACCGCCCGTTCATGTGTTCTGCTGCCCGGTGCCGAGACGCCTGGGCGGGACCACCGTTCGGCGCCCGATCAGGCGTCCAACGCGGTGGTGCCCAGCGGCTCCGGACACGTCCGGACACTGCCTCCAGAAATGGAGACGATGCGGACCGACGGGACAATACACCACGCGCTCAAAAGGCACGAAAGTGTTCGAATTGTGCGTGAAGCGCCGGTGCCGCGGCAACGTGCAGTCAGCGCGGCCGTGCCGCCCAGGGGCTTGCCGCCTAGGAGCTTGCCACCACCACCGAGTACTCGCCGCCGCCAGCGGCCTTCATCGCCCCTGCGATGCCTGAGACGACAACCGCTGTCGTCCGCGTGGTCGTGGTGCCGTCGCCGAGCTGGCCACTGGTGTTGAAACCCCAGCTCATGAGCTTGCCGTTCGAGAGAACCGCCAAGCCGTGGTCGCGACCGCTACCGATGGAGGCCGCGCCGACCACACCCCGGACCTGCACGGGCCGCACCCGCTGGACCTTGGTGCCGTCGCCCAGCTCGGCGCGATAGTTGCGGCCCCACGACCACACGGCGCCGTCCTGGCGCAGCGCATACGAGTGGTGTGCGCCGGCGGCGACCGAGGTGGCCCCCGTGAGCACCTGCACCGGTACGGCGCGGTTGGCCACCGTCCCGTCACCGACCTGCCCGTACATGTTCCATCCCCAGGCCCAAACGGTGCCGTCGGCCCTCACGGCCAGACCATGGTCCCGGCCGCCGGCGATCGCCGTGACGGAGGCGAGGCCGGTGATGCGCACCGGGGTTCGACGGCCTACCAGGGTGCCGTCACCGAGCTGGCCGAGGTTGTTCTTGCCCCAGGCCCAGGCGGTCCCGTCCGCTCGCACGGCGTAGCTCATGTCGGCACCAGCAGCGATGAGCACGACGTTGTCAATACCATTGACCCGCAGCGGCGTTCGGCGCGTGGTGATCGTGCCGTCCCCGAGCTGGCCCGAGGCGTTCCAGCCCCACGCCCATATGTGGCCATCGGCGGACAGGGCCATGGAGTGGTAGTGACCCGTGGCGACGGCGACGGCGCGGGGGACGCCAGGCACCGACACCGGCGATGTAGCGTTGGCGGTCCCACCCGTTCCCAGTTGGCCCTTCTGGTTGCTGCCCCACGTCCACACCGAGCCGTCGGACCGCAGGACGACCACGTGCTCCCGACCGCCGTGCAGGTCGGTGATGTCCGTGAGACCACCCGCCACCGGGCCGGGGAGCAGCCGGGGACCGGCGGGGCCGTTGCCGAGCTGGCCGAACCCGTCGCCACCCCAGGTGAAGGCCTGGCCAGGAGTGACGGTGGCAGCCGCCGGTGTGCCGGTCAGCACCATGACTGAGGCGACGATGGCTGTGGCGACGGCTGCGACGGCAGTCGTGTGGCGACGGTTGGTTGTCAGCATCGGCTCTCCCCCCGGGTCCTTGCGTGGACTGACGGTACTGCGTGCCACCAGCGGTGGCAGGTCTTCTGCGAAAGCTCAGCCAGCGGATCGAGCGGGGTGCTCGGTGTCGTTCGGCAGGTCGCTTCGCCGGGTATCGTGCCCGACCGATGGATGGTTGGGCGACGCTCTCGAGGGACGCTTTCGTGGGAACTCTGAGGAAGGAGCCGCACATGCGCGTGACCACTCACGACCAGCTCTTGGAGCTGCTCGACGGTCTGTATGCCGGCGGGGCCGACAGGACGAGCAGGG
>Ga0164302_10000191_pt1 | contig 15772 bp, 13 predicted proteins | sample Whisoiple_202_MG_FD_109714 | JGI IMG/M metagenome (GOLD analysis project Ga0164302, IMG submission 109714) | Soil microbial communities amended with pyrogenic organic matter from upstate New York, USA - Whitman soil sample_202_MG | ecosystem: Environmental > Terrestrial > Soil > Agricultural... | reverse complement strand
TTGCTATAACATCCTTAACAATGGCTCTTTTTGTAATTAACTCCTCAGCGTTGTATTTTGCCACACTTGCTTTAACTGATTCTTGTATTGTAGGTGCAATTACTCTATCTGCATAGTCTGGACCCAATTGTTGGTAAACCTTATTTACATCAGCAGGGTTCAGATGGTAATTTAACGCTATCACGGTTTGTACTTGTTGTAAATCATTAGATGCAGCAGTTGCTTCGGCTTGATATTTGAGTGTACGTACTTCTAACTGCACTACTTGTTCCGCAAACGGTATTACGAAATGCACTCCTTCTCCAAGTACTCTATTCTCAACTGCGCCTAGATATAGAACAACTCCTCTATGTCCCGCCTGCACTATGACTACTGATTCAGACAAAATTATAATTATGACAGCAAACGTCACTATGGCCGCAAGTATCACTAGCTTATTTGGTCTTCCTGTTGGCGATGGTTGTCTCCGGAGCAATTACGCAATCATTAACCTATTAGTAATACACCAATTTATTATATATGTCTACGAGAATCTTATTTACAAATTATCTAATTATAACTTGTAAATAATGTGTGATCATATCTCTTTAGATAGGACTACTTCATTTTTTAGATCTTAATTTTATAAAATTGGCCATTTTTAATGCTTACGAATAAAATAACTATAATTATTGCCTTCTAGCCTATCAGTGTGATCGTGATGAATTACAAGAACATTGTGATTACAGGAATCAGTTTGTAATGCAGCAAGGAAAGTGTGACTTAGAAGTCATTTAGTGATAGGTTTTTAACATCGGATTATTGTTTGTCAATTATATGTTAGACTTTTTCTAAGAGTGTGAAAATACAGCCGATTCTTGAGCCAAGCAGTGTGGTACAAACCAGAATGCCTAGACTCATGAATTCCTAGTATCTTATTCGCATCTCAAAATTTGAAAGAATAATAGTATTGAGTCCACTATTATTATTTTAATTAATTAAGGCATCTCTCCAATTCCTGCAAATTATCTCTATTAAACATAATAGTATTAATAATTGTCTGCCAAATCCTCTAAATACCCACAATTGGGTCTATTTTTATTTTCGTCATTATTTTTAATCATTGAGCAAAAGATTAACTAACTAAAGTTAGTTCCATCTAAAGAAAGGTCGATCCTTTTTCAGACTTTAGACTTTGTAACATAATTCTATATTACAATTTGAGATTCCACTGGATGATCATTATAATGATAAGCTGAATTATGTAGTTCTGTTGTATTAATAAGGAAAATGAATAGAACTATAGGAATATTAATATAGTAAAAGATAGTCGATAAATCTTCAGTAAAAACGCTTTTAAGGGATCGTGCCCTAATGTATAATGATTTGAGGCGAGTTAATTGCTACTACTATTTGGTAGTAGCAGAAGCTTGATTCTGATAGCGATATTTGGAGATAGCAGAAATGTGTGGAATAGCAGGTATTTTAAGCAAAAAAAATGAAAACGTTGTACCAATGATTGAGTGTATGCTTTCGAGTATGTCAAGTAGGGGTCCAGACGGAGCTGGGGTATGCGCTAACAAACATGTAATTAGGGCGGATATACTAGAAGATTTACGATTTGATGAACTCTCAGGTAAAAGTGCATTAGGACATTTAAGGCTTGCCATAGTTGGAGGTACATGTGGCCAACAGCCTTTTTGTAGCTGTAATGGAAGATTTATTGTTGAACATAATGGTGAAATTTATAATTATAAGAAAATTCGTAATAAGCTAGAAAAATCACATTCGTTTGTCACTCAATCAGACAGTGAAGTAATTGTTCACCTGCTGGAGGAATACTCAAATAACAATAATGATCTTCTTCATGCTATTAAGAAGACTGTTTCACAACTTGATGGTGTTTACGCCATAGTCATAAAAGATGAAGAGACAGGAAGTATTGCGCTTGTTAGAGACATAATGGGTGTAAGGCAGATCTATTATGGTGAAAATGATAACTTAATTGCATTTGCTTCTGAGCGCAAGGCGTTATGGAAAGTAGGGCTTAAGGAACCTACTCAGCGAGTTATGCCAGGTCAGGCAGTAGTTATTTTACCAAATGGAGAGATACAGAAATACATAGTTACTAATTCGCCGGTACGACCCACTAAAATTGCTTACAAAACATTGTCGCTAGCTGTTAGAAAGTATCAACAAGCCCTGATTGCTTCCATGAAAAAACGAACCCAAGATTTTAGTAGGGTGGGAATAATTTTTTCAGGTGGAATAGATAGCGTGATCATCGCATGGCTTGCGAAGAAAATGGTTCCGGAGGTTATTTGTTATACTGGAGGAGTTAGTGGTTCAAATGACATTGCATTTGCACGACACGTTGCAAAGAGACTAGATCTAAAGTTAAGGGTAAACGAACTATCTCCCGAGGAAGTTGAACAGATGCTGCCTGAAGTAATCGATACAATCGAAAATAATAACGCAGGACAGGTGGAGGTTGCTATTCCAGTATACGCTGCAGTGAAACTTGCGCATGAAGATGGAATCAACGTTATGTTTAGTGGACAAGGAGCGGACGAGCTTTTTGGAGGTTATCCATGGTATGCAAAGGTAGTAGAAATAGAAGGATATCAAAAACTACGTCATCATATGGATCAGGACTTGCTTTTACTATATAGCGAAACCCTAGAAAGAGAGGACAAGATTACGATGGCACACAGTATAGAAATGCGAGAACCTTTCTTGGATATCAATCTAATAAAGCTCTCAATGCAGATAGATCTGAAGCTAAATGTAAAAGGCGGTTCAGATAAATTAGGCAAGCACGTACATCGAAAGCTTGCCCAAAAATTGGGCATTTCTAAGGGTATAGCATATCGTATAAAGGAGGCGGCGCAGCACGGCTCTGGAATGCATGAAATTTTTGACTCTATAGCTAAAAAACATGGATTTGATGAATTTACTGTATCTAGAGACTACCTTGAAGTTTTAAAACTTCGGGAAAAAATAGGTAGTTCACAAAGATATGGTTATTTATTCGAAAATGAAAAAATGTGGATAGCAGAGCCACATGTCCAAATGTATCTAGATAGCCTTTCTAAGGCGCTACCAACATTTGAACATAGTATACTCAAAGTAAAAAGTAAAAAGTAAACCAAGAAATGTGGAGGTGGACGTTTCCATATTTGTTTATCATCCACATAGAAAGCTTTATTACACAGCAACTATAGCGATAGTACTAAATTCAGGCCCATTTTTGAATAGATTTGCTTGGAAACAACAACCATCTACCTAGCCAATTATCAATATAGCGATCGTCATGTGTATAATGCGCTTTAGTCGCAATCGAATGTAAAATTTAGAAAAGCATGAAAAGTCAAATTTTGACTATATTTTATTGGCATGAATAAATTGATTTTATTTGCTTGGCAACAAGAATTGTAGAGACTATCAGTGCCGGTATACATATTACAATGAATACAGTCTGGAAATACGCGAGTATGGAGATTGCTGCTCCTGACCAGAATCCCAAAAGAAGCGAAAATAGACTTCCTGCGCATGTAGGGCACCCAATAAATAGGCCGCTGGTTAATCCCACACTTCCAAGTAGAGAAGAAAGTTTTTTAGTGTGACTAAACTTTTTAGTAAGTTTTAAAGCATAAACATTTAGAGAAATGTTAAAGCCAACCAATATGGATACAACTGCTACAAGAACTATATTAATAGGTACCAATAGAATCAAAAAATGATCGGTCAGATAGACAGAGAGCATTGGTACATAACCAATAATGTTACAGCATGGAGTAACACTAATCGAAGGAATATTGACTCCTTGTTGAATAAACGAGACATCATTTCTATATATAAATATTTGAGAAAGGAACGCAAAAATAATTCCATAGCCTACTGCAGAAGCTGCCATTATTTTCCAATAATAGATATCTGAAAATACCGATGTAATATAGTATGTCAAGGTATTGGCATTTATTGTTCTTTTTTGTTCAGCGTTAAAAATTTTGTATAAACCATAACCAGTAGACACCAATAGCATACAAGTCATAAAAAGTACAATATTTGCAATATTCTTAAGATTAGCATTGATCATTACAGACTGTCCTTCATTAGGAGCACTGAGTCTAGCATAAATTACAAAAACCAAAACTAATGAGACTGTGCTAATCAAAGCAATTCTTAGTCCATGATTACGCTGATCCCGCCAATCTTCTAAATTCATATCGGATAATAAAAATTTCTATTCATTATATAAAGAGGTTGTCTAGATCATATTCCGAATGGTATCTGCCCTACCATTAATATGAAAACCCTGGCATGAAGTTGACTTCAACATTCTGTCCTTTCCTCATATTTGTTATATGTTGTGGTACAATAATATAACCATTACATTTAGTAAGTAGGCTCATGCTCTCAGTTTCCCCCGCTAATGGTCTAGCTACAAATTTATTATTGGCTCTTGTTTTGAATAACTTTACGTATACAATTTTTGTAAAATAAGGAAATTTTCTACGAGCTTCCCAATTATCTATTAAAGTGGCACAAATCGTAAACTCACTTCTTTTTTCAGACCGACCAGACATTAGTCTAAGTAATGGATAAGCGAAAATTATGAAAGCATTAATGGCCCCTTGAATGGGACCAGGGAGGATTATAATTGGTTTGCCATTTAGCGCTGCTAATCCAGTTACCCTTCCACGATCCAGTTTTGTTCTGAAGGTGATTATACTATGAGCATCTCTCGATTTGATCGCTTCCTTTACCAAATCATACTTGCCTACAGACGATCCACCAATCGTCAAGATTAAATCAGCTTTAGTAATTGCATTCTTAATTTTGTTCCGAATTGTAGTCAATTTATCAGGAGTTACGCCTAAATCGATAGCTGTACCTCCAATTTCCTTCACTAACCAAGATATAATATGGCCATGTATATTCGGGAGCTTGTCAGATCCTGTGTTTTCCAAGCTATCCGATAGCTCATTGCCTGTAGGTATTAATGCAACAGTCGGTTTCTTGAATACCGGTACCCGATATATGTGCATAAGAGTTAAGAGTCCAATATCCTGCGCTCTCATGACTTTTCCCTTTAATAATACTCGTTCTCCTTTCCTGATATCCATGGAAGCAGGATAAACAAATGAACCCTTTTGTATTGAATGCTTAATTTCTATCATATCATAGTTACCAGACTTAACTATTTTTGTATTTTCTAGTGGTATCACCGTATCAGATCCCTTAGGCAAGGAGATACCTGTTGAAATCCTATACGCGTGACTTCGCGGTAGAACAAAATCCACTATTTCTTTTAACGGTACTTGGATATTACAAATCCTTAAAGTTGCTGTCTTTGTTTTTGATGTATTTTTTATATCAGTGTGCCTAACAGCAAAGCCGTCCATGTGAGAACTATTATATTGAGGAACTCCAAACTTTGATATTATATCTTCAGCCAAAACTCGTTTGTATGCGTTCAGTACATGCACGAATTCTAAGGACGGCATAACGGTAGCTCGTTCTTTGAGCTTGATAAAAGATGAATTTACTGAGTCGTACGAAATTTCTTTAAAGTACATGATTGATTAATATTAACTGTACTAAAGGGGTATAATTAACTTATTTCGTAAAGCGGATTCTATGATACTTTTTACAATTGCATTCCTATTTATTTGCGTAATTATGTGGTTAACTCTGATATTCATAATAAGATTATTTTTATAGTTTATTTAACTAATATTTACTTAATAGTACGCGCATATAGACGTTTGCCATAAGTAATTTTCGATATTTACTTATTCAATATAATTCTGTGAATCTTCAGCTAGAACTTCCCTTAACCTACTTCTCAGTTAGGTATCCTTTCACCCATCTTTCATTGCCTCCAATAAATCTTTCCTTTTTCCATATCTGAACTTCGCGTTTAATTCTCTCGACTAGATATTGACATGCATCAAATGCTTCATGTCTGTGAAATGATGAAACCGCTACCACAACACTTACATCTCCAACTTCCAGATCACCTATTCTATGAAGAAGTTTACAATTAATATTCCATTTTTGTTTAGCATCATCTATAATAATTTGCATCCTCTCTTCTGCCATTCTGGTGTATGATTCGTAATACATACCTACTACAGTATCTACTTCACTGAAATTGCGAACAGTTCCTATAAAGAGTACTGTTGCCCCTACACTATCATCTCGAACTGACTTCAAAATTTTCTCGATAGAAATGTCCTTTTCTGTAATCATTTCGATTTCACGAAACTTGTGTTTTTTATATACATTATTGCCTTTAGTTTGAGTCATAATGTGTGTGTCTAGCCTCCTGCAACTGGTGGCAACAAAGCTATTTCGTCCTTGTCATTCAAGAGGATATCTTCGGAAATAACTTTACGATTTACTGAAATGCTAATTGTCTTTACAAGATCTTTAATGCCAGGATGTATTTCCAATATTCTACGTAAAAGAAGATCACTACTTGTTGGATTTGATAAGATAAACTGTTCCTCCTGTGTTCCTGCAGCTTCTTTGGCATTAGCAAAATATAGAACTTTGACCTTGATAGAGGAAATTGACATTTCCATAATGTTAGTAGAATTAATCGGATATATCGTATATGTCTGTTGCTTTTTTAACAAACTTGTTAAGCCGCTCATATTTAATATATAAATAAGATCTTAATAGTAGATTCTCAAATTCACTCTATTAAGAATGTTTGTCAAGTAGACGTAGTAAGTTTGCATGAAGAGAGGAAAAGTTTTGACTTTGATTTTATTTGGGATGATTAAATTTTATTTTGCTAATAGATCTGTTTATTAAATTCTAATATGCATACTCAAGACTAATTTGTCTAATTTAGAGAAATCATGGCATCAAGATAAGAGAACAGATATGCAATCAGAGCTTACTAGATTACGGTGTCTCAATTGATTCTTGTGTATATTTTCTGTTTATACACTGCCAATTATGAATTGAAAAAATCTAACGAGAAGGATTGCAAAGCCTTTACTTCTTATTACCAAATCTCATGTAATTTGATCCTCGATATCCAAATTTCGGAACCTGCGTAATCCATTATAACAATAATTTTTAAGCATCTCTTATATAACACACTTCATGTTCTACTAGGTGAGCTTTGAAAAGTAAAGCAATAATAATGATTGCTATTTGGTGTATGTGTTTAATATTACTTAGTGGAATAATAATACAATTATTGCAATCTGGCACTTTTAACCCTAATTACGCACATGCTCAACAACAAATATTTACTGCAAAATTATCAGGACAAAACGAGATGCCCCCCATAAAAACACAAGCTGCAGGAGCCGCTAAATTTACTGTAAACTCTAATGACACTTTAAGTTACGAGATGAATGTTAACAATATCGATGCAGTAATAGGAGCACGAATTAGCCTGAAAAATGGTTCTCTTCTAGCCGAAGTATTCAATCCATATGCAATCCACAATGGTAAATCTGGTATTCCAACAGGACAAATTAATGGTGTACTATCCAGTGGAACCATTATGTTAGACGATCTGAATGGCCCGCTAGCCGGTAAAAAAGTATCCGATCTGGTGAGTTTAATGAAAGAAGGTAAAACATTTGTAGACATCCGCACCCTAAACCATCAGAAGGGTGAAATAAGAGGACAGATATTACCCAGTGCAGCTGGACAGGAGAATGTGAAGTCTAATGGTAACGAATTGAAAGCTCCAGCACTATCGTCAACATCGAATCTGAATACCTCAACTACATCAGGCACAAAAAATGTAACGTTATCAGAAAGACCCACGATATCTAAACTATTACAATGTAATACAACTGAACCAACTATTCAAGGCCCAGAATACAAATCTGGTTCACCACTCAAACGAGGACAGGATTTCGCGAATGGATTGTCAGGAGCAAGGTTGGAGTTGACTGGTGATGTGCTCTCCGCTGTTGATTGTAAACCTGTTCATGGAGCGGTATTGGATGTCTGGCAAGCTGATGCTAATGGAAGCTATGATAATAAAGACTATAATCTTAGAGGCAAGATCATGACTGACAAAGATGGTAAATATGTTCTGGATACTATTTATCCTGGACGATTGCATACTGGGAGTACAATTCTTCGCCCCAGCCATATTCACATTATAGTTGGAATTCCAGGTCAGCCCATACTTACTACTCAGGTATATTTTGAAAACCAACCAAGAGATATTGCTGTAAAGGATTCATTAATAACTAAGACAGTAGTTAATTCAAATGGGACTAGAATTGCGAATTATAATTTTGTGATAGAGGACTATGGAAAACTGCCGGCAAATACACTAAACACTAATTCTACCACCAGAATACCAGGACAGTAAACAAACATCCACAAGAGTAAATTATTAGACAATAAGTTGGTCGTGAATACTACATTACTTGCATCGTCATTGAAGGCAAATAGGAATTCAGTTAGATATTAGTTATATATCAAGCCTTCAGTTTTACAATGGTATTATCACACTCTCTATTGTCTTCTATCAGTTGCTGTTACTTTTCGGTTAAGCCTATTTTCCATCCACTTTAATAGATAAATAACAGATTCTATCAACCATTATCCTTTATTTGTTAATCTATGTTCTACCCTTGCGGGGATTTCGTTGTATGCTTGTCTTTCTAGAATTCCACTCTTATCAAGTTCCTTTAGCCTTTTCGCTAAAGTCTTGCTACCAAAGCCTTTCAGTGTATTTCTGAATTTAAATATCTAATAGACTTGGTAGCACAAAATAATGGGATCAGTATTTCAAGTTCCCTCTCTTTAATTGTCTTAAAGTGTTTGGCTAGTTATGTAATGTCGTGTATACCCAGTAGAGAAAGTGAGGGTGAAATGGTGAATAGAAGAATCGTACAGTCAATCTCGCCATTATAGTTATGGGTAACGGATTTGTATTATGATATTAGTTAGGGGGAATGAAGACAGCAACGAATATTCTGTTTATTTTAGCAATGGGCATAATGATGGTAACCACGTCTGCTTTGTTTACTACAGGTTATCTATGGATCGGAAATGACCACTTGTAAGAAAAGAATGGTTATACTTGGAGCTGGCTACGTTGGAATATTTTTAGCCACCAGCATTGTTCGATATGTGACAGAGAAAATAGGCGAAGTAATACTCATTGATAGAAATCCTTATCATCAATTGCTTCAAGAGATTCATTTAGTAGCTGCAGATTTTAGAACAGTAAATGAAGTACAAATACCAATTCTAAAGTTAATAGATCGAACTAGCATAAAATTCATTCAATCAGCAGTTAAACAAATAATGCCAGATAATATGGTTGGTTTAGAATCGATTAAAATTAACTATGATCTTCTTATTGTGTGTCTTGGTGCTTCTATAAAGTATTTTAATATCAAAGGAGCAAGAGAAAATACTTTATCATTACACTCTATTTCTGATGCGTCATTGATCTGTGATAAGATGAGAGCACTTTTAAAATCAAACAAGAAGCATGATATTATAATTGTAGGAGGAGGAGCCACTGGTGTGAGCCTTGGCGGAGCACTATCGGATTTTGTAAAGGGAAGCAAAAAATCAGATATGCTCACTATAACAATTATAGAAGCGCTGCCGACTATTCTTTCAGGATGGGATGAACGTTTGGTAGAGAAAGTAAACGAAGTATTACTCAAAAAAGAAATAAGAATAAGAACAATCTCTGCAGTTATCAGGGTTGAAAATGATAGTGGTACTAGTTGTAGTAATATTTATCTTAGCGATAGTGAATCACAAATTCCTTCATCTCTTACTGTTTGGACTGCAGGGGTTAAAGGTTATGAGATACCAATTAGTCCAGAAGTTGAGAAAACTAAAGATGGCAGAATAATTCTAAACGAATTCTGTCAGATTGATAGCTATCCAAATATATTTTGTATAGGTGATATAGCTGCAGTTAAAGACGAGAACGGGAAATTATATCCACCTTTGGCTCAGATTGCAGTTAGAGAAGCAAAATATCTTTCAAAGATTATACCTAAACACGTTATTATTACTGATCATGCTAATCTAAGATCTTTACCACCCAATGAAAAAATTTGAATATAATATCAAGACACAATTAATCTCCTTAGGAGATGATGATTATGTTGGATTGTTTAACAATCATGTGTTAAGTGGTAACCTTGCGAAGCTCGTGGAGGAATTTTCAATGAATGCGTATATCAAAATGCTCGAGAGTGGTGGGAGAGATTTTATGAATACAAGTTTATATGGAGACGACATATTTTCTCACCTAGTATCTGGAATAACATTTGTACGTTTTACTTTTACTAAATGGTTATAAAAAAATACACAATATGCTAATGAAAACTGAGAATATCCTATTCAGAGGCACAAGTTTCTTGGGGTCTGTTATTCGAGTTGGTTATAGATTCTCGATGGCCGATCATGGTTGAATTTGTAGAGATGAGTCTTTTCGTGTATATTTAGATTACAATATAAAGAGCGCTTTATTACACTAGAACGAAAAATTGGCGCTAAAAGATCAAAAGGTCGCTGTTGTTACTGGTAGTTCATCCGGCATCGGATTGGAGACATGTCTGTTATTTGCACGCAATGGAATTCGCACTTATGCAACGATGAGAAATTTGAGTAAGGCCGATTCAGTTAAAAAGATTGTAGAAAAGGAAGAGATTCCCCTAAAGGTAATCCACATGAACGTGAATAAAGGCGATTCTATGGCAGAGGTCTTTGAAAAAATATGTGATGAAGACGGAAGCATTGATATTTTGGTAAACAACGCCGGCTTTGGCTTATTTGGTGCCCTAGAAGATCTACTTATGGAGGATATTAAGAAACAATTTGAAACGAATTTCTTCGGGGCAATTAGAACAATACAGCAGGTACTCCCTATAATGAGAAATCAAAGATGTGGGATTATTGTGAATATTTCCTCACTGTCAGGGTATATTGGCTTTCCAGCACAATCCGTATACGTTAGTACAAAGTTTGCATTAGAAGGGTTAAGTGAGTCCTTATCTTACGAGGTAGAACAGTATGGAATAAAAGTAGTGCTCATCGAGCCTGGCGTAGTTAACACCAAATTTGTAGAGAATATGCTAATCCCAGATAATACTCAATCGATTTCGTCAACACTGTTGACATCTTTATCTCCTTTTGCATCATCGACAGTGACCTCCACAACCAGTACTACTAATTCAGACAAAACTATATCTCAAAGAGAAATTACCAAGTATGCAGAGGTGGTACAAAGTTTTCTATCTCATTATTATCGTGCCATGAAAAATGCACCAGATCCTAAGCAAATTGCTAGAGTAGTACTTGAAAGCATTGAGACACCAGCAGTCTCCGCTAGTAAAGGAGTTAATTTCTTTAGATATCCTGTAGGTGCAGATGCAAAATTGTATGCGGAAGCAAAAAAGAAGATGAATGATTCTGAATTGCATTCTTTTGTAACCAAAAAGACACTCAAGCCTGCAATATGAAAAGTAGTCTACACTAAAATTCAGTAGAGTTCCTGATGAATTTTAGAATGGGTTTACGAATTGAGCTCCTCATTTAATTATGGCTCAGTTCAATAAACCCTTTGAATCGACAGATCCATTGTTGAATTTATCAAATCCTAAATGTTTATCTATTCACAGAATTAGCTAGTTGTATGAGTCATATGAGTAAGTTTTAGGACATTCCGCAATTCTTATAAATCAGATTATGTATCCCGGGATCTTTTACTTGATACGATGCTCTATCGATTCCAGACATAGTTCTTGTCAAGGCGCAACCTACAGTAAAAATAACACTGCTTTATAGCTATAATGTGAATACAACTCATCTAAACCAAGTTCCATAAAATAACTTAGAACAACTCCAACGATTAAGATATGATATCCAAAACAATTTAGCAGAGTTGGAACCTTTTGGTATGAACAGTTGATCTGTTGGTGTCTCTCACCCTTACTATTTTATTAGCTTTGTTAATCAATTCATAGAGCGGCACAGATGGTTCTAATGGATTGTTTTTTGCAGAGTAAAGTTCTAAGAGATTTCAATTACTCTCTGCACTAATCCGTCAAAAGGTCAAGCTAAAATCCATCTTCTTGTGGATGCTCTATAACCATCTAGTACAAAAGTGAGTGTGTCCATGACCAATTCTGATGTTGTTGGGCCCTTAATATTCAAAAACCAGCGTGGCCTTAGCCAGAAGATGAGAGGCCCAAATTTCAATAGGTCTTGGGAGAATCAATGGCACCAGTCGTAACTGCTCGATGTAGTGTAACAAATATACTTTCAATCCCTTGTATACTTATTAACTATTTGGGGTATATTTTTGCTCATGGGTAAATCCAATTTGACAGAAATAGAACAATGGATTGGAAGTGAAGTAGACCACTTCGTCTACCGAGTACCAAAAAAGAACCATGACTCGATGCTGCAACTCAATAAGCAATTCGCTGAAATAATGAGAAAATATGGATCTATACATTTAATTTTCCAGCTAAACAATACCGAGACACCTATGGAGGGCATCACCAACATAGCCAAAACTGTCCTTGCCAACCAAGATAAGGAGATTTGGCGGGGGCTAATATTCTACAGAGATCGTAAGCAGAAAGATGAGGTCAGCGCAAAGATGCAAAATGATGAAAGCATGGGTCGACTTTTTCAACAGGCATTGGATCTATTCACTGGGGGCACTGGATTCATCATGAGACAGTTCAGCCGGATCAGGTTCTAGATGATAACATGCCAACAATAGTCCATTTTGAAATTCCTGCAGATGATATCGAAAGGGCAAAGAAATTTTATAATGAGCTCTTTGGATGGAAAATAGAAAAATGGTCGGGTACAGAAGATAATAGTAGTCAGCTTACATCAGTAGCAACAGGTCAGACTATTGAATATTGGATGATGACTACAACAGATGATAATGGAAATAAAGCATTAAGTGGCGGAATGATGAAAAGACAAATGGCAGGACATCAAGTAACTAATTACATAGGAGTAGAGTCGATTGATGAATACTCATCAAAAGTGGAAAAGCTAGGAGGTAAAGTAGTTGCTTCTAAACATGCAGTACCAGGAATGGGTTATTTTGCACTTTGCATCGATACAGAGAATAATAATTTCGCTATATGGGAGTCTGACGGAAATGCTAAATAGACAAAATGCTGCAGTACATAAATCAATATTCAAAACTCGAGAGCATTTTGCAGATTTCTAGACAGATAAGATAAAACAAGTCTGTAGTTGTGATGCAACTATTACGTTCAAACTCGATCTATAATAGCCATAATTGTATTTACTAAATTGTTAAACATCTCTTAAAATTTTCTTGAGATCGATAATAACACTGATAACTCGGATCACATTCTGAGGTATGGTGTTTTCTATCCAATTTATCATTTTTGCTATAAACGGAAACGAATTCGATCAAGTATAATGTAGTCTATATTTTGTTTCATTCCATAGGCGCCAGTTTGACTTAAACATTTTGCACTATTTTACTTGATATAAGGTATCGAATCAATCAATTAAATAGACCTTGACCCTGTTTTTCTATTGACTAGGCTTTACCGTACTGATGGTTGCCTGCAGTTTTGAATATGATGTGTCTTTTATTCTTAATCCCAGTATTTCACGAGGCCTGCAACTGGTGACGCGTGAAATAGTATATAGTAGTATTTCTTGCATTTAGTAGGACAACATCAGAGATACAATATCATCTTCTTCAGTCCATATATCAGTAGGCTTGTAAATTGATTATTTCTATTTGTTTAGTATTAATACATTGCTATCGATAAATGCATATGAACCTTAGAAAATTCTGATGGACCTCTAGTAAGACCGTCGCGTGCCGTTTTAAGATTTTGCATTATACGATCAAAGCTGGGAGACGAATTAAACAATCCGTTTTCACTAACTGTAGATACTAATCTGTCTATATATTTGATTGAATTGGTTAGGCTTGCCCGTTCTTTCGGGACTATTTCATTCTTATTATAATCGGCCATAGATGAAGATAACTCTACTATATGAAAATTGCTTTTAAAACTGGTTCATTATTTCATTAGATGAAATCACTAGGAAACTTTGCTTTATTTTTATTCTTTCAAGAATTTAAGGTTAAATTCAGAACAGCTCAATAAAATTATTTTCTATTATATTTTGTAAGTATGATCGTCCTTGACCAAAAGAATAGGACTAACTATTTTCTAGGTGGATCGCCGTTATAGTGCTGCTGGGGCCCGGTAAATGCATCACGATTTATTGTTGGGCTAGTAATTATTGTCCCTTGCAGATATTTGAGGCAGTAATTAATGATATCTTTTCATTAGTTAGCGAATACGCATTTTCAGTTACTCTTACAGCTTCCACAATAGATAGAAGGAATATCACATTAAAATTATGGGCAGAATGTGGACAGCACTTAGTTGCAGTAGGATATTGAATAAACTTTTCATCGTTTCTATCTTTCCTATCTTGTCTAGAAGCTTCCTTATGTGTTTATCTAGTAATTATTCGCTGATCGCTTTCTGGATAGGGATATTCCATGTGTTTAGCTGTTGCCTTCCCAACCTCGATGCCTAGAAAATAGCTGACGATTCTTAGCGCTAAGTCTATGCCGGAAGAAATACCGGCGGAAGTAAAGATTGGTTCGACAGTTGTAAATCGGACATCTTCCCGTATTTTGACTTCCGGAGCTGACGAACGAAGAAAATCAAAGGCCTGCCAATGAGTAGTTGCTTCTCGTCCGTTTAATAAACCAGCTCTTCCAAGAAGACTAGAACCAGTGCATACTGATGCCGTCAACCTAGCCTTAGTTGCTCGATCTGCAATCCATCCAAGTATCATTTTATTACTTATTTCCTTGCGCGTACCCCAACCGCCAGGAATAATTAGCAAATCTAGATCTGGGCAGTTGTGGATCGTCGTATTAGGCGTAAATATAAGTCCGCCGACTGCAGTGATCTGATGTAAATTTTCTGAAACGAGAAGTACCTTAAAGGGCGAGGATTCTTCATGTCGGCGATTTTCATTCAAACGCGTTATAGAAAATACTTCAAATGGTCCTGCAACGTCTAAGACTTCGACTTGATCAAAGATAAGTATTCCAACTATCATCTTATTATTTGCTTCCTTCTATAATATGTTATTATTGTTTCTGGAACTCATACTAAACGTTGCAAATCATTTTTCATTTATAATTTATTTATTATCGTAAACGCGAGTCCCTAAACACTTCAATTGACAATTATTATGACCAACAGACTGATCTAATTATTTTAAGCCAGGCTTAGGAATTTTTTACTACTATATCAGTAATAATACCAATCTGAATAGTGATAGGATCGGGTGCTGAACTAGCTTATTATCATTCATTTCTGCTCAAAGGTTCATTTTATGATGATAATTAGTCTATCTATCAGGTTTAAATTATTAAGACATATTATGCACACTAACGATATTGGTAAGAATGACCGAAAAAATTAACAATAACAATTAAAAGATTCATGACTTGCATTTATAAGACTGAGTTGCATTTTATGATCAAACCTTCAGAATATCTTACGATGTTCTGCACAACTGATATTACTCATCTGAAGATAGACAATACAATATAATACTACTTCAGGTGTCTATTTTGCTGCTGAATCTAACAACAATTATGGTACTAACACAGTTGGCTGTGATCCTTTATTTCATCTGGACTCTAAACAAACACTGAATTTACATATATAGAACAGTAGTTTTGGCTAACAAAGTCTTGTAAATATTAATTTACAATGCT
>Ga0164302_10000190_pt1 | contig 15779 bp, 10 predicted proteins | sample Whisoiple_202_MG_FD_109714 | JGI IMG/M metagenome (GOLD analysis project Ga0164302, IMG submission 109714) | Soil microbial communities amended with pyrogenic organic matter from upstate New York, USA - Whitman soil sample_202_MG | ecosystem: Environmental > Terrestrial > Soil > Agricultural... | reverse complement strand
TCAAAGCCTATTTCTTGCCCCCTTTCTTGGATGCTACAGTGCTACTATCTACAGATAGGTCGTCTATGTTTATCAATCCAGAAATATAGCCACGTGATATTAGGGAGTTCATAATATTTATTTTTCCATACACCTTTGATACTCCACTTCTTGTGTCGTCCCCAAACTGTTTTGTATGAGCCATACTTTGGAGGCATATCCATCCATCTACATCCACTCAAAAGGACATACAAGATCCCATTGATGGTACTCCTATCATCAGCCCTAGGCCTACCAGTATGAGCAGGAACGGGAATTGATGGTACTAACAGCTTCCTCCATTGATCATCCGTTAGCTCTTCAAAACTCACAAGTATGAATTAGACATGATCTAAGCTATAGGTAAGCGAGTTAGAGAATCTAGAGCAATATATCAAATTACTTTCCAGATGAGTTCCATTATAGAAGCATAATTCTATTCTAATTCTAGACACATAGTACGTATCCAATATGGAACATATTTGATGTATCAAAAAGCATCAATAAGAAAAACTAATAACTAAATACAACGTTCTAAGAATTGAGATCCATGACAATATCTCTCGTTGCAACTGAACTTGGGTCCAAGGGTATCAAGTTCACAGTTTTTGAAAATACCCATATTGTTCGAGGAACTAGTCTAGTCAAACGTGGTTTTGCTCATATGCAAAAACATGGCGTAATTATGGATGTCACCAATGTTGAGCAAGCACAGATCGCTGAAGATGCTGGTGCAGTTGCTGTTATGGTCTTAGACAAACTACCGTACGATGTAAGAAAGGCAGGAGGTGTTGCCAGGACTGCTAGTATTAAGGTAATCAACGATATCATGGATGCCATTACTATTCCCATAATGGCAAAATGTAGAATTGGGCATGTTTCAGAAGCTAAAGTATTGGAATCAACTGGCGTAGATATGATAGACGAGAGTGAAGTTTTGACTCCTGCAGACGAAGTACGACACATTTGGAAGTGGGATTATACAACACCCTTTGTCAATGGTGCAAAGAACCTTGGCGAGGCGTTAAGAAGAATTGAAGAAGGATGTGCAATGATTAGAACAAAGGGTGAGCCAGGAACTGGTAATGTTGCTGAAGCTGTTACCCATATTAAGATGGTAAATAATGAAATCCGAATGATTCGCTCAATATATCAAGATCAAGATTATCAAGAATTGATAAAATTCTCAAGAGAGCTAAAAGTTTCTTTTTCATTGGTTGAAGAAACAGCCCGACTAGGCAGGCTACCTGTGGTAAATTTTGCAGCAGGTGGGGTTTCTACTCCTGCAGATGCAGCATTTTTAATGAATCTAGGATGCGATGGTGTATTTGTGGGATCTGGTATTTTTAAGGCAAATGATGCATCTCAGCGAGCAAGGGCAGTAGTACTTGCTACCACGTACTTTGATAATCCAAAGGTTGTTGTTGAGGCGCAGAAAATGGTTGATGAGAAAAAATCTATGCTTGGGCTTGATACAAAGAATCTCGAATTAAAAATGCAGGAACGAGGTCCTTCTACTTGAAGGATGAAGTCACAATCGGAATAATTGGAGTTCAGGGAGATATTGAAGAGAATATAGCTGCCACCAAAGAAGCATTAAAACATATGCAAGTAAAGGGTACTGTGGAACCTGTTCGCTATTCTGAAGAGATTGAAAAAGTGGATAGTCTAATCTTACCGGGCGGTGAAAGCACTGTGATTAGCACTCTAACTGCAATACAAGGAGGAACGCTCCAGACTATAAGAAGACTTGTGTCTAATGGCATGCCTATAATGGGAACTTGTGCTGGGATGATTATGCTTTCAAAACGTGCTTATGATAGAGTAGTAGGGGAAACTAAACAACAACTAATGGGTAATTTGGATATTGTTGTTGAACGAAATGCATTTGGAAGACAGAACGATTCGTTTGAGGCTGATCTTGAAATACCTACTCTTGGAAAGAATACATTCAGGGGCATCTTTATTAGATCTCCTATAGTAAGAGAAGTTGGAGATAGGGTAGATAAAATAGCTGAATTTAATAATAAAATTGTTGCAGTAAAACAACAGAATATTATCGGTACTGCTTTCCATCCGGAATTGTCTGGAGACGATAGACTCCACAGATATTTCATCAACATAGTACTAGATTTCAAGAAAAAGCAGCAATAATAAAAAGGTGCGGGGGGTGGGATTCGAACCCACGAACCCCTAAGGGACGGGATCACCCATTTGAGATCTTAAGTCCCGCGTCTCCAATTTTCTTATATGCCTATTTGGCCAGGCTCTACGACCCCCGCTTAGCCCTACAAGTCGACTTAACAGGGATACTGTAATTAAACCTTACAAGAGATGCACAGATACCTTAATGAACCCCTATATTCATGTTGAATGCTTGAAGACATTTGCCTTGGTAGCTCAGCCTGGTAGAGCGTTGCCTTGGTAAGGCAAAGGTCGCGGGTCCAAGTCCCGCTCAAGGCTCCCTTCTTCTCCTCAAAGGAGCAAGGATCTGTCTTATCTCCAGTTTTAACAATCTTACCAAATTCAGTAAGACCTAGGCCTTAAGGTGTTAGAAACTCCCCTCAGTTAATGGAACCACTCTTTTATTCCATATAGTTCTATTGCAACAACTATACCTCTAATATTTAGTGTTCTGGAACAAATGAAGTCATGACTTCCAATGTTCAGAACATGACATGACATAGGAAAGGCCAACTGAAAAGATTGTTTCTCCTCTGTACACAATATACGTAGAGAATCATACATAATGGAGAAAACTTATGCTGATCCATCTGATATATCTTTTATCTACTTCTCTATGTATCTGATAAGGCTAATTGAGGATTCTCAAATATATCAACTGCAAATCATGATCTTCTAAACCTATTTTAAAAACTAAAGTAATGTTAGGTTTGTTATCTACAAGTAAAATTATTGCCATGCTTACAAAATATGGCGATAGTGTTTTCTATTATTGACATTAATATCTCGAACTCCACTTAATTCAGACCATCATCGTCTTCTTGAAAATTATTGTTCTTTTTCCTCATCTGCTGTTTTGACTGGATCCAAGTGAAGGGTTTTCTTGATATCATCGATTGAAGTTGCATGCCATTTGCTGTTAATAGTTCCAATCCTTACAGAGTTTAAATTAAGTTATCCCAAATGGATTTGAACCCAGGAACCTGTGAAAATAATAGTTGACAAAGGCCCAATCAAACGTTACAGGGGCTGCTACAAATACTGGATGTTGTCTCCCTCATCCGAGACCTTTATAATCCAACCCGCAAACTTTCATTGCATAATTTACGCGGTATACCTTTCAGCTTGGGGTCTTGCATAGAGATTCCGCTGTTTTTAAAGATTCTTTAGCATGATTATCTGATATTGGCTGTCTCTCAAGATAGAAAGTATAATTGATATTATCTTGCTGCGTATGCATCCAAACTCAACATACATCGTGCAGGAAGGCCCCAACATTCCTCTTCTCTTCCATTTAGTAGAGAAACTCTGCTTGTACAATACAAACCATCTCCAGCATGGACTCTATCAATACTGATGTCGGGAGGGACTTATCTTGAATTCTATACTAGAAAATGGTGAATTGTGCTACAAATTCAAATGCCTGTTATGAACGAAGTGTTAAACCTCTTCACAACACTCTAGTTTTTACGATAGATACACTAGGCTGACCGTTTAAAATAGTTAATTGATAGCTTGCTGATCTTATGATGAAACTGGTAATTTTTAACATCACTAACTTGATTTCTTCCATATATACACAATAGTCGCTTCCTTAAGTTAAGAGCACTGTAACTCATCAATAACATCATTAATCAATAATACTTCATACGTCAACTGTTTATGCTTTCTTAGGATTCTATGCTTCAAAGTTCTAATGTAAGTATTGGTATATTTTGCTATACTGCCTTTTTTTAAGTCTTTTAAGAATTGCAATTCTGCTTTACTTAACACTATAGCATTTACTAGAGTGAATTTTTACTAATACATTACTATAAACTGCAACGTTAATCTAATGTGAGTCGATACGGCTTTGTTCACTTAGCTCGTGTTCTATTTCTCTTATGACATCATTCAAAAGGAATAGAGCACCTTCAGAATATATCTACTATACATAACGGTTATACATTTCAGGTCTGTCATTAAGAAAGACATCGATAAGATATCTACCAAAAATCAATTCTTCTGCTAAATCCGATATAAACTTGCATAATTAGAAACAAAACATGGAACGCTGAGTGACAGATGGGTTTCCCGTCATCGTTCTAGTTATACATTTGAAAAAATACTTGAAGAAATGCCTAACATCCTCTGCATTTTAGTAAAGCTTTGTTGATAATCTAGTTGCGGCAATGCATAAATAAGAGCTAACGCAAAAGAATCGAATACTAAGACAATTTACAATAATGCCAAAAGTTGGCCCTTGTTGTTAGTAATAAGATCTGCTAAACAAGTGTTCTATAATTAATTATAATTCGTAGTCGGTAATCTAAAGAAGAACCACCTGCTATACATAATAACTGGGTGTTCAAATGTTACAAAAATCTATCCACTAGAGTATGATTTTTATATTGGTAAATGCAATGTTTATATGAAATTATTTTTATATGTAGAAGAATTATGATATAATTTACAAAGAATCGTGTATGTATTGTGGAACCTATCTTAAGCCTGTGTCCTTTTGTGAGGTTTGTAGCAAACAAATTTCATGGATATGTGGCAACTGTGAGAGAATGTATAATGTAACGCATATACATCATTGTTGCAGAACAGGTTACACAGGAAAGGAAGAAGTTATCAGCAGAGGACAGTTGTGCGAACGATATTAGTTACTGGCCTGGTAATTTGCTCGCTTTACCAACTTAAGAAGGTCTTCCCTTCAATTAAAATTATACTTATTCTCATTTCATCTATTCCCATTTTTATGGCCGTTATGGCAAGGAAATTCGAACTGCGTTATTTCTAAACCCTGGATTAATATGTGTTAAAGGAGGACACAATATTTTTATGCAAAATAATTTAGTAACATTACACAGGTAGAGTGGAATCGGCGTCTAATAGCAAAGGTATACTGGTACTTGACGATGATTTTGATATTGTATCGATCATTAAGATATCACTTCAAAAAAGACGTTTCAATGTCTTTGCATTTACAGATCCATTCTTAGCACTAGAACACTTTGAACTAAACTCAAAAGATTATGGATTGGTTCTCTCCGATGTACGAATGCCGGGAATGCCTGGATTTGAATTCATAAGAAGAGTAAGAGAAATGGAGCCTAACGTCAAAATCTTACTAATGTCAGCGTTCGAAATTAGTGATTCTGAATTTTCAAGAGCTCTACCGCCTGCTATTAAAATCGATGGTTTTGTCCAAAAACCAGTTTCGTCCAAGGAACTGATAAAGATAATCAAAGATACGCTTACTTAAAATCTAAAAAATGTATCTAGACTAGATGATTGTAACGATTAAAAGTTGCTTGCCATCTGGATAATTCTGGGATAAAACCAATTTGACGAAAGTGTCTGCAGATACTATTTTAAAGGAACTATACCAATTAGCCTAAAGAATGTGATACAGCAAATAGCTTTTCCTGTCTATAATGTAATACACATTACTCAAAATTAGTTAGAGAATATATGCTAACTGGTATAGATCAAATAAAATATGGAGAATATATAATTGTTATTCATCCGCGTATAACTACTCTGAGTAAAATATATTCCCAGTTACAAAAAACTGACTTGTAAATAACAATGAGATAGTTTTACTTCTTCCACATTATGAAACTCTAGATAGTGTTAAAAGAAATCTATCAGAAAGTAATGGTACTAGTCGTATTGAGATACAAAAGCATGAGAAAGAAGGTTCTCTTGTAATCGTTGATGGCGTAAAAGCACATTTTAACTTCAAGTTAGATACAGATCATTTATCAGAAGACTAGTAAAGCATGCAGAGAATATGGGAAAGAATGGCGTCTCTATATTTGTTGACAAGGGTTCCTTTTATCATTTTTGCCAGATAGATACTTGTTTGTCTAGATGCATAACAAAATTGTTGTTGAAGGTATGGTCAACTGAACAGAGCCATCCATATCTCTTTCATTGTAATCTTTCTAAATGATACTGTAAACTGATATAATCTTGTAATGATCCATTGCCGATAGACTCACAAATTTGCTATTTAGTCGATAGTGGATTGGATTTCTACCAGGCATTGCCAATGATCTATTTGAATTTCACGTCCATTATTGACTGCAATCATTGGATCATTATTTGGATATGGGAAACGGCTGAATTGTCTGTTTTATATTTATCTTCCAATCCATTTAAGTATAAAATTACCACATATTTCCTTGGTGTACCATAAAAACCTCATTCATCCTTCTGATTGAAAAGCATTTTCTTCTTTTAGTACTACAAATTTACCGTGTCCGGCCATCTGACAATCATTTAAATTACTACCATCAAAGATAATTGTAAAATCTCAGTTGCTAATCAAATTAAACCTCATTTAACTATTCAAAGATAGCGTATGCTGATCTGAAGCAGAGGTTACAACAAATACACATAGTCCATATCAACTATTACAATACTATGTCTTAAAATCATTGTGATTATCAGAATAATTAATCATATAGAAAATCATCACAAAAAAATAAGAGGTTATTTATGGAAGCAATGGTGCTAAGTCGGGAGGAAGCTGCGGAAATCTTGGAGGCTGTGGTAATTCTGGAAGTGGTCCTAAACCAGGCTGCTGAGGTTGTTGTTGGATTTGTGAAGATGTATTTGGTCTAGGTTGTAGAGTTGCTGTTAGATCCATTACCTTTCCAGATCTATTCACTGTAAGCTTAATGTTGTCTCCTACCTTCTTATGCGACTCGATATAGTTGATTATATCATCAATCTGTCTTGTAGGACGTCCATCTATTGCTGTTATGATATCGCCGATGTGTGTGTTAGAACCACTCATGTCCTGAGTAGTCGCCTGCAGCCCTGCTTTGTCGGCAGGACTTCCAGACTGAACTGATCCTACTACCACTCCTTTGTAATTTGCAGGTAACCCTGCACTCTTAGTTATAGCAGGAGTTATTTTGCCACCAGCTATTCCAAGCCATGGATGAATATAAGTTCCATTTTTTATAAGCAATGGTACTTCTGTAGTGATTGTATTTGAAGGAATTGCAAATCCTATTCCAGAGTAAGATCCGGTTCTAGAAAAGATGGCAGTATTCATTCCTATAACTTGTCCTTGAATATTAAGCAAGGGACCACCGGAATTGCCAGGATTTATTGCAGCATCCGTCTGAATTGTATTTGGTATTGAAAAGCCAGTATCTGGATTTGGCAATAATCTTCCTTGTGCGCTGACAATACCTGTTGTTATAGTACCACTAAGTCCAAACGGATTACCAATAGCTACTACTGGTTCCGCAGTTCTTACATTAGAAGAGTTTGCAATTGGAAGTGGTATAACTTTCTCTTCTGAAAAATTATCTGTAATCTGCAGTATGGTTAGATCTGCAGAAGCATCTTTTCCTATAACTTTTGCAGAGTATGTATTTCCGTCAGTAAATGTCACATCTGCGTTCGTTGCATTTGCTACAACATGATAGTTAGTAATTATATCTCCTTGTTTATCGTATACAAATCCCGAACCCAACGCTGTACTTTTTCCGCTTACAGGTACACCATTTATAATAATGACCTGATTAGGGTCAGACCTTGTACTTGTTATTTGAACTACAGAGTTTTCTACTCTCTTGAAGACATCCGGTAATGAAGTAGCAGAAGACACTGAGGGTAGAGATGATGAAGAATAAGCAGAGTGGTTTGCTTGGTATGTTGATAATGGTTGAGGTTTTTGTTGTTGTGCCATGATGGCGTGCAATGGGATAATCAAAACTGCTGCTGATGATGCGATTATAGTAGTTCCAATTACTCCCACTAATAATAAAATTGCTTTTCTAATATTATCTACCATAGGTTATTTCACTGAAAGGAAGGACATTGAATCTAATTAAACCATTGCCTAACGTTGTCATTTAACATGGTTAATGCTAAGCAGTATGACTGATCTTCCAATGGCAATCATAAAAGGCAATAGGAGATGATTAGTGGCAACAGAGGGGTGCATGTGATCCATATCGTACTACAATGGCGCATCTCTCTATGACTCTACTACCATTTTCAAATAGCCATCATTGGAATATTAAAGAAATGGCCACAAGAAGACATAATTTTGTACTTGCCTCTTTGTTTGAATAATTGTATATGGATTACTATATATTTATACACCTATTTATTACAGGTTATCCTAATTATCATAAGAGGTATCGTCACGTTATTTTTAGTGCTTCAATAAATATATTTCCTGGTCAAGAAGGTCCTTATTTTCTACCATAGCTTAGTCATAATGGCTTAAGAATTACATGTTAAAGCAGGAGGTCTCAGGTCTAAAATAGATATTAGTGTCTAGATATGGTAGCAGTTGCAAATTGATAAATAGATAGGAATCTACTTTACTGCTTCAAGTAATTTGAAAGGAGAATTTAGCTGCATTTTAAGAGATATCAATATATCCTTTTACAGGATTAACATACAATTATGTCAAGATAGCGATTACCATAATATAATACGCACATATTCAGCAAATACTTATCCTCTACAACATCATCCTTAGATTAGCGGAGCTAATATATAGGAGAAATTGCAATTTAGTATCAGTTTCCTTCATAATGGATAGTGAAAAGCGACGTCAGAGCATTGTTTTCTGGTTCGTCCATGGTTAAACAAATGAGAATGGGAGGAACAAAAGAGAAGAGAATGTTGCCCATACAAAATATATTTCTATTATCTTTATTGATGGCAATGCCTTTATTATCAATCACCACCGTCCAAAAAATTGCATTAGCACAAACGAATGATGGTAATTTCTTGAAATATGAAAGTCCCACTTATGGATTTAAAATACAATATCCATCAAATTGGGAAAAGTTAGAATTCACTCAAGGAATTGAGGAGGAACATCGCAATATCGTTGTTAATTTTCTCTCACCAGCAGGAGGTGCGTCGAATACATTTAGAGAATATCTTATAATAGAAGTCAGGAATTTAACATCTCAGGATACATCACTGGGTCAGTATATCGACACACAAATTAATTTAAGACAAGCTTTGCCAAATTTTAGCCTTAGTGAATCAACTCCAACAAGCCTTACAGGAGGTTATCCAGCACACAAAATAGTCTATACCTATAGTAACCCTATTGTAGGAATAACTAAAGCAATGGAGATTTTGACAATAAAGCATGATAAGCTATATTTTCTTTCATACAGTGGAGACGCAACAAAATACGGTATTTACTTGCCAATCGTACAAAAAATGATTGATTCATTCCAGATAACTAAATAATTGAAATAATAAAAAATATACCTCCTGGATTCGTATGGAACAGCATTCCGTCTCTACACCAATCATTTCCAAATTACGACTCATATAAACGCCAGAGGTATCAAAACCTGCTTTTTTAGACTAAATTCTGGTATTTACCTATCATTGAAAAAAAATAGAGCCGTCTTGTATTTCTTATAAGGACTATTTTTCATCATATTCTACTGCAAAATATAACGGCTTTACATACACGTGTAGCAACAGCATTTGCCGTTTTGCTAGTTGCTAATATAATTTTTCAATTTACTTAAACTACAACTCGTGTTATCATACATCAAATTTAATTTCTGGTTTTTATTGGTTTTGATCCATTTCTCTTGTCCGCGGTTTATGCGAATGTCTTCCAAATCCATAGGTCTCTCAGATCATCATTTGGGTGTCATTAATCTATGATCCATAGATGAATTGCTTACAAATACTCATTCATCAGGTATAATATTCCAAGGAATGATGTGTGTTTTTCACTTTATCTCTTTTACAAACGTATTGTATATAGATAGAGCATCTTCTTCGTCTTTCGCACCAACTATTGTTGCAGCACCACTTGTCAAGAAACTAACAGACAATTTACCGGCATTATTACTTATCGCAGTTATTCCCAAATTACCTTTAGTTTTGACTTGATACCCTAACGCTTCTGCATTCTTTACTATTCCTATCAGACTAATTGGTGAAGATAGCTCTGATGGAGTAACAGTATAAGTTCTCTTACCGCTATCTCTCCCACAAAGCTCTTCAATTATCAACTGCTGCTGTGCAATTAGCTTCACTTCCTCTATTTCCTTCTTTGAACCACATGAAGGACATTCCTCCTGTCTAAAGACATGGATCTTGTCAAATGAAAGTTCATTTAAGTCGATATAAAGCAATTTGTTCACAAGTGTTGGTTGCTGTCCTGTGATTATCTTAATTGTTTCTGATACTTGGACACCGCTCACTAAATATAATATTGACGGATGTACTCCTTCAGTGCTGCAAGTCGGCATATCATCCTCAGCCAATGCTGGGAATATACATCGTAAACATGCAGATTTATTAGGAAGGATAGTGCAAACTGAACCTAGCATTCCTAATGCTCCCGCATAAATAAAGGGGATGTCGAATTTAACGCATGCATCGTTTAATGCATATCTTGCATCAATGCTATCAAGCGCGTCAATAACAACATCAAACCCTTTGATAATACTTTCAGCTGTATATTTACTAACAGAAACTGGAACAGCTTCGATTTCAACTGTGGGATTTATCCCTTTCAAACGTTCTACTGCTACTTCAACCTTGACTTTACCAATGTCATTCTCCGTGTAAAGATGTTGTCTATGTAAATTTGAAATCTCTATTACATCTCTATCAACTATTTTTAGTTTGCCAATACCCATTGCGGTTAATTGCGTTACAATAGGATTTCCAATTCCTCCAACTCCAATCACGCAAATTTTGGAGTCGCGCAGTTTTTCCATTCCAGTAAATCCTATTTCTTCAAGCATTATCTGTCTTGAATAGCGTTGTAAATCTTCGTTTGTAAGTTTCGCTCCACCCGCCACTGCTGGTAATATATACACAGAATCACCATCCGAAAGCGATTTTGCCATACCATCAGTACTGAAGCGCATGTTCTTGCCATTGATATAAATATTAATTAGAGCACGCGGTTTGCCATTAAGATCGAATACTCTTCGCTTAAAATCCTCTCCCATAAAGTCAGAAATTTTCGTGAATGCGTCGTGTAAGTTGCTAGCTTCTAACGAAATCTTCTTTTCTCCAGCACCTCTGTTCAAGACTGAGGGAATTATGAATTCAACTCTAGCCATTTTATCTGTTCCCACCATTATACACACGCATATGGTTATCTAATCATCGCTGAAACTAATTGAACATCTGGTTTTACAGCTTTAAGTTTAGGAAGTACATCTATAATTGCTTCGGTAGACTTGAGCCCGTTGCCAGTGATATAGCAAACTACCGTTTCATCATTATCGATCTCGCCATCTTCAATTAGCTTTCTGAGTACTGCTACTGAAACCCCTCCAGCTGGTTCCGTAAATATGCCTTCCGTTTTAGCGAGTCTCAATATTCCATCAATAATTTCTTCATCAGTAGCCTCTTCTGCAATTCCATTATATTGTCTTAATCTTTTCAATACGTATAATCCGTCTCCTGGATCCCCTATTGCAAGACTTTTCGCAATCGTTTCAGGTCTTTCGACTGGAATAACATCATTACTTTTTCTCTTGAAAGCAGAGACCACTGGAGCACATCCATGAGGCTGTGCAGCAGTAATCTTCAGATTTGCCACATTATCGATGAATCCTAATCTTTCTAATTCTTCAAAGCCTTTGCAAATTGCATTTAACATCGCACCGCTTCCAACTGGAATTATTAGATTGTCAGGAACCTGCCAATTCATCTGCTCAGCTACTTCGAAAGCAAGTGTCTTTGAGCCTTCGACATAGTATGGCCGCATATTTATGTTCACAATTCCAATACCTTTCGAGTCACCAATTACTGAAGCAACTCTATTGGCATCATCATATGTTCCATCCACTGTAACAAATTCAGCGCCATATGATAATGCTTGTAATATTTTAACGTGCTCAATATCAGAAGGGGCAAAAATATAGCATGGCAGTTCTGCTTTAGCAGCATGAGCTGCTGTTGCTGAAGCAAGGTTACCTGTAGATGCACAGCCTACCGCCTTTAATTTGATTTCTTTAGCCCGTGAGACAGCTACTCCTGCAGGCCTATCTTTGAACGAGAACGTGGGATTTACAGAATCATTTTTAATATAGAGGTTTTTCAGGCCGCCTAATTCTTTACCGAGTCTATTAGCATGTTGCAGAGGAGTAAAACCAGCATTCAGATTTACAATATTGCCTTTATCAGCAATCGGAAGTAGTTCGAAATAGCGCCAATAAGTTTTATCTTGTCTTGATACAAAGATATCCTTTCGTACATTGGAAGTATCATAAATAACATCGAGCGGACCAAAACACTCTTCGCATATGTATCTCAATTGAGGTTCGTATTTTTTGCCACATTCTCTGCACTTTAAAGATTGTATAATGCCCATGACTTTTGACTACCACCTATCTATCAATGTTATAGATAAGGCTCACTAAGCACAATTTTAATATTACTAAATTTTTTTCTACAATAATATCTATGTTACTTAACTGTATTCATTATAATAATTTCCAGAAGAATATTAATTAGTTTAAATTTTTAAAAAATAATCTTATTTTATTTCTTTTCTAACAGATTATGAAAACATGATCGATTACCGGTGTGACAGGCGGGAGCCTTTGAATCTACCACATATAACAAGGCGTCAGAATCACAGTCAACCAATATCTTTGTAATACGCTGGATGTTTCCAGACTCTCTCCCCTTCATCCATAATTTGCTACGAGAAGTACTCCAAAAACAAGCATTTCCTGTTTTTATAGTACAATCAAGTGCCTCTCTGTTAGCATATGCTAACATAAGAATATCCTTTGTGTTTCTGTCTTGAACTATAACAGGTATCAAACCATTTCGTTTTACAAAATTAATTTCTTGTATAGACTTAGCATTCATATGTTTCATATCATCCTAAGTTGTAATAAACTAAGGCAAAAATAAACTAACTGTTTATGTGAGAAAAACAAATTCAAGTAGGATTAGTTCACAAATAAGCCCCCTTTCTTATAGAATCCTCATGAAAAAGTAAGATATGGGATTCTAATTTAGCTGAGTCGCTTACAAAGGTTAACAATATGATTAACCACATGTCAAGTTAAAGTATCCTCACCATCATATGCGTAGCTCAGTAGACTAAGTTAGATCAATTTCATACAATAACTGATGGAAATATTAACAAAATAAATATATTTATTTGAAATAAAAATTACCCAACTGACAACGGTTGGCCTCTGATGTTCTTTGTGTTCTAGTTTCTTGTGCCGTTCCTTGTCCTGTTCTGTTGTAAATATGATACCACATATCTCAAACTTAATGTTTGGAGAGGAAATAGCTGGTTTCTTATTTCTTATTGTCATTACCCACTACGTTTTATCAGAGAGGTAGGTTTTCTAGAAGATGGCTACTGATAGTTACATAAGACTGAATTAGAATCAATATAAAATTCAACAGTATTTTAAAAAGATTGAATAATTAGTTCTAAATTCTTCCAATTATGAAGCTGTATATTGATTGTGATTCATAATTAATAAGATATCAGATAAAATGGTAGAATCCTATAAAATTAGTTATATATATCAATAATGCATAATTCATGATAGTAGCCAACGATAAACTGAAAATATAATGTTCTTAACGAAATCACTATGTTAAGCAAGCTAGTCATCATAGTTAAATATTTACAACAATTTATTGCACTAAAGAAACGTGATGAACATCATCAAGGACCACCCTTGTGAAATTCTACATATTGGATTTGATGATACCGATTCAACACTAAGTAGATGCACTACCCAATTGGCATTTAAAATTACAGACTATTTGTTAAAGGAAGATGCAAAGTTTATTGATTATCCATTGTTAATTAGATTAAATCCAAATGTTCCATGGAAGACTCGCGGGAATGGTGCTGTCTGCCTACGGATTAGCGTAAAAAACCATGACAAAATAATTGAATATATAAAACAAAGTATAAAAGAGGGTTCTAACATAGGTGCAGGTGCAAACCCAGGTATTGTCTTTTTTAAAGGATATAAAGTGCCAGATATTATAAAAGAGTTCAGCCGAATTGCGATGTTTGACATCCTAAGCAGACAAAAAGCAGAAAAGGTTGCAAAAGAACATTTCCTAGAATATGCCGCCTTTGGAAATGGTCAAGGTTTAGTAGGGTCATTGGCTGCAATTGGTTGTTTATTACAGCGGGATCACACATTTGAAGCCATAGCGTACAGAAAACCAGAATATTGTGGCACCGCTAGAATAGTAGATGTGTCAAAGGTAATTGAATATAGTAAAAATACATTCCCATACACCTTCAATAACTACGATCAAAATCACAGACGTATATTAATTACACCTCATGGACCCGATCCTGTTTTCTGTGGTATAAGGGGCGAATGCCCTGAAGTGGTAGTTTCATCACTGGAAAGGCTAGAACTAGAGGAGAAATTAGATGGATATATGGTTTTTCGCTCCAACCAAGGGACTAATATGCATTTACAAAACGAATTAAAATTATCACATATCAAAGCTTATACAGCTGGCTATATCCGTTGTAAAATCAGTGCGAAGCCATGTATTATGCAAGGGGGCCATACATTGTTTGAGATAGAAGACCCTACTGGAACCATCTGTTCAGCTGCAATATATGAGCCAACTGGTTTAACAAGTATCGCTTCAAAGCTCGAAATGGGCGACTTTATCGAAATTGGATGTGGCGTTAGAAAAGCGACATTAAAACATCCAAAAATTTTGAATATAGAGTATCTTTCCATCTTGAAACTTGTTCAAATATACGATATGCTTAATCCCTTATGCAAATCATGTGGAAAGCGAATGAAATCAGAAGGAAGAAATAAGGGATTCCAGTGTGACAGATGTAAATATAAAGACAGGACTAGAAAGAAGATTCGTGTACTGAGAAATAGAAATATAAAGACAGGACTATATCTGCCAAGCCCAAAATCACACAGACATTTAACCAAACCTATTCACAGATATGGCATGGAAAAGTTGTCTGTAGGTTTTTATCCAGAATCAAAACTATTTACTAGATGGTTTTATTCTTCTAGATAGGATTATTATTGCAATATACATTTCCTAACCATATATAATTCGTCATCTCAATTACAATAAAAAGCAATAGCGGGGGGTTGATTTGAACATACGGCCACATGCCTTACATAATTGTGGAAACCGCTCTGCGGGTTATGAGCCCGCCGGGATTACCTAGCCTCTATAAGAGATCTGGCTTCCCCACCCCGCTGACAGCATTTCTACACAAGGGGAATATATCTCTGTCTCCTTTGCGTAAAGTAAAAAGGCCGATCATCCCTAATTAAGATCTCAAAAATAAAAGACGAGGCTGACAGCATTCAACTAAATATTCTTATTTTTATTAATTACCATTATATCTGACAAAGCATAAGTAGTATAAGTTTTGCTTTATAATTGTTCAACATTGAATCGGCTCTGTTCACTTAGAAAATATAATCATGCTATTATATACATCTACAAACAGATTAAACCAATTTCTAACATGTTCTAATGTACAGTTATCTTTTTGACATGGAAAATAATCATCAAACATTTCAGTTCTATCTATCTTTTATGTATTGAATAGTTCG